>Ga0102589_1005517_pt1 | contig 11013 bp, 7 predicted proteins | sample AraplaMF_Col_mLB_FD_76858 | JGI IMG/M metagenome (GOLD analysis project Ga0102589, IMG submission 76858) | Arabidopsis root microbial communities from the University of North Carolina, USA - plate scrape MF_Col_mLB | ecosystem: Host-associated > Plants > Roots > Endosphere | place: USA... | reverse complement strand
GCAGGCGCTTGCAGTGAAAGCAAGGCTGAAACAAAAACCGGGCGCAATTGCTTGGGCCCGGTGATTGATTCTATGCGCCTCTCATGCAGGGGGTACCCCGCGAAGCGTTATAGCCTTTATATGCACAGTGGCATCTCGCTTTTGGGGAGGACTCAGCGCAGCTCGATCTCGGCCACGCGCACAGTCTCCTGGCCGCGTGTGAGCCGCAAGGTGGTCCACTCGTCGCGCGCCTGCGGCGTGCCGAAGCCGGTGGTCACGCGCACCATCACCGTGGTGCCGGCCGACAGCACTTGCTGGCGATGGCCGAAAAACTGGGCTTCGACGCCGTATTTGCCGGGTTTGGCGGTCTTGAGCGAAAACTCCTCGGGGCCGTAGCCGCCCGTCGCGTCCGGGCTCATGGCGCCGCCTTGGTAGCTCAGCCGGTTGGCGTAGCTGGCCCTCTCGCCGTTCGGGTCGCTGACCCACATGTCGATGTCGGTGTCGTCGGTGTCCCAGGCCATGACCACACGCAGGGCCAGCGGCAGGTTGCGGCGCAGGCGGGTGTCCACCCGGCCCAGGTCCAGCGCGGGCTGGCCGCCGGCGCTTGCCTGGGCGGCAATCGCGTTGAGTTCGGCCAGCGCGATCATGTTGATGCCGGCGAAGCGGCCGTTCCAGGGCTGCGACACCACTTCCCACAGGGCATTGACGGCGCGCTGCGGCTGGCCGCTCTCGGCCAGCGCCAGGCCCAGGTCGCGCCAGGACTGCGGCTCGTTGGGCGCGAGTTCGCTGATGCGCTCGAACACCGGCACGGCCAGGTCGTTGCGGCGCGCCTGCACCAGGCGATAGGCGTAAAGGCGCAGCAATTGGCGGTTTTCCAGGTTCATCTCGGCGAGGTTGGAGAGCACGCGCAGGCCCAGCTCGGGCAGGCCGCGCTCAAAAAACACGCCGGCCGCATCCATGTAGAAGGAACTGCTGCTGAGGTAGGCGGCGCGCTCGTCGAGGTAGACGCGGTAGAGATCGTCCTTGCCGGCATTCTGCAAACGCTTCATATAGGGCGCGTCGGGCGTCCAGGCCTGTAGCGCGATGGTGGCGGCGGGTGCTGCGGCAGCCTGTTTGGCGCGGCGCAGGTCGGCGGTGTCGGCGCGCGCTTCGGCGGCCATGGCGGGTGCGGCCGATGGGGCCGGTGCAGCGGGAGCTGCCGCTGCGGGCGCGGCGGGCGCCGGCATCGGTGTGGGCCTGGCTTGCTCGCGTGAACGTGCCGTGCCAGCCAGGCTGCCCAGGCCGCCCTGGCTGACCTGCATCTCGGCCTTGGGCTCGGCACGCTTGGGCGTGTCCTTGGGGAAGTCCTTATCCCACCAGCGCTGCTTCTCGTCAAACTGCCGGACCATGGCCTCGATGTGCGCCTGTCGTGTCTGCGCCGCCTGGGCGAGTTGCTGCTGGCCCAGCCGCGCGACTTCATCGGCGAGTTCGGGCGGGGCGGGCAGGCTGTAGCGCGCATAGTCGGAAGCCAGCTCCAGCACGATCAGCGAGCTGTTGGGCCCGACGATGCCGTGCGCCGCCGCGATGCGCTGGAGTTCGCCGCTGTTGAGGCCAGGGTTCTCGGCCAACTCGGCGCTGCGCCATTGGGCCCATTGCTGGCCGGGCCAGTGGCCGCTGACCGGCTTGGCGTTGACTTGCAAGGCCAGCGTGCGCCGGCGCCCGTCTGGGTGCGCGAGTGTGATGTCGACGCGGGCACTGCTGTCCAGCAGCTCGCCGGCCACCGAGATGCGGCCCTGGCTGATGCGCGTTGTTGGCGCCACCAGCTGCCGCGCCGACAGGCTGTCCAGCTTCGTGATGCGCCAGCCCTGCATCAGCATGGCCTGCGCGCCTTCATCAGGCGATTGCAGGACGGCATCCACCAGCGCGCCGCCGGTGCGGTCGGCCAGCCGGGCCAGCCGCGCCATGTCGGCGGAAGCCGCGCCGTTGATCACCATCACCGGTGCCGTGTGGGTGTAGCGGATGGATTTTTTGCCGTCCGTCATCAGGCCGTCGGTCACCATCAGGGTGGTGTCCACGTCGGCGGGGATCGGCAGGTCGTCGAAATTGCTGGAGCCGTCAAAAGGCTCCGCGCGCAGCACGTCGGCCAGTTCCTCAAAACGGCCCGGTGCCACGGTGAGGCTGCGCACGGCTTCGGCCTTGTTGCGCACCACCAGCAGGCTGAGCTTCACGGGTTGCCCCAGCTTGCGGAAATAAGCCTCCAGCACCGGCAGTACCCGGGCCTGCGCGGCGGCCGAAGCCGAGGCGTCCCACACCAGCGCGATGTGGGAAGGCGCGGGCCGCCTCACGGGCTCGTCGCGCACATCGATCTGCCCGGCAAAAAAAGTCTTGCCGGCGGTCTCGCCCACCATGACTTGCGGCTTGCCGGTGCGGCGCAGCGCGAGCTGCAGCCAGCCGGCCGGGCCTTGCGGCGCCTGCCACTGGTTTTTTTGCAGGCTCAGTTCCATGCCGGTGCTGCCGGCGTTCAGCCCGGTGCCGGCGGGCGCCTGCAGCAGCTGCACATCCTGGCGGGCGGCGCCGTGGGCGCGAACACTGACTTGCAACTGGCCCACGGTGGAGGCGAAGGCCAGCGGCACCCTGAGCACGCCGGCATCGCGCTGGCGCGCCAGGGTTTCGGTGATGCTGAGCACCACGCGCCGCTCTCCCATGGCCGGGATGGGGTAGACGCGCAGCTTGTACTGGTTGCCGGCCGCGGCTTCCAGCAGCCCCGGGTCCACGCGCCGGCGGCGTATGTCTTCAAAAATTTCCTGGCCCTTGGCCTTGGGCACGGGCACCGCGTCGCGCAGCCGGCCGTTGACGTCCAGCGCGAAGCCGGTCACCACCTGGCCCTCCTGCAGCGGGAACTGCAGCTCCCCTTCGAGCACGCGGGGGTTGGGGTTGAAGAGGCGCAGCTCGACCCGGCTGCGCGCCTGGTCGCCGAAGACGTCGACCTCCACCGAAGCCGCGCGCAGCTGTATGGGCTGGCCCGCGTTGTGGTTGACGGCGATGGCCGGCGGCCGCCAGTCGGGCGGGGGCATGAATTTGATGCCGGGAGGCGGCGGTGGCGGCGGGCTGGTGGCCAGCGCCTGGAGGCTGAGGCAGGCCGCAAGCAAAGCCTGAAGGAAACGGATCGCGCTGCGCGCGGTGTGGCCGAGTGGCATTGAAATCCCCTTGTTGTTGGCGATGCACCCTGAAACGGGGCTTGCGGCGGAAAGGGGTTAAGCGGCGCGAATTATTTTCAAGAGGTACAGCGCGACTGCGCGGCGGCCAGCACCCGGCCCTTGTCGTCCTCCACCCAGCCCAGCACCCGCATGCGTTCGGGATTGGCGCCTTGCGCGATGCTCATGGAGCGCGCGTCGAAAAAACGATTCGGTGCGCCCTTGGCCGGCGGCTTGCGGCCGTCCCAGGGGACCTGGATCACATTCCTGACCAGGTTGCGTTCCACCGGCGAGCCTTCGGTGCCCGCCGGCAGGGTTTCGACCAAGGCCAGCCAGGCCGTCCACTGCCGGCCTTTGGCGGCGGTGGGGATGGGCTTGAGTTCAATCGAGGTGCCCAGGTAGCCGCTGAGCGGCAGGCCGTGGGCCACGCGCAGGGTAGCGCCCTGCAGTCCGCGCACCGGCAGGGTGCTGGCCAGGGTTTGCGCGGGCGGGCTCTGGCGCAGCGCAGCCAGGCGGTCCAGCGCCTCGCGGGCGGCCACGGCCGACAGCGGCGCCTCGTCGCCCTTGTCGCCGGGCAGCACCCAGTCCAGCGCGAGCTGGCCGGCGCCGGCCTTGGGCGCGGCCGGGTCGGCCCAGCAGCTTTCGCAATTGGCGTTGATGAAACGCTCCAGGAGCTGCGCGGGCCGAGGCTGGCCGTCGCTGGCGCAAAAGGACTGGGCCCGCGCCTGGCCGGCCGCCAGTGCCGCCAGGAGGGCGATTAACGCTGTGAAGGGCAGGGCCGAAGTACGGGGAACAAATGGTTTCATCGGGGCTTTCTACAATGAGGGATGTTCTCAGAAGTCGCGCCAACATCCCCACTCTTACAAAATCTTAACCCGGAGCAACTGGCCGCGGTGACTTTGCCCCCCACGCATGCGCTGATTCTCGCGGGGGCCGGCTCCGGCAAGACCCGGGTTTTGACGACGCGCATCGCCTGGCTGCTGCAGACCGGACAGGTCTCGCCGGGCGGCATCCTGGCCGTGACCTTCACCAACAAGGCCGCCAAGGAGATGCTGGCGCGCCTGTCGGCCATGCTGCCCGTCAATGTGCGCGGCATGTGGATAGGCACCTTCCACGGCCTGTGCAACCGCTTTTTGCGCGCCCATTACAAGCTGGCCAACCTGCCGCAGAGCTTCCAGATCCTGGATACGCAGGACCAGCTCTCGGCCATCAAGCGCCTGTGCAAGCAGTTCAACATCGACGACGAGCGTTTCCCGCCCAAGGAACTGATGTGGTTCATCGCCGGCAACAAGGAAGACGGCCTGCGCGCCAAGGACGTGCAGGTGCGCGACGAGGAAGGCCGCAAGAAGGTCGAGATCTACGCGCTCTATGAAGAGCAGTGCCAGCGCGAGGGCGTGGTCGATTTCGGCGAGCTGATGCTGCGCAGCTATGAATTGCTGCGCGACAACGCAGCGGTGCGCGAGCACTACCAGCGGCGTTTCCGCCACATCCTGATCGACGAATTCCAGGACACCAACAAGCTGCAGTACGCCTGGATCAAGATGCTGGCGGGGCAGGGGCCGGATGCCATCCAGGGCGCCGGCGCGATGCCCGGCGGCTCGGTGATCGCCGTGGGCGACGACGACCAGAGCATCTACGCCTTTCGCGGCGCCCGCGTGGGCAATATGGCCGACTTCGTGCGCGAGTTCGAGGTGCAACACCAGATCAAGCTGGAGCGCAACTACCGCAGCTTCGGCAACATCCTGGATTCGGCCAACGAACTGATCAGCCACAACAGCAAGCGCCTGGGCAAAAACCTGCGCACCGAGGCCGGCCCCGGCGAGCCGGTGCGGGTGTATGAATCCGCCACCGACTTTGCCGAAGCGCAGTGGTTTGTCGACGAGGTCAAGCAGCTGGTGCGGGACGGCGTGGAGCGCAAGGAAATCGCGCTGCTCTACCGCAGCAATGCGCAAAGCCGGGTCATGGAAACCGCGCTCTTTAATGCCGGTGTGCCTTACCGCGTTTATGGCGGCCTGCGCTTTTTCGAGCGCGCCGAAATCAAGCATGCGCTGGCTTACCTGCGCCTGCTGGAGAATCCGCGCGACGACACCAGCTTCATGCGCGTCGTCAACTTCCCGCCGCGCGGCATAGGCGCCCGCAGCATAGAGCAATTGCAGGACACCGCGCGCGCCGCGGGCTGCTCGCTTTACGACGGCGTGAGCGCGGTGCCGGGCAAGGCCGGCGCCAACCTGGGCGCCTTCGCCGCCAAGATCGACGTGTTGCGCGAGCAGACCACGGGCCTGAGCCTGCGCGAGATCATTGAGCTGGTGCTGCAGCACAGCGGCCTCGAAGAACACTACAAAACCGAAAAAGAGGGCCAGGACCGGCTGGAGAATCTGGCTGAACTGGTCAATGCCGCCGAGTCCTTCGTGAGCCAGGAAGGCTTCGGCCGCGACGCGGTGGCGCTGCCGGTCGACGAACTGGGCGCGCGGCTCACGCAGTCGCCGGCCAGCCAGGGGCTGGATGCGTCCGCGCCGCAGCTCAACGATCCCCTGCCCGAGGCCCTGGCGCCCGACACCGAAACCGGCGAGACGCTGTCGCCGCTGGCGGCCTTCCTCACGCATGCGGCGCTGGAATCCGGCGACAACCAGGCGCAGGCCGGCCAGGACGCGGTGCAGCTCATGACGGTGCATTCGTCCAAAGGGCTGGAGTTCGACTGCGTCTTCATCACCGGCCTGGAAGACGGCATCTTCCCGCACGAAAACTCCATGAGCGACCGCGACGGGCTGGAGGAAGAGCGCCGCCTGATGTACGTCGCCATCACGCGCGCGCGCAAGCGGCTCTACCTCAGCCATTCGCAGACTCGCATGCTGCACGGCCAGACGCGCTACAACCTCAAGAGCCGCTTTTTTGACGAGCTGCCGGAAGCCGCGCTCAAGTGGATCACGCCCAAGAACCAGGGTTTTGCCTCGGGCATGGGCGGCTCAGGCGCCTGGGGCGGAAGCGGCAATGCGGGCGGCGGGCGCAAGGACTGGGCCAGCAGCGTGTTTTCGTCCAAGGCCGGCGCCTCGGAGCGTTTTGCCAACCCGCCGGTGCCGCCGCAGAAGAGCGCGCCCTCGCACGGCCTCAGGACCGGCATGGAAGTGTTCCACGCCAAGTTCGGCGAAGGCAAGGTGATGATGCTCGAAGGCAGCGGCGACGATGCCCGCGCGCAGATCAATTTCACGCGGCACGGCGTGAAGTGGCTGGCGCTCAGCGTCGCCAAACTCACCGTCGTTTAGCGCCTATCGCGTCGGCGGCATGACCGGCATCTGCGCCGGGTGCATCTGGCCCGGCTGCGGGTCCATGTAACCGCGGCCGTCCTTCACGCCCTTTTTGCCGGCGATCTGCCAGGCGGTCCGCTGCTCGACCAGGCCGGCCAGAAATTCCAGTTCCTCGTCGCTGTGGTTGATGGCATTGGCGGGCGTCAGCCGGCGGCCGTCCCTAGGCGCCACCTCGCCCCAGAAGGCCTGGTGGTAGTTGGACTGCGAGAGCACTTTTTCGCCGTTTGACTCCATGTCGACCGTGCCGTAGCAGTTGCAGAAATAACTGCGATTGTCCTGGTTGGCGAACACCTCGGCATACACGCCGGTGCCGCGTATGCCGGCCGTCAGGGTGGGCATGACGATGGAGCGGCTGCTGCCCTTGCCCCAGACGCTGACCACGGCGCCGGTGATCATGCGCAGCAGGCTCACGCTGTTGAGCGAGCTGCCGCGCTCCACCGTGATCATCGAGTTCTCGCGCACCTGGAAGGCCGAGTTGCCGATGACAAACATCAGGTTGGAGCCCGGCCCTGTTTGTACCTGGTCGCCGGTCATGATGGTCTGGCCGTTTTGCAGCCGGCTGCCGTTGAGCAGGGCATCGCCCCGGAGTTCGACGATATTGCTGCGCTGCTGGGCCATGGCGGCGGGCAAGCCGCCCATGGCGACCCAGGCCGCGGCGGCCTTGAGCGTGTCACGTCTTTGAAACCACAAAATCTCTTTTTCGCTACGGCCTTGCAACTGGTGCTGGGTCATGAAGAATCTCCGGTGGGATAACGGTGGGGTCGTCAGGATTTGTCGTCAGTGTTATGGGCGTCCTCAGCGCTCCCCGTCAAATCGTCGGGTGGCGTGGCCACGAAGCTATCACGAAACGTGAAGTAAATCGAGGTGGAAAACATGGCTGCCATGAGCAGCGCCAGCGGCATCATGGCCGCGGCCATCAGGGTGGCGCTGCCCGTCAGGCCGGTGATGATGCTCAGCACAATGCCCATGCCCAGGAACACGCCGAACCAGCCCAGGCCGTACATCAGGAAGGCGCCCGCGTTGCGTATGCAGGCGACAAAGCTGAAAAACAGGCTTTTGACCGGTGAAATGCCGTGCCAGTGGACCAGCGCTGGCGCATGCCAGAACAGCAGCGAGACCGGCAGGTAAAGCAGCATGGTGACCAGCATGGTCAGCTGGAACTGCGGCGCCAGCATCGCTTCGCGGCCGGCGTCGGCCGTTGAGGGCGTTACGAGCGGCACAGGCGGCGCGTCCACCAGGAAGGGCACCACCATCACGATCAGCAGGCAGGCCGCGGCATAGAGGGCGCCCAGCACCAGCATGGCGCGCATGCGCTGGCGGCCCGCGCGGAAAGCGCTGACCAGCACCGTGGGCATGGGAAATTTGCCTTTGAGGGCTTCCTGCGTGGCGGCCATCAGGCCCAGCGTGGCGGCCGGCACGATCATGAAGGCGAGGATCAGCCCCAGCACCGGCAACAGCGACAGCAGCGTTCCCACCGCCATATAGAGGAAGAACAGGCCCGACATGGCCAGCGGCTGCTGCAAAAAGGTTTTGACGCCCAGCTTGACCCAGGTGATGCCGGTGCTCGCGGGAACGATGTTGAGTTTCATGGTCTTCGGGGCTTCGGGAAGGGTTGCCGGGGAGGAACCGGGCGGGGATTGCAGGGGCAGTGTGCCTTAAACCGGCGGGCGCTGCCCGCCGCGCCCGCGGGACTTAAAGAAGGTAAGGCCGCGCCAGCCGCTCGCGCAGCACACGCTCGAAGTGGCTGGGGTCGTGCGCCTTGAGTACGGCGGCTTCGCGCGGCAAATGCAGGTCCCACAGCCGGGACAGCCAGAAACGCAGGGCGCCGGCGCGCTGCATGGCTGGCAGCAGCTGGCGTTCCTGCGCGGTCAGCGGGCGCACCGCCTGGTAGGCCGCCAGAAAGGCCGCGGAGCGTTCGTCATCCTTGGCGCCGGTGGCCAGGTCTATGCACCAGTCGTTGAGGCAGACCGCGATGTCGAACAAAAAGGTGTCGCAGCCGGCGAAATAAAAGTCAAAAAAGCCGGTGAGCTTGCCATCCTCGAACATCACGTTGTCGCGGAACAGGTCGGCATGCACGACGCCTTGCGGCAGGCTGCGGCAGGCCGAAGAAGCCGCCACGTGGTTCTGGTAGGCCAGTTCGCCCAGGATCAGGCTGCTTTGTTCGGGCGTGAGGTGGGGCAGCACCACGGGCACCGTCTCGTTCCACCATTCCAGGCCGCGCAGGTTGGGCTGGCGGCGCGGGTAGTCCAGGCCGGCCAGGTGCATGCGCGCCAGCGCCTCGCCCACGCCGGCGCAGTGCGCCGCCGTGGGCGCGAGCTCGCTGTGGCCGCGCAGCTTGCTGACCACCGAGGCGGGTTTGCCCTTGAGCGCGTGGAGGATGTTGCCCTTGGTGTCGCCGGCCGGGTCGGGCACGGGGATGCCGTGCGCCGCCAGGTGCCGCATCAGGTGCAGGTAAAACGGCAACTGCTCAAAGCTCAGGCGCTCGAACAGGGTCAGCACATACTGGCCCTGGTCGGTGTCCACAAAATAGTTGGTGTTTTCGATGCCGCCCGCGGCACCCTTGATGTTCTGCAGCTGCCCCAGATTCAGGGCGTTCAAGAACGCTGCAGCCTCGTCAAACGAGACTTCGGTGTATACGGCCATGCCTGAAACTGAACCCTGGAATTCTTGGAATTGTGTGTCTGGAGAGGGTGGAAGTCAGAACTTCAGCACATTCCACACGCGGCTGCCGTTGGTGTCGTTGCTGGTCGACCCCGGTGCGCCGCCGCGCGCGCCTTCGGCGGGCTTGACTTCATAGGCCGCGCCGCCGGTCTTGGGTTGCACGGTGATCTGCTGGGTTTCGCCGCCCACGCGAAGCTCGTCGATGCGGGTGCCGGCATCTTCGGTGCGTATGCGCTTGATGGCCTGGTCGGGGCGTCCCGAGGGGGCCGGTGCCGCCTCTGCCTTGGCGGGCGGCGCGGTGTTTTGCGCGGGTGCCTGGGCCATGGCCGCGGCCAGCGGCAGCGCTGCGGCTGCAGCGATAAGGAGGCGGAAAGCGTGGTTCATGCCTGCATTGTAGGCCTGCGGCGGCCGGGCGACAAAGCCCCGCCCTGTCGTAATAAAGAGGCTGCCCGTGTAGGTAAAAACCGCCTGCCGGGGCCGGTTCGGGGCGCTTGTGGCGTACCCGGCGGGGCCGGGCCGATATCCCCGACAATCAGGCCCCATGAGTACCGACAAAAAAACGCTGCTGCTGGTGGACGGCTCCAGCTACCTGTATCGCGCCTTCCATGCCATGCCCGACCTGCGCGCCAACCCGGGCGACCCGGCCAGCCCGGCCACCGGCGCCATACGCGGCATGGTCAACATGATGCAGAAGCTGCGCAAGGATGTGCGCGCCGACTTCGCCGCCTGCGTGTTCGACGCCAAAGGGCCGACCTTTCGCGACGCGCTCTACCCTGACTACAAAGCCCAGCGCTCGCCCATGCCCGACGACCTGCGCAGCCAGGTCGAGCCCATCCACGAGGTGGTGCGGCTCTTGGGCTGGAAGGTGCTGGACGTTCCCGGCGTGGAAGCCGACGACGTGATAGGCACGCTGGCCTGCCTGGCGTCCAGCCAGGGCATTGAGGTGATTATTTCCAGCGGCGACAAGGACTTGAGCCAGCTGGTCGACGAAAACATCACCGTCATCGACACCATGAACGACAGGCGCCGGGACGTGGCCGGGGTCGAAGCCGAGTTTGGCGTGCCGCCGCGGCTGATGATCGATTACCAGGCCCTGGTCGGCGACGCGGTCGACAACGTGCCGGGCGTGCCCAAGGTCGGTCCGAAGACTGCTGTCAAGTGGCTGCTCGAATACGGCTCGCTGGATGCGCTGGTGGCCCGCGCCGGTGAGATCAAGGGTGTGGTCGGTGAGAACCTGCGCCAGTCGCTGGACTGGCTGCCCAAAGGCCGCGAACTGCTGACCATCAAGAAGGACTGCGAACTGGACGGCTACATTGCCGGCCTGCCCGCCCTGGACGAAATTGCCATGGGCGCGCAGCAGACCGAGGCCTTGAAGGCCTTTTACGAACAATACGGTTTCAAGGGCCTGGTCAGGCAGATCGACACCGAAAGTATGCCCGCCGAGTTACCCGCCGGGCCCGAAGGACGGCATCCCAAGGCGGCCAAGGCTGCGGCTTCGTCCGATTCACCGGGCCTGTTTGACGAGCCGGCCGCCGCGACTGATGAGGCTCCGCTGGCCGAACGCGCCAGCAACCTGAACTACGACACGGTGCTGACCTGGGAGGCCTTCGACCGCTGGCTGGTGAAAATCGAAGCCGCTGAACTCGTCGCGCTGGACACCGAAACCACCTCGCTCGACGAAATGCTGGCGGAAATCGTCGGCCTGAGTTTTAGCGTCACGCCCGGCGAGGCGGCCTACATCCCGCTCACGCACGACTATCCCGACGCGCCCGCGCAACTGCCGCGCGACGAGGTGCTGGCCCGCCTCAAGCCCTGGCTGGAAAACCCGGCCAGGCCCAAGCTGGGCCAGCACGTCAAATACGACCGCCATGTGTTCGCCAACCACGGCATCGAGGTGC
>Ga0102589_1005516_pt1 | contig 11015 bp, 10 predicted proteins | sample AraplaMF_Col_mLB_FD_76858 | JGI IMG/M metagenome (GOLD analysis project Ga0102589, IMG submission 76858) | Arabidopsis root microbial communities from the University of North Carolina, USA - plate scrape MF_Col_mLB | ecosystem: Host-associated > Plants > Roots > Endosphere | place: USA... | reverse complement strand
GGAGACAGATATATATAAGGCTTAGACATACTGGGTCACCTCTGCTGAGTCAATCCCAACCGCCATAAGTGAAGGGTCGCGATAAAATGGGAAATACTCGCTCTCCGTAATACCATTAAATTTGCTTTTCAATAATTTGTATAGGTAGGGATCTCGTACTTTCCTTCCGACATAGAAGTCCAATGGTTCATGATTATTGAACCCTTTCTTGAAGCGATACAAGGAATCATTGCCCGTATAACCGCCGCCTAGATGAATCTTCTTGAATCCTCGTTCCTTGAAGTGCTGTATGGCGAAATACAGCAAAAAGTTATTGGGCGCACAAGAAAAATATCGCTCATTGGAAGCGAGCAGATGATAGTGCACATGTTCACCTTCATGCAAAAATATCGATGCACAAACCAACTCATCTTCCGCGTATATTCCCAGCATGGTGAGCTGATCGGATAGGCGATCCAGCATGTCATAAAAGTATTGTTCGGTAAAGTAATAGCTGGCCTGGGCCTTCACACGATCCATCGTGTGATAATACATATCAATGAAAAATTGAAGCCGTTCTAACGTCATCGTTTCCTGACGTCCAAAAAGTCCAGATTTCAAAGATACACGAATTCGATTCCGGTTCTTGGAGCTAAACTTGGCGAAAATATCGTCTACCGCCGGCTCTAAATCTACACTGATCGTATTGCGCACGAAGCACGGATCCACATCCATGTAATCCTGATGATTGCGATAAAGAGGATGAAATCTGACAAACTCCGTTATAATTTTTTGTTCCTTACAATAGTTGGAGAAGGCTTGCTGAAATCGCCCAAGCAATCCATTACGATCTTCATCATGTAAGGAAGTGCATATAGGTCCTCCATAACCGTATGGGGTAATAATGTCGTACATTTCCGGAGCGTCTTCCCATAAGCGCTTAATATGCGGTAGAGTATTGACTTGCCTGAGAACAAATGGATACATGACAGTTCCGGTATCTTCTTTGTAAATAAATAGACGTGCCGATTCTTCCTGTCCGCTCTCGTATAAGGAGCAATAGCCTGATAACCAATATATGTCCGGATCCACTATACTCATGGCAAGTTCATCCCATTGCTTCCTATCGTCAGGCGACAGTATTTGAACATTACCCAATTGGACACCCTCCTTGAATGACGAACGAATGATAGTAATTCGCATACGGCTTCCAGAACGAGTTGCGAATGTTGGAGTTGTGCCACAATAAAACGAACTGTCCGCGATATCGATGCACGACTCCTAGAAGGTTATTCATCTGCTCAAACATCTGAGCGGGTTCAAGTCCTTGATAACCGCCAAGGCTTACCTCCATTGCGGTTAGAGGGAGCTCTTGTAGAGATAAAGGCTGTCTGGCATGAATATCAAAGACACGGTATGAATGGCAGATTCCGCTGCGAAACCCGATTTCATCGGCATACCCAATCGTACTGTCTATCTTCATCCCGGCTCGCTCCCATATGCCCCATGTATCCGGAACACGGAAGCGCAAATAATGATGCCTTCCCTCTGTAACCACGCATCCCGCCGCTTCTTGAAGCCGCTCCTTCTCTTGCAAGAACAACTCTTCATTGCAGTATGCATCATAGCTGGGGTGGAATCCGACGATATGACCGCGCTCACGTACACGCTTGAGCACCGAACGAGCGAGTTCTCCCCGGACATCATATCGATTGTCGTAAAAGGTCGTGCCCCCCGCCATAAAATAGAACCTGGATTGAACTCCTGCCTGCTCAGACAGATCCATCAGCCAATCAAATGTATCGTACGGGTCGGCACATCTACCTGACTTTACTTGTATGTATTCCAGCATGCTTCGAATGGGAGCCAATGGACTCAAGTTGGCCAAGCCTCTTGCCATACTCCGAATAAGACGCTTCATACCGTCCCAATATCGCAAATCATCCACATCATGCGTCACAATCAATTCAGAGGGACGATTTGTTCGTTCTGCCTCCAACCCTACTTCAATGAGCATATTCCAGAGCATCTCAGCCATCTCATTCACAACAGGACGCTGCCAGAAGCGGCTCCGAACAGCCAAACTGCCGGATGAGGGGAACCGTTCATGACGGTCTCTTATGTTCGCGCACTCTTCCCATCGAGTGAGCATAAAAAAGCAAGCAGCCAGCAGATCTGCTTCGCAATACAAGTCCCCTCCATCCACTCGCCATTCCCCTCTCCCGAACCATACGGGCAAATCCCCTTCGGGAGCAAATCTGGAGTTGGCATAGGACACACGTAGTTGGCTCGTATCCGCGGACAAGTAAGACAATCCATCCTCATATTGAGCAAAGAAGGCATCTCTGATATACAAGCTGCTCCCGTTCGACAGTGCGAACCGGATATAGGGCGACTGATCCTTATCATTGTCCACGACGAGCTGATACGGTAATCCGAGCATATCGCCGACCAATTGTTGAATGATATATGTTCGTTCGGGTACGAACAATGCAGGTATTGTAATAATCATGGCCCTTAACCCTTTCCTGTCCTCATCTTATCAAGACAATGGCTTCACCATGCGAAACGCTACAGCCAACTGTTCCATGCCGGAGTGAGGCGGCTCTTCCCCTCCGTCTGACACAAGCACCCTTCGATGCGGGGCAAGACGTGCAAGCAGAGCAAGCACATCCTTATTCATTGCAGCTTTCAAGCGCATACGGAAATAATTCTCCTTCATAAGCACAATTCGTTCTTCTTGATGATCGAAGCTCACGCGAAAGAATCCATAGCCATACACTTCGAGGCTGGCTACCGCTTGCGGCCAGTCTTGAATCATATAATCCAAGCTGCTCTCTTCCACTTCTACGTCCATCCATTGATGCAGCGGAGCACTTGCATACCAATAATAAGCATGCTGTCGAACGAATCCGTTCCGCTCATATAGCCGAATGGCAGATTCGTTCGTGTCGAATGCATCAAGCTGCACGGAAGAGAAGCCCTCCTTCGCGGCGTGAATGCTTGCCTGTCGAATCACATGGGAGCCGATGCCTCTTCCTCTGAACAGAGCAGATACGTAGAAATTATTCAGAAATAAGATGTCATCGAGCAGTCTCCATTCTGCGAAGCCAATCAGGGAATTCGCATTCGTATATATCCCTATAAAATGCGAAGTGAAACGAGACGGCGGGATAGCAAGCGAAGCACGCAAAAAATCAGCATATCCATGGGCTGAAAAAAGCGTCGCTTCATAGAGCCCCGCAGGCATCCATGACTCGCTCATGCGGGGGATTTCCTCATAATGTTCCGGTTCCAACGTTCGGACATGAACAGATTCGCCTCGTGACTCGATGCGGCAGTCAGGAAATAATCGTTTCCACATGTCCCCGTCACCCCTCGCGGCTATGATATCGTTCCTTATCGAGGTCAGAAGCCCCACGACTTCCGGGAAGTGCAACTCCCTCCCGCTTGACCACCGTAATGATTGTTAAGAACAAAATTTTGATATCCAGCCAGAAGGAGCAGTTCTCCACATACTGGACGTCAAGCTCCAAACGTTCATTCCAGGATAGATGATTCCTTCCCTTCACCTGGGCTAATCCAGTAATGCCCGGACGAACATGGAATCTTTTCTGTTCCCGCTTCGTGAAGTACGGCAAGTGCTTCACGAGCAAAGGCCGTGGTCCTACCAGACTCATGTCACCGCGCAATACGTTCCACAATTGGGGCAGCTCATCCAAGCTCGTTGAGCGCAAGAAAGTACCGAAAGGGGTGATGCGGTGGGCATCTGGAAGCAGTTGCCCTGCACTGTCTCTGGCATCTGACATCGTGCGAAATTTATAAACCTGGAATACGCGTTTATCCTTGCCCGGCCGCTCCTGCTTGAAAATGACCGGCGAACCTAATGCAACGCGAACGCAAATATAGGTAATAAGGAGAATCGGGCTGATTACGAGCAGTAAAATGGACGAAACTGCAATATCGAATATACGCTTCATTACTGATGCTGCAGCAATTGTTCCTCGGCCACTTGACGGAGAACACGTGCAGGAATCCCCATGACCAATTGCTGTCCTTCCACATCTTTAGTAACAACACTTCCAGCCGCGACAACGGCTTCTTCTTCAATGACAACCCCCGGCAGCGTTACGACTCCAGCCCCAAGACGTCCGCCCTTCTTCACGGTTATTCCCTTCATCCACTTAAATCGTTCCTTCGTTCGGCCAATGAAATTGTCATTGCTCGTGATAACACCCGGCGCAACAAATACATCATCACCAATAGTGGAATAAGCCGTAATGTAGCAATTCGTTTCCAGCTTGCAGCGTGCGCCTACCGTACAATCGTTCTCTACCGAAGCTCCGCGTCCGATAATCGTACCAGCACCTACACGTACACGTTCACGCACAGTAGCCAGGTCGGCGATGAATACATCCTGCTCCAGAACAGCACCGGCATATACGATGCTAGCTGTTCCAATCGTACAGCCTTTCTCGATGATGCACGGATCCTGACTTCCTCTATCTTGAAGTACAGATCGTTTCGCACGAAATGGCTGCTTGCCGATGACGGCTTGATCCATAATCGTTACCCCATCGCACAAAACCGTCTTCTCTTCGATGATGACATGACGGCCGATAACCGCTCCCTTGCCAATGACCGCACCTGCTCCAATGATACTCCCATCGCCGATGCAGACTCCATCTTCGATTGTCACTCCATCACCAATTACACAGAAATATCCCAGCTTCACCTGTTCTCCCATTCGAATATCCTGTCCCAACACTTGCAATTCTGCTGCTGCTCGCTTGTCATCCTTTATCCCCATCTTCGAATCATCCCCTCTACACATCGTAGGACGCAGCCGTATTGCGCTTGCTAACTCGCTTCTCGTTACGCCCAACGTCCTCCGCTATTGCCGCGGAGAGCTTATAGGACATGCGTTCCCAATCATGCTCTTGTTCCACATACGCTCTTGCTCTGCGGCCCATTTCCTCCCGATCCTTCAACTGCCTCGCCAGTTTGGACAGAGCTTCACTTAATTCCTCTGGATCTTGCAGGACAAGACCGATTCGTTCCTTTGCAATGACCGAATCGTCAATCTTGCCAACGAGAAGAGTCGGCAATGAAGAGGCCATATAGTCGTACATTTTGTTGAAGCTCATGCCCCATTTGTATACAGAAGCATCACGCAGCGCAATTAACCCTACATGAGCCCGTGCCAAAAGTGTGGGCACAGCTTCCTTCTTCACGAGTGGGAGGAAGGCTACATTAGTCAATCCCGCTTGTTCCGCCTGCTTCACTAGAGCTTCCTTCTCCGGTCCGTCCCCAACAAAGACGAATTGAATATTACTATCGGTTCCCTTACTAAGTGCTGCTGCTTCCAAAAGGTGATGTATGCCGTCAGAAATACCGTGCGATCCGGTATAAATCGCAATGAACTTCCCTTGCCATTGTTCAAATTGGCGCTCCACCTCAGAAGGGAGTTCGGCCAGCGGAAGAGCGAAGCGCTCCATATCGACACCATTAGGCAGAACCAGTACCTTCGATCCCAGCCCGCTCTGCTTCTCCACATAATCAGCAGCTTTATCGAACAGCACGATGATGCGGGATGCCTTTCGGTATAAATGAGATTCCAGCCAATAGAGCGCCTTGACGATCGGATGGTTCGGCGACATCTTGCCGAAGTCTATGAGTGTCTGCGGCCATAAGTCTCGTTCCTCGAAGTAGAATACCGCATTATGATGAGCAGCGAGGCGGGAACCGATCCATGCAGCCGCAGGATGCATAAGAGAGCCGATGATGAGATCGGGGCTCTCTTTGCGCCGCCGCCCCTCCCAATAACAGCGCCATGTATAATCCAGCATATTCTTAACGCGCCGCCAATCATTGCGCTTATAAGCTGTTGTGCGGAGCCAAACGAACCGCACTCCATCATATGTCACTTCCCGAACCGCATTGCGCGAGCCTTCCAAATGATTAATCCAATTCTGATGCCCGTAGGCGGAAGCAAATATCGTGACACTCGCTCCTTGCCTCACAAGCTGCTTCGCCAAATCAAAATGACGAGTCCCTCCGCCTGTGCCGGGGGCGACTCCGTAATGATTCACGATCCATATGTTCATTCCAGCTACACTCATACTGCCGCCTCCTTCCAATGCAAAGTTTCCACTTGCATCGCATAATCCAGCGAGCTTAACCCGCCCGTAAACCCTTCCTTGGCATGTCTTTGCGGATAAGAAAACGGTGTGAATTCGTGATATTCCACCCGGATTCCATATTTGTGAAATATGGATTCATCTAAATACTCCCTGCCGCTGGGGCCTGATAAATAAACATCGCCGCCTGCCTCATGCACGAGCTGAGCAAGCAGCTCCGATTTACTCCCATCTGCCAACATGGAACTGGAACGGATGAGCGGAGTGCGAATGTCCAGCCATTTCATGAGCAGCTCGATGCTCGGTATAGCAAAATCGACAAGGCGCTCATATTTCCCACCGTAGAGATCGTGTAGTTCATTTTTCCGCTGAAGATACCCAGGGCTTTTGCCATAGCTGGCCTCGAGCTGGCGCATGTGCTCCGCCTGCCAGTCGCGGTTGTTCGCAATTCGCACATCGATCGTCCTCGTTCCGAACAAGCCTTCCTTCGCTACGGGAATAGTCAGCCATTTCGAACCGCCTTGCGTGTCGATCATTGTGCGATTTTGATAGCCATTTTTCGTAAATTGAACGGTATCGAGCAAGATGAACAAATCCGAGCAGGCCATCTTATGAAAAAAACCAAGCCACGGCAGGACATTCGGCTGATGAATGCTGACAATCATATTCTCACCCTGAGGGGTTCAAAGGCTTCGGCATACTCTTCACCGATTTGAACGCCTCGAATTTTGGCCAATCCAAATACCATTTCTCTCGTAAAATAACTCCGGTTCAGATGCAGCTGAGAACGATATTGCTGCAAAGCCTCCCATTTCCGCTCCATATATTTCCGGTCAAGCGGGGCAAATATTCGTGAATTGGTGCTCAGTTGATTCCAAGGGAGCTCGTAACCGTAAAGGGATTGTTCCTTGAATGCGCGCTGGCTCTCACTACAGATGACCTGATGATCTTGATGTATATCGGACGAGGATGGCACTAGAACCAAATCCGGTTTCATGTCTCGCTTCATTCCAACGAGAACTTCCAGCAATTCTTGGCGATGGGTGGGAAATTGGCGGACAGGGAATCGATAGATGATGCGATTGTCATGTGGAATTTCCAATACGTCCATGGATGCATGAAATTCATGCGCCAGCGTGTCTTTGGCGAAATCGCCTGGCAATGATTGCTCAGCTACCGAAAACGCCACGACAACAACATTAGCTCCAGACTCGATCTGCTTCGCAATAAACGCGCCGCAGCCTAGTTCCGCATCATCCGTATGAGGAGCCAGCACCAAAATGTTACGAGCGCTAACTTGTGTTGGTAGTACCATGCTACTTTACAACCTTCCTTTCACGTTCCCTATTCATCGTGCCAAAGGCAGTTTGCTGTACTTCTTCCTTCCTGATGCGACCCGTGACGTCGGCATAAACATGCAGCAGCTTTTCTTTTTCTACATTCCAATGATAGAGAGACTGAACTGCTTCTTGCCCGCAGCGCCCCATTTCTTCCGCTTCTTCATGATGCGTAATGAGCCAATCGATTCGTTGCGATATGCCTTCAAGATCGAAGGGGTCGACACAAAATCCGCAGCCTGCTTGCTCAATAATCTGCCTCCACTTCGGGAAGTCAGAGGCGATGACGGGAATGCCTGCCGCCATATATTCGAACAGCTTGATCGGGAGCGCGTCTAAGTAATTGATCGTCGGGTGCAAAATAACGAGCCCTGCTCTCGAACGAGCCATCGTTTCATATACCTGCTTACGGTTCAACTGCCCGAGGTAATCAACTTTGGCCCAGCCGGAACGTCCCATAGCAACATGCTTCTCCTCGGCAGAAGCGAAGGAACCCGCCAGCAAAAGCTTTTTATCCGGTATTCCGAACTCCATGGCGCCAACTATCTGCTGAAGTCCGCGAATATTGCCGATGGAGCCAACATAACAGACGGCGTCCTCCTTACCTGCATGTTGGGAAATGCCAACGAATTCCCCGGATTGTACAGATTGTACGGATTGTGGTGACTCGGCAGTGTGTACGAATTCGTCCAGAATTGGATAATTGCACACTGTCTTGGTGCAACACTTCGGGTGTCTAGCGAACCGTTCTTCAATATGAGTCGTTGCCGTTACAATCGCATCGAAGCGAAGACTAGCCCAGAGCTCTATCCGCTCCACCAATCGAGATACGCCGCCTCTTAGCCACTTCGGAATCCACCCTTTGCTCAATATCTGGCGCGGGACATCTTCATGCACATCGTATATGACTCTGTATCCCTTTTTCTTTAGCCACAACCCTATCGGAATCAATTCTGGATCATGAAAATGGTATACGTCTGCATCTATTTGCCTCGCCGCCTGATAGAGTCGCCATGTTGTCGTCCACATTCTCTCAGACCGAGAACGTGGAATCGGCAGAGGGACAATGCGCACCCCTTCAATAACTTCCTCTCCATGGTGCGGTACAATGAACAGTGTGTTATATCCAGCCTTGGCCAGTGAGACGGCTTCTTTATACGTTATGCGGGAATCGTTGGCATCGTGGGCCGTGCTAAGCATGCAAACCGTGAACAAATGATTACGCTCATGATGATCCTCCATCAATCCGCTGCTGCCATATTTAACGGTGTGCAATAGAATGCTCCTCCTCTCGCGCTGCTAATAATCCTGCTTTAGTAATGACTGGAAGCAGGCCGATTACGGCAAAGAACGCTCGATTGTCAGGAATATCGCCACTGACCGTTACATTGAACAGCATGGCTATAAATATCATGACCAGCACGATCCAGCGCTCGGATTGAGCAGATTTCAAGATCAATATCGCATATCGAATCGTAATGCCAATCAATAAAGCTAAGAGCAGCAAGCCAATGCCACCGAGTTCTACCATCACTTCGATGAACAGATTATGCGGATAATCGCGGAAATCGTCCATCTGAGACAGCACAGGCCATGATCCAATCCCATTGCCCCGCAATGGGGATCTCAGCCAGTAATCTCCCGCTTCGCCTGCATACGACACCCTTGCGGAGGCTGACCCCCCAATTCCATCACTTCCCGGCATCAGCAGAGATAGCCGCAGCAATGTCTGTGGTGGATTCGGAGATGCAGACCATATTACCGCTGTAGAGATCGCCCCCGCAATCATGGCAAGCAACAATAAGCTGTAACGCCTTACGTACATCCGATTGTGCTCCAATCGAATCGAATACAGCATCGGCAAGAGCAAGGACAGAAATGTTGCTAGCAGAGGACCTCTACCCCCGCCAACAAATAAGTGAAACATACAAATACCGAATGAGAACAATGAGAACAATTTATACAGGGCTTCTCTCTGTCCGAACAGAAGCTGCCACATGAATACAATTGCACCTAAGCTCGAAATTTGGCCTGCTCCTAAATACGTGCCACCCATAACGTTGACAAATCCCTTCCCCCCGGATGCTGCGTAGGTGAGGATCCCTTCCCCTGCAATCCATAAGGAGAATATGCCGAGCGCCATTATGAATCGCTGTACCCGCTTCGGTTCCGAAGCAATGATCCATGAGCTGCCGATGATTGACCACAACACGAGTGTAAGCATCTTGGACACTTTATCAGTGGCATAGATCTGGCTTGGGGACCAGATTAGCGACAGCATCGCATAGGCTGCGAGCAGAAGATAAATGGCTGTTACCATGTAGCTGTCCCATAGAACGATGAATTTCCTCTTCATCAGTACAAAAATCGATACCAGTACACCGAGTCCCAACGTCAGCATCGTGATGTCCATCGGTATCCAACTGAATCTTGGATCGGATTTGAATACACCTGCGAACAGAAAGATCACAAATAACATTTCAAAGGAAAAAAGGGTGTGAAGGAGACTCTTCAAAAGGTGATCAATCCGAATTGTGCTGGCACGCCGATGGTGATTAAAGTCGATAATATTTGGCTGAACCATACTCGCCCTTAACCGCATTGCGCGTATCGTATACAACTTGGGATTGTTCACAGATGAACTGATAATCGAAAGCGGAATGATCGGTTGTAATGACCGTAATATCCGCTCCTCCCAGTAGCTCTCCCGTTAATTCTGACGCTTCCATACACTGTCCACGATGGATGCAGTGAACGACATGCGGATCGCTAAATACGACATCTGCCCCCTTCGACTTCAAGGCATCCATAATGGTGAGCACGGGGGATTCCCGCCAGTCGTCTACATCCTTTTTGTAAGCCATGCCGAGCAGGACGATGCGCGAATTTTTTATTGTTTTCCCTTCTTCATTCAGGATCGAACCAATCCGAGTCACTACATATTCCGGCATTGTTCGGTTGATTTCACCGGCCGTTTCAATGAGCCGCATATGGCAATTGTATTCACGAGCCTTCCAGCTTAAATAGAACGGATCGATCGGAATGCAGTGCCCGCCGAGGCCAGGCCCTGGATAGAACGCCATAAATCCATATGGCTTCGTCTTCGCAGCATCAATGACTTCCCAAATGTTAATCCCCATTCGATTGCACAGAAGGGTCAGCTCATTTACAAGGGCGATATTGATGTTGCGGAACGTGTTCTCGAACACCTTCTCCATCTCCGCAACTGCGGGAGAACTTACTTCAACCACATCTCCCTCCAAAACGGACCGATAGAGCTGAGCAGCCACTCGGGTGCATGACGCTGTTATACCGCCAACTACTTTTGGCGTGTTTTTTGTGTTATAGCTTTTGTTGCCTGGATCTACCCGCTCAGGAGAATACGCCAGAAAAAAGTCAACGCCACAGGTAAGGCCCGAAGTTTCTAGAATAGGCTTCACCAACTCATCCGTCGTCCCGGGATACGTCGTACTTTCCAAGATCACTAGCATTCCGGGACGCAAGTGCTTGGCAATTTCCTCTGTTGATTGCTTGACATAGCTCGTATCCGGTTGATGAT
>Ga0102589_1005504_pt1 | contig 11032 bp, 9 predicted proteins | sample AraplaMF_Col_mLB_FD_76858 | JGI IMG/M metagenome (GOLD analysis project Ga0102589, IMG submission 76858) | Arabidopsis root microbial communities from the University of North Carolina, USA - plate scrape MF_Col_mLB | ecosystem: Host-associated > Plants > Roots > Endosphere | place: USA... | reverse complement strand
CGAGCGTCACCATCTCAAGAGCCGTCTGGGTGGGGGCAGGTTTCTTCAACATGTCCCAATGAATCACAAACCCCCAGACGGTGCCAGGGGTTTGTCAGCAATCTGAATCGCGGCAGGCCAATGCCCGCCGCGATCCAAAGCTTGAGCGATGTGAGCTTCGATCAGCCTTTGATCGTCTCCTTGCCTTCTTCCAGCAGGCGGGCGGCCGCTTCGGCAGGCGTCGTCCGCTCGAATGCAAGCTCATCGGCAATCGGGCGGAAGACGCGCTGGTCGAATTGCGTCGAACCGAGCGGCGCAGGAGCAGGGTACTCGCCCACCTGATCCTTCAGCAGGTTTACATACTGCACGGTAGCCTGTTCGGCTGGATTGAGTTGCGGAAGAATCGCCTCGCGCACGGTAGGCGACATAGGCACGCCGCGCTCCACGCCAAGGATCTTGCCGGCCTCGACGTTATTGACGAAGAAATCGATGAACTTGGCGGCAGCCTCACCGTTCTTCGTGGCTCCGCCGACGCTCCAGATCAACGCCGGGCGATAGTAGTGGCCGGAAGGACCACCCTTCTTTTCGCGCGGCAGGAGCGTGATCGCAAGCTTGTTCTTGGAAATCAACTGGTAGCCGACGAGCTGATTGGAATAGGCCATGCCCATCGCCGACTTGCCGAGCGCGAGTGCGTTCGTGTCGATGGTGTTCTGGTCGAGCGTCTGAACGTCGGCAGCGACCGTGCCGCCCTTCTTGCGCAGATCTTCCCAGAACGTGTACCACGCCGTTGCATCGTCGGCATTGAAGCCGAGCTTGCCGTCGGCATAGAGGCTCTTGCCGCGCTGGCGCAGCCAGGCATCGAAGACGTAGGTGTAGCGCGCGCCATAAGGGCCGCCCCAGTAATTGTTCTTGCCGCCGGCCTTCGTCAGCTCGACTGCGATCTTGGCGTACTCGTCCCAGGTCAAATCCGCCGTCGGTACCGGAATGCCTGCCTTTTCAAAGGCCGTCTGGTCGAAGAACAGCGCGAAGGAGTTGAGGCCGAGGCCGATGCCGTAGAGCTTGCCGTCGACCGTCGTCAGCTTCAACATATCCTTGCCGAACGAGTCGACCTTCAGCGTCGAAGGCACGAATTCGTCGAGCGGCAGGCATGCGCCGCGCTTCGAATAGTCGGAGATCGTGCTCGGTTCGAGCTGGAAGACGTCGGGCACGGCGCGGCCGGCCATCTGGGTGGCGAGCTTTGTCCAGTAGCCGTTGCCGTCAAGCGATTCGCCGACGATCGATACGCCGGGGTTCTCGCTTTCATAGAGCCTGGCGACATCAAGCGTGCGTTTGGCGCGATCGTTCGATCCCCACCACATGGCGCGCAGCTTGGCATCTTCCGCAAAGGCCGGAATTGAGCTTGTGGCACCAAAGGCCAGCCCGGCAGCGACGCCTGCCGAACCCATCAGAAATGAACGGCGATTGACCTGCATGTTTCATCCTCCTCTTTCATTGCCCCGCCATCCTCCAACAGCTCTACGGGCTTATGCGGCGTAGATTACGCAAAAAATTCATCAATGCAACAAATTATCTTTTGCTTGCAAATTTGCATTATTTGCATAATCTTCGCCGTATGAACGAGATCAAGACCAAGAGACTGCGACAGGCCGACATTGCCACCATGGCGGGGGTTTCCGTATCCACCGTTTCCCGCGTGCTCGCCAATGAGCCCGGCATCAGCGAAAGCGTCCGCCAGCACATTCTCAAGGTGGCGGTCGAAAACGGCTACTCGGCGCGCACCGCAACCGGCGCGCTTCGTGGCACCCTCGCCCTGATTGCGAGCGACGGGGTGACGGGCGGGCTTAGCGTCTTCTACGAAGGGATCGTCGAAGGCTTGCGCGCCGGGGCGCTCGATGCCGGTGTCCCCTTCGAGGTGCGGCTGATCCGCGAGAACAGGGCCACGCCTGATGTGGTCCACGAGTACATGCAGACGGCCGGCGCCGGCGGCTTGTTCCTGGTCGGGATCGATTCAAGCGCCGAGTTGCGCGCCTGGTTAGAGGACGCGGCAATCCCGACGGTGCTGGTCAATGGCACCGATCCGAAGCTCAGGCTCGACGGCGCGTCACCCTCCAACTTCTTCGGCGCATATGAAGCGACGACCCGACTGCTGGATGCCGGCCACCGCAAGATCCTGCATCTGACGGGATCGCATCGAAACACCATCCGCGAGCGTGTGCGCGGCTTCAAGGCCGCGATCACCGACGCGGACGGTGCGGAAGGGCGCCTTGTGTCGATGAGCTTCCAGGGCAGCGCAATTCATGAGGCGCACGAGCTGACGTCCGCAGTACTCGCGGAGAAGGCCGGCTTTACCGCCGCCTTCTGCATGAACGACTTCATCGCCGTCGGCGTTCTCGAAGCCGTCACCGAAGCCGGGCTTCGGGTGCCCGAGGATTTCGCCATCGTCGGCTTCGACGATCTTCCCTGCGCGCTGATGACCAACCCGCCGCTATCGACCATGCGTGTCGATCGCGTGGCGCTTGGCAGGGAGGCGGTCAGTCTCATCGTGGCGCGATTCAGGGACCGCAACGCCCCCGCCCGCCAGATTTGCCATGCCGTCGTTCCGATTGCCGGCGGCACCGTTCCGAACCCCTGACATGAGCAATGCCGATGACCTATGATCCCGCCAGTTCAAATCCGCTTGCCAACAATCCGCTGAAGACGCGCGAGGACATGTCGCGCGCGCTTCGCGACCTCTTCGATCCGCTGCTCCCCTATTTCTCGGCCGGCAATGCCCGCGTCCGCCTTGACGGCGCAGCTGCGCATTTCGACCGCGCAGCAGCGGATCTCGAAGGCTTTGCGCGGCCGCTCTGGGGATTGGCGCCGTTTGGCGCCGGTGGCGGCGACTTTGCCGAATGGCATCGTATTGCCGAGGGTATCGCCAACGGTACGGACCCAAAGCATCCGGAATATTGGGGCACGGTCAACGGCCGAGACCAGCGCATGGTCGAGCTTGCGGCGCTCGGATTTGCCTTGGCGCTTGTGCCGGAGAAGGTCTGGGAGCCGCTTGGCGGCCGGGCGCGCGACAACGTGGTCGCCTATCTCAAGCATGCCCGGCAATTCGACTACGCCGATAACAACTGGAAATTCTTCCGCATCTTCGTCGACATCGCGCTCGACTGCGTCGGCGCCAATTTCGACCGGAGCCTGACCAAGCAGTATCTCGAGGAGCTTGAGGGCTTCTATCTCGGCGACGGCTGGTACCGCGACGGCAATGTTCGCCGGATCGACCATTACATTCCGTTCGCCATGCACTTCTATGGGCTGATCTATTCCAAGCTCGTCGATGACGACTACGCACAGCGTTACCGCGAACGCGCCCTCCTCTTTGCAAACGACTTCAAGCATTGGTTCGGCTCGGATGGCGCGACGATTCCCTTCGGCCGCAGCCTGACTTACCGCTTCGCCTGCGCCGGCTTCTGGTCGGCCCTCGCCTTCGCCAATCTTGAAGCGCTGCCCTGGGGCGAAATCAAGAGCCTTTGCCTGCAGCACCTGCGCTGGTGGAAGGACAAGCCGATGACCAACCGCGACGGCATTCTGTCGATCGGCTTCGGCTATCCCAACCTGCTGATGTCGGAAAATTACAATTCGGCTGGTTCGCCCTACTGGGCGTTCAAGGCGTTCCTGCCGCTGGCCCTGGCCGAAGATCACCCTTTCTGGACGGCTGAGGAAACGCCGCCTTTGGAAACTGTAAGCGTCCTGCCGCAACGCCATCCCGGTATGGTGCTCATGCGCAATGGCGGCGACGTCGTCGCGCTGTCCTCTGGCCAGGAGAACCTGCAGATGCGGTTCGGCACGGAGAAATACGCGAAGTTCGCCTATTCCAGCCGCTACGGTTTCAGCGTCGAATCCGACGAGCGCAACTTCGCCGGCGCGGCCTTCGATTCCGCCCTCGCCTTCAGTGATGATGGCCTGCACTACCGCGTTCGCGAGACCAACCGCGAAGCCAAGCTTGCGGGTGATGTTCTTTATTCCAAGTGGTCGCCATTCCGGGATGTGGATGTCGAAACCTGGCTGGTGCCGGCGGCGCCATGGCACATCCGCGTCCACCGCATCAACACGCCCCGGCCGCTGCAGACGGCGGAGGGTGGCTTTGCGATCGCACGCCGGGACTTCGAGCTCGATACGCTTTTCGCGAATGGCTCAAGCGCCTATGCGATCGGCGAAGCCGATTTCAGCGGGATCACCGATATCGGCTCCCTGACGCCGCGCGCCGGTCTCACGCAGAAGGCTCCGCCGAATACCAACATGATCGTTGCGAAAACGCTGGTGCCGCAACTGCGTGGTGAAATTCCGGCAGGCCAAACGATCCTGATGACCGCCGTCCTCGCCGCCAACGACGCGGGCACTGTAACCGGCGCTTGGACCACTCCCCCAAAGGCTCCTGACGTTGCGGAGCTTGAAGCGCTTGTTGCGAGCGCGGGCATAAAGGTCAGCGCCATCGAGGCGCCGGGGCAGATGCCATGAGGCGCCCCTCCATCGCACTTGCGATGCAGCCTTCGCGAACGGAGCATGTCCTCACCGCGGAGGCCCTGCACCGGCTTGCCGAGATCGGCCAACTTCTCGATCCTCTACCGCTCCGGAGTTTTAGCGACGATCGCGCCCGGCGCATTCTCGCCGAGACTGACATTCTCATCACGGGTTGGGGATCGCCCTATGTCGGGCGCGAGGTAGTTGCGGCGGCCCCACGGCTGCGGCTGATCGCCCATGCGGCCGGAACAGTTAAGGGAATTGTCGACGAGCAGATCTTCGATGCCGGCATAGCCGTGACGCACGCCGCCGAGGCAAATTCGATTCCCGTTGCGGAGTTCACGCTTGCGGCAATCATCTTCGCCGGCAAGCAGGTATTTCGCTTCCGCGACCTCTATCTGGCGGATCGCAATCGCGACCGGACGCACCCGATGCAACGGTTGGCGATCGGCAACTATCATCGCACGGTCGGCATCATCGGCGCCTCACGCATCGGCCGACGAGTGATCGAGCTCTTGCGACCGTTCGAATATCGCGTCCTTCTTTTCGACCCCACCGTCGATGCGATCGAGGCAATCAGCCTCGGAACCGAGAAGGCAGATCTGCCGACACTGATGACGCAGTCCGACATCGTCTCCGTGCACGCACCGTCGCTGCCATCGACGCGCCATATGATCGGAGCCCGGGAGCTGTCGCTGATGAAAGAAGGAGCGACGCTGATCAATACGGCGCGTGGCGCCTTGATCGACGAAGCCGCGCTGCTGGAGACGCTCAGCACCGGGCGGATCGACGCGATCATCGACGTAACGGATCCTGAAGTCCCGGAGACGGCATCGGCCTTCTATGACCTGCCGAATGTGTTCCTGACGCCGCATATCGCCGGCGCGGTAGGGCTGGAGCGCGGGCGGCTCGGGGATATGGCAGTCGATGAAATAGAGCGGTTCACCAAAGGCGAACCGCTCCTCTATCAGATCCTGCGTCGCGACCTCGCCCTGATTGCTTAGCCGGCTTTCAGATTCGTCGAAGCGCCGCCCGCGACGATCTCAGGCATCAGGTCGGCGATCTTGACAACCTTGCCGCTGCGCGAGCTCGTCAGAGCAGCAATGCCGCACAGCACGGACATGGCGCCGGCGCGCGTCCCGGCACGCTGACCAAGCTTGTCTTCCATGCCCTGCTTGAAGATCATGTTGCGCATCCGGTCGTCGCCGCCGTAGTGGCCGCCCGAAGAATGCGGCACGACGATGCGTTCGACGGCCGGCTTGTCCTTCGGGAAATTGCGGACGAGCAGGATCGTGTCCTCGTCAGGCGTCTCCCATGGCTGCTTCTCGTATTGCCTGAGTTCGATACGCCCATGCGTGCCGTTGAAGGCGATGTGGTGACCTTCGATCGGCTGGAAGGTGTTCAGCGAGTAGGAAACGTGGACGTCGTTCTTGTAGCGGATGCTGACGACCATGGTGTCGGGGATGTCGATATCCTCGCGATAGACGCAGCCGTCTCGGAAGTAGCCGTCAATCTTCGACGGATCCTCGTAGAGCGTGTCGAGGAAGGGATCGGCCTCGAGGTCGAGGAAGTAGTCGCACTCACCCGAATGCGGACAGAGCTTGCAGCGTGGACCACGGAAGGGGCCCTTGCGCCCGTAGTTCTGCAGGTCGGCAAAGGAGGTGACGGCATCCGGATCGCTATCCAGATACCAGTTCAAAAGGTCGAAGTGGTGGGTCGCCTTGTGCACGAAGAGGCTGCCGGAATTTTCCGTGTAGGCGTGCCAGCGGCGGAAGTAGTCCGCACCGTGCTTGGTGTCGAGGTACCAGTGGAAGTCGACCGAAGTGACGCGGCCGATCTCGCCGGCGTTCAGCAGTTCCTTGATCCTGGCGGCCGTCGGCGAATAGCGATAATTGAACGAGACATCCACCCGCTTGCCGCTGCGCTTCTCCGCATCGAGGATACGGCGGATTTTGTCGACCGCTGTGGTCATCGGCTTTTCGGTGATGACGTCGATGCCCGCTTCCAGCGCGCGCACGACGATATCGTCATGCGTATAGTCGGGCGTGCAGACGATGACGAGATCGACCTGCTGCTCGGCGAGCATGGCATCGATGTTTTCGTAGATCGGCGCATTGCTGCCGATCATCGTGCGGGCTCGCTCGGCCCGCAGCGAGTTGGTATCCACGATCGCGACGAGATCCACATGCTCGCGCCAGCCGGCAAGCAGTTCCTTGCCCCACATGGTCGTGCCGCGGTTTCCCGTTCCAATCAAGGCAAAGCGACGTTTCTCCATCGAATGATCCTCCTCATGCGTATGAAACGAACAGCGTCCTGACGCCTGGCCGACAAAAACCGCGCCCCCCTCGCGGCTCATGGCAAGGCTGTAACTAAACGGTTACCTGACGGCAGAGATGGTTTCCTGTCAATAGCCGATCTCGAATTTCGCGGATCAGGCAGAAATCGATGCGAGGGTCACGTGGACGATGTGGCGTTCCCAGGCATCGAGATTGCCGGGCTCGACCAGGTCGCGGCCGAAAATCGTCGAAAGCGTGTACTGATTGGACAGGTAGAAATATCCGAGCGAGGCAATCGTCAGATAGACATTGAGCGGATCGGCGTTTGCGATGAAGACACCGGCCTTCTTGCCGCGCTCCAGCACGTCGGAGAGTTCTCCAATCAGATGCGAATGCAGCTCCTTGAGCCGGACGGATTGGCGCAGCCAGCGCGCGCGGTGAAGGTTCTCGGTCCCGAGCAGGCTGAGGAATTCGGGATGCTTCAGAAAATACCGCCAGGTAAACAGCGCCAGTTCGCCAATGCCTTCCTGCGGCGTCCGGTCGCCGATATGCAGCTCGCGCTCGGCGGTGCGGATACCAACATAGGCCTCCTCGAGCACCCTGAGATACAGCTGCTCCTTGTCGCCGAAGTAATGGTAGAGCATCCGCTTGTTTGTCCCGGCACGCTCGGCGATGGCATCGACACGAGCCCCGCCCATGCCGTTCTCGGCGAATTCCTTGGTCGCGGCCTCGAGGATTGCTGCACGAGTCCGTTCCGGATCGCGTTGCAGTACACGCTCGGGCGATTGCCGCCTTACTCTCTTCTTTTCCCCATTTCCGCTGGCGCCTTCCATCGGCTCACCTTTCTAATTTCCCCATTGCGCTCATAATACGTTGAGAACAGATTGTAAAAACGAGAAGCGAGAGGAGGGCTATCACATCAGCGCTTGACAGCCTCAACGCTTCTCCATAGCTTGTAACCAATTAGTTATTTGTTGCAAGAGAAACCAGCAAGGAGCGTGTGGAGGCGCTCCCCAAGGGAGGAGGAGAACAGATGACACTACGCGTAAGCAGACGTAACTTCATGGCGGGGGGAGCAACGCTTCTTTCACTGTCGGCACTGGGATCCAAGGCTTTTGCCGCCGACACCCGCTTGCGGCTTCTATGGTGGGGTTCGCAGCCCCGCGCCGACCGCACCAACAAGGTCTCGCAACTCTATCAGACAAAGAATGCGGGAACGTCGATCACCGGTGAATTCCTCGGATGGGGCGACTATTGGCCACGCCTGGCGACGCAGGTCGCCGGCCGCAATGCGCCCGACGTCATCCAGATGGACTACCGCTATATCGTTGAATATGCGCGGCGCGGCGCGCTCGCCCCGCTCGAGTCCTACATGCCGTCGAAGCTCAATCTTGGCGATTTCGACCCGGCGCAGATCGAGGGCGGCAGCGTTGACGGGCACTTCTACGGCGTCAGCCTCGGCGCCAACGCCGCAGCGACCGTTCTGAACACCACCGCGTTCCAGGAAGCTGGCGTCGATCTGCCGACGCAGGCAACTACCTGGGAAGAGTTTGGCAAGATCGGTGCCGAGATTACCAAGGCCGGCAAGCGCAAGGGCTTCTTCGGCTTTGCCGACGGCAGTGGCAACGAACCGCTCTTGGAAAACTATCTCAGACAGCGCGGCAAGGCACTCTACACGGCCGATTCCAAGGTCGCCTTCGGCGCAGAGGACGCTTCTGAATGGTTCGACATGTGGAGCAAGTTCCGCGAAGCGAACGCCTGCGTGCCACCTGATGTCCAGGCGCTCTACAAGGATACGATCGACACTAGCCCGGTCACGCTCGGCAAGGCTGCTGCCGACTACGCGCACAGTAACCAGTTCGTCGGCTTCCAGGCCGTCAGCAAGGACAAGCTGGCGCTGAACAACTATCCGCGCATTAAGTCGGATTCGAAGGGCGGCCACTACCGCAAGCCGTCGATGTTCTTCTCCGTATCCTCGCAGTCGAAGGTGATCGACCAAGCTGTCGACTACGTCAACTTCTTCGTCACCAACCCCGATGCCGCTCTCGCGCTCGACGTCGAACGCGGTATTCCGGAATCGAAGGCGATGCGCGACGTCGTGGCTGCCAAGCTTGATGCAACAGGCAAGATCGCGCTCGACTATGTCAGCGGCCTTGGTGACCTTGCCGGCAAGTTGCCGCCGCCGCCGCCCTCCGGTGCCGGTGAAGGCCAGGTCGTGCTTCGCACGATCGCAGAGCAGATTGCCTTCGGCCAGCTTTCGCCGAGCGACGGTGGCAAGCAGTTGGTCGACGAACTCAGCCGCATTCTCGCCAAAGGCTGACGCGGATGAGTGATGTGATGCGCACGACCGCCCCGGACGGTATCAAGAGTGAATATGGGGCGGCAGCCCAGGGGCGTTTCAAACGCCTCTGGACCGCCAACGCCCCAGGCTATCTCTTCCTTTTGCCGTGGCTGATCGGCTTCTTCGGGCTGACGCTCGGACCGGCCGTCATCTCGCTCTACCTCTCGTTCACGGATTTCGACATGATCCGGTCGGCCGAGTGGGTGGGCGCGGCAAACTACGTGCGCATCGCAACCGCCGACCCGAAATTTGCCGCAGCGATGCGGGTCACGCTGACTTATGTGGTGCTGTCGGTGCCCTTCAAGCTGACCTTCGCGCTATTGGTCGCAATGGCCCTTAACAAGGGCGTTCGCGGCCTGCCGCTCTACCGCGCGATCTTCTATCTGCCGTCGTTGTTGGGCGGCAGCGTGGCGATCGCCGTCCTCTGGCGGCAGCTGTTTGCCGGCGACGGACTGGTCAATGCCGCACTTGCCCACTTGGGCATCCAGGGACCGAGCTGGATCTCGCATCCGAGCTACTCGCTCTACACGCTCGTGGCACTCAGCGTCTGGCAGTTCGGCTCTCCGATGATCATCTTCCTGGCTGGTCTGCGGCAGATTCCGACCGACATGTATGAGGCGGCCAGCCTCGACGGAGCATCCAAGTTCCGGCAGTTCTACAAGATCACCCTGCCGCTCCTGACGCCTGTCATCTTCTTCAATGCCGTCGTCCAGACGATCGACGCCTTCAAGGCCTTCACGCCGGCCTTCATCATCTCGGGTGGGACGGGCGGGCCGATCAATTCGACGCTGTTCTACACGCTCTATCTCTATCAGGAGGCTTTCGGAAATTTCCGCATGGGCTACGCCTCGGCGCTTGCCTGGATCCTCGTGCTGATCATCGCGATCTTCACTGCCTTCTCCTTCCTGACCTCGCGTTATTGGGTGCACTACGATGACTAACGGGATCACCACTGCTGTCACGGCGCCGCCGTCTGATATCACCAAGCGCAGCTTTCCGACGTCAATCGCGATCCACACGCTGCTGATCCTTGGTTCGCTGCTGATGCTCTATCCGCTGCTGTGGATGGTGTCCGCTTCGGTCCGCCCAGAAAACGAGATCTTCTCGTCTACGTCGCTTATTCCGTCGTCGATCGACTTCTCGTCCTACCTGCGCGGCTGGATCGGGCTCGACATCACTTTCGGCCGCTTCTTCTGGAACTCGCTCGTCATCTCGATTTTGACAGTCATCGGCAATGTCGTTGCCTGCTCGCTGGCAGCCTATGCCTTTGCACGCCTGCGCTTTGCCGGCCGGAACTTCTGGTTTGCGATCATGCTCGGCACGCTGATGATCCCGTATCACGTGACGCTCATTCCGCAGTATGTGCTGTTCCTCAACCTCGGGTGGGTGAACACCATCCTGCCGCTTGTCGTGCCGAAGTTCCTGGCAAGCGATGCCTTCTTCATCTTCCTGATGGTTCAGTTCTTCCGCGGTATCCCGCGCGAGCTCGATGAGGCCGCCATGATGGACGGCTGCAGCGCCTGGCGCATCTATTGGAAGATCATGCTGCCGCTGTCGCTGCCGGTGCTTGCGACCGCCGCGATCTTCTCCTTCATCTGGACCTGGGACGACTTCTTCGGGCCATTGATCTACCTCAACGATATGAACACCTACACGATCCAGCTCGGTCTGCGCACATTCGTCGACTCGACCAGCGCATCGGATTGGGGCGGCCTGTTCGCCATGTCCACGCTGACGCTGGTGCCGGTGTTCTTCTTCTTCCTATTCTTCCAGCGCCTGCTGATCGAGGGCATCGCCACGACCGGCATGAAGCGCTGATGCAATTACGGACATAGGTCAATGAGTATCAAGCGAGTTGCGATCGTCGGCTGCGGCATCGGCCGTTCACACATCGTCGAAGGCTACCTGCCGCATCCCGACAAGTTCAAGG
>Ga0102589_1005502_pt1 | contig 11036 bp, 15 predicted proteins | sample AraplaMF_Col_mLB_FD_76858 | JGI IMG/M metagenome (GOLD analysis project Ga0102589, IMG submission 76858) | Arabidopsis root microbial communities from the University of North Carolina, USA - plate scrape MF_Col_mLB | ecosystem: Host-associated > Plants > Roots > Endosphere | place: USA... | reverse complement strand
GATATTTCTCAAAACATTTTTATACTCAAAAGACATACTATTCAATCTTTATGATATGATACAATCCATAAGTATATTTGGAGGGATACGATGAGGGATACAAAGCAAAGTAACGAACCTTATTATGCAGTTATATTCACTTCCCAGCTTTCACAAGACACGACTGATTATGGCGATGTCGCTGAAGAAATGGAAAAACTCGCTAAAGGGCAACCTGGCTTTATAAACGTTGACAGCGTACGGGATGCATCTGGTCTCGGTATTACAATTTCATATTGGGAGTCACTTGAAGCAATTAAACAATGGAGAGAAAATGCAGCACATACTATAGCAAGACAAAGAGGTCGTGAACAATGGTATGAAAGCTTTCATATGAAAATATGTGTTGTAGAAAGAGAATATAATTTTCAGAGGAAAGGTTTATAATCAATGAAGAACAAAGTAGCTTTGATTGTTGTTCACGAAATATACGGCATAAATCAGCATATGCAGGATGTCATATCCAGGTTTTCTTCACCACAGATAGATATCTTCTGCCCAAGTCTTTTACAGCTAGATGCTCCTTTTCATTATAATGATGAACAAAAAGCTTACTCCCATTTTATGCAAAACGTTGGATTTCAACATGGAAAAGAAAAAATTGAAGAAATGATTATACAGTTTTCAAAAAATTACCCATATATTGGACTCATAGGTTTTAGCATTGGCGCAACCATCTCTTGGCTATGCAGTAACAATCCAAAAGTTAATTTTATTATTGGCTGCTATGGCTCTCGCATACGAGACTACTCTTATATTATTCCTACATGTCCTACTCTTTTAATTTTTCCAGAAACAGAATTGAACTGTTCCATTTCTTCTCTTATTACGACATTGCAAAGACAAGACAACTCATTTCTACATATACAACAGTTCCCAGGAAATCATGGATTTCTGGATCCTTATACTACAAACTATAACGAACAATCTACAAAACAAGCATATGAAATGATTGATTCATTTCTTCTAAAAACTATAACGAAACAAATGTATTAAAGGAGTTTTGCTATGTCATTTACATTACTTTTACTTGCTTTCGTTATTCTAATCATTCTCATAACGTTAGCTTTCATTTTTACAACTCTTAAAAATCGTAAATATTTAAACCGTCCTTATCGACATTCCTTTATCGTTATGACCTTATTTCTTGGACATTGGATTTTAGTTTTGACTAGTTTTTATACATTACTCCCTGATTATATTAGCGATTTTATTTTTCTACCAATCTGGTATTTTCTTTGTATTTTAGGATTTATGGTTTTCATAAAAGAATGGAAAAATAATCGAATTATTTCTGTATCCGTCGGTGCTTTCTCTTTTATCAGTCTACTCTTCGGCATACTATTACAAGGAATTGCTAAAATGTAAGTTTGTTTTATAGGAGCTGATTTTTAAGAATCAGCTCCTTTTTCTACACGTAAATAGGAAGCATTTCGCAAACGATCGTTCCATCCATACAGGAATGAATAGATATAGTGCATAGGCTATAGCCATCCAAATTGCGAAAGATAGAACTTGTTGTGATGAAAGCGTCGAAAAAATACTAGAGGAAGAATAAAGAATGAAAGTATCTAAAAACAACCCTATCCCGATGCCGAAAATCCCCCACCTAACTTCTTTACTTTTTCTGAATTTTGAGGTGGGGTCTTACTGCCCGTTAACGCGGGATAAATAAAAAGAGGAAGAAAAGCCTAAAATCAACTTCTCTTCCCTCTATTTTTTTTATGAGATTGTATTGTCATGGAATCACAAGGTGTGTAGTAAATTTGTGGAGTTGCTTTATTAACAAGCATTGTAAAAGTAAGCAGACCAATGATGAAGAAGATAAAAACTATAAACAAAATAGCACCTATCGTTAAAAGAATCATAACACCACCCCTATTTCATTCATGATATTACACTCTTCGATATACTATGAAAGAAATCCTTGTTATATAAACAAACGTAACAAAATAATCACAATCACCCCAGTTAACACTGTTCCTAACAGGCTACGTGTATAAACAGCAACAAAGAATGTCGGAATTGCTGCAATTATATAATCCCATTGCATCGTTTTATTCATAAAGAGCACTTCAGCAAGGAGCGCCGCCAATATAGCAATTGGTATATAACTTAACCATTTTAATCCCCAATCTGGAATTTGTATTTTACTAAATACAATGAGCGGTAATAGGCGCGGAATTAAAGTAACCAGACCTGCTCCAATTAAGAGTAATAACACATCGATTCTTACTTCCATCTTTCAATCACCACCCCTATTGTCGCTGCCGTAAGTGTTGCAATTATAACTGCTACGCTTGCCGGAACGAAAAAATGTATGCTATATGCGATTACAATTGCCACAATCGCAACACTGAGATGAATGACTAATTTTGGATGACTACTCATTAACTGCAGGACAAATAATCCAATAAACATAGCTGGTAAAGCATAATCCATACCATACGTATGAGGGTTTGGTATCCACTCACCAAAAATACCACCGATGACATTCGCAATGATCCAGTTTAAATATGCTGTCACATTTAAACCAAGCATCCATCTCTCGCTTAGATACTTCTTTTTTGAAGCTTGCTGAACCGCAAGACCAAATGTTTCATCTGTAATTTGCGAGCCAATTATCATATTTTTCAAGAAAGGAACCTTCATTAAATAGGGGGCAAGCGCAGCACTCATTAACAGATGACGTAGATTAACAAAAAATACGGTGAAAATAATTGCAGAAGTAGGTGCTCCAGCGGCAAACATACCAGCGAGTATAAATTGTGAGGAACCAGCATAAATCAAAGTAGACATTAATGCTATTTCTGCTAACGAAAACCCTGCTGTTTTTTCAATTACACCAGCTGCGATACCAATACTTAAATACCCTAGTACAGTTGGTAAACAATCTTTCACTCCTTGTTGAAATGTTTCATTCCCGTGCATTGTCATCTGTACTTCAGCCCTTGCCATCACTCTTCCCCCTTCGTTTCTTGCATCAAGCGTTTACCCGTTACAACGTGAACTAAATCTGCATTACCACGCCATAATGCATCTAATTTATCAGGACCAAATTCCTGTGTAATTTCTTCAACCATAATGTCATGACGAATATATTCTGTTGCGACAAGCACTAATGCTGGATCATATGTTGTAACAGCCCATGATGTACTATGTTCTGAAAAATTGGCAATAAGCACCTCTTTTCCATCTCGTGCAACAATTGTTAAATGCCCCCCCATCCGCTCTTTCACAACATCTGGAGTCATATAATTATGATGAAATGTTGTTCCTATTTTTGTTTGAGGTGCCCCAAAAAGTATCGAAAAAACATGTACACCTTCTTGTTCCTTTTTGTGAATAAGAGGCCCCAGCTCGCTCACTTGCTGTTCCCATACAGAAATCCATAACTCTTCTTCTGCACGCTCAATAATGTTACTTATTTCCTTTAAAATTCGTTCATCCGTACGAATATGAGAGATTACATCTACTTGACGCTCCTGCTCTAAACAATTTAACTTCTGATCAAGGAAATCAAATGACTTTTCAAAATCTTGTCGCATTCGATTCATTAACTCACTTGCCGATACTGGAACGTACTTAACTGGTTCTGATGGTACTAAATGCACTGCGCCTTTATCCATCAATTTCCCAAGTACCTCATAAATCATGGAACGCGGTACACCCGTTTGTTTACTAATTTCATATCCTGTCGCAGGATAATGTTTTAATAAACCGATGTATGCTTTACATTCATATTGTGAAAACCCTAACTTTTGCAATTCTTTCATGACTTCATCCACTGTAATCCCTCACTTCAATTTACCTCTATTTGCATTTACATGACAGCGCGTACTTCAAAACGACGATTTTGCTTTCTTTACTTTTACAACTTCAAAAGTATTCTCACCTTATGTAAGTACGCCTGTATCGCATTCTTGTCCTCCGCCAGTTGGATAAAATATCGTTTCTTTTACAAATACTCGGTTTCCATCCACTCTTGTTACTTCTGTTTGACAGTTTTTTTATATGTATCCTGTAAAAATAATGCCTCTGTCATATCCCTACTCCTTTAGTAGTTATTGCTATACCTACTAATATAAAAAGAAAAAAATGTATATTCAATAAAATTCTGAATTTTAATTCAATTAACAAGTAATAAGCTACCTTTAAAACAAGATAGCTTATTACATTTATCCCGCTGCTAATCCTCAGCGAAGGTTTTCTTCCTCTTTACTAAGAGCTCGATACATTATATTTCCATATACTTATTTAAGTTTCTCATATTCCTTCAAAGCATTTTGTAAAGTTAAAGTTAATGGTTCTGGAAGACTATCTAATGAAAACCACCCCACTTCACTAATCGCATGTTGTTCCAGATTTTCTGCTATCCCATTAGTTACTTTTGCAATATACGTCGGACATACCCAATGTGCTTCTTCTTCAGGTAAAATGTGATTCGTCACACATAATAACGATGTGAGTTCAATTTCTAACCCTACCTCTTCTTGAATCTCCCTGACAACTGTATCTTCTGCTGTTTCCATCCATTCCACTTTTCCACCTGGGAGACTCCAGTGCGCTTGCTCTGGTGCCTTCTTTCTCCGTACAAGTAATAACTCGCCTTGCTCGTTTAAAAGAAACGCTCCAACACCGACGCGTGGATGTAACTTTTGGTTCATATTAACTTCTCCTCTTAATTTGTAAGTTTTCTTGATTTTAACATAAAAATAATAGAGCTACTTTCTATCAGCTTCATAAAAAACAATAGAAAGTAGCTCTCATTGTTTCATAGATATTATTTGTTCTTTTGTATCCATTTTGTCATGATGAAGTTTGTTTTTCTCCAAATATTGTTTACACATATTCACAAAAGCTGGTAATGTTCGAATTTGATCAATATCAGAGCTCTCAATAAAACGATTCATTTGATTTGTCATTTCGTCCATACTAGAAATAACCTCTTCTTTTTCATATCTCAATCTCTCATTTTCAGCACGAAGATTTTGAAGCTCTTTCTGTATCTCATGTGTATTATTTTCTTTTGTATGCCCAGCTGCCATACTCGAAAGTTTGTAAATCCCTTCCATAAATTGATATAGTTCTTGTTTCTTGCCCTCTACACCAATTGTTTCAAAATTATCGACAATCCCTGATAATATAGTAACCAGATTATTCTCTGTCTTTTCACTTTGGACCACTATACTTTTTACTCTATTCTCCTTCTCACAAACATACTGTTCTGGCTCGTGCTTTTTCTTACGCCCCGGCTTACCCTTTTTTATATTTTCAAATGGCAGCTCTTGATTTTTTAATTTATAATACGTATTCTGCAGTTGACTTTCTGTTTTCGGAAATAATTGTAGATTCTCTTTACTAATTGCCTTTGAAGTATCTGAAATATTTAAATTGTAATGCTGACAAAATTGATACGTAGCATATAAAAGTTCTAATTCAGATTTCAACCACATCATTTGAGATTGTTCGTATGCAAATAAACCACCCATTTTTTCAATCTCTCTTTGAAAAGCTATCATTTTATCATATAAGTCCATTAATTCTGCATACGTCACATGGAACTCTCTTTCTATTTTTCTACATTCCTCTTCCACTTTCTGAATATTTTTCATTCCATTTACAATATTTTTCAAAAGATCTAGTACATGAATTGCTGTCTGTTGGTACATTTTATATTCACTCCCACTCAGCATTTTTGCAATTTCAACTTCTTCTTTGTCTTTTGTAAAAATAAAAAAATATTATGGAAATATTTTATAATATTTCTGAATTATTAGTCAAACGAACGTAAAATTGACACATTCTATTTTTATATTAATATTAGTTTATAGCAATATGAGGGGGATCCATATGGAACATAACATTTTAAAAGTCATTGCACTAGCAGAAAAACTTAAATACGAAATGCGACATAGCTGGCTTTCTAATGGTCGACAAGAGAGTGTTGCGGAACATACGTGGCGTATGTCCCTTATGGCTGTTTTAGTTCAGCCTTATTTAGATAAAGAAGTAAACATGGAAAAACTATTAAAGATGGTTATTATCCATGATCTCGTGGAAGCAGAAGCCGGGGATATTCCTGCTTTTGACACAATGAACAGCGAACAATTACAATTACAAAAACAAGAAAATGAACAAAAAGCCATTTTGAATATTAAACATACATTAGAAGGTCCTCTTGGGGACGAACTGTACAATTTATGGATAGAGTTTGAAGCAAAAGAAACATACGAAGCGAAAGTGGCAAATGCTCTTGATAAACTAGAAGTTAAAATTCAGCATAACGAAGCCGATATCGATACTTGGATTCCCATCGAACATAAAATGACGTTCCAAGTTGCCAAACATACTGACTTTGACTCATTCTTATCAAAATTACAAAAAATTATTGAACAAGAAGGCGAAAAAAAATTAATTGCTGCCGGCATTGATGTCGAGGCATGCAAACAGTAGCAACTCACTGTTTTTCATACTTTTTTGCAGATGATTAAAGAAGTATATACCGTTTTATAGAATATTAAATTACAAAAGGTGACACACATTAATGATGTACAATGTGTGTCACCTTTTAATTTTTATGTTTTCACTTTTTATGCTTGGATAACATTTCAGTTGCCATCTTTTCCTGTCAAAATCTTTTAAGATAGTTAAAGAGTTCTCTTTAACTCATAACACCATTATCTTTGAATGAATACCATTTTCCATCAATGAAATGTTTACCTATCGCCATTGCACCGTTAGACTGTAAATAATACCAATTCCCATTCTCTTGTAACCAGCCTGTTTTCATCATGCCATCTGCATTCATGTAGTACCATGTATTATTATCTTGTACCCAACCTGTTCTCATCTTAGCACCAACAAAGTAATACCAGCTTTCTTTATAGCTTAGCCAGCCATTATAAGCAGCTCCGTTTCCGCTGAAATAATGCCAATGGTTGTCAATTAAATTCCAACCTGTTGCCATTGACCCATCAGAAAGGAAATAATTACCATCTGGATGTGAACCTATCCAACCTAATAGCATTTTATTATTATCTGGATTTAAAAAGTATGTCTTACCATTATATTCAAGAAAATCCCAGTGTAGCTTTCCACCTTGGTGAACGTAATACCAATCTCCCTCATACTGAACCCATCCTTCATTGGTATATAGCGCACCGTCTGCTCCTAATAAGTAACCATTATATTGCTCTTCAATACGACCCGTTTTCATTTTTCCGTTTGCATCAAAGTAGTACCATTTTCCTCCATCTTGTAACCAACCAGTTTTCTTCATACCATTTTGATCATAGAAATACCATGTATCTCCCTCTTTTATCCAACCACTTTGTTGCATTTTCTGTGCTGCTTTTGGAGCATTTTGTTTCACATTCTCTTGTTTTTCTGCATGTGATACTGCAGGAACTACAAACATTGCAGACATTAAAACCGGCAAAATAACTTTCTTCATTTTCCATATCCCCTAAATAATGTTTAATTTTTGTTTTTATTTCCACAAAGAGAATTGTATTATTATATACAAATATAATCAATACTTTTTTTGTAATGAAATCGTAATATTTTTAACTTCACAGAAAATATATTCATTTAAAAGTAACTTTAGATGCATTTTTGAGATATTAAACAGATTAATGTATACTTTTTATTGATTTAACCTAGAAGGACATAGATTACAATTACAAATAAGAACAATATATTATCTAAAGAGGAGGATTATTTATGATCAAAGGATTATACGAATCACATCTACCCGTTCGCAGCCTAGAAAGATCCATACCATTCTATGAATCATTGGGATTAAAACTATATAAAAGATATGAGGATACTGCCTTCTTTTGGATTGTAGAAGAACAAAGTTGGCTCGGACTTTGGGAAGGAGAAGAATATAAAACGCCGTATCATCCTTCCCTTCGCCATATTGCGTTTCAAGTAGACTTCGAGTTTCTTCATACATCTATTAAGTGGCTGAAAGACCGAAATATTACGCCCGTTCCATTTAGTAATCGAACTACCATTGGACCTTTTGTTCGCCCTAACCAAGGCAATGCTTCTGTCTATTTTAAAGATCCAGATGATAATAGTATTGAGTTTATTAGTTTTGTTAATGTTCCAGATGAACTAAAACATATTACAGAAAAACTTTCTTTAGAAGAGTGGACTACACTATCACGATCCTATTTGTAGATGATTTAATAACTAGATATCATCGGTACCTCACTGGGCAATATGATTGCTCAAATAATTAATGTGAAGGCTTTTTTATTAATAGTGTTTCTCCCATCATTTTGGCATTACACATTTATAAAGAAAAGCGACTTTTACAAGTCGCTTTTCTACATCAAATATTTCAAAGTTAAAAGTACACCCACTGCAATTACAAATATATTGAAAAAAATATACCAAGCAGAAAAAGAACAAATACATTCTTTTCCCTTGAGGTATTTCTTATTTTCTTTAGTCAAATTAAAATTGATACTCATATACAATGTAATCAAAAATGTTTGTAAACCCTAAGCCCTCTGCCACAGCAATTGAAGGTTTATTCACTTCCATACAATCCCAATAGGGCACATACCCTTGTTTGAAACATTCTTGAACAAATATATGTGCGACTTTCTTGGCAAGATTCTTCCCTCTATGTTCCAAAATTGTCTCGATATTTACCGCATGCATATTCCCACTTACAAATCCTGAAAAACAAAGACTCACCACTTGATCCTCATGCAAAATCACATACCCAATTCCTTTTTCAAAAAATGATTCCACCGAATTCCAAAATGATGTAATTTGTGAAACGAAAAATGATTGCTTGAGCAAAGAGTATGTCACAAGATTTTCCTTCGTTACTTTTAATACTGTATATACCTCATCAATGATTGGTTCATTATATGTTTTGTACGCACTTTCATATAATTTGTATACTTTTTGATTGGATTCCTCGTATGATTGTTCACATAATATTTCTCTAATTGTACGATCCCACCCTACTTGATGACCAAATCCTTCAAACCACTTCAAGTCCAAACAGGCTGCTTCTTGTGCAATTTGTTCCCTTAAAACCTTTTTTATTTCAAGGTTAAACATTTTGTTATTTGCCTCACCAATAAATACAAAACCATCTAAATTTCCAAGCCAAACTAAACCAGACCGTGGTTCGCTCGCATTGTCAACAAATATACGGCCCGAATTATTCCCTTCAATGATAGCTTGCACTTCTATATGCCTTTCCTTTTGTAGAAGATGTTTGCAATTCATAAACTGGTCTTTCTGCAATTCGTATATCATCTTTTTTCTTTCCTTTCATGTGTATCAGCGCTTAGGTTTCATCACCTGCTGTACAATCTATGAATCCCTGCAATAACTTTCTATCTTCTAGAAAAGAAAGGGTAATACCTGCTATTTCTTCACTGCTTTTCCAAGCCACTTCATAAATTAATCCATCTGGATCGCATATTTCTTTATTTCCTCCAATCACTTCTACCTCATAATACACAATGTGAACATCATATCCATTACTATTCCCCTTCTTTTCGTACATACTTTTAATGACACGTACATCATATCCCGTTTCCTCTTTCACTTCTCGTATACAACACTCCTCAAATGTTTCCTCTTCCAATTTCCCACCAGATGGAATAGACCATTTTAGTTCTGCTTCTTTTACATCTGGGCGCCCTTGCAATACCATTAACAATTTCCCATCATTATTTTTACATAATGCCGCTGCACCTTGAAATATTCCCATTTCTCTCTCCCCATTCCTTAAAATAAAACCATATTTCCTGTTCGTTTCGCATGCTTTTCTGCTTTTCGAACAAGCACATACGATATTCCAATTAAAATGATTAATAAGCTAGCTAATAAACCTAACTCTGGAAATACATTTATAATACTTTTTCCTTCCATTAATAATGAACGGAAAATTTGAAGTACATACGTTAATGGAAACAAAGCTGCTAGTACTTTGCCCCATAGTGGTAATACAACAATGGGAATGCGTACACCCGCAAAAAATTGCATCGGTTCTTCTAATATTGTAAATAGAATACTAGCATCTCGTGAAAATAAAAAAATCGTATTTAAGCAACCCCCCCACACAACAGCCGAAATACATAAAATCATAAAAGCAAATACAATATTTTCAACTGGTGGTATCGGTGTGTCATTCAGAAACAATGCGATGAGAATCGAAAACATCGTAAACATCCATACTCCTTCTATTAAATTTGCTCCTGCCCGGCAATACATCATCCATACACGCGATGCTGGTGTTAAAAATATAAGTTCAAGTGTTCCATTTTGGCGTTCCCATGACATTTGCCATGCCGATTGAACGAGGCTCCAAAAGAAAACATATCCAATATAACCTGTAAGGAGAAAAAAACTAATCTGCTTTGGATCCATCCATTTGGCAAGTGTACTACTATTTGAAGTATCAAATGGCTTCACCGAAAAATAAGCAGTTGCAAATAATAAAACCGGCCAAATGAATAAAGAAAAATAAACCATCTTACTATGAAAATGATTGCGGTGACTTTTTTTCCATTCTGCAAAAAACATATTCACGCACTCACCTCATTTGCAATTTGTAATATTGCATCTTCCAATCTTGCTTTATGTGTTTCTAACTGTAATATACGAATTTGATATTTTGTTAATAATGATAAAACCGTTGTTGTCATATCAAAAGATGCCTTTAGTTCATATCGTATATGTTCACCCGTATGTTCTTTTTCATATTGAATTTCCTTCAGCCCTAAAGAATACTCTAATCGTTCTATCGTTTCATTCTTCATTTCAGGAATCACAATTTCTAAACGATATTCACGGACAATAGACTGGATAATTTTATCGGGAGTTCCTTCATAAAGAAGTCGTCCTTTTTCAATAATATAAAGGTGATCACAAAGTTCCTCTACTTCTTCAAGATAATGGCTCGTTAACAAAATACCCTTATTTTGTTCCTTCGCCAATCGATATACCATTTCTCT
>Ga0102589_1005500_pt1 | contig 11037 bp, 9 predicted proteins | sample AraplaMF_Col_mLB_FD_76858 | JGI IMG/M metagenome (GOLD analysis project Ga0102589, IMG submission 76858) | Arabidopsis root microbial communities from the University of North Carolina, USA - plate scrape MF_Col_mLB | ecosystem: Host-associated > Plants > Roots > Endosphere | place: USA... | reverse complement strand
ATACGCCAAGTCTCGGAAATTAGGGGATTATATTTCTTCTTTAATTGTTCGTGATCTCCATCGTTCATCGTCCGACCAGTTAGAAACGGGCCGCAAAACAGAAGAGCTCCTGGAACAAATTAATTGCGAATTACGTGAGCTCAAACAATTAGCGCAAACGAATGGTTTCAATAACAAACCGGATGATACAGAAGAAAAATCTTCAGAAGGTCATCAAATTAAAGAAGGAAAGATTGCGGATTTAGAACAAGTATCTGGCTCATTAGACGATGATGATTTAGAAGAATATAGCGATTTTTAAACGGAAAGCCACTAGATGCACTAGTGGCTTTCTTTATTGTAGTAAAACTTAATTTTAAAATTAAAATGGAACACAAATCTTATATCCTTATAAAAAATCGTACACACCCGTTAAATCCACAAAATTTTTATAAGAATAAGTTTCATTTAATATCTATTTTGTAGAAAAGCCCATATTTGTCGTCATCTAGAGTAAATAATAAAACTTATATTTTTAGAATGTAGTTTACACATTTACTGTTGGGTATAAAATAAGTTTATTTTGTATTTTTTTATTAAATTTATTTTATTAAAAATACATTAACGTTAAATGATTATATACTTTATGTTTAATTAACATGAATATATTAATTTCTTAAAAAATAAATAGAATATAGATTAGTATAGGATATGGAGTGGAAATTGTCATTTTTCATCAATGAGTGTAATTAATAAAACCTTAATTTTCAAAAGTTAGTTTTTATCTAATTGAAGAATATATGAAAAATATCTGAAAGGAAATAGGAGTGTAATTATGCATATTATTCTATATGTCACTTCATCTATCAACCTTGCATAAAAAGAGGGCAAAAGGGAATACTGTTTGCAAAAGAGGAAAAGATAAAGGGGTTGACGTTTTATGGAAAATAATACACTTAACGGAATGGATCGAGTTGATCCAAATTTACGTGATGAAATGTTGGCTGAATTGTTTCTGGATCAAATGATGAATAACTTCAAAAAGAGTAAGATTCTTGAGGAAATTGATCAGTCCTTAAAAAATAAAGATAAAGAAGCTTTTTTCCGTTTAACAGAGGATCTTAAATCCGTGTCTTAATAAAAACAAGAAACTCGTCAAAGGAAGGCTTTAACTTATTAAGAAAAGTCTTCTCTTGGCGAGTTTTCTTTTTCGAACCATTATCAAATTTTCATTCGTGCATTTTACTAATACTCTCGCCTTTCTAGAGACTTTAAATTTAATATAAGAAGGGTTGGGAATTCTATAAATTCTTACTTACCATAATCACCATTATAGGAACATGAACTTATTCATTACAGTCTTGATAGATTTACTTGCATACTTACGTATTAATTAATGACAGTAAACTATAAAAAGCATAAAAGAGGTAGTTATAGTGAATAAATCTAATTCGATTTATGAAGAACTAAATAAGGTTAAAATAGACCTGAAGAATTACATTATATCTGAGCTTACAACAGAAGAAAAAGAGAATCTAAAAAAATCAGTCTTAAAAGAATTGAAGCTTTAATCAACTAAAATTCATTAAAAATAAAAAGGTTAAGCGAAATGCTTAACCTTTTTGTTTTTGGTTGTCTTTAATCTAAAGAAATAAATAAAAACACTAATAATTATTAAACAATAAGTAATACTTTGGGCCATACCCACTATATCACTCCAGCCCCTAGTACCATTTAAAAATAGTTGAAGCAGCAAACCTGCTGGTAACGTTACTAATACAACAGGTTTTTTGGTAAACAAAAACCCAACCATCCCACCAACCATTCCGCCTATAACGGATGCACCGTACCAAGTAATAAAGATGTATATCATGTCTTTTAAACCCCATACTACACTGTCTGGTTGATCGCTATAAAAATGACCAATTACAAAATACATGGTAATGGAACTGACAATATAAAGGCTTCCAAAACATGCTGCTTGCCTTGTGCTGGTTCCAAATACATACCCAACAACCATCGCCATTATAAACCAACCTGGTAAAGAATTAAGCATGATAGCTACATATGAAACTATTAATTCAGGAGTGGTCATACTCGTTACGGGTGGCAAATGATCAGACATAACAGAGAAAGCTGCGACAATTCCTCCTACGACTACCATAAAAATAATAAACTTTACCCAAACCTTCTGTTTATCCTTATCTGACAAACGAATCCCTCCAAACCTCACTACTATAAATAAGACGTTTAGTGAAAAGAATTGTTTTACTTTTTAGGAAATCTTTAATATATTTCAGATGTATATCATATACGGAGCTAGTTTACATAAAACGGATTATCGGAAACAACATGGTAAAAGGTTCTATTTCTTCTATGATAAGGAGCTTTTTATTTGTGAATCTAGACTTTTACAAATAGGGAAAAGTATACGTATTTTTGAACGATACATTTCTAATCTATAACTAATTACATTTAAGTTCAAAAGCATTTCGAGTAGAGAAAAAAACATTTAATAATTTTTTAAAAATAGGACTATGAGAAATTATCTTTTTTTACTATAATCTATCTGTATGATCTTACGATGCAAATTTCCTACTTGATCCATGTAATACAAATCAGTTTTTACTTTTTATTTTTATGATTACATGTAGGTCAAATTAAATATAGACTGAAGGAGCGTAAACAACCCTTGGTATTCACAATTATTTATGAATTTTTATCCTCGTTACTAATAAAGCCTGAACCAAAAATTAAAAAACGCGTTAGTTAGTTTAACAATTCATATAGGAAAGGTAAAGCCCATCCACTTAGGTCGATGGGCTTTTTTATCTATTTTATACTATGTTATCCCAACCATCCTCTTCTTTTCTTTCTTCTAGTATAGCGTAGAAACACTTTTGTTCACTTTCACATAAAAATTCTATATATGGTTAAAATATCCAAAGGTAAAAAAGTGCTGGAACTATGGCTTTATCCTTTGAAGATCAAAACATAATAAAGAAATGTCACCATGATAATACAAATCAATGTACGGATTATACAGTAGAACATCTACAGGATTCACCATGAACGAATCTTAACATCATTAAACAGGAAACAGTTCAGATTTCGTCGTTCGTCAAGTGAAAGTGGGGAGAAGTTGTGGTGTTAAAGGATTCATTTTTTATGCGTTCAAACAAAGACCGCGAAGAAGGTGACAATAATGAAACGTAAAGGGGCTTTTCTTTTACTGCTGATGACGATGGTGGTCTTGCTCTCCAGTTGTTGGAGTAAAAAAGAGTTAACTGACCTGGCCATTGTATCAGCAGTAGGTATTGATAAAACGAAAGATGGATATCACTTAACGTTCCAGATTATTAATCCAGGAAACGTGGCTGGAGGCATACAAGGTGGAGGAGGTGGTTCTCTAAGTCCACCTATTACCATCTATTCAGCTTCTGGCGACAATTTAGTCGAAGCAAGTAGACGGGCTTCAGGCACAATTTCTCGAAGATTGTATTATGCCCATGCAAACTTGGTGGTGATTGATGAAAAGTTAGCAAGAGAAGATGGAATCATCCCGTTAATAGATGCTTTTGACCGTGACCCTGAGTTTCGGAATACTTCAACCATAGTGATTGCCAATCATTCTACTGCCGCAGATCTCGTTAAAACATTAACGCCCGTTGACAAGATTCCAGCAAATAAAGTGCTGAAAACCCTAGAATTCACTCAAAGAAAATGGGGAGAGACTGTAAAGTTAACGCTTCAAGAAGTGATGAAAGGATTACAATCGCCTGGAGAGGAAACCATAGTAGCAGGATTTCGTCTTGTAGGCAATCATCAGAAAGCACAAAAGCTAGAGAACCTTCAAGAAAGTGCGCCCGAATCAACACTTCGTGCTTCCGGAATTGCCGTTTTAAGAAAAGGAAAATTAATAGATTGGCTCTACGGAGGCACAGCAAGAGGAACGGTTTGGATTCTGGATGAAATACAAGGGACAGATATTAATATTGACTGGGCTGGTAAAAAAGAAGCCATTGCTTACCAAACTGTGCGTCAAAAAACAAGTGTGTCTGCTCAAGTGAAGAATGGTGAACCTCGGATTTCAATTCATACTCGCGTCGAAGGAGACATTGGTGAAATGGAGGTACCTGTAAATATTACCAATCCAAAGGTCATCAGAAAGATCGAACTATCCTTGAGGAAAGAAATAAAAAAAGAGCTAGAGAAAGCTATTAAACATGCGCAGAAAGAGAAAGCAGATATTTTTGGATTCGGCGAAGTCATCCACCGTTCTAGACCAAACGAATGGAAAAAAATAAAACCTAGATGGAGTGATGTGTATTTTCCAAAATTGAATGTAGATGTTACAGTGGAAGCCTATGTCCGTCGTTCTGGCTTACGAAACAAGTCGTACCTTTCAGGAGTGAAAGAGAACCAATAATGATAAAAGGGACGTTCCTGTATGCTGAGCGTTCTTTTTTACCTATTTATTCACTCATCTCAAGGAAGATTTCTATATAGAAAAAATAGATGATAAATTATTGAAATAAGAGATGGAAGTATAACTTCAGCAACTAGGTTATCTAGTTTGCTTTCTATAAAATGGGAGATAATAATGATAAGAATTTCTAATTAGTGTACTGTAGAGTGGGTTCTTTCTGCAGTATTAAGGGAGTATAACTAGTTGTTTGTTAAACTAAGTTCTATAGGTGGTTTTTTTACTTTACCTGCCTTATGGTTTTAAAGGAGCATACGTTTATGTATATAGGGAATAACCATTTTGTGATTATTGGTTGGAATGAACGAGTCAAGAATCTTCTTTTTTGTTTTGGCGAATCTTTATCTCTAACTAAGATTGTTTTGATTGATAGCACACTGGAAGAAACTCACTTGTTGCCTGACCATATTTATTTTATTAAGGGAGATCCCCAAAATCCCGAAACACTAGTAAAAGCGAATATTCAATATGCCGAAAAAGTACTTATAACAGCCGATCCAGACAAGACAGAGGAACATGCTGATATAAATTCAATTTTATCTCTTATTGCTTGTAAGGGAATAAAGCCTTCTATTTACAGTATTGTTGAAATTCTAACATCTAAACACAGGGTCAATGCAAAGCATGCTGGTGCTGATCAAATCATTTACAGAAGCTTGCCAATCAGTAATCTTATGCACGATAAATTATTCAGTAAAGAAATGCTTAATTAAGCTGATGTAATGTCGGTTATTTTAAATGTCAAATGTCATCTGTTTTTCTTAACACAAAGTGAATGATCGAATTAAACCCCCTTTTCATACATGCGAAAAGGGGGTTACTTTTTTATTTCTTAAATTTATAAGGCAATGTTGTCACAATGACATTTTTTCGATAAAGAAGGTGTGCCCTTAGTAATAAACTTGACTGGTTATGCAATGCATTATGCCAGCTTTTTCTTGTGATAAATTGCGGAATTAACACTGTGACAGCCATATGGCTATCATCTGCTCGTTCTTCTACACGATCAATAAAGCGTAAAAGAGGTCCAACTAAGCTTCGATATTGTGAGTAGAAGGTAACTAAGCGTATATCAGGGTATCGTTCGTTCCATTGCTCTTCCACTCTCTTTTCACTTTCACGATCAAATGCCACATGAACCGCAATCACTGTGTCTCCAATAATTTTTGCATAGTTAATAGAATTCTCGACAGCTCTTGTTAAGCCTGCAACTGGTATAATCACTACATTTCCTTCTATAGCTATTGCTTCTTTATCTCCTGGCTTGATACGAAGTTGCTTTCCTACCTCAATATAATGATTCTTAATTCGATGAAACAGATAGACGATAAGAGGTAAGAAGATTAAAACAGCCCATACTTGTGAGAATTTTGTTGTAAAGAAAATAATTAGTACAATAAAGCTAATAACAGCTCCTATGAAATTGGTCACTAATTTCCCCTGCCAGCCAGCTGGTTTTTCTCTTAACCATTTAGCAATCATACCCGTTTGAGATAGCGTAAATGGAATGAATACCCCAACCGCATATAAAGGAATTAATCGTTCCGTATCGCCTTGAAACGCTATAATGAGTAGGATAGAGGCAATTCCAAGTGTCAAAATACCATTAGAATAGCCCAAGCGATCCCCACGTATCGTAAACATACGAGGAATATACTTATCTACAGCTAAATTGACGGCCAGTAAAGGAAAGGCTGAAAAGCCTGTATTGGCAGCCAACACCAAAATTAAAGCCGTCGTACCCTGAATAAAATAATAGAAACCATTTCGTCCAAATACTTGCGAAGCAAGCTGCGAAACAACCGTTTCCTCTGCTTTAGGTACAATTCCAAACCAATAAGCCAAGAACATGACACCTGCAAACAAAATAGCTAAAATAACGCCCATTGCAATAAGCGTACGTACAGCATTTCTTGCAGCCGGTTGTCTAAAGTTTGTTACAGCATTTGAAATAGCTTCTACGCCTGTAAGGGCTGAACACCCTGATGAAAAAGCGCGTAGTAGTAAAAATAAGCTGATTCCTGGAACTGCAGTTCCGATAGCTGGATGAACGTCAGGAGAGACCTGACCAGTAGCTACTTTCCATATTCCTACACCTATTAAGAGAATTAATGCAAGAACAAATAAATAGACAGGATATGCTAATGCTGAAGCAGATTCTGTTACCCCTCTTAAATTCAAAATCATAATAAAAATAACCAATAAGCAAGCGATGATGACCTTATAGTCATGAAGAACAGGAAAAGCAGATGTTAAGGCATCTGTTCCAGATGAAATACTTACAGATACGGTTAAAATATAGTCTACTAATAGAGACCCCCCAGCAATAAGTCCTGCATTCTCTCCAAGGTTATGTTTAGACACAACATAAGCGCCACCACCTTCTGGATAAGCATAAATAATTTGTCGATAAGAAAGGATAAGTGCCGTTAAAAGGATAAGTACACCAATACCAATCGGTATTGAATACCAAAATGCTATCATCCCAATGGTAGCCAGTACGATTAGGACTTGTTCTGGGCCATATGCCACGGATGAAAGTGCATCGGATGAAAGAATAGCTAAGGCCTTGACCTTATTTAACTTTTGTTCACCTAGCTCCTTTGATTTAAGTGGCCTTCCAATTAATAAACGTTTTATGGATGAATAACTCATCTAAAATCCTCCTGGAACCTTTGCCATTTACCTATATTAGTTTACTCTCATCATTCCCTATCTCAGAAAAAAAACACAAAAAAAGAACACTAAGGTTCTGCTTAGTGTTCTTTCCAGGACAAATAAAAGCAAACCTTCTCTCCAAACGCTGATGAGGTTAGCTGTCGGGTTCGGGCCTTTAGAGTAGCCCTACCTTCTTACAGAAGGATTCACCCCAAGTGCAAGTGCACACAAAAATGGGTCCCCCACTCCTTAGTGGATTAAGCGATAAAAGGTATGAAAATAGCAAGATTATATATGTATGTTAGGTACTATACGCCTGAATATGACGTTTGTAAAGAGAGATTCCAATTAAAATTAATATTTAATATAATTCGTTTTTTTCTTTTATGTAAATAAATAAATTTTGATATCTTGAGCAAACTATTTAAGGTCCAACAAAGCGTCAACACAACATTTTAATCACTGTACAGAAAGTGACTGCCTCTTCTTAGTGAAAAGAGACAGTCTTTTTCTATTTTCCGACTGTATAGAGTCTGTATTTTTAGTTACCATAATCATCATTATAGGGACGAAAAGGAGCTCAAGAACTAGTTTACTAGTCCTTGAGCTCCTTTTCTCCAGTGTCCTGGGATAGTTAAAGCAGAGGGCAACTTTGTGTGTAAATCACCTTTTGCTGCATTCACCTGAGCTTGAGTAAGAAAAATACTTCCTGTAAGATCAGCACCACTTAAGTCAGCCTCTCTGAAGTCTGCTCCAATAAGATCCGTTAATCTAAGGTCAGCCTCTCTAAGATCAGCAGCTATAAATAATGCTCCCTTTAAATTAGCTCTTCTTAACTTAGCTCCAATATAATCACTACTACGCTTAAATTTCTTTCCCAACTTTTTACTAGATGTTTTGGGACGGATCAATTCACTTGTATGTAAAAGTAATTCTCTAACTTTCATTCGATGTTCGTGCACATCAATTTTTAAAATGTTTTCTGGTGTTTGTCTAATTAAACGTTCCGTTTCTTCAAAGGAAATCCTTAAATCGTTATGAATGGAATTCGTAGCTTGGAATTCAAGTGCCTTGCTTAAATACCAAAGCATTTCATGCAATTGCTGAACAATTGGAAACACATTAAACATTTCTTTAGCTCTTGTTTTGTTATGTCTCCAATCATTTCCTCCATAAATCATTTGAGAAACCCTTTGGCCAGCGCCAAAACATTCATATCTCACACAGCCTTTGAATCCCGTAGTGATAAGATTTTCGTGAATGGAACATGAATAGTTTGACTGTAAATGACGGCAAGGAGTTCCACCATCTTTGTCAAAGGCAAAATCAGCAGATTTTGCGTAAGGTAAAGCTACGCAGCACAAACCAAAACAATTTGAGCAGTTCGAACGTAAATTTTCTCGAACTTTATTATCTATTTCTAGTTTGTTAGGCAAAACAATACATTCCTCCCCTATAAATTTCTATAATTGTATAATAATAAGAATTATAAGAAAAATAAAGGTTGTTAGTGGTTTGGATTTATTATTGTATATGATATACAAAGCTAGTTTAGTCGGGTAGGCGGGCACTCTCACGAGCGCCCGCCCCCCTAAGAACCGTATGTGACAGATTTCCCGTCATACGGCTCAAGCTTTCTTTTTATCCAAACAACTTCTTTATTTAATACACGGTACATGTACTAATTTAGCAACTTTGCCTGTAGAAACTTCTAAGTGTTGTACAGTAACTTTTTCGCCATTTTGTAGAGTGTGTTTACATAATGTGCAACGGTAACCTTGTTTCCTTGCGAGCTTTATCCTATCTAGCGTATTTTCGCTATTGAAGACCTTACGGTCTCGCTTTTCCCAATATCCTTTTAGGTTCGGATCATCTGGACTGTTTTTATAGGCTACCATCACATGTCGTTCTATTTTAATCCAGGCCATCTTCAACAATTGAATATTAGTAAGTGGACAGGTGAGAGTCCATTTATCATTTCCACCGTGGTTGGGCTTCTTAAAATAACGCCTGGTAATCCATTTCCACGATTTTTTTGGATGTAATTGTTTAAGATGTTTGATTAATTTAGAGAAAACATAATAGTCCATATAACTAAACGTCTTTTTGGAAACGACATGTTTCCAATACTGTCCGTAACCTCTAATAATAGGGTTTAAGACACGTATAATTTCTTTTACCGGTCGTCCTCTCATTACTGTGAACGTATCTTTTATCTTGTTTTTAGCTTTTTTGATACTGTCTTTGCTAGGTTTGATCAATAACTTCTTTCCTTGTCCTGTGTTGTATTGACGCAGCGAGAAGCCAAGAAAATCGAACCCATTCTCGATATGTGTAACCCTAGTTTTATCCGCGCTGAGTGTAATTCCTCGTTTTTGTAAATAAGGAATTAGGTTTTGATACATACTTTCAGCTTGTTCCTTCGTTTCTGTTACGATGACGAAGTCATCTGCGTAGAGAACACGTCCTATCTTACACTTGGGGTCGATTTTATATCCTCCGTTTGGTTTGTATGTCTTTTTATAGATAATACCAATCTCTTTTTCCATACCGCATAAGGCGATATTGGCTAGGAGGGGGGACACAATGCCTCCTTGCGGAGTTCCTTCCTTTGTTGGACGGAGCATATCCTGCTCTATGTATCCCATCTTGAGCCACCTTTTGATAAGAGGGGTTCCTGGAAACGTAGATATTTGTTCTACTATCCAATCATGTTTGAGGTGGTCAAAACATCCTAAGAAATCCCCCTCAAAAACCCACTTTTTCTTACTGTTGGTGTTAAGCTTGTTAAAGAGATTACTTATAGCATCGTGTGTGCTTCGTTTAGGACGAAAACCATAGGCAGTAGACTCGAATCTGCCTTCCCATTGCGGTTCGAGTGCATTCTTCACGACATTTTGGTACACTCGATCTCGCATTGTCGGAATACCGAGAGGTCTTAGTTTTCCATTTTTCTTAGGAATAAACATTCGCTTCGCTGGCTTTGGGCGATGCTGAAAGACATTACATTTAACTAATTGTTGATAAAGTTTGATACGTTCGTTTGGATTTGAGGCCGTGTAGCCGTCTACTCCAGGTGTTCGCTTACCGTTATTTTGTTGTGTCACTCTGCGAATAGAAAGTAGTAGATTTGCTTTACTCCGAAGGAGTAAGCGTTGAAGCTTCCTTACTTTCCTTTGTTGATTCTGTTGTTCGGCACGATAAATTCTTTGTCGTAACTTCGTTACATATTTTTGTACAGTATTCCAATCAATAGAGTACCAACCTTTATGCGAGACGTGCGCCGACGCTCGTGGAGAGGTATTCATAACAGCACGCTCCTTGTCGTTAAAAGATAGCCACAAATTTATTTTCGTGTTGAAGACCCATGAGAAGTAGGCGCTCTTTCGAGCCTGTCATTGTCTATAAAGACGACAGTATCCGTCCAGTTATACAACGTTTCTGCTTTCCTGTCCCTTTTCAGGGTAACGGCTTTCGCTTTTTCTCATATCCCATACCCTCTGCCACATCGTTTGACTTTGCAGTCATCCTACTGCTTATGCAGATGACATAGGGCTTACCAAGTTCCACTTTTTACAGATGCGATAGGGGTAGGTAGGTTCTTTACTCCGGGCAAGATGCGGGACGCATCAGAGCAGCATTATGATTCTGCTTTTCCTCTTGCCAATACCCAAGCAAAACTATGCACTATCTTGAGCTAACGCTTACGAAGCTTACAAACCTTCACGTTCGTTTACCGTACCTATCTTCTCCTAGCAGTGTTCTGGACCATGCATTTGTCCTCTGTTTCCACATTTCCTCATGCAACCGACAGACTCGTTACCAAGCATGCCGTTTCGGATGGAGATCATCTCTGCGTCTAGATGAGTAGCGTTAGCTACACTGTAAGAAAGCGACTTCTTGTCGCACCATAA
>Ga0102589_1005497_pt1 | contig 11040 bp, 12 predicted proteins | sample AraplaMF_Col_mLB_FD_76858 | JGI IMG/M metagenome (GOLD analysis project Ga0102589, IMG submission 76858) | Arabidopsis root microbial communities from the University of North Carolina, USA - plate scrape MF_Col_mLB | ecosystem: Host-associated > Plants > Roots > Endosphere | place: USA... | reverse complement strand
GGCGCCCGGAGTGATCGAGGCAGGGCGGCATAAGCGTTACTCCTTCGCCTTCGTTGACGGGATCGCCGCGGCCGGCCAATCGTTTGAGGGCTCCTCAGCGTCTTCGGCTGGATCGGGGTCACGATCGTAAACCAAGAGACGTTTTGCGATGACGTCCTGGAGTGTTGCGATCACCGTAACCGTTTCATGGCCCTCGTTCGCAAACCGATCGATGATTTCGGCAACAAGATCATCGAGATGTTGGAACAGCCCTTCGGCATTGTCGGGTTTTTCTGTCACGATCGTCGCTCCTCAGATATCCAGCCGCCGCTGCTGCCAGTCCTTATATGGCGCCAACAGCTGTCCGGGAAATCGGTCTTCGATCGCGGTTTCGACCATGGCAATCCTGACAAACACCTCGCTGCTGTCGCGGTCTTCTGAGGGGATTTTTTCGCTTTCGTCTTCCAGTTTCTGCATCAGCGCAAACAGTTCTTCGTCAGTCATCGCGGAAAGCTGGTCTTCGAACTCCGCGGCATCAAAATCTTGTCCCTCGGCCATTGTCTGTCTCCTCCTGTGCCATCGGATGTTTGAGCGATAACGGCCTAGTCGTCATCGAGTTCGATCCAGACGGGCGCGTGATCGCTTGTGTGCTCCCAGGCCCGCGCGAACTTATCGACGCCGCAAGTCTGCAGTCTTTCCCTCAGCGACGGGCTCAGCAGGAAATGGTCGATGCGAAGGCCTGCATCGCGGGCGAAGGCGTTGCGGAAATACTTCCAGAACGTATAGATCCGCTCTTCTGGATGCAGCAGCCGAATGGCGTCCGTCCAGCCCATGGCAACGAGCTCGGCATAGGCGGCCCGCACTTCCGGCCGGAACAGGGCATCGTCCCGCCAGCGCTCCGGCTTGTAGACATCGAGATCGCTCGGCATGACGTTGAAATCTCGGATCAATGCGACGGGCACATTGAGCTCGAACAGTTCAGCCGCGTAGGAATGCAGGCGCTCGAACCAGCGGAGCTTGTAGTCGAACTTCGGGCCAGGTGCTGGATTGTCGTTTGGAAGATAAAGGCAGCCGACGACGATCCCATCGACGGCTGCCTCAATGTAACGGCTGTGGCTATCGTCAGGATCTCCGGGAAGGCCGCGTCGCGTCTCGCGCGGCTCCTGATCCTTAGCAAGGATCGCCACACCGTTCCACGCCTTCTGCCCGTACCAGATGGCGCCGTAGCCGGCGCGTTCGATCTCCCAGCGCGGAAACTTCTCGTCCGGGGCCTTCAGCTCCTGCAGACATACGACATCAGGTTTCGCCTCGGCGAGCCAGCGGAGCAGAACCTCAAGCCGGCCGTTGATGCCGTTGACGTTATAGGTGGCGAGCTTCACCGGCGTTTCCGTCAGTGCTTATGATCACCCTTATCGCCCTGGCCGGGTTTCGCGTCGTGCTTGGCGTCATGACGGGCGTCCGCTGACAGCGATCGCGAGACGTCGACGCTCTCCTTGAACTTGCCTTCCTTGTCCCGGCGGACATAACGTTTGTCGGTTCCGGTATCGATCAGTTCGCGCTTGGTCATGGCGAGACTCCTTCATGGTTGCTTCTGTCCATAAACGCACCCGACGCCCAAAAGATGCATGCGAATCAGAGACCTATCTAAGACTCGCAAAACGAGCGGGCCTAATCAGCTAAGCCCTTGAAAATGATTCGTTTCGACTCGGAACAATTACATGCTGATTCGCTTGAATCGCATTGGTTGTGTCAGGAGTATTGCGTCATGGTCGCCCCGCGAGCGAATTGGAAAGGCTTCATCAAGTTTGGAGAGGTCGCTTGTCCGGTGGCGCTCTACACCGCGGCATCATCCTCGGAACGGATCGCCTTCAACACGCTGAACCGCAAGACAGGCAACCGGGTGAAGCGCGAGTTCGTCGACAGCGAAACGGGCGATCCGGTCGAACGCGAGGACCAGGTCAAGGGCTACGAGATCGAGAATGGGCAATACATCATCCTCGAACCCGAAGAGGTCGCGGCCGCCGTTCCCGACAGCGACAAGACGCTGAAGATCGATGCCTTCATCCCCTGCAACGAGATTGATGACGTCTATTTCGACAAGCCCTATTACCTGGCGCCCGACAAGATGGGCACCGACGCCTTCGTACTGCTGCGCGACGGCATGAAGAAAGCGAAGGTCGCGGCCATTGCCCGCACGGTCCTGTTCCGGCGTGTCCGCACCGTTCTCATCCGGCCACACGGCAAGGGCCTGATCGCCACCACGCTGAACTTCGATTACGAGGTGCGCTCGTCCGACGAGGCGTTCGAGGAACTACCCGATCTGAAGATCGAGGGCGAGATGCTCGAGCTCGCCGAGCACATCATCGGCACCAAGAAGGGCAGCTTCGACGCCAGCACGTTCGACGATCGTTATGAGGCGGCCGTCGCCGAACTCGTAAAAGCCAAGATCGAGGGCAGGGCGCTCCCGAAGAAGAAGGCGCCGGCTGCGTCGAAACCCAGCGATCTTCTGCAGGCACTGCGCGAAAGCGCTGGCGTTGCTGGTAAGGCCGAGGCCAAGCGGACTGCGGCCAACGCCAACAAGGGCACGTCGCGTCAGAAGACCGCCAAGTCGGCAGCTGCCAAATCGAAAGCGGCTGCTTCTCCAACCCGCCGCGCCGGTTGATCGGAGGAAAACATGGCTGTCCGACCCTACTGGAAAGGCTATCTCAAGCTTTCGCTGGTCACGTGCCCGGTGCAGATGATGCCGGCGACCTCCGAAAACGAGAAGGTTCGTTTCCACACGCTCAATCGCGAGACCCAGAACCGCGTCGTCAGTCATTATGTCGACAGTGCCACCGGAAAAGAGGTGAAGGACGAAGACGAGGTCAAAGGCTACCAGCGTGGCGAGAACGAATATATCATGCTGGAAGACGAGGAGCTGGAGAACGTCGCGCTGGAAAGCACCAAGACCATCGACATCTCGACGTTCACGCCGCGCGACAGCGTCGAATGGATCTGGCTCGACACCCCCTATTACCTTTCGCCTAACGATCCGGTCGGACAAGAAGCGTTCTCGGTGATCCGCGACGCGATGGAGGCCCAGAATATGGTCGGCATCTCGCGCCTGGTGATCTCTCGGCGCGAACGCGCCGTCATGCTCGAGCCACGCGGCAAGGGTATCGTCCTCTGGACGCTACGCTATGGGGATGAAGTGCGCGATGAAGACACCTACTTTGCAGGCATCGACGATGACGAGACGGCGGATTCTGACATGATGCCTTTGGTGCAGCAACTGATCAAAAAGCAGACGCAGCACTGGAACCCGAAGATGGTGATCGATCCGGTGCAGGACCGGCTGCTCGACATTATTGCTGCCAAGAAGAAGGCGCTGAAGAAGCCTTCGAAGACCAAGGCAAAAGCACCGGCCTCTGCACCGGTTCCGAACAACGTCATAAACATCATGGACGCCCTGAAGAAATCGGTCGCGGCCGAGACTCGGTCCGGCAAATGAAGAAAAGATCAGCGAAGCCACTGCTGCAGGACGGCAGCCTTTCCGCCAAATCGCAGCCGCGCCGAAAGCGCGACCCGTCCCAGCCGAACCTTCCATTCGATCCAATGCCAGACCGGGTCGAGCCTTGCCTTGCCTTGCTAAAGGCAGCTCCACCGGTCGGACCGGATTGGGCCTACGAGATCAAGTGGGATGGCTATCGGCTTGCTATTCACATCGAGCCGAAAGGTGTGAGGATCATCACCCGCGGTGGCCATGACTGGACGCATCGCTTCCCGACAATTGCGGAGGCTGCCAAAAACCTGGGCGTGTCGACAGCCATCCTCGACGGTGAGGCCGTGGTGCTGAACAGCGAGGGACGATCCGACTTCGGAGCCTTGCAGCGCTCGCTCGGCGGACGCGGCGGCAAGCGTGCCTCCACGGAGTCCATTCTTTACGTTTTCGATCTTCTTTACTTTGACGGGCACGATCTAACGAAGACCGAACTGTCGGTACGCCGCCATCTGCTGACCGACCTGCTCCACGGAGCCGTTGGCGCGATACAGCTTTCCGAGGAGGTGCAAGGTGATGGCGCAGAACTCCTCGAGAACGCCCGGTCGCTGGGCCTAGAGGGTATTATCGCCAAGCACCGGGACCGTCCGTACCGCTCGGGCAGGACTGGCGACTGGCTGAAGATCAAATGCATTCAGAGCGAGAGCTTCATGATCGTCGGCTACGAACAGTCGGCCACCGCCCGAGGCGGGATCGGCAGCCTGCTGCTGGCCGCCCGGCGTGGCCACGACTGGATCTATGTCGGCGAAGTCGGCACGGGCTTCAAGGAAAAGGACGCCGCCTACCTGAAGAAGACGCTCGACACGCTGAAGACGAGGACGCCGGTCGTTCCGCTCAAGGGCAAGAACTACGTCTTCGCGCAGCCGACGCTGATCGCCGAGATCGAATTCCGCGGCTGGACCGACGACGGCAACCTTCGGCATGCATCCTACAAAGGGTTGCGCGAGATCCAGGACAATGCTGCAGTCTACGAGCTCGATTGAACTGGTATAGGCCGTCGAACGGGCCGGTTCATTCGCGTGGCGACCGTCTGCGATCGAGATCGGAATGGTCGAGACCGAAATGTTCCAGAACGAGGTCGAGGTTACGGCGGTTGGATTTGAAGTAGACGTCGAACAGGTCCCCGATCAATGGGATACTGCCGGCCGCCGCATCGAAGCCGATATTGGCGAGCATCTTGAAAAGCTTGTCATTCGGCACGCCAAGCCGGCGCGCCTCGTTGACGATGTAGAGACTGATCGCAGCGCCGGCGAAGTCACCGACACCCGGCACCAACCCGATCACCGAATCTGCTCCGAAGGAAAAGCGCGTTCCGGGAATGCGGAGCGCCGTGTCCATGAGCCGCGCCAACCCGCGCATGCGGCGCAGGCGGGCCAGACGGTCCAGGTTGCGGGAGTCCGTGTCCCAGCTATACGCTCGCTCGTATGTCATGCCGCCGCTCTCATCAACTTACCGAGACGTTTGATCGCCTGCTCCAAAGGCCTCTGTCCGTCGCAATAGTCCTGCCAAGCCGTCGTCTTCGCCAGCAGCGCCGGCACGGTCCTGATTGTGAAGCGTTTCGGATCGAGATCGGTCTTCACCTGGCTCCAGGTGAGCGGCATCGACACGGTGGCGCCCGGTCGCGCACGTGGCGACAGCGGCGCTACCGCCGTCGCCATGCGGTCGTTGCGGAGGTAGTCGAGGAAGATCCGGCCGTTGCGCTGGTTCTTGGCCATCTTGATCAGATAAAGCTTCGGGTTCTCGCGTGCCATCTGCAGGCAGACATCGTGCGCGAACCCTTTCGCCTCCGGCCAGGTCAGCTTTTTGCCCTTGACCACGGCTAGCGGTGTGACGACATGCAGGCCCTTGCCCCCTGTGGTCTTGCAGAAGCTGACAAGACCGAGTTCCTCCAGCCGGTCGCGCATTTCCCGTGCGGCTTCGACCACTGTGGTGAAGGGGACGTCTGGACCCGGATCGAGATCGAAGACCAGGCGACCCGGAACTTCAGGGAGTTTCGGCTCGCAATTCCAGGGATGAAGCTCGACACCACCGATCTGGGCGATGGCGGCGAGGCCCTCGACGCGGTCGATCTGCAGATAGGGTTTCTTGTCGCCGAACACCTTGACCAATTCCAGCAGGTTCGACGTTCCCGGCATCGCATGCCGCTGGAAGAACTGCTCGCCGCCAATGCCGTCAGGCGTCCGGATGATCGAGCATGGCCTTCCCTTGATATGGTCGATCAGCCATGGACCGACGGCTTCGTGATAGCGGGCAAGATCTTCCTTTGTCACCGGCTCTCCGTCGTTGGCGTCCGGCCAGAGGGGCTTATCCGGGCTGGAGATCATGACGCCCATCACCTCGGCCTTGGCGTTCTTGCCGCGTGCCGGCCTTGATGGCTTTGTGGTGGCCGGCGCCGGGGTCTCTGTCTTCGCCGGCGATGCCGGCTTTTCCGCCTCGACTTCGGCTGCGGGCTTGTCTTCGCGCAATCCCTTGAATGCCGCCTGACGGACCAGTCCGTCCGCCGTCCAGCCGGCGAACTGGATTTCGGAAACCAGGTTGGGTTTGACCCAGACGATGTTGGGATCCTTCTTCGGCGCGCCTATCCCGGTAAAGGGCGACTTCGAGGTTTCCAGTTCCCGGAGCCTTGGCAAGATCGTATCGACGGTCTTGGCACCGTAGCCGGTCCCGACCCGGCCGACATAGACGAAGTGATCACCCCTGAAGACGCCGACCAACAGGGAACGGAACTTGCCATTGGTCTTGGCATAGGCGCCGATGACGACTTCGTGGCCAGCCCGGCACTTGGACTTTGCCCAGGTCTCGGTGCGGCCAGATTGATAGGCAGCTTGGGCCTGTTTCGAGACGATGCCTTCCAGCGAGAGCTTGCAGGCCGACTTTAGGACCGCGTCTCCGCCGGTCTCGAAATGCTCGACAAACCGCAGGCGTGGGTCCTCACCGGCATCATCAAGCAGTGTCTGCAGGCGTTCCTTCCGCTCGGTGAGCGGCAGTTGCCGCAGATCTTCGTCGCCTTCGAACAGCAAGTCGAAAGCGAAATAGACCAGCGCGTCGGTCTTTCCCTCCGACAGTGCTGCCTGAAGCGCTGCGAAATCTGGCGCCCCGTTTTCGTCGAGGGCGCAGATCTCGCCGTCGATGATGGCATCTGGCAGGTTCGCGGCCGATGTTGCAATCGCGGGATATTTTGCCGTCCAGTCCAGGCCCTTTCTGGTCTTCAGCGTCACCTCGCCATTTTCGATGCGAGCCTGGATGCGGTAGCCGTCGAACTTGATCTCGTGGACCCAGCCCTCGGCCGAGGGCGGGCGTTCCAGCGTTTCGCAAAGCTGCGGAGGAATGAACTCGGGCAATGCAGATTTCGCCGGCTTGGCAGCTTTGGCTGCGGCTGATTTCCGTTTAGTCTTGGTTTCGGCTTTGCGTTCTTCAGCGGCAATGCCGTTGTTGCTGTCCCAGACGGCATCGGCCTGAACGTCGCTACTCTGGACCATGAACGGCTTCGGCTTCCTGCCCTTGCCGGCGGCGATCGCCTCCATGGTTCGGCCGGAGGCGACCGACGTTGCGTTGTCCTCAAGGACTGCAGCACCGTCCTCCTCGACTGAGAAGTCGTCATGATGTTTGATCAGCAGCCAGTTGGTCCGCTTGCCGCCGTCGCGGTCGCTGCGCATTCGCACCAGGACAAAGCTACCGTGAAGCCTCTCGCCCTCCAGTGTGAACTTGAAGTCGCCCTTCGCCAGGGCCTGCTCAGGCGTCTTGTTGCCTTCCGGCTCCCAGTAGCCGCGATCCCACAACATCACCGTGCCGCCGCCATACTGTCCCTTGGGTATCGTCCCCTCGAAGTCGCCATAGTCGAGCGGATGATCCTCAACCTCGACTGCCAGACGCTTGTCGTGTGGATCGAGCGACGGCCCCTTGGTCACCGCCCAGGATCTAAAGACACCGTCGAGTTCGAGCCGCAGGTCATAATGCAGGCGCGTCGCATCATGCTTCTGGATCACGAAGCGCCTGCGGTTCGATGCTTTCAGCTTCGCTGCGCCGCTCGGCTCCTGCGTCTTCTGAAAATCGCGCTTCTGCTTGTAGGTCGAGAGCTTGTCGCTTGCCATGGCCGTCCCCGGTACAAATCCGCCTCCCGTCTCGGATGAAGACGGGATGAGGCGCGGGCCAGACAGGTGAGACGCTCGACTGCCGCTTCGTTGGCCGCGATGAGAAACCGGAAAAACCATCGCGTTCGTCATCCCTGTCGCGTCCGGTTGACACAGCACGCGACCTTGAATCCTAAGACGTCGCGGACGAATGTTTTGTTCCGCAGCCGGCAACGGCGGAACGACAGGCAATGCCGTGCTGAATAGTGGAGCGAGTATCGGTCGCGCGCGATGTCGCCAAAAGCCTTTGGCGGTGACCAGGCCTCGCTTAGAGGCGATCTTGAAGATCGGCATTGCAATCCTCATTTAGGGACTACCACCCGAAACCAACGATAGCCGCGCCGCGAAATGATTTCGCGTGGCCGCGGCCGTCCGGGTGAACGAGGGCGCTCCCCATGACGGGTCGAGCGCCCTCGGTTTGTCAAAACCCGAGAGCGAGAACCGTTGTCCGATAAATCCTTGATCGTCTTCCTGCATGGGATCGGTGCCTCAGGCGCGCAGCTCATGCCGCTGGCATCGTCCTGGCGCGCCAGCCTTCCTAACACGCGCTTCGTTGCTCCAGACGCCCCGATGCATCACAGGTACGGACATCAGTGGTTCAGCACGGAGGGCAATCCCCTCGACCCGGAGCGTATAGAAAGCGCCCGAGAAGCATTCGACGGACTTATGAACGACGTCGTCCGGCGCGAAGGATTCGCGGAGGCCCATGATCGGGTCGCCTTCGTCGGCGTCTCGCAGGGCGCCATCGTCGCGCTCGACGCCGTTGCCTCGGGAAGGTGGAAGGTCGGCGCAGTGGTCGCGTTCTCCGGCCTGCTTCCCCCGCAGCCGGTTTCGCACGCAAGCAACAATACGCCGGTGCTTCTGGTCCATGGAGAGAACGACACCACCATTCCTCCCATGGCCTCGCGGCTCGCGGCCGCGCAGCTCGCAACAGCCGGCTTCAAAGTCGAGCTCGATGTCGAACGGGGCACCGGACACACGATTTCCAGCGTTGGCGCTCAAAAGGCGCTGTCTTTTCTGAGGAAGACCCTGCTGTAGCCGAAACTCGACAGCGGGCGGATCGTTCTTCTTCCATGACCGATGACCACCAGGAACAGGCCGAGGCAGACCGCCCATCGCAGGAGACGGTTTCCTTTACGTTCGACCGGATGACCGTCGCGCGTTTCAGGGAGACCTTCCCAAATGCGAGGTGGAGCGACCGCCTGCAGGCCTGGACGGTGCCCGGCAGGACTGCTCGCGAGCGCATCGATCGGTGGCTTGCGTTGGAGGCCGAGCGCCGGACGCCTTATGATGAGGAGCGCGGCCGCGATGCTTTCGAGTTCGAGCCGATCCTGAGCCCCTACCTGCAGGTCTACGACAGCGGTTTTCGCATAAGAACACCGTACTCAAGGACGGTCGTGGATGAGCTTCGGCAGGTGCCATTCGCGCGATGGAACGGTGACGACAAAGTCTGGGAAATCCCGTTCGCTTCATACGATGATCTTCAGCACCGTTGGGAGACGATCGAGGAAGCTGCGAAACGGTCGGAGCCCGAAGAACGCCGGAAGCGTGTCGAGGCCCGTAGGGGGACAGAGGAGGAAGCCAAGGCCAAGCGCCGTGCGACCGAACGAAAGAAACGCAGACTGCCGGTGTCAAGCGACGATCTCCCGCCACTTGGCCGGCCGGTGGCAACAGCAGCGTACGGGATCGTCGTCATCACAGATGTGTCGGGCGAGATCGTCGATCCGGAAGAGGTCGCGGAACATCATCCGGCCGCGACTGAAGAGCATGTGTGGGCCGGGTGGCGACCCTCTACCCTTGATGAACTCGTCCACACCTGGCCAGCGAGGTCGGAGCCGGGGGAATACGAGCGGCTCCGAGGATGGTGGAACCCGACACTCGACGAGCTTCGAGAAGCAAGAAGGGCCGCCAGATCCCGCGAACGACGGAAATCGGAGTACGCAAGTACCGCCCGCCGCGGCGATGACGCGCTGTAACGACCGAAAAAATGGGTCTGGGCAAATATTTGGCGCCGAGTGTCTAGATCACTAGCTCGCAAACGTCTCCAACCGTGTCAACGGTTCGAGGCGCTGCAGCAAAATTCAGCCCGCGATTCTCACGGCGGTAAACTCGGTTCGAACCCCGTGTAGAGCGCCGAAAAACTGACAGTGGTTGGAAAATGCGGGCCGTAGCCGGCCCGCTTTTCATGTCTTAAAGGGCGTGCTTTAGAGCGTCTCCGATCGTAGAGACGATGTCATCGATCTGGAATTTTTCAACGATCAGGGGCGGGGAAAGTGCGATGATGTCGCCGGTCACACGAACCAACAGTCCCTTGTTGAAGCAATCGACGAAGATGTCGTAGGCGCGCGTTCCCGGAGCGCCGTCGCGGGGGGCGAGTTCGATCGCACCGACAAGGCCGAGGTTGCGTATGTCCAGGACGTACGGTGAGCCCTTGAGAGAGTGCAGTGCGTCCTGCCAGTAGTCGGCGAGTTCGGCCGCGCGTGTCAGAAGGCCCTCCTCTTCATAGATCTCGAGCGTGGCGATGCCTGCGGCACAGGCGACCGGATGGCCGGAATAGGTGTAGCCATGGAACAGTTCGATGGCGTTTTCGGCGCCGACCATCAGACCGTCGTAAATCGTGCGGCTGGCGAATACGGCGCCCATCGGAATGGTGCCATTGGTGAGGCCCTTTGCGGTCGTTACGAGATCGGGAACCACCCCAAAATAATCGGTCGCAAAGGGAGTGCCGAGACGACCGAAGCCCGTGATGACTTCGTCGAAAATGACGAGGATCCCGTATTTATCCGCAGTTGCACGCAGCTTCTGCAGGTAGCCCTTCGGGGGAAGGATGACACCTGCGGATCCGGACATCGGTTCGACGATAACGGCGGCAATCGTTTCAGCTCCATGAAGCTGGACAAGCCGCTCCAGATCGTCCGCAAGTTCAATGCCATGCTGCGGAAGACCCTTGGAGTATGCGTTGCGTTCGATGTCCAGCGTATGGCGCATGTGGTCGGCCGGGATTTGCGGGAACATGCGGCGATTGTTGACGAGGCCGCCGACCGAAATGCCGCCGAATCCAACGCCGTGATAGCCCTTCTCACGTCCGATGATGCGCGTGCGGGTGCCCTGACCGATGGCTCGCTGATAGGCAATCGCAATCTTCAGGGCGGTGTCGACGGACTCGGATCCGGATCCTGTGAAAAAGACGCGGTCGAGGCGGTTGCCGGGTCCGCCCGGTGCGATCTCTGCAAGCTTTGCTGCGAAGTCAAAGGCGATGGGATGGCCCATTTGAAAGGTCGGTGCGAAGTCCAAGGTCGAGAGTTGGCGCTCGACCGCTTGGGAAATCTTCTTCCGTCCGTGGCCGGCATTTCAGCACCACAGGCCCGCCGTACCATCCAGCACCCGCTTGCC
>Ga0102589_1005496_pt1 | contig 11042 bp, 6 predicted proteins | sample AraplaMF_Col_mLB_FD_76858 | JGI IMG/M metagenome (GOLD analysis project Ga0102589, IMG submission 76858) | Arabidopsis root microbial communities from the University of North Carolina, USA - plate scrape MF_Col_mLB | ecosystem: Host-associated > Plants > Roots > Endosphere | place: USA... | reverse complement strand
GGCGGCACCACCAAGGAAGCGCACGACTACGCGATGCAACGCATGATCCAGGCTGGCGTGGTGCCGGTGACGTGGCAACAAGTGCTGCTCGAATGGCAGCGTGACTGGAAGAACAAGGAAACGTACGACGCCGTGACGGGTCTGGCCAAGGAACACTCAGGCGCCTACGGCATGGGCATCGACTACGCCTATACGATGGTCCACAAGGCCGCGCAACGCACGCAGACGACGCATGAGTCGATTGCTCCGGTGCATGCGCCGGTGATCGAACGCTGAAAGCGAGGCGCCGGGAACCAGCAGGAACTTCCGGCGCCTCATCAAGGGTGCCCGCCCGGCAGACCGGGCGGCCTTGCACTACTCTGATATCAACGTTCTCACCGGAGTTGCCGATGGACACCCCCTTTCACCAGTTCTCCGACCTGTTCGCACAGCTTGGCCTGCCTTCCGAGGAGGCCGACATTCGCGCCTTTATTGCCCAGCACTCGCCGCTCTCGCAAGACAAGGAATTGTGGGAAGCCCCGTTCTGGACCCCCGCCCAGGCATCGCTGCTGCGCGACGAGTTCGTCGAGGATGCGGACTGGGCCGAGATGGTAGATCAACTAAATCTGGCGCTACGCGCGCCGGCACGGCTCTGATCCTGCCGCCTCATTGACGAGGCGGCTTGCATCGATCGTTCTCCCCCCACTATCGTTTGCGCCACGCGCGCCGTGGCCTGTCTATCGCTGGCAGGTCGAAGAGATGACGCGAACATCTAACGATTTCGGGAAGAACGATGACGCTATCGCAAGTCGGGAGCAAGAGACCGACACCTGCGCGCCGTAGAGGCGCTTTCTACGTCAAATGGTATGGGTCGCCGCTGATTGTGCGGTTGCTGTTGTGGCTCGGTTTCGGGGGGCTGGCAGCACTGATATGGGTGCGAGTTCTGCGCGGTGCCGACGCTTCTTTGCTCTGGGTCGCGTCGGTGATGATCGGAGTGATCGTCCTGATTGAGCTGACCTGGGGCCGCTATCGGCCATTGCGCAAGCCGCTGTTGACCATCGATGCCACTGGCATCGGTTCGACGGCATTTCCGCGCTCGCAATGTCATCTTCCATGGCAATCGATTGGCAGCATTGCGATACGCAAGCGGTACGGCATAGCGATGCTGGTGGTCGAGCCGGTCGAACCGACGAGTTGGCTTCGCCGCCGCCTCGGGGTGCTTCTTGGCGGATTGAGCAAGGCAGACAGGCAGCAGGTCGAAACGCTGGTTACCCATCTGCGCGTCCTGGCAAATAGCGGGGTCGCGAAGGAAGTTCAAGCCGAAAAGGCATTCCTTGCCCGTATGAACACGATGCCGCGTCCCTGGGCGGTCTACTCGCTGATCGCGGCGAATATCGGCGTCTGGCTGCTTATGGTCCTGTTTGGCGCCCCATTATTCGACATTACTCCTGTCTCGATGCTGGTCGATTGGGGCGGCAACGTTGCAGTGCTCGCGCACGATGGCCAATGGTGGCGGATGTTGACGGCCACGTTCCTGCATGGCGGCATCGTGCACGTTGCGATGAACATGGTGGTGCTCTACATGCTCGGCCGAAAGGTCGAGTGGTTTCTCGGCCCGCGCAATTTCCTGCTGGTTTATTTCGGTGCGGGCCTGCTGGGCAGCGCCGCCAGTCTGCATTTCAGCGCACAGGCAGCGGTGGCGGTGGGTGCATCCGGCGCGGTATTCGGGGTGGGTGGGGCATTGCTTGTCATTGCCTTGCGAAACCATGCGCATCTGCCGCGGGAGATCCGTCAGTCATTGATTGGCGATTCGGGTTTCATGATTTGCTATTCGCTTATCCGTGGCTTCAGCGCAGAAAACATCGACAACGCCGCACACGTGGGCGGCCTGATCGGCGGCCTGTTGCTGGCGGCATGCCTGCCCGACAGCATCGCACCACAGCCGGCGTGGACGAGAGCGCAAACGAAAACGCGCACCGATGTCTGGTCGCGCTTTGTCCCGCTGACCGTGTGTGCGGCCATCGTGGTGGTAGCCGTGGCCATGCTGTCGCCGCCCGGTACGCAGGAGCAGCGCGACAGCTTGGCCGTGACGCGACAGTTCGAGCAGGCGGTCACGCAGTTTCAGGCGGCACTCAAGGACGTGGTCTCGGATGCAGCCGCAATGACCGAGGGCGAGCTGTCCGAGGAGGAGTGGCAAACGCGCAGCCAGACGATGCGAGCCTTGGCCTTTACAGAGCTGTACGGGGTGCTTGGCAATCTGGTGCTGCCGCCTGACGACAAGCGGGCGGTGGCAGTCAAGGACATGATGCAGATCGCCGATGTCATGAGCAGAATGATGGCGCAAGAGTACCGATGGGATATCGAAGCGGGCGGATACGTGCCACGCAATCCCGAGCGCGCCCAGGCATTGCAGGATGAAGTGGAGGCATTGATGGAACGGTTCGTGACGAATACGAAGGAACTCACAAGCCAACGCTAACATGCTGCCCGACAACCGCCTGCCGGAACACCCCGGCCGTGCTATCCTGCGCCCACATGCCGCCGTGCCGCGCCCCTTGGTCCATCAGGCAGGCCGCATGATCGTGACGTTTCATCGACGAAACCACGGACGAAACAGATGTCGGCCGCCCCCAGCCTCTCCACTTCCAAGCCTGCCCAGTTCGACGCATTCGGTTGCGCCGCTGGATTGCTGCAGGCCGATCACGCGCTGTCGGGCAGTGACATCCAGTTCTTTCGCAAGACTTCTGCCCAGTCATCGGGGCAGTTCGCGATGCCGGCGGCCGAGCGTGGCTTTGTCGTAGGCGTGTCGATGCATGCCGGCCATCGGCGCCGCATCATGCAGGGTCACCGGGTTGGTACGTACGATTTCGATGCGGGTGCCATCTACATCCGCGATCTGGCCGAGGACTACAAGGCGGATTTCCAGTCCAGTTTCGATTTCATCCTGATGGAGTTGCCGCGTGGCCTGATCGAGCGTACCAGCACCGAAATGGGGCGTACGCGGTTGCGCAGCCTGCGCACCACCGCCGGTCAACAGGACGCGGTACTGGGACATCTGGCGCACGCGATGGCCCCGGCGCTCCAGCATCCGCAACAATCCTGCCGCCTGTTCGTGGATCAGTTGTCCATGGCGATTGGTGCACATCTCGTCTGCCAGTATGGCGGTGATGCCGTGGCATCGCCCAAGACCAATCGGTTGCTGTCGCCACGCAGCGTATCGCGTGCGAAAGAGATGCTCGTGGCGCGGCTCGATGGCGATGTGTCCGTTGCCGAGGTGGCCGATGCGTGCCACATGTCGCGCAGCCATTTCACCAGGGCGTTCCGTGATACCACGGGACACACGCCTTACCAGTGGCTGTTGGCGCAGCGCATTGAACGCGCCTGCGCGTTGTTGTGTGACCCGGCGATGTCCTTGGCCGAGGTGGCCATCGGCTGCGGCTTTGCCGACCAGAGCCATTTCACGCGTGCATTCTCTCGCGCGATGGGTATGACGCCGGGGCAGTGGCGGCGCCGCACGACCTGAGTTTCCCCTCGAATCCAGCAGGAATCGACAATCCGCGTCACAAATCGACAAGGCGTGCGTGCCATGGTCGCGTAGATTCCATCGGGAATACCGACTGGACTGTGGATGAATCACCCCGAGGCCATTGCGCCGATCGAACCCCCTTGCAACGAGGCCGTCGCGCCAACGCTGCGGCGCGCGGCGGGCGACTGCCGGTGCGCGGACAGCGATGCGCTGCGCACGGCGAGCGCGGTTGTGCAGGGCATGCAGGAGCAGATGGTGCATCTGGCGCGCGTGGCCACGCTGGGAACATTGGCCGCGTCAATTGCGCATGAAATTCGCCAGCCATTGACCGCGATCCGGCTTGAGGCCTATGCCATCCAGCACTGGATGAAGCGGTGCCCCGGCGTGGCAGACCCCGTGACCCAACAAGTCGTCCAGGAAGTGGCGGAGGGCGTGCGCCGCATCCAGGAGCAGTCGGAGCGTGCGGAACAAGTCATCCATAGCCTGCGCGCGATGATGCGCAGCGAACCGAACAAGCCGCAGGCGTTCACGCTGGCGCAGGCCGTTCGCGATGTGCTTCCCCTTCTTGCAGGTCGGCTGAACGATGGCGGCATTGCGCTGCGCATCGATGTCGATGAGACATTGCCTCCGTTACATGGCGACAGCGTGCAGATCCAGCAGGTATTGCTGAACCTGGTGCTCAATGCCATCGAAGCTCGCAAGGAAGACTGCGCCGAGCTGCCGCTGGTAGAACTCCGGGCGCGGCGGGTGGAACCGGCCATGCTGCGGGTCGAGGTCATCGACAACGGCGGCGGTATCGCGCCCGATCAACTGGCGCGAATCTTTCAGCCGTTTGTCAGTACCAAGAGCGAGGGCATGGGGATCGGGCTGGCCATCTGCAGGTCAATCGTCGAACTGCATGGTGGATCGATTCGCGCCGCGTCCAGCGAAGGGCGTACCACGGTCACGTTCACGTTGCCTCTGCAGGCAACGTAACCGGAACGCCCGAATTCAAGCGGCGCGAGTTTGCTGCAAGGTGCGTCAGAAGGTGATGCCTACATTGAGCAGATAGGTGCGGCCCGATGCAGGCACCGCGCGCGAAGCGCTGAACGACGATTGATAGTTCAGGCGGTTCGTGAGGTTGTACACGTTGAACGAGGCGCGGAAGCGGCCCTGCCGGTAGGCGATCATCGCGTCCAGCGTGAGGTTGTCCGGCATGCGTGCCGTGTTGGCCTGGTTGGCCCAATAGCCGGACGCGTACTGCACGCCGCCACCCACCGACAGTTGTCCCGGTAGCGGCACGATGGTCTGCGGAATCGTGTACGCCGTCCAGAACGTGACGTTGTGATGCGGCACGCCCGGCGCAACCTTGCCGACGAACGCCGCGTTTGGCGCGCTGGTCACTTCGCCATCGAGGTACGCGTAGGCCAGGCTGACCGTCCAGTTGGGGGTCAGCGATCCATTGGCACCCAGTTCCACGCCCCGGATGCGGCGGCCCTCGCCGCTTTCGCCAAAGCCATTGATCACCATGCCGGTCACCGGATCGGTCGTGTAGGCATTGGCCTTGCGGATCTGGAACAGGGCGCCGGTGACACCGAGGCGTTTGTCGAGGAAGTCGAGCTTGGCGCCTACCTCGACCGTGTCCGAACGCTCCGGCTCGTTGGAGACTCCGTCCTTGGGCACCTCGGTCTGCACGCCGCCCACGGCCGTGGCGATGTCGGTGCCCACCGGGCGATAGGTGCGTGAGAACGACGCGTAGAACATGGCGTCCTGGGTCGGCTCCCAGATCGCGCTGATCGCCGGACTCAGCTTGCGCGAATCGGCCACGCCGCCGATGCCCGATGCCTCGGTCGTGCCGTATTCGCTGCGGAAGTAATCCCAGCGCAGGGCGCCCAGCAGCGAGATCTGTTCGTTGAACCAGACGCGGTCGCTGGCGAACACGCCGACATCGATGGCATTGGCATCGCGCCTGCCACCGGTGTAGCTCACAGAGGGATTGACGCTGGCATCGAAGGCCGGATTGACGATGGTCTGGTTATTGAGGCGACCGGTCCAATCGCCCCGGTCGCGCCGATCGCGCTGGTAGCTCACGTCGAGTCCGCCCATCGCGCGATGGCGCAGGCTGCCGGTGTGGAACTCGCCGCGCGCCGTGGTCACGTTCTGCAGTCCCCATCCGCGCTGCAGATACGTCATGCCGCCGCGCGCGCCATAGCGCAGCGCCGCGTTGTTGCCGGCCAGCAGCCGTTGCAGCGTGGCATACGGCACGCCCGCCGGGTTGGTGCCAGAGAAATCGCGCTGGTAGAAGCTGTAGCGCGTGTCGTTGTTGAGCGTGACACGGCCGAGTATGGTCTGGAACCCGGAAGTCACGATGTGCGCATCGCTCTTGTCGCGGTCGGTGTTGCGCACGTACGAGGTGGAGGGCGTGATGCCGGGCACGCCGTATTCCGAGAGCGGACGATAGATGCGATCGGCACCTTGCGCCAGCGGTTGGCCGAAATCGGGCTGGCCGTCGCGGTACAGATATGAGTAGTTGAAATGCCACACGGTAGCGGTGCCGAGTCCCGTACCGAAATCGATCGCAAAGCCGCGCCGATCGTCATCCACATGGTCGCGGTCCGGCACGCTGCCGTTCTGGAACATACCGTTGATGCGCACGGCCGAGGTATCCGACAGTGGGATGTTGCTGTCCACGGTCGTGCGATAGGTCTGGCCCGAACCCACGCTCTGGTCGATGGCGGTGCTGGCGGATTTGTTGGCTTTTTTCGTGGTCTGGTTGATGAGGCCGCCGACGCTGCCCACGCCAAAGCTCTCGCCAGCCGGCCCCTTGATGACTTCCACGCTATCGGTGTTGAAGCTGTCGCGCTTGTAGGCGCCAAAGTCGCGCAGGCCGTCAACGTAGATATCGCCCTTTGCCGACAGTCCCCGGATGCGGAACTGGTCGCCGCTCTGCCCGCCATTGCCCTCGCCAGCAGAGATGGTGATGCCGGGCACATTCCTGAGCGCCTGTTCCAGCGTCGTGATCTGCTGCTGCTCCAGTATTTCCTTCGGGATGACAAAGACCGTCTTCGGCGTTTCCTTGACCGTATCGGGCAGGCGGGCGATGCCGGTGGTGGCTTCGTTGGTACTCGCGGGATGCGTGCCGACGACTGTGACACGCGGCAGATCGGCGATGGCAGGCGCGGGGCGGGCATTGCCCGGTGGTGTGGCCTGCGCGTGCGCCACGAAGGGCAGTGCGGACATGGTCAAGGCCGTACCCGTTCGTGCCGCACCGGACACGAGGGCATGGATCGATGACGCGAGGATGTTTTGCTGCACGGAAAATACTCCAGCTGGACTTCGGAACAGGGGTGGACTGTCGAAGGAGGGCGGAGTAGTCAAGCATTGGAATCATCGACGAACGCAAACGTAAATCATTCGTATTTGCGGGTCAATTGGATGTGGGGCAGGGAGGGATATTTCGTTGAATTACTAGGGATGGCATTGCGCCACGCTGGTTTTGCTCCCCTCTCCCGCACGCGGGAGAGGGGAGCAAAACCTAAACCCAAACCCAAACCCAAACCATAAACCTACTTCGTATCATCCGACGTCAGCACCGGACAAGCCTTCTGTCGCACGCTATCCATCCGATTCGTGTCGCCCAGCAACGCCATCAATCCACACGCCAGTGTCCCGCGCCATTGCAGATAGTCGTGGCCGCTGGCGAATTCGGCGTGCGTGACCGGGTAGCCTTTTGCGCGCAGCACGTCGCGCAGGCTGCGGGTGGTCGTGGTGATGTTGACGAGGCCGCGGCCTTCTTCGAAGCGGCCGGCTTCCATGTAGAAGCGCAGCGGCAGGCGGGGGCGTTTGGCGAATTCGCGCATCATCCAGCCGCCCTCCATCGGCGGTTGATCCGGTGCGCCACCGGGGCCCCACCAGAACGAGCCGGACTGACTCAGTACGAGGCCGAAGCGTTCCGGGTGCGTCATGCCCGCATACGCAGCGGCGAGGCCGCCGTAGCTCGATCCGGCCACGACGGTGCGGTCCGCACGCACGGGCAGGCCCTGGCGTTCGGCCCAGGGCATCAGTTCGTTGGCGAGGAAGTCGCTGAACTTCGGATTGGGTGGCAACTGCGTGCCGCGCGCGTTGGCGGTGGGGTTGGCAACGATCAGCGCGGCAGCGGGCGGGATGCGGCCTTCGGCGATCAGGTTGTCGAGGATCGTCTGGGTCGGCACGAGCGACATGTACGCATGCGCATCGAACACCACCACCAACGCCGTAGGCTTTACACCGGCGGGACGATACAGATACACATCGCGCGACTGATCGAGGATGCGGCTCTCGATCGTGAACGGCGTGAGCGTGCCCGTTGCCACGCCAGGGCGCGGGGTGATCCACGGTTGCGGCGGCGCGTCGGGCAGTTCGACGATGGACTTCTGCGCGAAGGCGTCGGGCGCTGACTCGGGGAACACGCGCGGATTGAGCGGATCGCGCTGCATCGTTGCCACGATGGCGCGTCGACGCTGCTGCGGGGTGTCTCCGACGTCGGGCACGTCGGGCGCAAGCTGATAGCTCATGCGCGTGCTGGCCGGTACGCGATACGTGTGATACCAGACATCGCTGTTGCCGAGCCGTGTGAGCGCATCGTGATCGCCGGACGGACTGCCGAGCAGCCGCACGTTGCGTTGCGCACCGCGCCACAGGAACGTCAGCAACACCTCGTCCTTGTTCGGAAGCGGCTCGACGAGCGGCGTGCCGCGCGCGCTGATATCGCGCCAGAACGATGCCGTGTTGCCACCCGCCGCCAACGTCTGCGCGAGTGCACGAATGGCCGGACTCTCGGGCGCATCGGATGGCGCGAGCTGGGCTGCAACCGGCACCACGCTTTTCACGCGCAGTGTGTAGATGGCACCGGGCATCGGCCTGCCACCGACCGCGCCCAGCGTATCGGCGTGGTCCGCATCGACCACGAAGCGATACTGGCCACTCGCCGGCGCGACAAACAAAAATTCGCGGTACAGCGTGTTTGCGCCGAGCAGTTGGCGCACTGCGCGACCTTGCGCATCGGCCAGTGTCAGCGATGCAGCAGGGCCATCGAGCGCGCCTTGCACGACATCGCCTTGCGCCAGCGTCATCGTGAATGTGATCGGCGAACCGGGCGTCCACGTTGCCGTAGCGGGTGCACCAATGGTCAGCGCGGTTGAGAGTGGCGCAGATGAAGCGAAGGCCGGCGCCACGCAGAGCGTTGCCGCGAGAAGCAGTGAGACGCGTCGCATCAGAAGTCCACCGTGGTCGAGAGCTTGAACGTGCGCGGTGCGTTCTGCGTGACGTAGCCGTCGTTGAACGATCCGGCCCAATAGCTCTTGTTCAGCAGGTTCTCCACGCTGGCGTAGAAGCCCACGCGCTTGCCCTGGATGTTGGTGACATAACGCGCGCCCACGTCATAGCGCGTCCAGCTATCGATTTTCTGTGTGTTGGCAGAGTTCACGTATTGCGATCCGGTATAGGTGACGCGACCCGTCAGGGTCAGCGCGGGGTGCCATGGCAAATCCCATTCGAGGCCGAGGTTCCCCGACCACGTAGGCGAGCCATAGGCGGTGTTGCCATCGTAAGTGCCGCCGGCCGTCTGCGTGAGCACGGCACGCGTGTACGCCACGCCGCCGAGCACGCGCGTGCCGCGCATGACTTCGCCGAAGACGTTCCACTCCACGCCACGATGGCGGCGTTCGCCGTCGGGATTGTAGGTGTTGGTGGCGGTGTCCTTGATGAGACTCGGGCGCTTGATCTGAAAGACGCTCAACGTCTGCGTCAGACGACCGCTATCCCATTTCACGCCGGCTTCCATCTGCTTGGTCTTGTACGGCGCGAAGGTCTGGCGATAGTTGACCGCGGTGACATCGGTCACGGTATCGCCCTGGCTCAACCCTTCCACGTAGTTGCCATAGAGCGACCACTGCGGGCCGAACGGCTTGACCACGAGTCCCAGGCTCGGCGTCAGCGCGCTTTCATCGTAGTCGGCGGTCTGCGCACCGGCAGTGCTGAAGGTCTTGGCCTGTACGCGCTGATGCCGAACGCCGAGCGTCAGTTGTACGCGATCGTCGATAAAGCCGAGCGTGTCGGCAATGGCCAGGCTGGTCAGCGTGGTGTCGCTGGTCTTCGGCGCATTGGTGGGCGATGCGGCCAGGGGCGGCGTGATCGGGTTGTAGATGTTCGAGATGAACGCGGGGCTCGTCACGTTGATCGTGCTGGTACGCAGCCCGAGATAGGTATAGCCGAGCACGAGCTTGTGCGTGACCGGGCCGGTGCGCACATTGCCGCGCACGCCGGTCTCCGCCGAGAACGTATCGGTGAAGCCCTTCTGGTTATACGTGTAGCCCGTGTAGTTGCCATTGGGCTGCACGTTGTTGGCGCGCGTGCCGTTGATGAAGCCGCTGTACTCGTAGTGCAGCGAACCCAGACCGGCATAGGCGGTCCAGTCCTGCGTGATATCCACTTCGCCGCGCGCCACGAACGCGCGGTTGCGCAGCTTGCCCCATGCGCCCGGCAGGATGTTGGTGCCGGCCTTGGGTGCGTCAGGAATTTTTCCTGTGAACGATGCCATCCACGCGCTGCCGTTTCGCACCTCTTCTTCGTTCGCGTAGGCGTCGAGCGATGCGCGCACGCGCTCTCCTGCATAGTCGAGTGCGATGGCGCCCAGCGCGCGCCGCTTCGATTGTCCGTCCACGCCGGTACGTCCATCGTCATAAGCGCCATTGAAGCGCACGCCGAATGCGTTGTCGGGGCCGAAGCGGCGACCCAGGTCCACCGCACCGCCCACGTTGCCTTCGGAGATGTAGTTCGCGGTGAAGCGGTTGATGGGGTCGACGGTGGCGCGCTTCGGCACGATGTTGATCACACCGCCCACTGCGCCGCTGGGCGACATGCCGGTCAGCAGCGCAGTGGGTCCGCGCAGCAGTTCCACGCGCTCGATGAACTCGGTGGGCGAGTGACCATAGGGCGCCAGACCGTACATGCCATTCCATGCGAGGTCGCTTGACGAGATATCGAAGCCGCGCACCGTGTAGTTCTCGTACAGGTGACCCGACGAGGTGGTGAAGCGCACGGTCGGATCATTGGCGAGCACATCGCCGATGGTCTTGGCCTGCTGGTCCTCGATCGTCTTGGACGTGTACGCCGCGCTGCTGTACGGCGAATCCATCATGTCCGTATTGCCGAGCAGGCCGAGGCGTGCGCCGCGTGCCACCTGTCCGCCAGCATACGGCGCAGGCAATGCCTCGGCATCCGGTCGGCCCGCGGCTACCGTGACCTCGGGCAGCATGACGGCTGCATCGCCTGCCGAGGTGGATGGCGCGCGCACCGCAAAGCCATTCGGCACGGACACCGCCTGGAGCCCCGTGCCGCGCAGCAGCATGGCCAATCCGTCGGATGCGCCGTGGCGACCTTGCAGGCCATCTGTCTGGCGTCCGGCAAGATCGCTGGCGTTGTACGAAACCATGACGCCGGCTTCCATGCCGAAACGCGTCAGCGCAGGTTGCAGCGGCCCGGCGGGAATCGCGTAGCTGCGGGTGGCGGTCTGTGCGGA
>Ga0102589_1005495_pt1 | contig 11043 bp, 14 predicted proteins | sample AraplaMF_Col_mLB_FD_76858 | JGI IMG/M metagenome (GOLD analysis project Ga0102589, IMG submission 76858) | Arabidopsis root microbial communities from the University of North Carolina, USA - plate scrape MF_Col_mLB | ecosystem: Host-associated > Plants > Roots > Endosphere | place: USA... | reverse complement strand
GATTTCATATCCATCATCCCCCTTCTGGATTTATTCGATTTCACCATCTACGTATGGAACCTGATCCTGCGAAACCGACAAGCTTCCATGAAACCATATATATACCAGACAGAAGATCGTGTATATCATGCTTTTTCCCACATCTTACGTATTTCTGGATAAGGGTATCTCCCAATGTTATACAGCCTAACTCTCGGGTGATTATGTAGGTTGAAAATCATCAAGTAGACGAAATAAATAAAGTGACTCACGATCGATGGGCACGTGGCGCATGGATCGCAAGTCACTTTATGAAAGAAGCAAACATAATCGTGTTTTCATGTTAGGAGTTATAACTTTACTGCATTTCACTCTTTTCACTCCTCATTACGCCTGCGCGATTTTTGGGAGTTTTATGTAATCAAGGGATTGCAGACGATTTGGCAACATAAACAAATTATCATCTGATGGTTCTGGGTACTCGACCCTATACCCACCTTGCTCAGGATGAAATTGATAGTACACCCGTTCCGTCTGTTCTGTTGCAATCTTATTGACAACTTGCGAGAGATCAACTTGCTTAGGAGACAGGACATCGTATAGTTGTATCGATTTTCCCTCTTCCATAAATATAACGACTGCATCTAATTCTTCATCGAAATACAAATCGCTCTCAAACACATGCAAGCAATACCAAGAGAAGATTCCTTCTGCATGAATGGCGTCACACGTCGAGTATCTTACGTTCCGTGAAGAATAGTATCGCATGACAAGCTCCCAGTCCTGAACGTCCATTACGTTCAGCTTCCGCATGTGAGGACGATCGCTGTGTGCCTCTAGCGTATTTATCACGGAGTAGAATTCCGGTTCTTGTACTCTATGGAAGCCAAACTTCGGATAGAAATCGAGAACCGTTCGATTCGCATATAAGTACATAAAGCTGCATTTTTGCTGATACTCTTCGATTACGATTTCCATTAGCTTTCTCGACAATCCTTGATTCCGATACGCTTCATCCGTCATGACCGTGCCGATCATAATGGCTTCATGAATCTCATTTTTTATAACGATATCCATTACATTAACTGATACATTCGCAACCACTCTATCTCCATCGACATAGGAATAACAAATATATCGATCATTCCAGCATCTTCGCTGATACCAATCTTCAAACTGAATGCCGAACGATTCCTGCGCCAATGCATTGAAGCTTACACGGTATTTCTCGATTTCCTTATAATCCTTAATGAATACGAATTCACTCATAATAATTATCCCTCATCGCTTTGCTGATATACCAGCTAATTATGAACAACAGTGGGAAATGATAAAGTAGATCAAAGAGGATTAGGGGCGACTGTCTATCCGCCAAGCAAGCGTAAATCCACCTTGAAGCTTAGCCCCTGTTACCGTCACATCATAGATCTCAGATTTCTGAGCATGAAGCTTCACCGAGTTGTCCCCATCAGGCTCCATTCCGACGTGGTTCCCTCGCTCATCCTTTATATGAAAACCGTACCCTCCGCCATTCTTGTTTCTAACGTGAATGGATAGTGTTATCTTATCACCGCGGTTGACTTGTATCGGGATTTCATGCTTTCCATGGAAATAATCAAAAGCAGCTGTATACGTATTCGCGGTGCGCTTCTCAACCCAGTTGCTTTTCGTTGTGAAATCAATATTTGCAATCAGTAGGAGAACGGAGGGGATAACGAGTGAGAAGAGATATGGGGCAAACTTCCTGCCGCGTTTAAATGGAAAAGCATATGTCCCCCAGAAAAAGAAAAGGGCGAAGAACGAGCCGAACATTCCAAAGAGCAATGAGCTCATGCTCACTTCCATTCCTAGAAAAAAGAGATTTCCCGCTATCGCGTGCAGCAGAATACGTAACAGCACCTTCAGCCTTCTCAGCTTGATCGTTATTAGATCAATGATCACCGAACATGCAATTCCATACCCAAAGAAAACTTTCCAGTAGGCAGCGTTGGCAAACTGTTCTGAATACGTGTACATATCCAGCTTCGTCAATACAAACATAGCGAAGAAAACGAACAAAGAGAAGCCTGCACCTGACAGCTTGGAAAGGACATATGCTGAATATCGATCCCATCTTGGCTTCTCCATTTTCATCCCAGCATTCATGAACAATCCGGTTTGCCTCCTCAACCAATTGATGCAACACCGATTGAAATCCTAGCTCTCTTTAATCTACATATACCTTGTTTTCCATCCATATAATCTTTGAATGCATCTCTATACTGCTCAATTCATGAAGTCATGAACTCGGCTCAAATTGATACTTTGCCATCATCTCTCCCCAATCCGCTAACCCTTGCTCAACAAAACCAACACTCGCATACAAACGCTTCGCTCTTTCATTTTCAGGATTGTAACTAATAAAGACCACTTCTGTTCGATCCTCCTTGGATCTAAGCTCATCCATTAACAACTGCAGGGCCTGCTTGCCATAGCCTCTGCTCTGATGCTTCTCATCGATCATGAACCGATAGATCCAGTAGTTGCCGTCATCCGCATCTAGTCCATACATCGTAAAGCCTATCATTTGTTCATCCTCATATATGGCCTGCGCCTCGAACCCCGGCAAAAATTGCACTTCTGCTATGGAGTACAAATTAGAAGCTATAAACTTGCTTTGTTCCTCCGACGGACGAAGGTCGATGCTCTCTTCCCAATTGTCCTGATCAATATTTCTTAACGTAATCATTGATGAATGCCCTCCCGATTATTTAGTCGTTCTTCCATAATTGCATGCAGATCACGATTTCTGGCAATGACAACCCTCTTGTCGCTATAGGCATCCGTAAGATTCATTATCGCTGGCAGACTAACTGAATAGTAATCTTTATTCCAGACGAACAGCATCGTATATAGGTTATGCAGAGTCTGCTTATAGTTGGACGATTCAACTCGGAGCCTTGTCCGTATAAATCTGCGCACGACCCTATATTGAGTCGCCAGCTTATTCGGCTTAATAATCACGATGATGTCAGCTTGTCGGAAGGTATCCATTCCCCACTTGTAATGAACACCTTCAATAATCCACGAGTCCTGTCTCAAGATATCCATTAATTTAGCGTCTCTCACCTCAACAGGATTGCGCCGCTGCACCTCCGTCCGATTCCATACGAGATTATCCAGCTCGTAGTACGGAGTATTGTATTTCCTCGATAATTCCTTGGCTATGTATGTCTTGCCACTGCCACAAGGACCAATGATGCGAATTTTCAAGGTCTCCCTCATTTCTTGGTAGGGGTAATATCGATTCGATCGACTATTAGTAATGCCAGAGCTTATTAACTCGTAGAACTCGCATATCCTGAAGCTCAAGCTTATAGATATCCGGCATTGTCGTGGAGCTCCAGAACTCGAATCCATAAGCCGGATCAAAGTAATTCAACATCAACGTCATAATGTCCCCGTGTGTCCCAAATACAATATGCTGTCCTGCATACTCGCTTATCAATCCTTGAAGTACAGCAACTGCTCTTCGCTGAGCGTTACGGCTTGATTCTCCATCAGGAAAAGAAAAATGGAAGTCTGCGTACACCTTACGTTTTGCCTCTTGGAAGCTCAACCCTTCAAATGCACCAATTTGTCGTTCTCTCAAATCTTCGTATATGTGTATAGGACGATTCAAAAAATCAGCAAGCGGCTGAATCGTTTGAATCGCCCGAGCATACGGGCTTGATACAAATACATCAATCGGGATAAGCTGCATCAATTTGGCGAGCTTCATTGCATCCTGTTCTCCTGCAGCAGATATTCCCCTTGAGCGCTCTTCCCCATCAACATATGGTGATTCACAATGCCTCACAAAGTAGAGTGTAGTCGTCAAATCATCTCACCTCATTCTATTTGTAAGTTCAGGCGATGCCAGTTGTTTTTGGTATAGGAACGCAATTCTGATTACGGTTATTCGATTCGCCCAATTCATCAATAGCCCTCCCTCAGTGATTGAGAACTACACTATAAATGCAACTCCATCGGGTCATTGCATAGACTGTACCCGTTCCGTTCATAGAAGCGAATGCTCCATTCACTAGGCCATACGAGGATGAACTCATGCTCCTGCTGCTTCGACCAAGCCTCTATCTCCTTCATCAACCTGCTTCCAATCTGGTTGCCGCGACGCTCTGGTAAGGTATATACATTCGTCATATATACAAATGGATTTGTCTTCCGCCCAGGTCGAGGGACTTTGTGAATCAATTTCAAGTAGATGTGGGAGATGACGCTGCCATCTAATTCAGCGACCCAAATAAACCAGTTTCCCTCTTTCATTGCTTCTAGTAGAAAGAAACGGCACTCCTTGTAAAAATCTTCGTATAGTTCCTCTCCAACCTTCTCTTCGTTATACTCATTCGTGAAGTCCCATCGCATTCGAATGAGCTGATCAATATCTTGTTCGCCGGCTAATCTCATATTCATCTCGAGGTTCTCTCCTTATCATGACAAGACCCAACCAAAAAACGAGTTTTCAGTCGGGCCATATGGTGTCTTACTACACAGGATCATATTCCATTATTATACACTCCAATTGTCATTTCAGGTAGAAGGGTTACGTTCAACTTCAATTTCTTGGACGAATACGGCTGTTCCTTCAATGAAGACATCTATCCGCTCCTCATGTCGCACTGCTTGAACCTTAACCCTGCCATCGCGATCCATCTCTTGGCCTTGCTCTACAACGAATTCAGCTGAATCCAGATCTGTGCGCATATATTGCAAGTAATAAGCCCCCATAACCCCAGATGCTGTGCCTGTTACAGGATCTTCTACCGTACCCGAATAGGGGGAGGAGAAATGTCTGCCATGCATGAACGCATCAGAATCATAAGTTTCCATACAAAATGGATGAATGGACGCTTGCGGGAAATCTGTTAGTATACTCGGGAACATGGCGTTCATAGGCTTCATGTCCTTAAACTTCTCAAGTCTCTTAATAGGAACAAGTAAAGTCCATATGCCTGTGCTTCCATAAGCTATAGGTGCGGTCAGATCGATATCGTCTACCTGCAATCCGATTGACTCCGCTAATCGCGCGATATCCCCTTGAAACGGAATAAACTGTGAATGGTTCTGCTTCATTTTGATGTACAGTCGTCCATCAAGGATCGTGAATTCAATCGGTAAGATACCTGCCTTCGTTTCAATATTGATGCTTTTCTTCTCTCCAAAATAGCCCTTCGAATGCAAACAATACAACGACGCTACAGTTGCATGGCCGCATAAATTCATTTCATGTCCTGGGGTAAAATATCGCAATCGAACATCTGCTTGATCCGAATGGAGAATAAATGTCGTTTCATTAAATCCGACCTGCTTCGCAATTCGCTGCATATCCTGCTCGCTTAATGCATCTGCATCAAGCACAATACCTGCTGGATTGCCCTTCTGTGGAATTATAGAGAACGCATCATAGTGAAGAACAGTGATTAAGCTCATACTATCCTACCTCCCCCAATTGGTTATCATTTCGTAGATCAATTAATCTACTGCCTTCTATTTTCCCATGCAAAAAATGATACCACGAAAAGAATAGCTGCTGCTATCAAACCATAGCGGATATAATCCGTTCTCCCTAACTGAATAGGCAAGCTGGCATTAGGCTCCTTAAAGACTCTATCGGTAATAAAATGAGTATAAACCTTCTTTTTAGACTCTTCAAAATCACGAATTTCGCCGTTACGGATTGGAACAATTCCATTCGGGCCGTCAACTGGCACTAAAAAATCTTCTCTGTCGTTTTTCTCTAGAAACAGAAGAATCTCATCCCCTTCCTCCTGCCCGCTCCGAATCTGTGTTACATCATCCCAATGGATACCTGCAGCAATTGTAGGCGGGACATCCCCTTTATATACGCGTTTCACCTGAAATTCGTACCTTTCCCACGCAAACGACTGCCTGCTGCCTGCTTGTTGTCTCTTAAAATCGTACGTCCCTTGCACAATAACAGACGCCCGTTCCATCACCTTGTCTGGTTCTAAGTAGACCCAGCTAGTAGCGCTAACCTGAATACTAAAAAGTAACGAACACAATCCGATTAGAAATATGCCCTGCACCAATCTCTTCATATCAGATATCCTTTCGTCCTCTTCAAATGGCAAACCTCTGACCTTCTTTACGAATTAATTTAATCAATATCGTAGATAAGCCATTTCGAGTCCGATTCTTTTCCCTTGATAAATACGTACTGTGACGTGAAAAAATCATCGTTGGTCAGCATATCATCAGCTAGGAGAAGAACTTGATATGCCTTTTTCTGCTCCTGAATATGGATGGGAGTGTGCAGCTTCACCGCCTTCAATTGGTAGGTCGGCATGCCTGTTATCGGACTATTCGGTGCGAATAGCTTCATATATTCCTCCGCATTGCCCTCATGCAAATATTGCATTCGTTTGTTGATGAGCTGTACAATCTCTTGTTCATCCTGATTCAATCCCTTTATTTCCAAATACGCAGGGCCAGACTTAGATGTACAGCCTTGAAATAGAATGAGAAATATGACAAGCCATACAGTCTGAACGACATACCTATTTTTACAGAAACGTCCCATCAACCAACACTCCTTTTTTTCAAATACAGAGCAACCATCTACGTCTTCAACCTGACAAAGATCAGCCTCGCCTAAGCTTCAATTAGAGAGAATTAAACTTTCTCGCCCCATCTGCATCCATTTTCGATATGTAACGTAACTATAGATGGAGCTAGGTACAGAGGAGGCGTCCGATGAGCAGCATAGTAACGATTTATAAAAGCGAAAAGGGTAAGAGTTTGATTGCGAATCATTATGAGAGCTATATACAAGCTTTGCGGTTTCCTGTGGAGCGTATGTATCTGAATACAAGCTTTGGCTCAACTCATCTATTAGCTGTGGGACCCACTGATGGAAAACCGTTGTTCCTATTACAAGGGGGAAACTGCATCAACCCAATGACATTGTCTTGGTTTTCTCCATTAACGAGCCAATATCGAATTTATGCGCCTGATACGATTGGTCATCCTGGGTTTAGTGCAGAAACTAGAGTGTCAGCTAAGGATAATAGCTTCGCCCTATGGCTTCAAGAACTCATGAACGGTCTTGATATCGAGAAATGTGGATTTATAGGCACCTCTTATGGAGCAGGAATCATATTAAGACTAGCCGCCTGTATGCCGCATAAAATAGACTGCGCCGTGCTTGTGTCACCAGCAGGAATACGTTTAGGATCGAAGCTCAAAATGATCAAGGACATCCTTTTGCCACTGCTTCTGTTCCATGCAACTTCCTCAGATCGATACCTTGATAAGCTAACCAATGCCATGTCTGACAACACGATGAAGGCAATAGACAAGAAAATTATTGGAGACATTTTTCGATATGTGAAACTTGAGCAAAATATGCCTAAGCTTACAGAAAAAGAGGAACTCCAGCATTTCCATGCGCCGACTCTTCTTATTACAGGCCGAAAGGACATCTTTTTCCCTGAACGGCAGGTCAATCAAACAGCACGCGCAATCATCCCGAATCTGACCGCAATCAAATCATACGAGATGGGACATTTCCCTTCAGAATCCGATTTGGTCACCATTAACGATGAAATCTCTTTGTTCCTGCAAACTTATTACGTAACGAAATTTACATAGATTCGCTATCGTCGCTTAGGTGGATTATTATGCCTTGTCACAAGAATCCTCCTAAGAGACGCCTTATGGCTCTGGTATTTCTCTCATTCTCGTCTCCAACATTTGAATGAAGATTTCACATCTTCCTCATAGACCATCATCAATATTCACAATTTTCCTTTATCATTCCAATCCATGTCGTTAATGAAACTCGTCCGGAACCTGAATACATGGCTTCCCCTCGATCACTCAGGCTGCAAAGTAATAAGCGACGCTATACTCATACCATTGTTCTCCCCTCAAAAGCGTGGATGTCTGCATGTTCAGTATTTATCCATTTGTTTCTGTATCGTTCTATGACCCGATCATCCCATATTTGAACTTCAATATATCGCTCAGGGCCATAATGACCGTGCGCGTTCCATTGCTGTGGCCAGCCAAACTGTTCAACTACCTGCCGAATACTATCTCGGGTATATACCTTTTTGCGATATGGCTTCCCGTCCTCAACTCGCATCGTAGGAAATAAGTCTCCATAAGTAAAACTAATAGTACTTGCATCGAAATCATCAATATGGATGTGTAATTCTCTTCCCTCTTCATACCACTCCAGCAGCCAGCTGCAATGTCCTAATGTCATATAGTGAGGATATAGTGTCCGAGGTTTGCCGCCTTGCTCTATAAACATCGCTCTTGCCCGCTTCTCCAATTGACGCCGAACATGCATGTAATCTTCAGATCGTTTGCTTGCAAAACCTCTTCCACTCTCTCTTATCTCAGACAAGATGCTGTTCGCTTCTTCCATAGACAGCGCAGACAAATTGTGAAATGGCCCCTGTGCGGCCTCGTAATAGTGACACAAAAGATTGAAGTCCAAATGAACAGCCCCCTATTCCATCATAGAAATCATAACAGTTAGCGTTCCCTTATTCGCCTCCTTATTGCGACCACGTGACAAACAACCATAAATAACCAGTCGATTCTGATCAGATTTTTATGTATTATTAAGAATTTATTAAGGAGCAATTAAAGCCCTCTCCCTATACTAAGCATATTGAATAAATACTAGATCTAATTGATATAGGTCACAAGGAGGAAGAAAATACGTGTCATTACCCCAATTAAATATTGAAATGTTTCGAGGAATTAACGACTTAGGCAAGCAGCTCTCCTTTCTAAATCCATCCGTCGTATTCATTGCAGAATATACGATCTATCTGTTAGCAGCTTGCATGCTGTTATTTTGGTTCACCCGTACAACGGCCAATCGCATGATGGTGCTGCAAGGCGGATTTGCATTCATTCTCGCAGAGCTCCTTGGCAAAGCGGTTGGAATGTTCCATTCGCATCATCAACCATTTGCGGAACTCCCGAATGTTAGTAAATTAATCGATCACAGCATCAACAATTCATTTCCTAGTGATCATACGATATTGTTTTTCTCCATCTGTGCGTCGTTCTGGCTGATGCGCAAAAAAACAGGCTGGGGCTGGTTGTGGCTCGTGCTGGCGGGTTGTGTAGCATTATCTCGTGTATGGGTTGGCGTACATTATCCTGTAGATATTGCAGTAGGCGCAATGATTGGGATCTGCTCAGCAGTGCTCGTGTACTGGTCATCCACTAGATTTGCTTGGCTATCTCGCTTGCTTGATATGTATGAGAGTGTGGAACAACGCATACTGCCTGTGCGGAATAAATCTAACGATCTATAAGTTAGATATTTTATACAAAATGAGAATGGACGCACCATATGGAGTTGTCGAATACCAATGTGGCTGCGTCCATTGTCTACTATTCTCAAGACCACTTCATTTCCATACACTTCTTACCTGCACTTACTCTCCAGTATCCTGCTTCAAGAGTTCTTGCAAGGAATGTGGGAAAATAGGCCTGCTAAGCTCCAATATCGCCTTCGCATAGGATTGAATTTCCTTCTGAGCATCATACTCCAGGCGTTGATTCAAGAAGTGAGCTACCGATTGCAGGGAGGCTGTCCAATACCAGCGCACATACATGCCATAGGAAGGCAGAAATAATCTAGCTTGCTCCGCGCATATGCCATCTTCTAGTGCCGCTTCATACTTGGCAACGCCAAGCTCAATGTAGTTCATCAGCTCGTCCGTGTGCTTCTGCCCGATTTCCCAGGATACAATGTCTCCACTGCCCTGCTTCGAATTCTCAGGCTTGCTTCTCCATTCCCCCTGAGACGGTATGTAGAAGGTAGGATCTTCAGTGATATATCTACGACTCGATTCATTCCAAGCCTCCAAGCTGTCGCCTGTGCCTTCCATATGGGAAGAACCTATGACATACTTCCACCACTGCCTAGCAACCATAAGCGGCGCGTACACTTCGAACTGCAGCATGACATGTCGAAATGGCGAGGTATGTCCTTCTCTAGCCAGAAATTGAATCAATCGAATATCCCGCTCGCTTAGCTCAATCGATTCCTTGGCATAGGATACCCGTGCGGAGTTGACAACCGTCAAATCCGAACCCATCGTGTTGACTAACCGGACATACCCCTTATCTAATACTTGCAGCATAGACATGGCAACCACTCCTATCTAGTAAATGAGACGAAAAGAGAACATCAAGTTCCCACTCAATGCTCTCTTCATTTGGATACATATTCTATTTTAGTATACATGAATCCAGGTGGATGAACAGGTATTTCCTGGCGATAAGTTTGACTGCCTTTTCTCTGTTCAGTCACTCCTAATACAATAGATCAACCTGCACTTCCAATGAAAAAGCTGGCGACTAAGATCAAGAAAACTACTATTGTTATTCCTACATACAAATAATCTTGTTCATGCAGAAAAACAAAAATAGAGATAAAGACCCGCAGTACTGGTGTAGCAATGAGCATAAGCAGTCCTGTCAGGATAATCGCATATGACTTCATTGATAATAGACCGGCATAAATTCCTGCCAGACTGGTTGGAAAGGTCTGCTCAGGATATCCACTGTCTCCAGAAATGAGGAACAGCAGCAAGCCAGCAAGGATCACCGCTGCACTAGCCAGTACCCCTACCCGAAGCCACTTGCTGACAACAATCTCTACCGCTTCCGATTTGTCATTGCGCATTTGTTCGATCTCGGACTGCTGTACGCTGCCTTCTCGCCCAAGCTCACTCATAGAAGTCCCCCCAATCCCTGTACAATCATCTGAATGGCCACATACGCCAATACGGGAATAAACCATTTGCGAATCGTCTTGCTCTTCATCTTCTGCATGATTCTCGCGCCAGCCGTTGCTCCCATCAGAACCCCCAGCGCCACCGGAGCCGAGATTGCCGGATCAATGTCACCACGGAACAGATAGACCCCCGCGCTTGCCGCGCCCGTAACGCCCATCATGAAGTTGCTCGTCGCACTGGATACCTTAAGCGGGAGCTTCATGAAGACATCCATCGCCATCACTTTGAAGCT
>Ga0102589_1005493_pt1 | contig 11044 bp, 10 predicted proteins | sample AraplaMF_Col_mLB_FD_76858 | JGI IMG/M metagenome (GOLD analysis project Ga0102589, IMG submission 76858) | Arabidopsis root microbial communities from the University of North Carolina, USA - plate scrape MF_Col_mLB | ecosystem: Host-associated > Plants > Roots > Endosphere | place: USA... | reverse complement strand
AATTTGATCCGTAATGTGGAGTGGCAAGCGTAATAACATTTCCAACAAATCGATTCGCTCCATATCCAACTAACGCAGCTTGTGTATCGATACCACCTTTACTGTGAGCTACAATATTTACTTTTTTACCAAAATGATTATAAATCTCTTCAAGCTTTTGTGCTAACAACTTTCCATTGTCCCATTGGCTAGCAGATCCTTTCCCCGCGGCATCATATAATTGAATAAATACAGTTTGATAGCCTGCTTTCAAAGCATAATCGTACATATCATTCATATCATGATATACCGTCTTTCCATACCAACTATCCGCATTACCATTTCTTCCTTGTACAAAGAGAATTGGTGGTTTATTCTCATCATAATTAGCAGGTTTCTGACCTAAAAACCATTCTCCAGGAGTAAATACTTCTTGATTTGGAAAGCCAGTCTTAACCTCTGCGTGTACATTTGTACCGACAACCATCGGACTCATAAAACAAAGTAAAATAAGTAATACGATACACCTTTTCATAATCTCCATTAAAATCCCCCTTTTCCCCTTGAAAGAAAGCGCTACCATAATGTTGAACACCAATTATTTTCAATTCCATTTAATCAATTACTTTTACACTACATTTGATAAGAAATTAATAGCCACATTCCTTTCTTATCAAACGTTATTCTCTCAACATTCCTTCATTCCTTTTTGCAATAAGCGTTTTAAATATTTCTCAATAAAGCTTTTTCTTTACAAAAAAAGCTGCGTATAAAAGGTCTCTTTAATAACCTTTTATACGCAGCTTCTTTGTTTAAAACTCGATGATGTATTCATCATCATATTTATCGTATTGCAAACCAGCTCCTATTTTCAATTCTGTAACTTTATCCCTTAGAAATGGTGCATCTTCTATTTTACTAGTTGCAATTTCAATTCCATATTTCTTCGTTAAATACGCTAACTCTATTAAAAACCATTCTCTTCGCAACGCGACTGGAATATCATACGTCCGTCTTTTCATATATACTAGCACCTCATATATTTTCATTATTTAAAAAAGTACTACTTCTACTTTCGATACACTTTTTAAAACTATCGTTTATCATCAAAGGCCAATGAAACATTATAGTATATGCATGTCTGTTTTAAACGTGCTATTGCAAAAATAATATTAAAAAACTGAAAAAACTCATTTAGTTTACATAAAAAAATTATGTAATAGTAAAAGGGGAAGGCTTGTCCCTCATCCTTTTACTATAAAAATCTAAATTAAGAACATCTTGGTACACCTAAAGCTAAAAATAAACCTGCTACTCCCGCTGTAATTGGTACTTTCAACGTAATAACATCATCTACTTTTGTTACTAAAAAGTAAGCATTCCCTTCTTGTAACACGCAATTCACTAATAATTGAAATTCCATTCAAATCTCCTCCTTTCAATCGATATACTATAATTTATGAAATCTCATTCAAAAAGTAATAGTAAATATATCTATTTTTCCTTATATACAAAATAAATGTTTATGAGTCTAGTAAAAATATTAATTTTCTAAATTTATATAAAACGTGTAATATCCAATAAGTTCCTATATAATCAATAGAGAAAATCTTACAAATGGAGGTTTTAAAATGGCAGTTTTGAGTAATATTGGTGCAGCTTTATTTTTGATTGCTATCATTCTGTTAATCTTATGCATCATTTCACTCTTTAAAAAAAATGGAAAAGCAAAACAATATGGTCGTTCTACCGTTATTCTTTTTATGATTTCAATTGTTTTAACGGTGACCGGCACAACAAAATCGGAACACCCCGTCGTCGAGTTTTTTGCTATTTTAAGTTTCATTCTATTTATATTCTTCCTTGTTCTTGCAGTATTATCTGTTATTAAGAGAACAGGTGTAGCAAAAAAACAATTTATTATTACAGCTATTTTATTTGTCATTTTTGTTGCGCTATTAGGTACTTCAGGTCCTTCTTCTGAAAAAATGACAGCAACGAATAAACAAGTTGCTTCTAATAGTGAAGAGAAAAAAGATAACGAAAAGAAAGAAGCGGACGAAAAAACTCGTAAGCAAGAAGCTGAGAAACGTCAAGCTGAGGAACTAGCTCGTAAGCAACAAGATGAGAAACGTCAAGCTGAGGAACTAGCTCGTAAGCAAGAGGATGAGAAACGCCAAGCTGAAGAACAAGCCCGTAAACAACAAGAAGAGCAACAGCGTCAAGCTGAAGAACAGGCCCGTAAACAACTAGAAGAACAACAACGCCAAGCTGCTGAGCAAGCTCGTAAACAACAAGAAGAACAACAACGCCAAGCCGCTGAGCAAGCTCGTAAACAGCAAGAAGAGCAACAACGTCAAGCCGCTGAGCAAGCCCGCAAACAACAAGAAGAGCAACAACGTCAAGCCGCTGAACAAGCTCGCGTACAACAGGAACAACAAAAAGCACAGCAAACTCAAACAAAACCTGCTTCAGGAAATACAAGTAACGCATATTACAAAAATTGTGATGCAGTTAGAGCTGCTGGGAAAGCTCCTTTATATAGAGACCAACCAGGTTATAGCTCTAAACTTGATCGTGATGGCGATGGAGTTGCATGTGAAAAATAGTAGTAAAAAAGAAGCTTCTAGTAAGCTTCTTTTTTTATTATCAGAAACTATTGCGACGAATGCCCCTCCTCTTCCTTTTATAAAACTCATTTTATTATTCTCAAATCAGACACATAAAAAGTGATTTCAATCACCACATTATTTTTCATTTATCGCTATTCTTAATTTAGATATTACATTTAAACTTTATGGAGGCATTCATATGGAACATACATTTACTGAAACTTCAATTGTTGGTGAGATTGTTACACAATTCCCAAAAGCTAGTGATCTTTTTAAATCATATAGAATAGATTTTTGCTGTGGTGGTAATAGACCACTGATTGATGCAATTAATGAAAGAAATTTATCGGCTTCTGAGGTAATTACAGAGTTAAATACGCTTTATCATAATACGAAACTATTAAATGAATCTGAAATTGATTGGAAAAATGCTTCTTATCGCGAATTGATTGATTATGTAATTAATAAGCATCATCGCTATTTAAATGAAGAGTTGCCACAGCTAAGTCCATATGTGACGAAAGTGTTACGTGTTCATGGAGCAAATCAACCTCATTTAGCTCAAATTCATAAGCTATTTCATGAACTTAAAATGGAATTAGAACAGCATTTAATTAAAGAAGAAACGGAAGATTTCCCATTAATTTTAGAATTTGAACAAAATCCAACTGATGAAAACTATGAAAAGTTACGCAAAGTAGTAGATGAGTTGGAAAATGAACATAGCCACGCCGGAAATATTATAAAAGAACTTCGTAAGGTGACAAATGACTTTACTCCACCAGAAGGAGCTTGCGGCACTTATCGCCTTGTTTACCAGCGCCTTGAAGCCATTGAATCTGATTTATTTGAGCATATTCATTTAGAAAATAATATTTTATTTCCACGTGCAATTACAAAAGCATAAATAAAGTGCAGGACATGAGTATAAATGCTCATGTCCTGCTTTTTTATTGTATGGAATATATTTATACTTCCCCTCCCCCTCTACCCATATTCCCTTTCGCTTCTCCCTTCACATAAATCCGAATTTTAACAATTTGTGAATCATTATAAAAGTGTGATAAATATCACATCTTCCCCTTTTTTGATTTTCTATAATGAAAATATAATAATTTGTTCAGCATTTCACATAGAAAGGGAAATGAATATGAAAAAACGTTTAGTTATGATCGGAAATGGTATGGCTGGAATACGCTGTATGGAAGAAATATTAAAACATGATAGTGATTCATATGAGATTACTATTTTTGGAGATGAACCACATCCAAACTACAATCGCATTATGCTCTCTCATGTTCTACAAGGCAAAACAAATATGCAAGATATCATTATGAACGAATATAGTTGGTACGAAGAAAACGAAATAACTTTAAATACAAACGAGGGAGTTCAAAGTATTAACCGCGAGGAAAAAGTCATTGTCACAGAAAAAAATCGTACTCTTACATACGACAAACTCATTATCGCAACAGGTTCTAGTGCTTTTATTTTACCAGTTGAAGGTTCCACCCTTCCTGGTGTAACAGGATTTCGAACAATTGAAGATACACAATTTATGATGGATACCGCTAAAGAAAAGAAAAAGGCCGTTGTCATTGGTGGTGGATTACTCGGTTTAGAAGCCGCAAGAGGTCTTATTGACTTAGGAATGGACGTACATGTTGTTCATTTAATGCCTAGCTTAATGGAGCAACAACTAGATACGAAAGCAGCTTCCCTATTGCGTGAAGATTTAGAAGCGCAAGGCATGAAGTTTCTAATGGAAAAGAAAACTGTAAAGATTCTTGGTACAGACCATGTTGAGGGCATTCAATTTGAAGATGGTGAAGTTGTAGACTGTGATTTAATCGTGATGGCTGTTGGAATACGCCCGAATACGCAAATAGCAAAAGATGCTGGTTTACTTGTAAATCGCGGCATTGTAGTTAACGACTATATGCAAACAAATGATGAATCCATTTATGCAGTTGGGGAATGTGCGGAACATGGCGGTATCGCATACGGTCTAGTTGCCCCTCTTTATGAACAAGGCGCAATATTAGCAAAACATATAACGAATTTACAAACGGATGGATATGCGGGCAGCATCGTCGGTACGCAATTAAAAGTTGCAGGTTGTGATTTATTCTCTGCTGGCCAAATTTATGAAGATGATCAAACGAAAGCAATTTCAATCTTTGATGAATGTAATCGTTCCTATAAAAAAGTATTGATTCGTGACAATAAAGTCGTTGGTATCGTTTTATATGGTGACACAGCTGACGGTACACGCCTCTTTAGCATGTTAAAGAAAGAAGAAGATATACAAGAATATACAGCTGCTTCCCTTCTTCACAAAGCTGGTGAAGAAAGCGAACTTGACATTGCTACAATGAGTGCGGATGACACAATTTGTGGATGTAATGGCGTTACGAAAGGTGCAATTGTTCATGCCATTTTAGAACAAGAGTTAACTACTTTTGAAGAAGTTAAAGGATGCACGAAAGCCGCAGGATCTTGTGGTAAATGTCGTCCGCTAGTAGAACAAGTTTTATCTCATACACTTGGAGATGCTTTTGATGCCTCTGCACAATCTGCTGGTATGTGCGGATGTACAGCTTTATCACGTGATGAAGTTGTAGCGGCCATTCACGAGAAAGGTTTAAAATCTCCAAAAGAAGTACGAAATGTTCTTGGTTTTGCCCATGAAGATGGCTGTTCAAAATGTCGTCCTGCTTTAAACTACTATTTACGTATGGCGATTCCAGAAGAATATGCAGACGATAAATCGTCACGTTACGTTAATGAAAGAATGAATGGTAACATCCAGCATGATGGTACATTTTCTGTTATTCCACGTATGTACGGAGGCGTTACAACGGCAGATGATTTAATGAAAATTGCTGAAGTCGCAAAAAAATATGACGTTCCTCTCGTGAAGATTACAGGTGCGAGCCGAATCGGCTTATATGGTGTTAAGAAACAAGATTTACCTAACGTATGGGCTGACTTACATATGACTTCTGGATATGCGTATTCAAAATCGCTTCGTAATGTAAAATCATGTGTCGGTTCTCGCTTCTGTCGTTTCGGTACGAAAGATTCACTAGGACTTGGTATGCTCCTTGAACAGTCATTAGAAATGGTAGATACACCCCATAAAATGAAGATGGGTGTAACGGGCTGTCCGCGTAACTGTGCGGAAGTACTGACGAAAGATTTTGGCGTTGTTTGTGTTGAAAATGGATTCCAACTGTATATCGGCGGAAATGGTGGTACAGAAGTACGCGAAGCTGATTTTGTAATGATCGTCCCTACTGAAGAAGATGTCCTTCGCATCGCTACAGCTTACATGCAATATTACCGTGAAACTGGTATTTACGGGGAACGTACTGCTTACTGGACAGAACGACTAGGCTTCGATCACATAAAAGAAATACTACAAGATACAAGTAAGGTCACGATGTTAAATGAGCGTTTCCAAACAGCTCGTAGCACATATACGGAAGCTTGGGGACAAGCACTAGAAACGAAGTCTTTAAAAGCGATGTATGAAGTAGAAACTGTGAAATAAGGAGCTGTGATCTATATGATACAAACGAAAGAAAAAATAAGAGTTATGCGTGCGGAAGACCTTCCTATTCAAATCGGTAAAGAGGTGCAAATAAAAGGTATGTCTATCGCCCTATTCCGCCTTTCAAATGGCGATATTCGAGCTGTAGAAAATCGTTGTCCTCATAAAAACGGACCGTTAGCAGAAGGAATTGTATCTGGAGAATTCGTCTTTTGTCCACTACATGATTGGAAAATTTCATTACTAACAGGTGAAGTTCAAAAACCTGATGACGGCTGTATTCAAACGTATGAAGTAGAAGTTATTGATGGTGACATTTATATATACATGTAATTTACGAAAGGAAGCCTCCTCTGGCTTCCTTTTAAATAAAAATTGATGAGGTGCGATTATGAACGGATATGTATATTTAGTTGGTGCAGGACCAGGTGATGAAGGGCTTATTACAAAGAAAGCGATAGATTGCTTAAAGCGTGCAGATATTGTCTTATATGACCGCTTATTAAATCCTACCTTTCTTAATTATACGAAAGAAACATGCGAACTTATTTATTGCGGAAAAATGCCGAAAAATCATACTATGCGACAAGAAATGATTAACGCCCACCTCCTTCAATTTGCGAAAGAAGGAAAAACCGTTGTCCGCTTAAAAGGCGGCGATCCCTCTATTTTTGGCCGTGTTGGTGAAGAAGCAGAAACTTTAGCAGCAGCGAACATTCCATATGAAATTGTACCAGGTATTACATCTAGTATCGCCGCTAGTAGCTATGCAGGTATCCCCCTCACCCACCGTAATTACAGTAATAGCGTGACTTTACTAACTGGGCATGCAAAAGGTCCTTTAACCGATCATGGAAAATATAATTCATCCCACAATAGCGACACGATCGCCTACTACATGGGTATAAAAAACTTACCTACAATTTGTGAAAGCTTACTACAAGCAGGAAAGAAAACAGATACGCCAGTAGCAGTCATTGAGTGGGGTACAACTGGAAAGCAGCGCGTTGTCACAGGGACACTATCAACAATAGTTCATGTCGTCCAAAACGAAAATATTTCTAACCCTTCTATGACAATTGTTGGTGATGTCGTTTCCTTACGTAATCAAATCGCTTGGAAAGAACGTAAACCATTACATGGTAAAAAAGTTTTATTTGCATCCGCAACAAATAAAACAAGTTTAGCGAAGCAAAAGTTACAAGAAGCCGGTGCAGAAATATATCAAATTCCAACTTTCAAAAAGAAAGAATACACATTAACCCCTGAACAAATCAATGAAATTTTTAACGTTAAGCGTATTGTATTTTGTTCAGCTGAAAGTGTAGAAATATTGATGCGATTAAGTAGTAAACACCAGAAAGATATTCGTTCCTTACAGGCGAAGCTGCAGTATATGAACGTTGCCACTCAAGAAAAACTGATGCAATATGGGCTACTAAGTAAACAAGCAGAGTTCGCTTCCGATACAACTGTTTATTTAGGAAGAAATATTAATCGGATTGCTTTTATTCAAGAGAAAATTGGTGCCGGGTCATATATGATGACTCATGAGTATACAATTGATCATCGTTTCGATGAAATTCATTCTCGTATGCTTTCTGAATTCTCATGGGATAGCATTGTGTTTGACGGCCGTGCTTCAATTGATACGTTTCTATCAGAAGTAAAACGCCTTGGCTTTATCGATATCCTTACTCTTCCCTTCTCGTATACCGACGTTCCAACTTTACACTATGCGAATAAAGTTGGGTTTCATAATGTAGATGAGCAATTACAAGACATTATTATGAAGAAAGATTTGGTGGTATGATGAAAGGAATTGTATATGTTGGACACGGTAGTCGCCTGCAAGAAGGTAACGAACAATTCATTCACTTTATTCAATCTGTTATGAAAGAACGTAACGAACGGATTCAAAAAATAGCTTTTCTAGAGCTAACAACACCTACCATTTCTGATGCAGTTACAGAAACGATACTAGAGGGCGCAACTGAAATAATGATTGTACCTGTTTTACTATTTGCGGCAGCTCATTATAAACGTGATATTCCTTTTGAAATAGAGCAACTACAAAAGAAATATCCACATATAACATTTTCAGTTGTACCACCTTTTAGTACGCATCCACATATGGTTGAACTTGTAGTAAAAAGAATACGTGAAACTATGCCAATGCAAGGTAGTAGCGTTTTACTCGTAGGACGAGGTAGTAGTGATCCACGGCCTATTTATGAGTTACAACAAATCGGAGCAGCTGTTGAACAAAAACTCGGTATGTCAGTATCGTGCTCCTTTTTAACGAAAGGAACTCCCTCTTTTACCGCTGAGCTCAAGACTATAACATCGACTGCGTCCCATGTATATGTCATGCCGTATCTTCTCTTTACCGGATTGTTGCTTCAAAAAATTAAGTTGCATACAAAAAAATATGATCACGTTACGACTTGCAACTGTCTTCAGTTTGATACATATATGAAGTTAACGTTATTAGAACGAATGGAGGAATGTGTGTATGTATAACATGTACCCTCTTATGTTTAATTTAGATAGAAAAGTGGTTGTTATAGTTGGTGGTGGTAAAATTGCATATCGGAAAGCGTCTGGATTAAAAGATACAGGCGCTTTTGTCACCGTTATCAGCCCAGAAATTTGCGAGGAAATGACGGAACTTCCTTATATTACTTGGAAGCAAAAAACTTTTAGTAATGATGATATTAAAGATGCTCACCTTATTTATGCAGCTACAAATCAACATGCTGTAAATATGATGGTCAAACAGGCTGCTCATGATTTCCAATGGGTTAACGTTGTCAGTGATGGTACAGAATCATCGTTTCACACACCTGGTGTCATCCGAAATGATGATTCTGTTGTCACTATTTCTACTTCAGGTAAAGATCCATCGTTTACAAAGCGTATGAAGCAGGAACTAACATCTATACTTCCTAAGCTTATAAAAAAGCTTTCTCGTACACATAAATCGTAATCTATCACTTAATTAAAATAGTAATTAACTTTGGACAAACGTTTTTTAGAAGCGTTTGTTCTTTTTGTTTTGGTTCCTTTTTTGAATTAAACCGCTTGATTATCAGGCATGGTACAATTGTAAACGACACCTAATATATCAAAGACTGTTTTCTTCTCATATCGATGGGATTTCTGTCCATCATTTACCGCCTCAAATCTATTCGTTTTTGCACGTATATTCAAAACAAAATATATGACAAATAAATAACGACAGTTACTGTAATAATGCTGAAAAGTGTTGAAAATAAAACGATTTGTGCATGTAATTCAGGCTCTATTTGATACTCCATAGCAATGGTTGATGTATTTCTTGAAGTAGGAAAAGAACTTGCAATAAATAATGATTGTGCAACAATACCATCAATGTTTAGTAGGTATATCATGGCAAGTGCTAATAATGGTCCCATTAATAATCTTCCAATTAAAGCCCATGTTATGACTCGATGGAAAAAATTAAGCTTAATGTTGGATAATTGCGCTCCTAGCAATATGAGTGCTATTGCAACAAAACTATTCGCAAGCTGATTAAGAGGTAGAAAGATAGAATTAGGTATTTGAATTGTAAAAGATTGAAAGAGAACCCCTAATATGAGTGCATGAAATACAGGCAGTCTTAGAAATGATTGAATAATACTTCCGATTGTTTTTGTTGCTGATAGTAAGTTATATATCCCATATGAATAAGTCAAAAGATTCTGGAAAATCACAATGAAAATCTGAATGGAAACCCCCACTGGATTGTGACTGAAAATCAATTGACTTACTGGTAATCCATAATTACCGGAATTCATTAACGAAATGCTATTTTTTAGAGCTGCACTTTCTCCTTTTTCTAACTTTAATGTTTTTGAAATAAAATGACTTACTAGCATTAGACTCAGACTATAAAACATTAAATAGTACATGATCTGGAGCAACAAACCTGTTTCTATACTAATATCATATATATTCACAAATACAGCCGCTGGCATCAAGCAATAATTAATAAGTGTAGATAGCTGCTTTAAGTTAAATTGGAACTTCCTTTGTAAGATTGCACCAATTAGCATCAATATTAATATTGGTACTATTACGTCTAATATAATGAAAATAAACATTTAAAACCTCATTCTACATATATTTTAGTTGGATTAAACGCTCTCTTTTCTTTAACATATCAAATATGACTCGCAAAGAAAATTATGAATTATTTATACAAATTCATAATTTTATCTTATCAACCTAACTGTATTCTTTATTTTAAGTGTACTTTTTCACAATATCCATTAGCCTTACCCAAAAATCGGGCCTAAAAAATATGCAGTTTTTTCTTGTTATAGATACCTTTATATGTTTTTTGAATTTCGGAACATTTCAAGCTATTGATATATTTTTATACATATTAATAGATAGCTTTTAGAAAGGAGCGACTATTTATCGATTCGTTAGCGATCAATAGTCATCGTTTAATTCAAAAGTTATTATTTTCATTCTCGATATATTTGCTTTCTAAAAATTAGTTTAATCTTTGTGCCTGAGCTAACCTGCCCTTTAATTGAATAACATCTGATATCTATTTTTAACATAAAATTCCATTACCCTTCTGTTTTTCATTTAATAACCACAATATTTTAGAAAACGAACATTTGTTAAGATATCAATAAAAAACAAGTTGAAGTCTATTACTAAAAGAACCATCCCAAAATACTTCGGGACGGCTCTTTTTCTTTTTTAATGATTCTTTAACATCACTAACAGCTTTTCTTGACTATACATCCACACTGTAATGATTAAACAAGCAAGTGCGACTTCTGATAATGCCATAAATCCAATTGCATAATGACCTGTTAGTTGGAATAATAATGTTAAAATTAGCGGCGGGAAGAAC
>Ga0102589_1005492_pt1 | contig 11050 bp, 9 predicted proteins | sample AraplaMF_Col_mLB_FD_76858 | JGI IMG/M metagenome (GOLD analysis project Ga0102589, IMG submission 76858) | Arabidopsis root microbial communities from the University of North Carolina, USA - plate scrape MF_Col_mLB | ecosystem: Host-associated > Plants > Roots > Endosphere | place: USA... | reverse complement strand
AACTGGCGCTACTGGATCAACTTGCGCTACCGGACCGACTGGCGCTACTGGATCAACTGGCGCTACTGGACCGACTGGCGCTACTGGATCAACTGGCGCTACCGGACCGACTGGCGCTACTGGACCGACCTTCCAAGGACTAATTCCTGCCACAAATCTAATGTATTTTGCTGTTTCAGATGGCACGAGTCTTGTATACACAAATGCCGACGGTTTGCCTCAATTCGGAATGACGCAGATTTTAGCACCAAGTCAAGTATCCTATATGAATTTATTTATTAATGGCGTTATTCAGTCGCAAAATTCTTATGTCGTACAGACGGGGATGCTTACACTATTGGCTGATGAGGCACCACCAGCTGGTGTTATAATCACACTTCAGTTTATTTTAATCAATCAATAAAAAGCGGATTCCTTTAAAGGAATCCGCTTTTTATTGACTAGTTCACGACAAATTCAACACTAACAACAACTCCAGGGTCTAAAGTATTTCCATCTGGAATTGTAATTGCTGCTGTGGTAACACTTGAGTTAACCACAGGTTGCAACTGTCCACTCACATATAAATTGTAATAAGCAAATGACGCAGGAAATGCTGTTGCAGCAGCTCCCGTGTCATCAGTACAAGCAGTTGCTAAAATATTAAACGTTGCTCCAGTTCCCGTTCCAGCACCGATTGTTGCATTATATCTTCTAGCAGCTAAAAAAGGTTTAATAATAGGCATTCCACCTCACCCCTTTCATTTTTAAATCTAGTAGGACTTGTCCTACTCTATACATAGTATGTAAATATTTATTAATAGGAACGGCAAGTTACTTATTTTTCCTAGCTACTTACTATTAAAAATCTATTTCTTTACCAAGGATAAAAAAACCTGCGCATTATTGCGCAGGTTCTGTACGATATTTTGCTTCAACACGGTAAATACGATTTCCCTTGCTTGAGAACTTTTCTTCGTATTCCGTCATAATGTTGCCTTCAAAATCACTGTTGTGAAGATCTAAACTAATAAAAGGCAGTAGCATGCCATATTCCGCCATACTTGTAAGAGAGTATTCGAACAAGGCTTGGTTGTCTGTTTTGAAGTGAATTTCTCCGCCCTTTACAAGTACTGTTTCATAGTTGCGTAAAAATGTTTTATACGTTAAACGGCGCTTTGCATGGCGATTTTTTGGCCATGGATCAGAGAAGTTTAAATATACGCGATCAATTTCATTCTCCGCAAAGAATACAGTTAAATCTTCGGCATCTTTATTAATTAGTTTTAAGTTCGGCAGTGGTTCTTCAATTAATTTATCAAGTGCATCTACAACTACGCTTGTAAATTTTTCAATTCCAATATAGTTTACGGTTGGGTTTGCTTTTGCCATTTCATAAACGAAGCGGCCGCGGCCTGTCCCAACTTCAATATGAATCGGGTTATCATTTCCAAATAACTCTTTCCATTTTCCGTTATGCTCTTCTGGATTTCCAATTACAAAATGTGAAAATTCTTTCGTTCGGTCCATTGCATATGGTTTATGTCTTAAACGCATAATTCTCTTCCTCTCTGCACTCCAAGATGTGTGTATCACATAAAAAACCAAGTACGTACGAGCACTCGGTCCGTTTCTTTCAAGTATAAAATTTACTATTTTGACGGAAACTACAAAGTGTATGAAATACAATTTCCATCAGCGGTTCGTTACGCTCGTTTCATTGTTACGATAACAACTGAAAAGGATGTGTCAAAATGCCACTTAATCATGAACATCAAATGGCAATCTTAAAAGACATCTTAGTCAATCATCAAAGTGATTGCTGTGGAACGGTTTCTGAATGTGAACAATTAGAACGTCTCATTCAATCATTACTCGTAAATGACAATGTAAGTAATGATGTTAAATCGATGTTAAACGATGTATATTACTATAGTCAATCGGGTAAACATTCTCCTGATTTAGATAACCATATTTCTGGTCATCAAGAACAACTGTCACAATGGATTACAGGAATGGATAGTTTTTCTTAACTTATTCTGAAGCGAGTAGTTGCATTAAATATTGGAGCCAATATTCTGCTTCTACTTGCTTATTTTTCGTTCTATACAATTGTACAAAAATCATACATTGCAGTGTAACATACCATTTCATACGGCTTAGCAAAGAATCAGTAAGTTCTAATCCGTAATGCTCAAGCCATTCGTGCCATTCATCTCTTGGAACATACCAATGAAGCAGCATCCCAATATCAAGAGCTGGATCTGCAATAATTGCTCCATCCCAATCAATTAAAAACAATTCGTTATCATCTGTTACTAACCAATTGTTATGATTCACATCACAATGACAAACAGCAAGATGTTCAAATTCTACATTCTGAAGGGACTTTTGTAAATACTGAAGCCCTTTTTGAATGATTTCATTTTTCTTTACATCCTCTTGCAAAGTGATGAGCACTTCTTCTAGAATATCTTGCGCATGCAAAGGCTGTTTCCCAAGCTTTTGAATCATGTGCACTAACGCTTCAGAAGAATGAATTTTTTTCAGCAATGCTGCCACTCGCTCATCGTTCATATCTTCTGGTTCTAATTTTTGTCCTGGGAGCCACTTTTGTGCCGAAATCACATCACCGTTTGTTAATCGCCTTGTCCAAAGTAACTTCGGAACAATTCCTTCTGCTGACAATACCGCAAGAAAGGGCGATGAATTGCGCTTTAAAAAGAGTTTATGATGTTCATTATGCGCAATGTAGGCATCTCCTGTCGCCCCTCCAGCCGGTATTATTTTCCATTCTTTTCCTAACAATTGTTCCAACCATTCCATGTTCATTACCCGTTAACAATTCCTTATCTTTTATAGTTATGAACAGAAAAACCACAACATATTTAAATATATACCCATGGCTTCCATCCATTCTGCTTCAAGTAGTAAATAAAAGTGAAAAAGAAACAGACAAGCTGCTCTCTCTTACTTTATTTTACAAAAATAATAATAGACTGGCAACTTAACTAAATAGCCACCTTGTTCAATTCTACATTTATTATATTCGCATCGTCAAGGGTCGATTTGTCACAATTTCGTCAATATATACGTACTAATTGGAGCAATGACAATTGTATCTCCCTCAAATGAAGAAATTGGATTTTCATGTGCCGTTCCCTCATTTGCAAGAATATGCCATGTACCACCTTTAGGCAAGGAAACTGTTTGCTCCTCTGTTCCGTTATGAAATAACACAACAATTTCTTTCCACATCCCAAACTGCTGCACATCTTGTAAATAATAGGCAATGACAGAAGAAGCTGTATCAAAAAAAGACACATGTCTCTTCATGCATTCAGAAGACGGAAAACGAAAGGCCCCGTGTGATTTGCGAATCCGAATGATTCCCTTTATATAAGAAATAGTTTCTTCTTCTCGCTCTTTTTGATCCCAGTCTATTTGATTGATACAGTCCGGGGCGTTATAGCTATTTTCATTTCCTTGCTTTGTGCGATAAAATTCTTGACCAGCATGTAAAAACGGAATACCTTGCGATAATAATGTCATCGTTGTCGCAAGGCGATGACGACGTTTTTGCATAGGCTCCTCTTCTTTATTGCTGCCGATAATCTTATCCCACATCGTCATATTATCGTGACATTCTACATAATTAATGCTTTGCATAGGTTCTATAAATAAACTTTTCTGTTTTACATAAGGGATACTTCCCGTAACCAAGTATTGGATATGCTCTTTATTTGTTGTCTCCCCAAGCGCATATCCGCGTTTTTGCACGTCAAATGTACTTCCTTTAATCCCATCGCGAAATTGATCATTAAACTGAGCGATACATGGTAGTTTCGCTGCATTTTGTAATGTTGCCTTCTGGTCCGAAGCAAGCGGTGTTTGTAAATCCCATCCTTCACCTAATAATATGACATGCTCTTTTACTTCATTTACTTTCTGACGAATTTCGTTCATTGTCGCAACATCTAAAATTCCCATTAAATCAAACCGGAAACCATCCACTTTATATTCTGTTAACCAATATAAAACGGAATCGACAATAAACTTACGCACCATATTACGCTCTGAGGCAATATCGTTCCCAACCCCCGTCCCATTTGACGGCATTCCATTTTCGTCGTGCCGAAAATAGTAGCCAGGAACAAGCTTTTCAAAAGAAGATGTTTCTCTTTCATACACATGGTTATAAACCACATCGATAATGACGCGCAAACCATTTCGATGAAGTGCTTGAATCATTTGTTTACATTCAACAATTCGATTGTACGGATCGAGAGGATTTGTTGCATAACTACCATTTGGAACATTGTAAAATAACGGATTATACCCCCAATTATATGCTGCAAATGGTTGCTCCTCATCGACTCCGGCGTACTGATGAATCGGTAATAGTTCAAGATGGGTAACGCCTAATTCCTTTATATAAGACAGACCTGTTAACGTCCCTCGTTCTCCTGTCGTTCCTTCTTCTGCTAAACCGAGATATTTCCCTTTATACATTGCTCCGCTATGAGGATGAACTGTCATATCACGAATATGCGCCTCATAAATAACAGCATCCGTCATAGAAGCCATGAGAGGTAATGATTCCTCATCTTGCACATATGTTTTCGCAAGGTTAACGACAATTCCGTACGTACCGTTTACAGACACTGATTTTGCATATGGATCAACCACTTCTCGCCAAATTAAATTAATGCACACAAGAAAGGTATACTTTGCACCGTCCCAGTCGCCCATTAACTCGTAACTCCAAACCCCTTTTTCCTGTGCTTCCATTTCATAATCTTTATACACTGCCCCGGTTTCATAAATGCGAACTTTTGCTTTTGTAGCTGTTGGCGCCCACACTTTAAATACAGTTTGATCACTGGAATAAGAAGCACCTAAATCGCGTCCTTCATACATATATAACTCATCAAATTTCTCTGTCCGAATAACAGCACCCATCTGTAAGTCGGTTTCTACCTTACGTTCATCGCGTATGATATAACAATTACTCAATATAATGGGTTCACTCACTTTACATTCATATTTCATTACATCTGGAAGAGAGGTGATACTATGAATGGAAAGCTCCCATTCATTCGCACCTTGTTTTAAATGGAATACGCTACTCGTCCCGTACGCATGCGGAAGTAAAACTGTAATTTTATCCATTTCATCTAAATATGCTTCAAATGTACGCTGTACGCTTAACATATGTATCCACGCCCTCCCAAGAGACATTCCATTTTCTATAGTATATTCAAAAAATCAGAAAACGTTTTCAAGCTTGTGCATTCTGTAAAGATATTTCATAAATTGCCTCATACTTCGGCATCCGTTCTACATGTGTTTCGTATAACGCTACTGTTTCCACTTCAAATATACGCGACGGCAGGGCTGGAAGCTGATTTTTATCAAACGCTTCTTCTCCCTTCCATTTTCGAGCCACGGTAATATGAGGATGATACGGACGCGTTTCTAATTGAAAACCATTTTGCTCACATATCGTATACACTTGTTTTTGTAAATCAAACAAAGCCTGTTCTTCTTTCACTCCAACCCAAAACACACGCGGCTGTTCCTTTACACCAAATGTATGACACCCTTGCAATGTAAGTAAAAAACGAGATATTTTAGCCAGTTGCTGCAAATCTTGTTTCAATTTTTCAAGCTGCCCTTCCTCAGCACTTCCTAAAAACGAAAGTGTAATATGATAATCTTCTTTATGAACCCAAGAACGAAACGGCGTCGTTTCTTCTATTAATTCTTTCCACTCTGCCAATATGCTCTTTATCTCATTTGGTAACTTCACCGCAAGAAAATAATGTCTCGCCATCTTTTCTCTCTCCTTTTTTAGGATACACCTATTATTCGTGTGAAGCTGATTCTCCATACATATGAAAGAAGCCGCTCCCCTGATCGAGAGCGGTTCATCCACTGTTTACTCCACTAATAAAAGTTCAATTTTTCAACACATAAATCGCCTGTACGAAAAACAAAAAGTGACTTACACTCGTTTCCTCCCTTTGTTTTCACACAGTACGTGGCAGAAACTGGCCCTAACCGCTTCTATGCATAGCCAGTACCTCTCGCCCACCTAAAAAAAGAAAGGTTTTATGTTTTTTCATTCCCATACTTCTATTTCGCTAATTCATAAATCGCATGTGCATAAATCGCTGTTGCCTTAAGCAAATCCTCAATCTCAATATACTCATCTTTCTGATGCGCTAATTCTTCTTTTCCTGGGAATAGCGGACCGAACGCAACGCCAGCTTTCAATGAACGTGCATATGTACCGCCGCCAATTGCTAGTAACTCGGCTTTTTCTCCTGTTTGTTCTTCATATACACGCTGAAGTGTACGAATTAATACGTGATCTTTATCAACGTGATGCGGACGAGAATCTGAGACATTTGTAATAGCAAAGTCTTTTGCATTCACATAATTTGTTAATGTTTGCAGCGTTCCTTCTAAGTTTGTTGTAACTGGATAACGAATGTTTAATCCTAGTTTACCGCCTTCTTCTTTTGTATAAGAGAGAAGACCAACGTTTACTGTTAATGGACCTGTAATTTCATCTGCATACGCAATGCCAGCTTTTTCTCCAAGCGTATCATTTGTAAATGTTTCTGCCGCTAAACTAGCAAATGCGCCGCCTTGTTCATCTAAAGAGATTGTCGTTAAGAAGTTCACAAGTGTTAAGCCAGCATTTTCTCCTTGTTCCGGTGTAGAACCGTGTGCCGAAATCCCTTCTACTTGCAGTGTAACTGTATTTCCATCGACAATTGCTTTCCCGTTTTTCTTTCCTTCTTGTATATATTGTTCATACTGATTTGCAAGTTCTGCTGCTTTTTCGCTCGTTAGGGTAGCCTCTGCAAAATCAGGAACCATATTTAATCGGCGTCCGGATGAGAAGGATACTAATATATGTTCTCCTGCTACGTGTTCTTTTTTATTTTGGACAACATATAAATCGCAAATTCCTTTTTCCGCATTAATAATTGGAAAATCTGCATCTGGAGCAAAGCCCATCGTTGGCATTTCTTCGTGTTTAAAGTAATGGTCTACGCACTTCCAGTTACTTTCTTCATCCGTTCCTAAAATCATGCGAACGCGTTTAGAAAGTGGCAATTCTAGTTCTTTTACAATTTTCATTGCGTAGTAAGCTGCCATTGTTGGGCCTTTATCATCAATCGCACCGCGTGCAAAGATTTTACCGTCACGAATATCAGCGCTATATGCCGGCGTTGTCCAGCCGTCTCCTTCTGGTACGACATCGACGTGACATAAAATACCAACGATTTCTTCTCCTTGTCCCATTTCTAAATGCCCTGCATATCCCTCTAAATTTTTCGAAAGAAATCGGTCAGACTCTCCCTTATCTAGCATGAAAGATAATGCATTTGCTACACCTTCTCCAAACGGTGCACCTTCTTTTGCCGTTTCTTCTTCCCATACACTTTTAATTTGTAAAAATTGCTGTACATCATGGATTAGAGCATCTTTTCGTTTCTCTACTTCTTGCATCCAATTTATATTTGTCATACTTTCACCCTCTTCTATATTCTCTTTTTCATCATAGCAAACGATCTCTTTTTATGCTAGCAAGCTCAAGTTCAATAACGAACAATTATAATATTTCAGATTATTAAAATTAGTTTTTTCTTATTTTTATTAAATTATTTGCAGGAATTTGACGTTTTACGTAGAAATTTATAAGATAGTTGGTAAAGAGAAACAGAATGTCAACAACTTTCTTTCTATAGACTCTAGCAGATGGTCAACTACCCACCACTTAAACGCTAACCCGGTTTGAAGTGGGGGCTTGAAATAAGCCCTGGTTGTCTAGCCTAAGTCTTTCGTGGACTCCGTTTGTAGGTGAATGATTCCCTAGTTCTTGGCTCTATGGTGGCTCTGTAACAGTTCTGATTGGGAAAGAACGGTCAACCACAAGCCTTCATATAAGAAGTTGCCAACACCTACAAACATTGGCGAAGGGAAACTACATCCTCATATGGATGGGCAAAACATGCGTGTATTTGCCAAGAATTACTTTATGCTATACCTAACCGAAATTCCCCCTTACCTCTGGGTTGCTGTCCGTCACGCGCTTGAAAATGGGACTTTTTTCGGGAATATGTTAAAATTTCGTAAAAATTGAGCAAGTTAGAGCATGTTTTTTTTCATCTGGAGTACAATGAAAATAACGACCTTCTTTCCTGAATGGGTCAAAAAACTTGTAGAGGAGTGGTTTTTTTGATAAAACCTACAACTACTCGTATGCTAACACGTATTAAATCAATCTATATGTACATTAATGAGAAAGGCACCGTAACGACGCAAGACCTTGTAGATGAGTTCGGGATCACACCGCGAACGATACAGCGCGATCTGAATGTGTTGCAATTTAATGAACTCGTGTATAGCCCTTGCCGCGGCAAGTGGACAACAACAGGAAAGAAAGTGAGAATGACCTCGTGATGAGTATAACTTGATTTATTATATACATACCCCATTCTTAATAAAAAGAATGGGGGTCTTTTTGATTATGATATAATTCACTGCCAACTAAAACAAAACGTGCCCTGCACTTGTTTTCTCTCTTTGTTTTAACAAAGCAGGTGACAAAAAAAGAGGGTTGCATACCTTTTCATCTCGATACCTCAACCTCTAATTCACCGCTTACGAAAACAAAAAGTAACCCCCACTCGCTTCATCCCTTTGTTTTAACACCGCAAGTGGCAAAAAAAGGCCCTGACCGCTACTAAGCATCGCCAGAACCCCTCGCCCACCTTAAAAAGAAAGGTTTTTTCGGTTTTTCAACTTATCTTTCTACTTGCGTATGACAAGACTTCAACATCTCTACTTCTTCGTCTGTCAATTCACGGTACTGCCCAAGCTCTAATTCCTCATCTAATACTAAAGGCCCCATCTCTGTACGCTTTAAGTACACAACCTTTTTGCCAACCGCTTCAAACATGCGCTTTACTTGATGAAACTTTCCTTCTGTAATAACGAGTTCAATTTCAGACACGTCATCGCTTTGTAGAATTGTTAAATCACCTGGCTTTGTTTCATATCCATCTTCTAAAATAACGCCTTTTTTGAACGCTGCAACATCTTCTTCTGTCACTTTCCCTGCTACTCTTGCAAAGTATTTTTTCGGCACGTGCTTTTTCGGAGAAAGAAGTTGATGCGCTAGCTTTCCGTCATTTGTTATTAACAGAAAACCTTCTGTATCAATATCGAGTCTTCCAACTGGGAATGGATCAAAAATCGCATCTTCCATTTCTAATAAATCGATAACTGTTTCATGATTGTCATCTTCTGTTGCCGAAATGACACCTTGTGGTTTATGCATCATTAAGTATATGAATTCTTTATACTCTACTACTTCACCGTGAATCATAACTTCTTGTTCTTCAACGTTCACGTGATATTTCGCATCTTTCACTGATACGCCATCTATTTTGACAACGCCATCTTTTAATAATTTTTTCACTTCTTTACGGCTACCATAGCCCATGTTTGCTAATAACTTATCTAATCTCATCATTTCACCTGCTTTATATAATTAGAAAAAGAGAGGCGCACCATTTACGCCCCTTTCGTTTTTATCTTCAATCTACCACCAAGTTTACGCTGAATCTTCTTTAAAAATTCACCGCCAAATACTCGCTCTATTACGCCGGTACGGAATGCTAAATATCCATACACAGCTGCTCCTCCCATTGCACAAATGAAAACTGCAACTAATGCTGCAAATCGACTTGTCTCATATGGAAGCATAAAGGAAAGAATCCATAATAATATGTTAACAACTACAACCATCACAGCTGTTAATACTGCAATTTGAAACGTTCGTTTATACACAAGTGCAAATGAAAATTGCGCATATTTTTGAATTTGTTTATTTGTATACCAAATGGATACAGCGAACGCTACACCTGTTGCTACGACCGCACCAACCGTTCCAAAATAACGAATAAACATCACATTACATAAGAATTTTAAAATAACGCCTATGCCAAGTGCAATGATCGCATGCTTTTGCTGGTTAATCCCTTGCAAAATAGCTGCTGTTACTGTGAACAATGCAAACAATAACGCAACTGGAGCATACCACATTAATACTTTTCCGCCGAGCGGATCAGCTTCATAAAATGCGGTATAAATTGGATACGCTAACGTGGAAATTCCAATGACTGCTGGTAATGTTAAAAACATATTCACTTGAAACGTTTGGGTAATTTGCTGCTTCAAATAACTGAACTGTCCTTCTGTAAACGATTTTGTAATTGCCGGTACGAGCGTTAAGCTATACGCCGTTGCAAGCGATACTGGAATCATAATTAACTTATGTGTCCACATTGTAAAAATACCAAGAGCACGTTCTGCAATATCCCCTTGTCCAATTGCTTGCATAATGGCATTAAACGTTAACGTGTCAATTTGCTGATAAAGCGGAATCGTTAACCCAATCACAACATAAGGAATTGCATACGCAAACAGTTCTTTAAATAAGTCAACTGTTTTAACGGTTGACTCTGGTGCTGTTTGATTGATAATGTGTTGCTCTAAATGATGCTTTCGCTTCCTCCAATACCAAATGAGGACAGCCAATGCTCCGACAGCGGAAACAAACGCTGCAAATGTCGCCACCCCAACTGCTGTTGCGACCGAACCTTTCATTACTTTTATAACGATAAAACTACCTATAAGTAAAAATACAATCCGAATAATTTGTTCAATAATTTGTGAAACGGTCGTTGGTCCCATTGATTGGAATCCTTGAAAATAACCGCGAATTAAACTCGCCGCTGGTACTACAAGAAGCGCAAAGCTAACGAGACGAATAATCATTGTTACATCTTCTAAGCTATTATGTAAATTTTGCTTCCCTAGCATCGCCTCAGCAAAGAACGGCGCTGTCATATATAAGACTAAAAAGGAAAGGATTCCGCTTATGATCATCATAACCATACCGGAGCGAAACATTCTTCGGCTCGTCTTATAATCTCCAAGTGCATTATATTTCGAAACAAACTTCGAAACTGCAAGCGGCACCCCT
>Ga0102589_1005486_pt1 | contig 11059 bp, 7 predicted proteins | sample AraplaMF_Col_mLB_FD_76858 | JGI IMG/M metagenome (GOLD analysis project Ga0102589, IMG submission 76858) | Arabidopsis root microbial communities from the University of North Carolina, USA - plate scrape MF_Col_mLB | ecosystem: Host-associated > Plants > Roots > Endosphere | place: USA... | reverse complement strand
TGGCGAACGCGGTCAGCAGCGCTTCCTGGCTGCCGCGGAAGAACGCGCGCGGGCTCATGCCGCCGGCGAACTTCACCCACAGCGGCAGCACGATGAACATGTGCACGGCGATCGCCAGCACCACCGTCAGCGCGAACTTGCCCAGCACCAGCAGCAGTTCCCAGCCGAACTGGGCGCACAGCGCGAACATCAGGCACGCCACCGCGTACGGCGCGAGCTTGATGATCATGCCGATCAGGCGCATGCAGATCTCGAACAGCCCCTGCACCGCGTTCTTGAACGCCTGCGTGTGCGGGCTGGGCGTCATCACCAGGCCGATGCCGAGCATCAGCGCGAAGAACATCACGCCCAGCTTCTGCTTGTCGTCCACCGCGGCGGCGAGCACGTTCTTCGGCACGATGCCCAGCAGCATCTTCATGAAGTCCAGCTGCTGGCCGGTGGCGGCGATCTCGCCCGCCTTCTGCGCGCCCTGCGCCATCGCCTGGTCGAGCATGCTGCGATCCAGCCCGTGGCCCGGGCCGATCAGGTTCACCATCATCAGGCCGATGGCGACGGCGATCAGCGTGACCACGGCGGTGTAGATCAGCGTGCGCCAGCCCAGGCGTCCCAGGCTTGCGACGTCGCCCAGCTCCGCCACGCCGAGCACCAGCGCCGAGAACATCAGCGGCAGCACCAGCATGAAGAGCAGCGCGAGGAACAGCTGGCCGACCGGCTGCGCGACGTAGGTCACCGTGCCCATCACGAACGGCGAACCCGGCGCGACGAAGTGCGCGACCAGGCCCAGCACCGCACCCAGGACGAAGCCCAGCAGCACCTTGATATGGAGGGGCATTCCCTTCGCCGGCATGCGGGCTTCGGGCAGGCTTACATGGCTCATGCGGCGCTTCTCTCAGGCAAATCAGCCGGCGAGATTACACCAGCGCCGCGGCTTCAGCCCTTGGTTCCGGGCGCCAGCGCCGATATGTCCGGCCGTCCGGATGGGTACGGTCAACCGGTTCGACCGGGAGTTTGTCGCGCAGCGGCCGGCGGGGACGAAGCCGCTTGCGCGTCGCCGTCAGCGCGCCCGGTGTTCGGGCGGATACAACGGAGGCAGCGGCGATGCAGCAACGGCGACCGCCTGCTCGCGCCAGCTCGGCCCCTTCGCGAAGGCCCGGCGCAGGGCTTCGCGCGCGGTCACGGCGCTGCCGGCGCCCCAGCGGGCGCGCTGGAGCTCGTCCACGGCCTCGCGCTGGTCGGGCTCGGCCAGTCGCCCGCGTACTTCGTCCAGGTCGCGCGCCGGCGGATGCGCCATCGCGCACAGCGCGTCGGCCACGTCGCCGAGGTCGCCGCGATCGATCAGCCGCTTCAGGTCCACATGCCCCGACGGGGGCGGCGGGGGCACAGCTTCCTCGAGGCGGGCAGCGTGCTTCGCCGCATCGCCCCGATGGAGGCCCCACACCAGCGTGAACAGCCACAGCGCCGCGAACAGCACCGCCGCGAGCACCCACGCCTTGTTCGCGCCACCGAGGTCCGAGAAACGGGCCGCGACCGACGTCGCGGGCGTGCCCGATGCATTTGTCGCGATGTCGCCTGAGGCCGAGGCCGCCGGATTCGCCGCCGCGTTGGCGGCGCCCGGCGCGGTGCCCGGCATCACCGTCCACGACAGCGGCGGCAGGCTCGAGGTCTGCGCCTGGCCGGCACGCACGTCCCACCAGCGCAACTGGAAGCCGGCCATGTTCGCCTTGCCTTCGCGCGCCGGCACCAGCGAGAAACGGCGTGTGAGCTTCACGCGCGGACGCCCGTCGACGAAACGCTCGTCGGCCTGCACCGGCTCGGCGAACACCTGCACGCCGTCGATCGGGGGCAGTTGGAGTTCGGGCATCTGCGCGGCGGTGGCGCCGTCGGCGAGCGCTTCGACGGTGACGGTCGCCGCATTGCCCACGCGCAGTTCCTGCGGCGAGGACTGGTAGCGCAGCGTCAGGTTCTGAAGCGGCAGCCAGGGCTGTGGCGCGTTCGCCGGCGCGGGCTGCACGTCGAGCTTGCGCGGCACACCTTGCGCTTCGAGTGCGCCACCACGACCGCCGCCCAGCAGGTCGTCGAAGAAACCGCCCGCGCCACGACCTTCGAACCGCGCCGGCGGCACCGTCAGCACGCCGCTGCGTTCGGGCACCAGCAGGAAGCGGCGTTCGACGACGTGGTAACGGCGGCCGCCGATGTCGCGCTGGTACTGCGCGTCATCGCCGACGCGCTGCAGCGATGCGCCGTCCGGCGCGTCCTGGTCGAGCTGCCCGGAAATCAGGGGCGTCGCCGAATACAGCCGCACCACCCACCCCACCGATTGCTGCACGTAGGGATCGGGATCGTCGGCTTCGCTTTCGATGAAGACGTCTTCGGTGCGCGTCGGCGAAGGTGTCGCGGCAGGCTCCACGGTCAGCATGATGGGCTGCGTGCGCAGGCTGCCGACGGCGAGCGCCGGCACCGTGATCACGCCATCGCGGCGCGGACGCAGCGCGACGGCGTACAGCGTGCGCACCGTGCTGCCGCCTGAGCCCATCACGAACTCGCGCCGGCTGGTGCGGCCGCTGACGAAGAAGTCGGTGAGCAGCGCGGCGTAGTCGGGTTCGGTCGACGTGGTGGGCGCGTTGCTTTCGATGTTGAGCGTCACCGTCTCGCCCATCGCGATGCGGTCGCGATCGACCCATGCGCGCACCTGCGCGCTCGCACCGAAGCTGGCCAGCGCGAGCAGCAACAGCAACGTCGCGCGCGCGAACACGCCGACCCGGAACGGGCGGGCCGGAAGCGGTCGTGATGGAAGCGCGCCTGCGACGTTCATTCGTTGCCCTCACCGCCGTTCTGGCGGCGCTCGTATTCGATGCGGAATTTCTCGCGCAGCAGGCCGCCCGGATCGTCCGGCACGCGGCGCAGCCAGGCTTCGTTCGCCAGGCGCTGCTCGCGCTGCTGCGGGGTTTCGTTGCGCGATTTGTCCTGCTGCTCCGGCTTCTGCTGTCCCTGCTGCTTCAGCGCCTGCTGCATGCGCTGGCGCTGCGCGGCGTCGGCGTCGCGCTGCTGCTGTTGGTCGGCGGGCGAAGGTTCGGATTGCGGTTGCTTGTCCTGCTTCGGATCCTGCGGCTGCTGGCTGTCCTGCCTGCCCTGCGACTTGTCCTGCTGCTGCGGCTTGTCCTGCTGTGGCTGCTGGTTCTGTTGCCCCTGACCGGACTGCGGCTTCTGGTCGCGCTTCTGCTGGTCCTTCGACTGCCCGCCACCCTGCGGCGGCTTGCGCTTCATCGCGGCCTGCACGGCGCGCTTGTTGGCGATCGCATCGGGCATGTTGGGCTGGCGCTTGAGCGCTTCGTCGTACGCCGCGATGGCCTGCGGATACTGCCCCGCCTTCGCCAGCGCGTTGCCGCGGTTGTAATGCGCATCGGCGCTGTCGGCCGACTGGTAGGCCTGAGCGGCGGCGTCGAAATCGCCACGACGGAAGGCGTCGTTGCCCTGCACGATCCGTGCGTGTTCGACCTGATCGGCGCGACGCCAGAGATCTGCCGCGCGCACCGGCGTCCACAACACGCACATCACGACGACGGCCAGCGCCGCGCGTCGCCGGAACGCGAGCAACGCCAGCAGCATCAGCGGCGGCAGCAGCCAGTAGCCTTCGTCCTGCCACGCGTGCCCGCGCGTGCCATCCACGCGCGCGGCGTCGTCGGTATCGGTGGGATCGAGCACGCCCAGCGCGCGCAGGTCGCCGTCGTCGCTGGCGATGCGCGCGTAACGGCCGTTGCCTGCGGAGGCGAGGCCGCGCAGCGAACCCTCATCGAGCCGCGCATTCGCGAACGTGCCGTCGCCGCGCCGGAACGGTGCGCCCGCTTCGCCACCCACGCCCAGCACGTCCACACGGAAGCCCTGCTTCGCCGCAGTGGAAGCCGCCTGCTTCGCGCCATCCCCGGCGTGGTCGGTCATTACCAGGATGCGTCCGCGAGCGAAACCGGATTGCTTCAGCAATCGCGCCGACCATTCGATCGCACGATCGGCGCGCTGTCCGTCCACGGGCATCACGTCCGGCGAGAGCGCATCGAGGAACAACGCGACGTTCGCCGCGTCCTCGGTGAGCGGCGCGACGGTGTACGCGTCGTCGGCGAACGCCACCAACGCGACCTGCCCGCCCTGGCGTTCGCGCAGCAGCGTGGAAAGCTTCGCGCGCGATTGCGCCAGTCGCGACGGCGGCAGGTCGGCCGCGAGTGCAGCGCCGGACAGATCGACGGCCACGACCAGTGGCGTGCGGCTTTGGTACAGCGGCTGCGGACTCTGCCGCCAGCTCGGCCCCGCCAGCGCGACCACGGCCAGCACATAAGCGAGACCCGCGATCCACGCGCCCCAGCGCACACGTGCGCCGCCGCGTTCGACCAGCAGGTGCGGCAGCAGGTGCGCATCGACGTTCTCGCGCCATACGCTGGCGCGACGTCGCTGCACACGCCACACACCCAGCAGCACCGGCAGCGCGAGCAGCGCCCACAGCCACTGCGGGCGCAGCAGGTGCAGCGATGCGAGCGGGAGTTCCGCGAACGGATTCATGCACGCCTCCGTCGCGGCCACGCGAACGCGAGCAGCCCGCACGCGAACGCCGCGCCGAGCGGCCACGGATAGCGTTCGATGCGCGGTCGCACCGCCTGGCCCGGGCGTTCGATCGGTTCGAGGCGATCGATCTCGGCGTAGATGCCCGCCAGCTGCGAGGTATCGCGCGCGCGGAAGAATCGCCCGCCGGTGCTGCGCGCGATTTCGCGCAGCGTGGCTTCGTCGATCTCGTCGCCCGCGCCGGGCATCGGCACCGGCAGGCCGAACAGCGACATCGTGCCTTCGCCGCCGAACGCGATGGTGTGGATGCGTACGCCTTCGGCCTTCGCGATCTCGGCGGCCTTCTTGGGTTCGAGCAGGCCCGCGGTGTTCACGCCATCGGTGAGCAGCACCAGCACGCGTTGCTGCGCGGGCTGCCCGCGCAGGCGCTTGGTCGCCAGCGCGATGGTGTCGCCGATGGCGGTTTCCTGGCCCGCCAACCCGATGACGCTGTCTTCCAGTTGCTGGCGCACCGACGCGAGATCGAGCGTCAGCGGCGTGAGCGCGTACGCGCGGCGGCCGAACACGATCAGACCGACGCGATCGCCCTGTCGGCGATCGAGGAAATCCGCGAGCACGGCCTTCGCGGCCGTGAGGCGATCGACGGTGCGGCTGCCCAGTTCCATGTCCGGCTCGCGCATGCTGCCGGAGAGGTCGAGCGCGAGCATGAGGTCGCGGCCGACCTGCGGCGGCTGCACGGCCTCGCCCAGTTGCTGCGGACGCGCCGCGGCGATGCAGAGCGCGATCCACGCCAGCCAGACCAGCCAGCCCGCGCGCGAACCGAATGCCGTGCGGCCACCGGCGTGCGCGACGCGATCGAGACGTTCGCCGAACGGCGCGCGCAACGCGGCCGATGAAGCGTGGCGAGCCGGCGGCAACAACCATCGCGCGAACCACGGCAGCGGCAGCGCGAGCAGCATCCACGGCCACGCGAAGTGTTCGTGCAGCGAAAGGAACGGCGCGAGCACGGCGTCGATCACGCGCCCATCCAGAGCAGGAAACGCTCGCGCGCCAATGCGCGCAGGGCGGCGACGTCAGCTGGTTTCACATCGCGACGGAAGCCGCCGTCGAGGAGGAGCCGGCCCGGGCCTTCGGAGAAATCCTTTCTTGCAGCCGCGGTTCGTACCGACGCCTTTCGCGCCGGCGTCTTGCGTCTGCGTTTCGCAGGTGCGTTGTCGAGATGGCGCAGCCAGTCCTCGCCATGCAGCGTGTCCGCGCCGGCGTCGTGGTTGCGCGCGGCGCGGCGCAGGAGTTCGGACATCGCCGCGACCTGTTGCGGCGGCGTTGCGGCCGCGTCGACTTCGCGATCGAACAGTGCCGCGATGACGGCGCGGCGGCGGCGCGCGCGCGCGCGCCACCACATGATCAGCGTGAGGATCACAACGACGACGACGGCGACGATCCACCAGCCCGGTGCGGGCGGCCACCACGACGGCGCCGCCGTGGAATGGATGTCGCGCAGCACGAGCGATGCGGATGCGGCCATCACGCCACCAGCGGCCGGTTGCGGCCGAGCAACGGCAACCACGACGCGCTTTCCGCCTGCGTGGACAGGGCCTGCACGCGCACGCCGCGCGCGGGCAACTGCGCGAGCGCGGCTTCCAGCGGCCGGGCGAATTCGGCTTTCCATGCCTGACGCTGCGCGGCGACGGAAAGATCGACGTCGATGCGATGCGCGTCATGCGCGTCATCGCTGCCGAGGAAGGGAAGCGACGCCTTCGGCGGTGCGACTTCGAGCGGATCGGTCAGCAGCAGCACGATCACTTCGTGATGGTGCGACAGCGCCGGCCAGCGCTGCGCGGGCAGCGCGGCGACGCTGGCCGGATCGGCGAGCACGACCAGTCGCGAACCCGGACGCAGCAGGCGCTGCGCGTGATCGAGCGCGACGCCGAGCCCTGTATCGTCTTCGGGCGGTCGCGCGTACCAGCGTGTGAGCGCATCGAGCACGCGCAACGCGCCGCGCGGACCGGCGGCGGGGGCGATCGGCGCTTCGCGTTGGCTGCCGCGCAACGCGGCGATGCGATCGCCATCGCGTACGGCGGCCCACGCGGCCACGGCGCCCGCACGCGCGGCCTGCACCGACTTGAAGCGCACGCGCGTGCCGAAGTACAGCGCGGGCGAGGTGTCGGCGACGATCAGGCTCAGGCGCTCACGTTCGGCCTGGAACAGTTTCGTGTGCGCGCGACCGGTGCGCGCGGTGAGGCGCCAGTCGATGTGGCGCGCGTCGTCGCCGGCCACGTACTCGCGCGATTCGGCGTATTCCATGCCGCGTCCGCGCAGGGGCGAGAGCGCATGTCCGCTCACGCCGAAACGGCCGCGCTGCGCGGGGCGTCTGCCCGCCACCGCCTGCCGCAACGCGACGAGCTCCGGCAGCGTCGGGACGACGCCGTTGCCGGTGGTTTCATCGCGCGGTTGCCTGGGTGTCTGCACGGGTCTATGCGAAAGCGATTGGGCGCGGATCGGCGCTGATGCGTCTTACGGCAGCGGCACGCGCGCCAGCAGTTCGGCGACAAGGCGCTCGCCGTCCCAGCCTTCCGCGGTGGCTTCATAACTGGGCAGGATGCGATGGCGCAGCACGTCCGGCGCCACGGCGCGCACGTCGTCGGGCGTGACGAAATCGCGGCCGGCCAGCCATGCATGCGCGCGTGCGCAGCGTTCGAGCGCGATCGAGCCGCGCGGGCTCGCGCCCCATGCGATGCGGCGGGCGAGCGTGGTGTCGTAACGCGAGGCATCGCGGGAGGCGAGCACCAGTTCGACCAGGTAGCGTTCGACCGCCGGTGCGAGGTGCAGGTCGAGCACGGCGTTGCGCGCGGCGAAGACGTCGTCCAGCGGCATGCGCTCGACGGCGGCGGCGACGTGCTGCGTGGCGTGGCGTGCGCGATCGCGGGCGAGGCGGAGGATTTCCGTCTCGGCGGCCGCCTGCGGGTAGCCGATGCGCACGTACATCAGGAAGCGGTCGAGCTGCGCTTCGGGCAGCGGGAAGGTTCCTTCCTGCTCGATCGGGTTCTGTGTCGCCATCACCAGGAACAGGGCCGGCAGCGCGTAGGTCGCGCGGCCCACCGTGACCTGCCGTTCGCCCATCGCTTCCAGCAGGGCGGACTGGACCTTGGCCGGCGCGCGGTTGATCTCGTCGGCGAGCAGGATCGGATGGAAGATCGGACCGGGCTGGAACTCGAAGCGGCCTTCCTGCGGGCGCCAGACCTCGGTGCCGGTGAGATCGGCGGGGAGCAGGTCGGGCGTGAACTGGACGCGGGCGAAATCGGCTTCCAGACGCGCGGCCAGGGCGCGGATCGCACTGGTCTTGGCCAGGCCCGGAGCGCCTTCGACCAGCAGGTGGCCGTCGGCCAACAGCGCGATCAACAGGCGGTCGATCAGCGCCGCCTGACCGACGATCTCGGCCGATAGGGCCTCGCGCAACGCGCGGAAGGCGTCGTGCAGGCGGGGAAGATCGTCGCTGCGGCGGTCCATGGCGGTCTCGTTCGGGAATCCGGGCCAGTTTGACCGAAACGGAGCGGCGCGGTTCCCGACCTGCGTCAGCTATTCAGGCCCGGAAAAGAGAAAGGGCCCCGTCAGGGGCCCTTTCATCTTGTTACATAAAGGCAGTGCCCGGCACCGAATTCGGATGCCCAGTGCCGCCATCCATGGCGTCGCGTTGCCGGCTTCGGATCGCCCGGCCCGACCCTCCATGGCCGGTCGTTCGGCAGGCCACGCGGCAGTGCCGCGCAAACAAAAAGGGCCCCCGTGGGACCCTTTTTGTTTCTCCGCGTGATGCGACGGTGTCGCATGTCACCGGATCCTGTTGCGTCAGTGCTGCCATCCATGGCGTCGCGTTGCCGGCTTCGGATCGCCCGGCCCGACCCTCCATGGCCGGTCGTTCGGCAGGCCACGCGGCAGTGCCGCGCAAACAAAAAGGGCCCCGTGGGACCCTCTTTGTTTCTCCGCGTGATGCGACGGTCTCGCGTGTCACCGGATCCTGTTGCGTCAGTGCCGCCATCCATGGCGTCGCGTTGCCGGCTTCGGATCGCCCGGCCCGACCCTCCATGGCCGGTCGTTCGGCAGGCCACGCGGCAGTGCCGCGTAGCGGCTTGCCTCACCCGCGCTGGTCGACCTTCATGACCTTCGGGGTCACCATGATCAGCAGCTCGGCCTTGTCCTTGCTGCGACCCTTCTTCTTGAACAGGTTGCCCAGGAACGGGATGTCGCCCAGGAACGGCACCTTCGAGATGTCGCTGCGATCGCGGAACTCGTAGACGCCGCCGATGACGACCGTCTGGCCGTCCTCGACCAGCACCGCGGTGTTGACCTCGCGCTTGGCGATGGTCGGCACCTGGCCGATGGAGGTGTCGACGAAGCCTTCGACCTCGTCCTTCTTCACGTTCATGTTCAGGAACACACGGCCGTCGTGCGTGATGGTCGGGGTGACCTTCAGCTCGAGCAGCACGTCCTTGAACTGCACGTTCGGGATCGGAATCGTGGTGGAACCCTGCGACGGCGAGATCGTCACGTAGCCCACTTCCTGGCCCTGGCGGATCACCGCTTCGCGCTGGTTGCTGGTCACGATGCGCGGGTTGGAGATCACTTCGCCGCGACCTTCTTCCTGCATCGCCGACAGTTCCACGTCCAGCGCATAGCCGGCGTTGAGGATCTGCAGCGCCACCGAACCGGCCGGATTCAAGACGCCCAAGTTGCTCATCGGGCCCTTGAACAGCGTCGGCAGGTCGCCGGACTGGCTGGCTTCGGCCAGCGAGCCGCGCGTCGCGTCGTTGTTCTCGATCGTGTCGTTGAAGAAGTACTTGCCGTCCTTCGTACCGGCGATGCCGAAGCGCGCGCCGAGCTCACGGGCGAAGGTGTCCTGGGCGATCACGACGCGGCCTTCGATCAGCACCTGGTCGACCGGACGGTCGATCACGTGGATCAGCTGCTTCATCTCCGCGACCTTCTTCGGGATGTCGCTGATCATCAGCGTGTTGGTGCGCTCATCGGCGACCAGGCGACCACGCGGCGAAAGGAAGCCGCTGTCGTTGTTGTTGCCGCCACCGCCCTGCTGGCCACCGCCGGCGCCGCCGCCGATGCCCTTGGCCTCGGTCAGCGCTTTGAAGATCTGCGCGGCGTTGTGGTAGTTGATCTGGACGTACTCGGTGGTCAGGTCGACGCGGTTGTCGAGCGCGATGCGCGCGTCTTCCTTGTCCTGCTCGTACTTGGCGATTTCCGCCTGCGGAGCGACCCACACCACGTTGCCGCTGCGGCGCTTGTCCAGGCCCTTGGCCTGCAGGACGATGTCCAGCGCCTGGTCCCACGGCACGTTGGTCAGGCGGAGCGTGACGTTGCCCGACACGGTGTCGGCGGCAACAACGTTCAGGCCGGACTCTTCGGCGATCAGCTGCAGCACGGTGCGCACCGGCACGTCCTGGAAGTTGAACGTCACCGGACGGCCGCTGTAGCTGCGTGCGCCGGTGGCCGGGGCCTTGCCCGTCGTCGACTGGCCGACGGCGCGGCCGGTGGCGGCACCGGTGCGCGGCACGATCTCGACGATGTACTCGCGACCGGTCTGGTAGGCCATCGAATCGAAGTTGCCGCTCATGTCGAGCACGAGCTGCGTACCCGCGCCGCTGTTGCGCGCATCGATGCGCTGCACCGGCGTGGCGAAATCGACGACGTTGAGCGGCTTGCGCAGCGAGTCGGGCAACTTGGCGTTGCCGACATTGACCACCACGCTCTGGCCCTGGTTGCGCAGGTCCGGCGCGGCACCGTCGCCGCTGAACTTCACGACCAGGCGGCCGGAGCCGTCGCTGCCGCGCTTGAAGTCGATGTTGGACACCTCGACGGTGCCCGGCAGCTGCTTGGCCGGATCCAGGCTCGCCGGCGGCGCGACCGTGGTCGGTGCGACCGGTGCCGGAGCGGCGGCGTGGACCGCGCTGACGGCAGCGATCGCGCCGATCAGCAGGCCGATCGATCCGGTGCGAAGCAGGGGGCGACGGCCAGCGCGCGTGCTGGAGCTACCCGGTTGAAAAACGGTCATCGTGCATTCCCCTTATTGATCTTCCAACGCGACCGTGGCCGGACGCTCCAACCATCCACCCGCGCCATCCGGCACCAGTTCCACCAGCTCGATGCGGTCTTCGAACACGCCGGTCACGCGACCGTCGCTTTGCCCCAGGTAGTTCCCCGGCGTCACGCGGTAGGTCACCTTGTCCGGTGCCATCACCAGCGCGATCACGCCATTCCCCTTGCCCAGCGTGCCGACCATGTCGAGGCTGTCCAGCGGGAACTGCTCCAGTGTCTGCTTGCGGCGGCCCGCGTCAGGACGCGGACCATTGCCGCCGCCGTCGTCGGTGAAGGCCGTGCTGAACGGATCGCGCAGCGCGTAGGCGTTGTATTCGAACGTCTCGAACTGCTGCATTACCGGCAACGGATCCAGCGGCGGGGCCGGACGCGCCTTGACCTCGGCGATCCACTTTTCCAGGTTCGGCGC
>Ga0102589_1005485_pt1 | contig 11059 bp, 10 predicted proteins | sample AraplaMF_Col_mLB_FD_76858 | JGI IMG/M metagenome (GOLD analysis project Ga0102589, IMG submission 76858) | Arabidopsis root microbial communities from the University of North Carolina, USA - plate scrape MF_Col_mLB | ecosystem: Host-associated > Plants > Roots > Endosphere | place: USA... | reverse complement strand
TCCATACTTCTATAAAAAACATTTATATCAAATCGTTTTGTTTGAGTTTATTTAAAAGAAGGAACTTTACTTGTTATTTATGTATAAAAGGGTTTTCATTTAAAATTGAGGATTATCAATTCATTTTTTATTTGCGGTTTTCATTACATGTTTTAAATTCATAAGTTTATTACCATACAACTACATTGTAACGAATTTTTTCTCAGAAGGGAACGATGAAACAAAAGTAATTAAAATAAAGTAGCATTTTGTAAGAAAAAAGGTATATTTTTCATACATCTCGAACAATATACCTTTCAAAACACGAATTATAAATTTTCTTTATACAATTCTAATTTTTCCAACAAACGAGCTTTCACTATTGGCCATTCGCTTACGATTATACTATACACAACTGCATCTCTCACATGACCACTTGGCAATTTTCTTTCATTTCTAAGCATCCCCTCTTTAACTGCTCCTAATCGCTCAATTGCTCGTTGTGCTTTTTCATTTCTTGCATCTGTCTTAATTTGCACTCTCAGCATATGCAGTTTTTCAAAAGCATACTGGAGAAGCATATACTTACACTCTGTATTGATACTCGTACGTTGCACACTTGGATGATACCACGTTTGTCCTAATTCGACTGTTTTATCTTCTACTGAAATATTATATAAACGTGTACTTCCTACAATTGTATTCGTCTGTTGATCCACTACAACGAAAGGGATTTGAGTCCCCTTTCCATAACTCTGTATCGCTTTTTGCACATATTGCTGCATATCTTGCGCACTACCCATTTTAGAAATTAAATACGCCCAAATATCCCGATTTCCTTCTACAATCGAAAACAAAGTTTCGACATCATCACTATCTATTATCCGTAACTTTGCTCTTTCGTGAATGATTTCCATTTGAAAGCCCCCTTTGTTGTTACTATATCATATGAAAAAGAAACGTTTTATAAGAATAATAGAATATTTTTAAGAAAATTCCTTTTCAAATATAATCTTCTCGTATAAGGTAGGAAGGCTCATCAATAACCTTTAAAAAGAAATTTTTGATAATTTCCAATAAATTCTATATAATGATAAACGGGAGGGGATAAAAATGCTAGATCAAATTACTTGGGGAACGCCAGGCAGCTTATTATGCTTAGGATTCTTTTTTGCAGGACTAGGAATCTTCTTAAGAAGCATTACATCATATACGAAAGATAAATAAAAGTATCCCCAAACATGAAAGTTGTATATTTTCACGTTTGGGGTATTTGATTTTATTAGCTTAATAGTGATGTGGGAATACCCTTCTTTTGTTATATCTTTATCTTTTTAAAACTTTAAAGCAACAAATAAGCAATCGGTGTAATAATAAGTAACGTTAATATCGTTCTTTGCACATAGAGAATAATAAGTTCCGATACTTTTAACGGAATGTCTGTCGATAAAATACAAGGAATAGAAGCTGAGAAGAACAATATAGATGATACCGAAACAACCGCAATGACAAACTTTGTCACAAGTGGCGCACTTACAACTAAAAGAGAAGGTAAAAACATTTCTGCGATACCAACGGATGCCGCTTTAGCAGCTAGTTCTGCTTCTGGTAATTGTAATAGCCATGTAAAAGGATAAAAAATATAACTGATCCAATCAAATATTGGCGTAAATTTCGCTAAGACGATACCAATTAATCCTACTGACATAATGGATGGCAAAATTCCCATCGTCATGATAAATCCGTCTTTTAAGTTCACTGCAATGTTTTTCATAATACTCGGTGCAGATTTTGATACTTCTAATGCATCTTCCCAAGCACGTTCTAACATTTTCTCCTTATAAACAGGCTCTGGAAACCCTTCTTCCGTTATGTATGTATCTGGTTTTCTACTAAGTGGCGGGATTCTTACGGTGATAGCGGTCACGATGAATGTTACAACGAGAGTAGTCCAAAAATAAACATTCCATAAATGCATAATGTCTAATGTTTTTGCGATGATAATCATAAATGTTGCGGATACTGTAGAAAAACCTGTAGCGATAATCGCTGCTTCTTTTGTCGTATACTTTCCTTCTTTATACACGCGGTTCGTGATAAGAAGTGCAAGCGAATAACTCCCCACAAAGGAAGCGACCGCATCGATTGCTGATCGTCCTGGTGTTTTCCATAACGGTCTCATAATCGGACGGCAAAATGTACCGATAAATTCAAGTAATCCATACCCGACTAATAACGCTAAAAAAGCCGAGCCAATTGGAACGAGTAAACTTACCGATATGACTAGTTTTTCATACAAAAACGGCCCTACATCTTGTGCAAAGAACCAAGCTGGCCCTACTTTCAAGCAATATAATACACCAAAAATGACGCCAACTACTTTTAAAATAGAAAAACAAATGTCTACGAGAGATGCATTCCATTTCTTCGTATAGAATGGATAAACCGCACCCATTATCATAACGAGTAATGCGTAATAAGGTACGACGCTCGGAACCGAAGTCCTGATCCATGATACGATATGATCAATCATAATGGACGAAGCACCGTTTATCGTAACTGGTACGAAAAACATAAACACCCCAACTAGACTAGCGAGTATAAACCGAAGAACGGTCCCCTTCTCACTGCCTGTCTTAATTACATTCCTTTTTAATTCAATTTCACTCAAAATTCGACACCTCCTATTATCTAAATATTCTGTATAATTACGTTAGATTCCTTCTTTCCATTTCTATATTTAATCATATAAAAAAAGCCTATTTAAAAAATAGGCTTTTTCTATTATCTCTCATAATCATCCACAATTACTTGAATAACACGATACGATTCCTCTGCCACTATTTTATTACTAGTCTTATTCGCATCATATGTAATTAACGCTTTCCAAAGTGCCCATCCTCTTGCTCTATTCCACATTTCTTCATCTATGCGCAATACGTCTTTAAATATGTTTCTGCTATTCTTATCAAAAAATGTCCACGCCATCGCTGCATCACAAGCCGGATCTCCTACTCCTAAAATACCAAAATCAATTACGGCACAAAGCTTTCCGTCCTTAACGAGTAAGTTTCCTGGTGCAACATCTCCATGAACCCAAACTGGCTTGCGTTCCCACGTTGACTGAAGGGCTAAATCCCAAAGATGCTTTAATATTGTTTCATCAAAAACGTCCTTATTATTTTCGATCGCACCTCTCGCCTCTTCATCATATACAGATATAAATCCGCCTCGGTAAAAATTATGCGCTCCAGCTATCGGTCCGTTACTCGCATCAATGGATTGCAATTCTACTAAAAATGATCCTAAGTCCGCCGCAAATTCATTTAGGTCACGAACATTTTGTTTCGTAACAGTATCTCCTTCTATCCACTTATTAATAGACCAAGGCCATGGATACTCTTCAGATGGATTTCCTTTCGCAACTGGTGCAGAAATCGGTAAAGAAAGCTCCTTACATAATATAGGTAGCCACTTATTTTCTTTCTCTACTTGCGGTGCATATGCTGCATCACTTGGTAATCTGACACTCATCTCATCCCCTAAGTGAAACGTTCTATTATCATGTCCACTAAACTTTACAGGCTTCACCTCTAAATGTGCCCATTTAGGAAACTGTTCCCCTATCAACCTTTTAACTAAATCAGTATGAATTTGATTCATTCACTTGCCCCCTTCTGTTTTGAAACTTACTAAGTCCATCTGTACTCCCAACATATTCAAAACCATTTTTCTTATAAAAGTCATTCAACGTACGATTATGCCCGACGCAGTCTAGCTTCAAGTACTCTTTATCATGTTGTACATTTTCGTATACCCACTGTAAAATCCCTTCTCCGATTCCATTCCCCTTATACTTCCGTTTCACCGCAAATCTATGAATATATAAAGAATCGGAAACTTCCTCCTTACCAAAAATACGCTCATCCCATTCATTTTGTTTAGGAGATGCTGTAACCGTACCGACAATTTCATTTTCTTTCACAACAACGTACGTATATTTCTCTCTTATACCTTCTAATATTTCAGCTGTAGCTTCTCCACCTAACAGATACTGCCACTGATCCACTTCTTTATGTTGTAGCCACTGTGCTACTTCTTTTAATAGAGTGATGATGCTATCGCTTTCCTCTTCAGTAGCAGTTCGAATTGTATATTCTTTAACTGTGTTTCTCTCCATATTGCCGTTCCCCTTTCATATGCTTACTTCTCTCTTTATTTCTTTTTATACATTATATACCAATACTAACCACTACGCCTTCAAAGATATCTAACCTGTATTTCATCAAAAAAACCGCTCACTACTAGTGAAACGGTTTTAATTCCTTCAATACTCACTTCGTCTTCACAAAATAATATAAAAACCACACCGCATGATTTTGTTCATCTGCAGCTATTCTGCGCAATAACTCTTTTAGTTTCGCATCCGATGTTTCATCTAAAATTTCCAAGTAAAAATCTACTGTCTTCTGTTCATCTTGTATAGCGAATTCTAATCCTTGTAAGTACGTATTTGGACATTCTTCCGTAATTTGTGGTTTCGGCTGCTGACCAGTTAAATTTGTATAGATCTGTACAAACTGATGAAAATGCTTTATTTCATCGTTACGAATTTCAAGAATTTGATTTCGTTCCGCCGCATTTGGAGCCATATTAGCTAATTTCGCATAGCAACTTATTGCACTAAATTCTCCATTAATTGCTTTCTCAATATCACGAATCAACTTATCATTTTGCCTATACCAATCATAATAATTCGAATTATCCATCGTATCCCCTCCATTATTCCGCATAACATTTTATGCAATTTGAAATAGCAGGAGCATGTATAAAATAAGGAACTGCAAATCCGAATTCTTCTATTCCCTTTAACCTATAAGTTAATAAAAAGATAAAAACGCTTCACTCCTATTGAAACGTTTTTATCTCTTATGCATTTACTTCCGTTTTATGTTCCTTTACTACACGTTTGAATGCAGTCGCTAAAATAATCATCATACTTACTACGCCAATCCAAACGAGCACTGTTACAGGTGTACTCCAGCTTAATCCTTTTCCAAAGAAGAATATTTCTCTAAGTCCTTCAATCATAAATCGCATTGGCAACCATGCGTACACCCACTCTTGGTAAAATGGCGACAACATTTCAGGTGCTAACGATAATAGCGGTGCCCCGAAGAATAGTAAGAGAGCGAATACACCGATTCCCTTTAGTCCAACTAATGAAAGTACCGCCGATATCATTAAGAAGAAACTAAACGATGTAATGGATAAGAACAACGCTGTATCGGTGAAATTCGAAATATTTAACCCTACCATACCATCCGCAATCCATGTAAGACCGAACCCAATGACCAGTGTCGCAACTGCTCCAGTTACTATTTGTTTTAGTTTTAATACGAAGTTTTCTTTTCTTGTACCTACTGGCACTTTACTGATCGCAATAAAGATAATTGCTGCGCTTGCTAAACTGGCAATCCATAACGGCTGGAATAAAGACATTGGCGAGTTACCATTCGCACTATTTTTGCCGGTTTCATTTACATTTGTCACTTTCTTTGCAATCGGTGATACTACATTTGAGACTTGATCTGCTGTTAATGTAGCTCCTTTTGTTTTATATCCTTCTAATAGTTGTGTACGAACAGTATTGTTCATATTATCAACGATCCCGTTTAACATTTGTGCTGCCATAGTTGATGCTGCTGTATTCATTCCTTGATTGACGAATATTTCTACCTCTGGCGATGATGGCTGTGGTGTTCGTAATGATGCTTGGTTTGTGCTAAAGTCTTTCGGAATAACTAATGCTGCGTAATACTCTTGATTATTTAAGCCTTTTTGAACTGCTTCTTTATTTTTCACTTCTACCCACTTCACCGCAGGTTCTTCATCTGATTTTGATGTCTTTTTCATATTATCAACAATCGTTTGCCCCATGTTCATTTTCGGTTGATTCGGAATTTCTACTCCTTGATCCTCATTTACGATTGCGATTGGCAAGTTTTTCGGCCGAGGTTGAACAGTTGGAAATAACGTTAATGAAAAAATAAAAACAACAAGTAGTGCAATAACTGGTGATAACAATAACAGTTTATTTTTAAACATTTTCTTTTCTCCTCCTATAATTTGATTTATAATAACCAACAACGTGTTGTTTATTTATATTTTGAATTATATGTTCGAGTTGAACCTTATACAATAATCAAAAATCGTGAATGTGTCGGTTATAAGACACATCTTTGAAATGTGTTGGCTAAAATGAAGGAGGGACATGCTTTGCGTGATAGTAATTTAGATTTACGTGTTATTCGTACGAAAACTGCCATACGAAATGCATTGGTCGAATTAATTGAAGAAAAAGGTTTTGACGCCATTACAGTGAAAGATATTACAACGAAAGCAAACATAAATCGCGGTACTTTCTATGCGCATTATCAAGATAAATTTGATTTAATGACGAAATGCCAAGAAGAAATTATGTATGAGTTTTCTAGCATCGCCAAACAAAGATTGCCTGAAGTTATTGCTGATCTTGGGTCCAATCCCTCTCCAACAATGCCGTTTCTACTTATCACTTCTATTCTTGAATTTTTAAATGAAAATAGTGATTTTATGAAAGCTGCATTAAGTCCAAAAGGAGATTTATCTTTCCAAACAAAACTGAAAGACTTTATGTGGAAAACAATATTTGAAGATACGAATGGCGCTCTCATTAATAAGGAGAATTTACTTGTCCCAAGCCAATACTTAGCTTCTTATATGGCATCTGCTCATATAGGTGTTATTCAGCAATGGCTAAATAACGGGCAAAAAGAAACACCTGAGGAAATTGCTCGTATTTTATCAACAATCGCAGTTCATGGTCCTTTTTATGCGGCTGGTTTAAAGAAATGAGCCAGATATATATGACAAAAGATCATCCACTATAATAGCGGATGATCTTTTGTTTCATCACAACACTTCAATATACCCTTCTGTTCCATGTACCCGAATTCGTTGTCCGTCTTTTATTAATTTCGTAGCATTCTCTACTCCAACGACTGCTGGCAATCCGTATTCACGTGCAATCACTGCTCCGTGCGTCATAAGTCCGCCAACTTCAGTGACTAACCCTTTTATAGACACAAACAATGGTGTCCAGCCGGGGTCAGTAAAAGCAGTAACTAATATATCTCCTTCTTCTAAGTTCGCTTCTTCCATGTTTAAAATAACGCGAGCTCTTCCCTCTATAGCTCCTGAAGAAACAGGCAAACCTACAATCGCATCAGCTGGGAGGTTTTCTCGTTTATATTTACCTGTAATGATTTCTCCATCAGACGTCATAATTCGCGGAGGCGTTAGTTTTTCATATAATTTGTAATCATTTTTTTGTTTTTTTATCAGCTCGTAATCTAGTTTATTCGTGCGAACAACTTCGTGAAGTTCTTCAAAAGTTAAATAGTATATATCATCGACTTCATGAATGACACCGCTCTGCACAAGTTGTTCAGCTTCTTTCAATAATGCCTGCTTATATATGAAATAACGATTAATCATACCGTACTTTGGATATTCACGATAACCGATACAATTACGGATATTTCGAATCATTCGCTTCGTTTCTTCTACCTTTTGTTTACCATCCGGCAAATGCTGCACTCGATCTACTAGCTCTTCTTCTTTTTTCAAAGCTTCTTGCAGCCCTTCTTCAAACTTTCGCTTACTAGCACCCGCTTCAAAGTCTCTTATATTATTTAAAATCATCGGGATAATGGTTGTTGGCTTTTCACTCCAGCGGGTTTTCGTAATATCTATTTCTCCGCTGCATCTCATTCCGTATTTATTTAGAAAAGCATCGATTGCCTCTCGAGCTTTTTCTCCGCCTTTAAACTGAACTAGTTCATTTAAAAAGCTATCATCTTCTATACGTTGTAAATACGCAATAACTTCCGGATATGGCCGAATCACATCAGCAACGTCTAGTAATGCTAGCCCCATTTCAGACGTAATATTATTTTGTACGGATTGAGAAAGCGTGTCTGCTGCATTCTTTTCGCCTAGCCATTGCTCCATCTTCTCATTGATCCATGTTGAAGCATTCATGCCTGCCATAATGACCGCTATACTTTGCGGGTTAAATAATACTTTCTTTAATTGCTGAATATCTTCCAAAATAAAATGGAGTACATCCACCCCTGATTTCGTTTGCATGTTTCGTTTTAACTCTTCAATCGATGCTTCACTAGTCTTTATTAAATTCGTAACGATTGCCGGATCATTTTCGATTTCTGGTTGTGAATTTGCAGGTGGCACACTTTTACCAGCACTCTTTCCTTTTTCATCATCTGGTAACAATGTAATAAAATCATCTCGCTCGATTATAGTCATTAATGCATCTCTTACGAGCGGATCCGATTTTCCTAAAGTGTTTATTAAGTAATCTCTACTAGCAGGTGAAGCTAATTGTTGCGTAGCATCAACAAATAGCCTTCCTCCCGCTTTACGCATAGGAGCACTAGTCGTTAACAGGAAAAAAGATAATCCTAGTGGTTTCATCGCATCGGTCATCATTTGTTGGTGACCAACTGATATATACACATGATTTCCCCCGTCATTTTTTTCGGGAATTGGATATAATGTCGTAATCGGACGACTTTGGACAATATAAAATGTATCATCCACTAAACACCATTCAATATCTTGTGGACAACGAAAATAAGCTTCAATCTGTCTTCCGATACTTGCTAGTTGTAAAATTTGTTGTTCAGACAATGTTTGAATTTTTTGCTGAGCCAGATCAATCTGTTTTGTTTCTGTTCCGCCCTCTTTTAAAGCATAAATAGCTACTTTTTTAGTCGCTATCCTCGTTTCAGTAATTTCGCCTTCTTTTACTTTATAATTATCGGCAGAGACCAGTCCTGATACTAAAGCCTCACCAAGTCCAAAACTGGCATCGATTGATAGCACCTTTCGGTTAGAAGTAACCGGATCAGCCGTAAATAAAATGCCCGAGGCCTCAGGGAAAACCATTTTTTGAACGACAACACATATAGAAACTTGGTTATGTTTAAAACCATTTTGCATGCGGTACATAACTGCTCGCTCTGTAAATAAAGAAGCCCAGCACTTTCTTACATGCTGTAAAATCGCTTTTTCTCCGATAATATTTAAATACGTATCTTGTTGACCAGCAAACGAGGCATATGGTAAATCTTCAGCCGTAGCACTAGAACGCACGGCATACGCATGTTCATTTCCAAAACGTGAGAGATAATGAGCTACCGCTTCCACTACATCAAAAGGAATTTCTACTGCCATAATGACCTCTCTAATCTTCTCGCTAACTTCACCAATTTGAGCTCGCTCTTCCTTTTTCAACTTTGTTAGCTGCTGCAACAAAGTTTGAAGCTCTTCATTTTGCTCGATAGCCTTTTCATATCCTATCGTTGTAACACAAAATCCTTCTGGCACTTGCATCCCTTGAATGTTAGATAACTTCCCTAAATTCAAACCTTTTCCACCAACGAGTGAAAACTGCGTTTTTCCTATTTCCTGAAAATCGAGAACGAAAGAACTCATGTAACATCTCTCCTTATTTTGCATGTGTTCTTGATTGTAGCAGGAGTAAATACGAATAAACAGTCTATTTCGAACTTGATTTACATGATATAATTAAGTTAGGAAGAGATTAAAAAATGCCCCAGTTGCTTCATTCTGCAACTGGGGCTTCTTATTTTCGCTCAATTTTAAATTATAATTTGTTCATAACTAACTTCAATGTATTTCTGTTTATCCCTTTTATTATAGAAACGTCATTCATTATCACATACAATTCTTACCTCAACAAATGGTATATAACCCGAAGTATGCTTTATTTTATCCTCCTGTGAGCCTTTTCACAGGAGTTTTTATACATACATATATTATTTATAATGAATCAGTTCTCCTATTTTTCAAAAGCTTATTCTGTGTCATAATAACGCTTTTTAGAATTTATATATACCTTCTAATTTTTTCTAAAAAAGGATGATTGTATTGGAAATGAAAAAGCTTCAAGGAATGTATGATGATGTTATTAGTTTAGGGGAAAATTGTTATACTGCTATTCATCTAAAAAAATATAGATTGCGGAAATATTCAGGTCCTCTAGATTGGTTTGAATCACCGGATCTTTCTTCTATCAATGAATTATTGAAAAATAACTTTATAGACTTTATGGATTTAAAAAACATGCACGCAATGCCGGATCAAAATGTTGTGTTTAATGATGGTGTGATACAACCTGTTTTTTCTCATATTATAAAAGACACAAAATATAACGTAACATCTTATCATGATTTCCCTGTTATTCCAAATGAAGATTGGTTCACCACATACCATGATTTTAAACAAAAATTAGATCGAAGAATTGATAACCTTTACAAAATAATTCATAATTCACAGTCCATTTTATTTGTTAGATGGGGCGGAAACTTGATTGAAGCGCTAGAATTACAAACAGTTTTATCAAATATTGTTAAAAATAATTTTAAGATCCTTTTACTCTATCCAACAGGACTTGAAAATGAAATAAACGAATTAGAATGGGGGCTTGATCATGTTCTTCCCATTCAAGTTTCAAGTAATTATCTAAATAAAAGAACTTGGTATATCCTCTTAAAAGATATACACCTAAACTCAAAATAATAAGTAGCTAATACGATGCAATACAAATAATGAACAGTGGGACTATCGCCTTTCACATGCTTGTGAAAAAAATTTCTTTCGGTACATTCGTTAAAGATAAGATTATTAACCTTCCTCTCAGAAAATACAAATGCCGAGCGTTCCAGATTTATCCCATCAGAACGATTGGTAGATGAACGAATCGCTCTAGGTAATAAGCTTAAAGGTGAGCCTGTTACCTAGAAACATACTTTAAATAATTTCCATTACATCACCAAACTTTAATATCCTTTGATTATGAAAAGAATCGGTACAAGTAATCGTCTTATTTAATGAATTTATATCAGCTACTGTTATGTAATTTTTATATGAACCCACATTATCATATCCTGATGAATCTTTTATTAACTCGTAACCCCTCCTCAAAAAATAG
>Ga0102589_1005484_pt1 | contig 11060 bp, 11 predicted proteins | sample AraplaMF_Col_mLB_FD_76858 | JGI IMG/M metagenome (GOLD analysis project Ga0102589, IMG submission 76858) | Arabidopsis root microbial communities from the University of North Carolina, USA - plate scrape MF_Col_mLB | ecosystem: Host-associated > Plants > Roots > Endosphere | place: USA... | reverse complement strand
ATGTTTTGATCCACAATTGTGTGGGTAGTCCTTTCTAGTTTCATCTTATTGAATACTAATTTATGAGAAGGTTATGGTGCATCATCGATAAGTTTTGTTAAAAAGTAAGTTGATCTTCGTTACGGCTGGGCAACTCCTTGGGGATTAGCGATATAGAGGAACGAAGGCTAAAAGCATCACATCCTGTTGCCCCAAGCAGCTCATCGGACGCTCCCAGGAAGCTCTGCTCTGCGCGAAAGCGAAGCGTTAGCGGCAATTGTTTTCTGTAGCGAAAGCAAAGCGACAGCTACAAATGTTTTAACTGTGCGAAAGCGAAGCGGCAGCAACAAATGTTTTCTGTAGCGACAGCTACAAATGTTTTATCTGCGCGAAAGCGAAGCGTCAGCGGCAATTGTTTTAACTGTGCGAAAGCGAAGCGGCAGCAACAAAGCGCCCAGTTGGAACGGAAATCAACCCACGTTATGGGGATGAGCCAATTTATAAATTAAGAAATTATGAGGAGATGATGCAACTATGCCTTTAGCAATATTTGGCGCAATGGAGCAAGGAATCATCTATGCGATTATGGCACTTGGTGTGTATTTAACATTCCGCGTGTTAGACTTTCCGGATTTAACGGTTGATGGAAGCTTTGTCACAGGAGCGGCTACAGCGGCGACGATGATTCTGCTTGGCTACCACCCAATCATAGCGACTTTAGTGGCAATTGTTGCTGGTTTTATAGCTGGATGTATGACAGGGATTCTTCACACAAAGGGGAAGATTAATCCTCTATTATCGGGGATTTTAATGATGATTGCTTTGTATTCTATTAATCTACGTATTATGGGGTCCACTGCAGAAAATACGATAGGTCGTCCGAATATTCCACTATTAAATTCGGAGACTTTATTTTCAAAGTTCCAAGCATTTTGGAGTTATTTAGGAATCGATACGGCATTAAATAACTTACTAAAGGGCTTCGGCGTCCAGCAACTACCTTCAACATGGAGCACGATAATTGTAGTATTAATCATCACGATTTTAATTAAGTTCATTGCAGACTGGTTCTTGAAAACAGAGATCGGCTTGGCTATTCGAGCTACTGGTGATAATAAGCGTATGATTCGTAGTTTCTCGGCTAATACAGATACTCTTATAATTCTTGGGCTAGGACTTTCTAATGCACTTGTCGCATTTTCGGGAGCTTTAATCGCGCAATACTCGAAGTTCTCAGATGTAAGTATGGGGATTGGGATGATTGTTATCGGTCTGGCATCTGTTATTATCGGCGAAGCAATCTTCGGTACAAAAACAATTATGCGCACAACTTTCGCCGTCATTGCAGGAGCTATCATTTACCGTATTATTTTAGCATTAGCATTACGAGTAGATTTCCTTGATTCAGGGGATATGAAATTAATAACAGCTATCATTGTTATTATAGCGTTGATTTTACCTCAATTTATCAATAAGAGTAAGGAGCGCAAACGTAAGGTAAAGCGCGCAGCAGAGAAGACACGAGTAAAGACGGTTGAGCAGGGAGGGAAGGGCCTTGCTTAAATTAAACGGTATTAATAAGGTTTTCAATGAAGGTACGCCAGATGAAAAAATTGCACTTGCAGAAATTAATTTGCACCTAAAGCCAGGGGATTTCGTCACAATTATCGGCAGTAATGGTGCTGGTAAATCGACCATGATGAATATGATTTCTGGGGCACTAACACCAGACTTCGGTACTGTTTCAATTGATGGAAATGAGGTTACGACTTTACCAGAATATAAGCGCTCCCACTACATCGGTCGCGTATTCCAGGATCCGATGGCTGGTACAGCACCAACAATGACGATTGAGGAAAATTTAGCATTAGCGTATTCGCGTAATAAAAGTAGAGGCGTGCGCTTCGGTGTTGATAAAAAGCGTCGGGAATTTTTCAAGGAATCGTTGGAGATGTTGGGCTTGAATTTGGAAAATCGTCTATCTGCAAAAGTCGGTTTACTGTCGGGAGGGGAGCGTCAAGCGCTGTCTCTTTTAATGGCAACCTTCACGAAGCCTTCGATTTTATTGCTAGATGAGCATACGGCAGCACTTGACCCATCTCGTGCCGAGTTAATCACACGTATTACGAAATATTTAGTTGAGAAAGATAGCTTAACGACATTGATGGTCACGCACAATATGCAACAAGCATTAGACTTAGGAAATCGACTCATTATGATGGATAAAGGCCAAATCATTTTAGAGGTTGGCGAGGATCGCAAGCATGAATTAACCATCCCAGATTTAATGGCAGAGTTTGAACGTATCCGTGGCGAGAAAATGAACTCAGACCGTGCGTTACTAGGATAATAAATGATAAAACGCTCATACATAAGTGTGGGCGTTTTTTTAATAAAGTTAAACTGAAAATTCAGTTAAGTTCAAAGTAGTGCATTATAATCTAGCTAAAGGAGGTGAAAATATGTTACTCAAAAAGCGCGAAGTTTCATCAAAGCAACGCGTGTTAGAAATGATCGAGAGACGGTTACCGAAATCTCACGCTAAGTATGATTATTTTCAAGAAATGCTAGGAAGAACAAAGGCTGGCATTTTTGGCGAGCAAAGAGTAGATCGAGAATGGCGGGAAATCTATTTGGAGCATGCGTATTATTTATTGCATGATGTAGAGCTTAAGGCTGAGAGTGCTGCTGGATCGACACATCAATTGGATACATTATTTATGTCCCAACATTTTGTGCTAATCGTTGAAATCAAAAATATCGTTGGTCATGTAGAATATATGGAAGATAACCATCAATTTATTCGAATTACGTCTGATGGCAGAGTAGATGGCTTTAGAAATCCTTTTGATCAAGTGAAGCGACATGCTAGATTTTTGCGTCGGCTTTTTCAAATGAGTGGGCATCATATACCTATTGAATATATAGTCGTGTCTGCAAACCCGAATATGATTATGACGTCCTCTTTCTTGTCTCAGCCAATTATTCATGTAAGTGGCTTGGCTGAAAGGATAGATCAACTGTTCAAGCAGCATCAACAAGTCTGTCTAAGTGAAAAAGATTTGAGAGAATTATCAGCGCACATTTTAAAGATGCACACACGAACTCAATGGACCCTAGATATTATGGTGGATGAATTGAAGACAGGGGCACTATGTTCGCAGTGTCATTTTGACCATGTCCTACGTTACACTCATGGGAAATGGCGTTGTAGCAATTGCCAATCGATTGATAATCAATCAATGCTAATTGCATTACATGATTTTCGATTAATGATGGGCAACAATATAACAAATGTTCAATTTCGTAATTTTTTTGATATTGACTCTGAGAAGGCGGTTTATTATTTATTGAAAAAGTTAAAATTTGAAGAGATAGGTGAAAATAAAAATAGGAAATATGTAATTCCTGACAATTTATTGGAGCGAATGTAAGCGACGCAAACTATCGGTGCGGTCAGATAGTGTCGCTTGCAAGGTAGATGTCGATATTTTTTAAAAGTTGGTCGATAAAACTCTGAAAAGTCTCGATAAACAAGAGAAAAGTCTCGATAAACCACAAAAGTACCTCGATAAACCTCTCATCCACACAAAAAAGCCACACTCACATAGCAAGTGTGACTCTTTATTTTAGACTAGTAAGCCGAATAGTTGAATGTCGTTGTTTACTTCTTTGTATTTGAAGCCGAATTCATTCATGCGTACTAGCAATCCTTCGTAGTCTTCGCGATTACCGAGCTCGATACCGACTAAGGCAGGACCACTTTCTTTGTTGTTTTTCTTTGTATATTCGAAAGTTGTAATGTCGTCATTGGGTCCTACAACGCTTGTTAGGAATTGGCGAAGCGCGCCAGCACGCTGTGGGAAGCTTACAATGAAGTAGTATAGTAAGCCTTCGTGAATTAAAGATTTTTCTTTAATTTCCTGCATGCGACCGATATCATTATTACCACCACTAATGATGATAACGACTGATTTGCCCTTAATCTCCTCTTTATAAGAGTCGAGAGCTGCTACTGATAATGCTCCAGCGGGCTCTGCGATAATGGCGTGTTTATTGTAAAGATCTAAGATTGTTGTACATACTTTTCCTTCTGGTACTAGTACGATGTCATCTAAGTAGCGACGACAAACATCATATGTGTGATGACCGACGCATTTTACCGCGGCACCATCTACGAATTTGTCAATCCAATCTAGTGCCACTGTACCGCCTTCTGCAAATGCAGCCTTCATACTGCCAGCCCCAGCAGGTTCTACACCGATAATTTTGCTATGAGGAGAAAGGTTTTTCACATAGGCAGAAACACCGGACATTAAGCCACCGCCACCAATACTACCAAATACGTAGTCAATTGGCTCCTCCATGTCATTCATAATTTCAACAGCGACCGTTCCTTGACCTGCAATGACATCAAAATCATCGAATGGGTGAATAAAGATTTTATCGTGCTCTTCACAGTAAGCTAATGCACTTTCTGCAGAATCATCAAAGGTATCACCTGCTAACATAATTTCTACATAATCACGACCAAACATACGAACTTGGTCGATTTTTTGTTTAGGTGTTGTTTGAGGCATAAAAATACTTGCTTGAATTTTCAATTGCGCACAGGCGTAGGCAACGCCTTGAGCATGATTACCCGCACTTGCGCAAACAACGCCAACTTTACGAGCCTCTTCTTCAATTTTTTTAATCTTATAATAGGCACCACGAAGTTTAAATGAGCGTACATGCTGTAAATCTTCGCGTTTAAAATAAATATTAGCTCCGTATTTCTCGGATAAATAGTCATTTTTTTGTAGCGGCGTGTGCACCACTACGTCTTTTAAGAAATGATGTGCAATTAAGATATTTTCTACTTGCACGGTTCTAGTGTCAGCAGCTTCCATAATATTCATCCTCCGTATGCGTATAAAACATTTATCTATGATAGCACACTTTATAAGCTTTTTGTCATTAATTTTTAGTAAATTCTAAATTTTCGGTGTCTATTTAATATAAAATAGTTTTCTTCGAGAATTTTTTTGAAGAAATAAAGGATGCACATATTTCCTCATAACGGAAATGGTCCAGCATATACTAGAATACCTTAGGACAAGTAGGAGGGTATGTAATTGGAAATCATTCAAGGAATTCTATCTACATACATTCAATTTTTCGATTGGGAAATGTGGAAAGAAATTTTGTCTGACCCTGTATCTTGGGGGTTAATATCAACACTTATTATAATAGAAGGTTTGCTTTCGGCTGATAACGCACTTGTATTAGCAGTGCTAGTGAAGCATTTGCCACACAAGCAACGCAAACGAGCATTAATGTACGGAATGTTTGGGGCCTATTTTTTCCGATTTTTATTTATTGGGATAGGCGTTTACTTGGTAGAATTCTGGTTTATTAAATTGCTAGGAGCTCTGTATTTAGGTTGGCTATGTGTCGCTCATTTCTTACAGATTGGGGAAGCGGATAGTGCTAAGGAAATGAAAAAAACAGGATTGATGGTTCGCATTTTTGGAACGTTTTGGGCAACCGTTATTTCTGTAGAACTGATGGATATTGCCTTTTCAATTGATGCGATTTTTGCGGCTTTTGCGATATCCAATCAAATTTGGATATTACTTATCGGGGGAATGTTAGGTATTTTAATGATGAGAACGATTGCGGGCTTATTTTTAATCATTATTGAAAAAATACCAGAATTAGAGGCAACAGCATTTATTATTATTGGCATTATTGCACTGAAAATGCTAGCTAGCGTCATCGGTATTCACGTTCCGCATTATATGTTTTTCGTTGTGTTAATTATTATATTTGCTATAACCTTCATGATTCATTTCTTAAAAAAAATGAGGACCGCTTAACATAAAAGCGGATCTGTTCTCCATTTGGAAAGAGGACAGATCCGCTTTATTGTCAGTAACGAAACTAAAGTATTTTATTTTACATAGTGATCAGGATTCACAATATAGAACTTTTCAATATTAAGCCAGCTTTCGCTCATTGGCTCACCGTCATCGATGCGTTTTTCTGTTTCTTGCATCATCCAAGCAGTTTGGGATGCGTGTGCTTTTAAGGCATTAATTTTATCTGCCTTCATTTCACTTATATTGACGACAACATGTGGCTCCCCATTTTTTTCAAGCGTATCATTTGCAAAGGCACAGCCCAGCACTTGTGGACGGGCGGCTTTTGGCATACGACGAACAGCTTCTACTACGGCACGTGCTGTTGCTTCGTGGTCAGGATGCACTGCAAAACCAGGTAAGAATGTAAAGATAAGAGAAGGCATTAATTCCTCTATTAAGCCTTCAACAAGCTTTACCATTTTTTCATCGTCTTCAAATTCAATCGTTTTATCACGGAAACCAAGCATACGTAAATCTTGTATACCCATAGCATCTGCTGCTGCAATAAGCTCCTTACGTCGAATTTCTGGTAAGGATTCACGTGTTGCAAAAGGTGGATTACCTAAATTACGCCCCATCTCGCCTAATGTTAAACAGGCATATGTAACAGGTGTATTCATTTTCTTTGTATAGTAAGCGATTGTTCCAGCAATTGAAAAAGCCTCATCATCTGGGTGAGGGTAAACAATTAAAATATGACGTTGTGGTTGTAAATTCAAAAAGTCGTCCCCCTTAATAAGCAAACGGCGTTTCGCTAATTTCAAGTGCAATCGCCAGTTTACCTGAGTAATCTAGTCCAGCCATTAATAAACGGCCTAAATCATCTAATTCAAAATGTGTGATGCCTTGTGCATAAACCCAGCCATGTGCCATTTTCAATCCAACACGATGGGGTGAATCATCTACCACTTTAGCAAGTTCATAGTTGATTTTAGCATTACGAATAAAAGCACCTGCATTAAAAAATTTTTCATCAAAGTGTGCTGCATAAGAACCGTTCGTCGTCTCAAGATGGATATAAACGTCTTTGTTGGCGAAAGAATTCAATAATTCCTGTAACGTCTTTACTTGTACCTCTTGCATCTTAACACTCCTCTCGATTATTTCTCCTTTAAGTATAGTAAAAAAAATTCACAAAGGGAAATTGAATGCCTCTGTAGCATAACATCATCAATAAACTTTCCTTCAAAGGCATCTAGAAGGCTTGTTCATCCATATATCTAATTTGTTTCGGTGTTCAAACAACACCCGCTGAATGACCAATCTCATGTCGCTGCCGCTACGCTTTCGCACAAAAAACATTTGTCGCTGCCGCTACGCTTTCGCACAAAAAACATTTGTCGCTGCCGCTACGCTTTCGCACAAAAAACTGTGTTTGCCTAAAGCCTTCCGATGCAATTATGCCGAGGTATAATTGATGGCATCTTTTAATCTATGAAGATGTATCAAGCAATATTCTTGAAAAAATTATTGAAATATATCAATATAATAAGTGTGAAAGCAATTTTGTACAAAATGTGTCGTTTTGTATTGTATACGGTTTCACAAACGAAAAGATACTGCGACCATGATTTCTTCCTTAATTAACTGATAAGCAGTGCATAGTGTTGAAGGGGATTAAACTAGGTAATAACGAATTCTATCATGGTACAATAGATGACGTTCCTTTAACATTTTATGTATGACTGCGACAACGGAAGAAGACGGAAAGCTCATTATCATAGCATAGTAAAAAAGCCGCGATTCTCTTTTATGACGGAGAATCGCGGCTTTTTATAATTTTTGGTTTTTGGGGGGTATGTATTTGTTAATATCGGTTGAGTTTTCGTTCAATGGAATCTAGACGATTGTTGAGATTTTGTAGATGCTTATGCATGTGTCTAAACTGTAAATTTTGATTTTGCGCGTCTGATGCTCTTGTTTGTTCCAGTTGCTCTTCCTCCTGCAATGCTAAAATGGTGGAGAGGGTTGCTAATGAATATCCTATTGTTAAAATCATTGAAGATATTATTTCTACTTTGGTAGAGGTTATATCTCCAGTTAGGATGCCTGTGTCTTCACCTAGGAGACCTGCTTCTTGACCACCTAGATTAGTTGGATCAACATTTATGTTTTGTTGTTTACGTCTTTTCATTTTTCTCCCTCCCATATACAGCTAATATATGGCATATGAAGAAGTAGCGTATCTTGTCCTGAGCTTTTTACATTTGAGCAATAACCCCTGGGTTTTAAGTATATATTTCTTAATTTTCCGTCAATTTATTTGATTTTTATGGAAAAGTAGAGCAATATAGTAAAAATAAGTAGTTGTTTTAAGGGGGGGATAGGTGTGAATAAAGACTTTAAATATTGTAAAGAATCAAGAGTTATGCGTACAAGTCGCGTTTTTCCGAATGATATTAACAATCATAATACACTGTTTGGCGGTCGATTAATGAGTGACATCGATCAAGTAGCGTCAATTTCTGCTGCGAAGCATAGTCGTAGGGATTGTGTGACAGCCTCAACGGATTCTGTAGACTTCTTGCATCCCATACGCCCTACTGATTCTGTATATTTTGAATCATATGTATCATGGACAGGGATATCTTCGATGGAGGTTTTCGTAAAGGTCATTTCTGAGAATTTGAAAACGGGTGAACGCAAGGTAGCGGCAACAGCATTATTAACCTTTGTTGCATTAGATGAAAATAATAAACCAACTCCAGTTCCATCTGTCATTCCGGAAACAGTAGAGGAAGCAAAGCTACATGAAACTGCAGCTGTACGAGCAAAAGCACGTGCAGAGCGTAAAAAGGAAAGTAAGGCGTTGGCCCAATTCATTTCGATGAACAATCCATGGGATTAACGGCCTGAAATGATGGAGAACCACAATGATAAAAAAAGGCATCTGGTTACAGATGCCTTTTTGGTTTTTAAATTTCAGTGACCGTTACTTGTGGTGCGCCAAAACGAGATTTTGCACCGTGCATAACTGGTCCTACATAGTCATTTAATGCCCAACCGTGAGCGATTGCTGCTGAAACAAATTCTTTTGCTTCAATTACAGCCTCTTTTACTGAAAGACCGTTTGCTAAGTTTGCTGTTACTGAAGCAGCAAATGTACAGCCAGCCCCATGGTTATAAGTAGAAGCAACTTTTTCAGATTCTAATAAGTAGAATTTTTCACCGTCGAAAAATAAGTCAGTTGCATTTTCAGTAGCTAACGCTTTTCCACCTTTAATGACAACAGCTTTAGCACCAAGGTCGTGGATTTTACGAGCTGTTGTTTTCATTTCCTCGATTGTTTTTGGTGTTCCAGTTCCGGCTAATTGTCCAGCTTCAAACAGGTTAGGTGTTGTAACTGCAGCTAATGGTAAAAGATGTTGTATCATCGCATCTGTATTACCAGGGTTCAATACTTCATCTTCTCCCTTACATACCATTACAGGGTCAATAACAACATTCGCCGTACCAGACTTTGCGATAGCATCACCTGCGAGACGAATAATTTCTTCCGTTGACAGCATACCAGTTTTTATCGCGTCAATGCCTGTTGAAAGAGCCGTATCGATTTGCTTTTGCAAAAGCTCTGTCGGTAATGGCGTTACGTTATGAGTCCAACCGTTTGGATCCATTGTTACGACAACTGTTAATGCCACCATGCCATATGTGCCGTGCTCTTGAAATGTTTTAAGGTCGGCCTGCATACCTGCCCCACCTGATGTATCTGAACCAGCAATCGTTAAAGTCTTTTTAAGAACCATGTGGAAAATCTCCTTTATAGATGGAATTATTAAAATTATCATCTAGTATAGTCTTATTCTGGGTGCATAAAAATAGTCAGAATTATATATTTTTACAAGGTCAGTTTGATTTCTTTTAGTAGAAGCCTTCCATCAATATATATCGGAAAGAAGAATTAATCTGCATGTAGTGTTACCGAAATGACCGACATCGTGTCGGTCCTCATGTTGTTGTTGTCGCTGTCACTAGGATTTCGCATAAAAACATTTGCAGGCTTAAGAATAAAGTTGATTCTAGACGCAATGATGCCAAGGCATAATTGAATTGAAGCTTGAATTCAACATTATTTTTTTGTACCGTTGTAAGAAGAGAAAGGGGCTTACATTACGATGAAACAAGTATTCCCGAATGATTGGCAAGCGATACTTGCAGAAGAAATAGAAAAAACATACTATACAAAGCTATGGCAATTTGTAGAACATGAATATTCAACCCAAACAATTTACCCACCGATGAATGATATATTGAATGCATTTTATACAACATCTTATCAAGATGTGAAGGTCGTAATTTTAGGTCAGGATCCTTATCATGGAACAAACCAAGCACATGGCTTAAGTTTTTCGGTCATGCCGGGAATCCAACATCCACCAAGCTTAAGGAATATGCTAAAAGAGTTACAGGATGATCTTGGCTGTCCAATTCCTCTAGACGGAACATTAACAAAATGGGCACAGCAGGGTGTAATGTTATTAAACACTGTATTAACAGTTCGAGCAGGTCAGGCGAATTCCCATAAAGAACAAGGATGGGAGCAATTTACGGATGCTGTCATCGATAAATTAGCATCAAGAGATAAACCTGTTATTTTTGTCCTTTGGGGTAGGCCAGCACAACGAAAAAAACAATTAATTCGTCAATACTCAACGCCACATTTTATTTTGGAAGCGCCTCATCCAAGTCCACTAAGTGCTTATCGAGGATTTTTTGGCAGTAAACCATACTCGAAAATCAATGCACAGTTAGAGGAATGGGGAGAGCAATCGATTGACTGGTGCCTAGCTTAGTGATCTTTATCTTCATTCAGTTGTAGCGATAGCTATAAGTGTTTTCTGTGCGACAGCCACAAATGTTTTCTGTGCGAAAGCGAAGCGACAGCCACAAATGTTTTCTGTGCGAAAGCGAAGCGACAGCCACAAATGTTTTCTGTGCGAAAGAGAAGCGACAGCAACAATTACACCAAGGCGAAATTGAAGCACTTACCGTTTCGTGTTACATTTAATAATAGAAGAAAGAGGGGGACAACGATGAAGGTAAATTGTTTCAAATGTCAATATTTTAAAGTAACATGGGACCCACAAACTCCACGGGCTTGTGTAGCTTATGGCTTTAAAACAAAGCAAATACCATCCGTTGTCGTTAAACAATCCTCTGGCACGGACTGTCTGA
>Ga0102589_1005481_pt1 | contig 11065 bp, 9 predicted proteins | sample AraplaMF_Col_mLB_FD_76858 | JGI IMG/M metagenome (GOLD analysis project Ga0102589, IMG submission 76858) | Arabidopsis root microbial communities from the University of North Carolina, USA - plate scrape MF_Col_mLB | ecosystem: Host-associated > Plants > Roots > Endosphere | place: USA... | reverse complement strand
AGCAGGTCGACGTTCTGCTTCTCTATCGTCTCCAGGCTGCGCGCGATGCGGCGCAGCAGGCCCTTGATGCCGAACACCGCGAACGGCACCAGGATCCACAGGATCGAAAGGATCAGGCCGAACGCGAAGATGCACAGCCACAGGAAGGTGTTGGCGCCGTATGCGGCGTTGGCGACGGTGCTGTCCATGGGCGCTCCGTGGTTTGGGTGACGTCTGAAGTCTTCGCGAGCCGGCGTGATTCCGACGTGGAGCTACGCGTGACACGCGCGTGACGAAGACATCAATCGCGCAGATTCGTGAAGCTCGCGTTTCCAAGGCCGGTACCGATCGTGAGCACGCCCCAGCGCCCGGCCTTTCGCATGCGCGGCCGTTCGCTCAATCCCTGCACGACGGCATCGTTGTGCATCGCCACGACGGGCGCGCGGCCGCCGATGCGATCGAGCCTTCGCGACAGCTCCTGCGGCAGGTGGAACGGCGCCTCCCAGTCGCCCGGCAGGTTCTGCGCACCCTGCGGGATGCTGCCGTCGGGTTCGATCTGGCCGGGACAGGCGATGCCTACGAACGGCGCGAGCCGAAATCCAATCGTGCGCGAGAACGCCGACAGTCCGTTGAGCATCGCGGCGGTTCGCGCGATCGCTTCGCCGCGTTCGGGGTCGTCGTCCGCATGTCGCCATTGCATGCTTTCGATCACGCGCGCCTTCGCGCCGTCGGCAGATTCCTTCCAGTTCGGCGCGACGATCCCGCAACGAAGATTGGTCCCGCCCACGTCCACGGCGAGGAAGGCTTCTGCGCGCCGGAAGTCCGATGGCAACAGTTGCACCCAGCCGAGCAGGCCGCCTTCGTCCGGATCGTGTCCGAGCAGACACAACGTCACACCGCTGCGTGCGCTGCGCAGCATGCGTTGCGCACGGCGGATCGCCAACTGTCCGGCCTCGCTTTCCGGGAATCCACCGCCGATGACGATGCGCTTCACGTCGTGCCACGAAGGTTCCTCGCGGAAACATCGCACGACATGCACAAGCCGTCGCGCGAATTCCTCGACCGCGAGATGCGTCATGTGCGAAGCGTCGGCGCCCCCGCCGACCAGCACCAGGTCGATGTCCTTCTTCGACAGTTCATCGCTGCGCGTGCGGCCGAACGGATCCTTGCCGGTGGCGTGCAGCCTGCGCACCGTGTCGAGCACCCTGCGGAAAGCGGTCTGGCTCGCGCGATCGCCGAGGAAGCCCTCGCCTTCGGGATCGGGAATGGCGAGGTTGTAGCTGTCGATTGCCAGGCCCGGCAGGCGCGTCACGCCGTGCGGGCCGCCGGTGCGGGCGTTCGAACGTCGCGATGGGGTGCGCTTGGGTGCGTAGCGGCGGGGCATTGAGTAGCGGTGCGATGACGGAGTCGAATCGTCATCCTGCATCTCGCGTGCGCTACAACGCGTCAAGGCATCGTTTTTCTGGTAGCCCGGGTAAGCGAAGCGCGCCGGGGACCTGTCACGTTATCCCGGGTGCGCTGCGCTTACCCGGGCTACGACAGCTACGACAACGCCAGAGCCTGCCGGATTTCTTCCGCACTCGAAGGACGAACGACGCGCGCCACCTCTTCGCCATCGCGCAGCACGATCAACGTCGGCCAGAGCTTTACGCGATAGGAACGCCCCAGCGGCCGACCCGGACCGTCCTCGATTTTCACGTGCCGCACATCGTCCAGCGGCTGCAGCACCGCTTCGATCGCCGCCTGTGCGCCAGTGCAGTAGCCGCACCAGTTCGTGCCGAATTCCAGCACCGACGTTCCCGCCCAGGCGTCGACATCGGCGCGGGCGGGTTCGTCGTCGCTGTAGGTGCGTACGTATGTCATCGCCACAAAGCAGACCGGACGCGACGTTACTTCGCCGTGACGCCGGGCTTGTCGTCGGCGAGCGGACGCACGTACTGCACGAGGCTCACCAGCAGTTTGCCGGGCTCTTCCCACGGCACCATGTGCGAGGCGTGCTCGAACCACACGCCCTGCTTGTAAGGGGCCTTCACCCGCTTGAGCCATGCCTCGGTCGGCTCGGACGGTGTGGTGTAGTCGTGACGGCCCATGAACATCAGCACCGGAATCGGGAATTCGCGCACGCCCGACATGTCGACGGCGAGGAACTCCGGCAGGATGCGCCCCAGCGTGAACACGTTGCCGGCATCCACCGCGCAGCGTTCGGCATCGGTGTACTCGGGCGACAGCAACGGCGCGCGGTAGAAATACGTCGATTCGTCGCGATACGCGGTGAGGCCGCCGTAATACTGCGCCCACTTGCGCGCGGCGATGATGCGCTCGCGCGTGATCGGCTGGTCGCCCGGATACGGCGCGATGGCTTCCATCTCGCGCACGGCTTCGGCGTTGTTCTTCGCCTTCGCCGTGGCCATCGCGAAGTCGAAGCTGATGCGTTCGTTCTCGCGGACATTGATGACCTGGCCGACGCCGATGTACGCGTAGAACAGGTCCGGCCGCTTCAGCGCCGCCTGCATCGCGATGATCGTGCCCCAGCTGTGGGCCATCAGGATCACCTTGCGCTTGCCATAACGCGCACGCACGTCGCTGGCCATCGCGATCACGTCGTCGACGTAGTTCGGGATGTGGATGGTGTCGGCGACCTTCGCCTCGTCGTTGGCGACGAAGGTCTTGCCGGCGCCGCGCTGGTCGTACGTCACCATCGTGAAGTACTCCTCCAGCGGGCGCTGGAACTGCCACAGCGTCGGCGTCAGCGGCGAGGCCGGGCCGCCGTGCACGAACAGGATGACCGGGTTGTCGCGGTCCTGGCCGCGCACGTTCACCCACTGGTCGATGCCGCCGATGCGGGTCCTGTAGGACTCCTGCACGCCGTTGGGCGCTTCGATGCGGCCCAGGTCCGCGATGATCTTCCGCGCCGGCTCGTAGGCGGCGGTGTCCTTGCAGTCCTCTGCGTTCGCGGCGAAGGCGCCGGTGGCCAGCGCAGCCACCAGAAAAAGACGTGTGAGCAGATGTCGCTTCATGAATGTCCCCCTTACGGATCGGCGGAGCTTGGCAATCGCAGCCGCCTTGGCACAAGGGATACGTCCGGCGGGCTGGCGGTTGCGCCAAGGCTGTCGCGAAACCGACCGGCCCGGCCCGGGCTTGGCACTTTTGCCGATCCGGGCGGTCCGATGCTCCGGAACGTCCCAACCACGGGTTAGGCCCGTCCCCGTCAACGTGACCTTCGACACCCTCGACTCGGGAAAATCGGGGCTAATGTCGCCCGATGCCCCGCCAGGGGCCTGTCCCAACTCCCATACGCCTGCCGGCTGGAGCCCTTTGTGAGCCTGAAGAAACCCCAAGTCCTCGTTCTCTCCCTCGCTGTCGCCGCCGCGCTGACCGCCTGCGGCAAGAAGGAAGAACCCGCCGCGACGACCGAGACCGCCAAGCCGGCCGATGCGGCCGTCGTCTACAAGCTCGACGAGGCCAAGCTGCCGGGCGTGAACCGTTTCGCCATCGGCGACCTGGATACCACCAAGAACGCGTGCGACGACTTCGGCGGTTACGTCAACGGCAAGTGGCTGGCCGCGAACCAGATTCCGGGCGACCGTACCTCGTGGGGCGCGTTCGAAATGCTCGACGAGCGCTCCACCGCCGTGCAGCGCCAGCTGGCCGAACAGGCCGGCGCCGACACGCACGCCAAGGGCGTGGAGAAGATCGTTGGCGACTTCTGGGCCACCGGCATGGACGCGGCGAAGATCAACGAGCAGGGCATCAAGCCGATCCAGGCCAAGCTCGACGCGATCGCCGCGCTCGACTCGCAGGAAAAGATCGCCGATTACCTCCGCACCAGCGCCGCCAAGGGTGAGAACTACCTGTTCGGCTTCGGCGCCGAAGCGGACTTCAAGGATTCCAAGAACAACATCGCGTACGCCTCGCAGGGCGGCCTGGGCCTGCCGGACAAGAGCTACTACACCGACGCGAAGAAGAAGAAGGACCTCGACGCCTATCAGGCGCATGTCGCCAAGGTGCTCGAACTGTCGGGCGTCGCCGCCGCCGATGCCGCCAAGCAGGCGCAGGACGTGGTCGCGTTCGAAACGCGCCTGGCGAAGGTATCCAAGTCGAGCGAGGAGCTCTCGCGCGACGTCTCGCTGTACTACAACCCGGTGAGCCTGGCCGATGCCGACAAGCTCGCGCCGAACTTCCCGTGGACGAAGTTCTTCGAATCGCAGGGCGTGGCCCAGCCGGCGATGTTCTCGCTGTCGATCCCGGCCTTCCATGAAGAAGTCAGCAAGATGCTGGCCGACGTGCCGGCCGGCCAGTGGCAGAGCTACCTGCGCTTCCACACGGTCGACAGCGCCTCGCCGTACCTGTCCGACGACTTCGTGCAGGAGAACTTCAACTTCTACAACAAGGCCCTGCGTGGCCAGGCGGAGCTGAAGGAGCGCGGCAAGCGCGTGCTCGACACGATCGAGACCGAAGCCGGCGAAGCGATGGGCCAGATGTACGTGAAGGTCGCCTTCCCGGCCGAATCGAAGGCGCGCATGGAGGAGCTGGTGAAGAACCTCTCCGCTTCGCTGAAGACGCGCATCGAGAACCTCGCCTGGATGTCGGACGACACCAAGAAGAAGGCCGAGGAGAAGTGGGCCGCGTTCACGCCGAAGATCGGTTACCCCGACAAGTGGCGCGACTGGACGGGCCTTGAGACCAGCCGCGACAGCTACATCGGCAACGTGCTGGCCGCCAACGAATTCAACTACAAGTGGAACCTGGGCAAGATCGGCAAGCCGGTCGATCGCACCGAATGGGGCATGCCGCCGCAGATGGTGAACGCCTACTACAACCCGCTGCAGAACGAGATCGTCTTCCCGGCCGCGATCCTGCAGCCGCCGTTCTTCGATCCGAACGCGGACGACGCCACCAACTACGGCGGCATCGGTGCGGTGATCGGCCACGAGATGACGCACGGCTACGACGACCAGGGCAGCCGCTTCGGACCGTCGGGCAACTTCGAGAACTGGTGGACGCCGGCCGATGCAAAGGGTTTCTCCAGCCGCACCGACAAGCTCGTGCAGCAGTTCAACGGCTACGAGGCGCAGCCGGGCGCGCACGTCAACGGCAAGCTGACGCTGGGCGAGAACATCGCCGACCTCGGCGGCCTGGCGACCGCCTACGACGCGATGAAGAAGGCGACCGAAGGCAAGGAAGATCCGAAGACCGACGGCCTGACGCGCGACCAGCGCTTCTTCCTCAACTGGGGCACCGTGTGGCGCCGCAACTTCAAGCCGCAGGAACTGCAGGTCCGCCTGACGACCGACCCGCACGCACCGGCCAACTTCCGCGCGATCGGCGCGCCGTCGAACATGCCGGCCTTCGCCGCCGCGTTCGAGTGCAAGGCAGGCCAGCCGATGGTGCGCGCGGGCGACAAGCAGGTCGTGATCTGGTAACCGCATAGCCACACCGCAAGTCACGGCCGCACTCGTCGTCGGCCGCGCGAAGGCCCGGGTTTCCCCGGGCCTTCTTTTTTCTCGAGCCAACCCCGTGAGGACGGACGCTCACGCCCCCGTTGCTAGACTCCGGCCACCCTGCCCTCCCCCAGGTATGGAGCCGCCATGAACGTATCTCCGCTCGCCTGCGCGCTGATCGCCTGCCTGATCGCGATGCCCCACGCCGAAGCGCAGAAGAAGCGCGCCGCCAAGCCGAAAGCCCCGGCCGCGCCGACCGCCTGCAGCGACTTCTACGCCAATGCCAACGCCGACTGGCTGCGCGCGAACACGACGCCGCCCGCGTCGGGCTCGACGTCCGCGCTGGAGCAGCTCACCGCGCGTTCGCGCCAGCAGCAGCTGGACCTGCTGGATGCCGCGTCGAAATCGCCGCAGAACAACGTGCAGCGCCTGCTCGGCGACTTCTGGGCGAGCGGCCTGGACGAAGCGGCGGTCGAACGCGACGGCTCGCAGCCGATCGCGCCGTTGATCTCGCGCATCGACGCCATCAAGAGCGCGAAGGACATCCCGCCCTCGATCGCCGCGTTGCACCAGGTCGGCATCCCGGTGGTGTTCAACTTCGGGGCCGACGTGGACCTGCAGGACCTGGGCCGCCATATCGGCTATTTCGCGCAGGGCGGACTGGGTCTTCCCGATCCGGCGTATTACACGCGCAACGACGCCGACACGCAGGCGCTGATGACGCGCTATCGCACCTACATCGAGAAGATCCTCGCGCTGACCGGCACGCCGGAAGCGCAGATCAAGGCCGATGCGCAGTCGGTGCTGGACCTGGAAACGCGCATCGCGACCGCGTCGAAGTCGCTGCTGGACCTGCGCGATCCGCGTGCGAACTTCGCGCCGGTCGATACGAAAACGCTGGCCAAGCAGTACAAGCGCCTGCAACTGGGCGATTTCCTCAAGGTGCAGGGCGTCAGCGACGATCGCGTGTCGATGGCGAACCCGCAGTTGTTCGCGCAGCTCGACAACCTCGTCGGCAGCCTGAAACCCGCGCAATGGAAGGCGTACCTGCGCTGGCGCGTGGGCGATTCGATGGCGCCGTATCTCGCGAAGTCGTTCCGCGATGCCGAATACGAGTTCCGCGGCCGCGTGCTGCGCGGACTCGTCGCGCCGCCGTCGCGTCAGCAGCAGGTGCTGGATGCCATCACGCTCGCCGCCGGCCCGATGGTCGGCCACGAATACGCGGCGCGCTACTACTCGCCCGCGACAGACAAGCGCGCCGAGGACATGGCCGGGCAGGTGCGCGAAGCGCTCGCGCAGGCGCTCGATCGCGATACGCGCTTCAGCGCGGCGGCGAAGGCCGAAGCGAAGGCGAAACTGGACAAGCTGAAGATCGAGGTCGGCACGCCCAATCGCGACCTGGACTACACCGTGCAGCCTATGGGCCGCGGCAGTTTCGGCAGCAACATGCTCATCGCCTCGACGTGGCGCCATCGCGAGGAAATGAAGCGCATCGGCCGGGGCAACGCGGATCGCCGCTGGGACGTGCTGCCGCAGGATCCCTCGCTCGCCTACGACATCACGCAGAACCGTTTGATCGTCACCGCCGCGATGCTGCAGCCGCCGGTGTTCGACACGACGAAGGACGCGGCGTGGCTGTACGGCTCATACGGTGCGCTGGTCGGACATGAGTTGAGCCACGGTTTCGACAACCGCGGTCGTTACGTCGATTCGAAGCAGGAACTGCGCGACTGGTGGACGCCCACCGAAGCCAGCGCATGGGATGGCGTGAGCAAGCGCATCGCCGCGCAGTATTCGGGCTTCGAGTATCCCGAGCTGAAAGGCCTGAAGGTCAACGGCGCGCAGACGGCGGACGAGAACATCGCCGACGTTGCAGGCGTGGAGCTGGCGTGGTCGGCGTTCCGCGCTGCGGATGCGTCGGCGGCGAAGCCGGCGCAGCAATCCTTCTACAAGGGCTGGGCGTCGCTGTGGCCGCAGCGCATGACCGAGGAAATCGCACGCCAGCGCGCCGCGACCAGCGTGCACGCGCCGGGCCAGTGGCGCACGAACGGGCCGCTGCGCAATCAGGCGTCGTTCGGTGAAGCCAACGCGTGCAAGGCGGGTACTGCGATGCAGCTTGCAGCGGACCAGCAGATACGGCTGTTTCCCTGACGATCAGCGACGTCATTCCCGTTGAAACGGGGTGACGTTTATTGCGTGCGCGTAAGGTTCCCGCAGGTTATATGCCTGGGTCCCGGCTTTCGCCGGGATGACGGCAAGTGGGTCACGTGTACGGGCGCGTAGGACGCGATCACTTCACCACGCGCATGCGCGGCGGCGGCTTGCGGCCGAACGGCGGCTGCCCGCGCCAGTAACGGATCAGCAACCAGCCGAACAGCATGCCGCCCAGGTGCGCGAAATGCGCCACGCCCGGCATCGTGTTGGTGACGCCGAGCAGCAGTTCGATCGCGCCGTAGACGATGACGAGCGTGCGCGCCTTCATCGGGATCGGCGGAATCAACAGCATCACGCGCTGGTTCGGGAAGAGCATGCCGTACGCGAGCAGCAAGCCGAAGATGCCGCCGGAGGCGCCCACCGTCGGATACGCCGCGTTGCCCTGCGACACCGACCACCAGCCAACCGCGAGCTGGCACAACGCCGCGCCGACGATGCAGACGAGGTAGTACGTCAGGTAGCGGCGATCGCCCCACACGTGCTCCAGCGGCGCGCCGAACATCGCCAGCGCCAGCATGTTGAACAGCAGGTGCGCGAAGTTGCCATGCATGAAGCCGTACGTGAGCAGCTGCCACGGCATGAAGCTGATGCCATACAGGTCGGCATCGCTGTGCGGCGGCCACAGCATGAACTGCGCAAGTGCGACGTCACCGATGATGAGCTGCAGCACGAACACCAGTCCGTTGGCGATCAGCAGGGCCTTGGTGACGGGGGGAAGGTTGAAGAACATCGCGACTCCTCGGGTGCGCTACATGGTAGCCGCCGCGAGGGCGGACTGCGTTCTCGCGCGGTACACGCTCAACGGGACGACGGACGGCCGGTCATTGCGCGCCGCGTCGCGTCGCGACCTTGCCGACGGCCCCGGACGCGGTCCGGGTCGCCTTCTTCGCCGGGCTGCGCGGTTTGCGCGCCTTCGGCGGCGACAGCGGCATGCCCCACATCTGCTCGTCCAGCGTCGCCGCGGCGCGCTGGCCCTTCACCCGGCCGGCTTCCACGCGCACGCCTTCCGCGCGCAGGCGCTGACCCTGTTCGCGGAAACCTTTGGAACCCTCGGGGAACGCGATGCGTCCGTCCGAGCGCAGCACGCGATGCCACGGCAGCCCCGGATCCTCGTTCTGCCCCAGCAACCGCGCCACCAGCCGCGCGCGGCCCGGCAGGCCCGCACGGCGGGCCACTTCGCCGTAACCGGCGACCTCGCCGGCCGGAATCGCGCGGATCGCCGCGAGAATCCGTCCGTGTGCGTCGTCGGCAGGCGGCTTGCTCATCGCGGTAGCATACCGGTCTCCCCCGGTAGGAAGCCGCCGTGCGCAACTTCGATTCGATCCGCAGCCACCTCCAGGCCGCGAAATTCCGCCTGACCGACCACGACGTCGACGTGCTGTGCATCGAACTGTCGCTCGAACACGGCACGCGCCACCAGGCGATCTTCCTGTCGGAACTGGACGACGACGACGGCCGTCCGTACCTGCGCGTGAGCACCGCAGTCGCGCCGATCACGGGGCTGGATGCGAAGCGTGCGCTGATCTTCAACTGGCAGAGCCGCGTGGGCTATCTGGCCATCGGCGACCTCGACGGCGTGCCGCACCTTCAGCTGTGCGAGAACCGCCCGTACGACGGCCTGGACGCGGCGGAAATCGATCGCCTCGTGCTGGAGATCGGCGGCCTGGGCGACCGCATGGAGCGGATGCTGTCGGCGGGTGGTGATCTGTTCTGAGTCGGGATTCGGGATTCGGGATTCGGGATTCGGGATTCGGGATTCGGGATTCGGGATTCGGGATTCGGGATTCGGGATTCGGGATTCGGGATTCGGGATTCGGCGTTCGGCGTTCGGCGTTCGGCGTTCGGCGTTCGGCGATAGCGTTTCAGGTCCGTCATCCCGGCGAAGGCCGGGACCCAGGCCCATAACGCCCGGGCACTCCCAAATCGGCGAACCCATCCCCGTCATTCCAGCGAAAGCTGGAACCATGTTGATCTTGATGTTGTTGGTGCGTGCTCGCGCACTCCGGGTGCGCTTCGCTTACCCGGGCTACAGCCCTCAAAGAAAAGGCCCGCATCCGCGGGCCTTTTGCTTTCATGCGATGAACCGATCGGCGATGGCTTACGCCCAACCGACAAACCGGAACAACTCGAAGAACCCGTAGGCGATGCCACCCGCGGCCGGGATCGTCAGGATCCACGCCCAGATCATCTTCTCCACCACGGTCCACTTGATGGCGTTGAAGCGCTTGGCCGTGCCCACGCCCATGATGGCCGAGGAGATGTTGTGCGTGGTGGACACCGGGATGCCCAGCAGCGAGGCCGCGCCGATCACCGCCGCGGCGCTGGTCTCGGCGGCGAAGCCGTTGATCGGATGCAGCTTCACCAGCTTGTGGCCCAGCGTCTTGATGATGCGCCAGCCGCCCGCGGCGGTACCGGCAGCCATCACGAGCGCGCAGGTGATCTTGATCCACGTATCGATGTCGTTGTTTTCGAGCGCGCCCTTGGACGGATGCAGGAACGCCAGCCACGACGGCAGGTTGTCCAGCGTGCCGGCCGACTGCGCACCGACCAGCGCCAGGGCGATGATGCCCATGGTCTTCTGCGCATCGTTCATGCCATGCGCCAGGCCCATGCCGGCCGCCGATACCAGCTGCGCCTTGCCGAAGAATGCGTTGACCCAGCGCGGACGGGCCATGCGCGCGAGGAATCCGCCGCTACGCGCCATGAAGGAGATGATCGCGAACAGCAGACCCATCACCAGGAAGCCGGTGGCGAAGCCCAGCAGCGGCGAGGAGAACATCGGCACGACCACCTTCCACAGCACGCCGGCGCTCTTGTACCAAGGGTCGGCCGGATGCGACCAGACCACCGAATGGAAGTTGTTGCTGGTCGCCGCGACCGCCGCGCCGCACAGGCCGCCGATCAGCGCGTGCGAGGACGAGGACGGCAGACCGCGCCACCAGGTGATCAGGTTCCACACGATCGCACCCAGCAGCGCGCACAGGATCAGCTGCGAGGTGACCTCCACCACGCCGGTGTCGAGCAGGCCCGAGGCGATCGTCTTGGCCACCGCGGTGCCGGCCAGCGCGCCGATCAGGTTGGTGATCGCCGCCAGCATCACCGCCTGCATCGGCGAAAGCACCTTGGTCGCCACCACGGTGGCGATGGAGTTGGCGGTGTCGTGGAAGCCGTTGATGTATTCGAACGCAAGCGCCGCGAATACCACGACCAGGACCAGGGTCAGCATCGGACCGGCCCCTTACGAATTCTTCAACACGATTTCGTAGGCGACCACGCCGGCCTCGCGGCAACGGTCGATGGCCTTCTCCAGGATCTCGAAGAACTCCTTGAGCAGGAACATCTGCAGGTTGTCCAGGCGACCGGAATAGATGTCGCGGTACAGCTCCAGCATCAGCCGGTCGGCTTCGTTCTCGATCGAGCGCAGCTCGTCG
>Ga0102589_1005479_pt1 | contig 11068 bp, 13 predicted proteins | sample AraplaMF_Col_mLB_FD_76858 | JGI IMG/M metagenome (GOLD analysis project Ga0102589, IMG submission 76858) | Arabidopsis root microbial communities from the University of North Carolina, USA - plate scrape MF_Col_mLB | ecosystem: Host-associated > Plants > Roots > Endosphere | place: USA... | reverse complement strand
AACGCAAGTAACACTGCCGTTCCTGTCCAAATAATTGCCGTCTCTTTCTCCATTGAAAACTGTAGAAGGAAAACTGTAATATCAGCAAGTGGCAACAACATAATCGCATATTGTATGACCGCAAACCAAATTGAACCGACCGTTCGTAGAAATGGCAAAAACTTAAACACTTGCACAAGAATGTACGCATATGAAATAAAACCGACTACGAAAGCGTAATATCCCCAAGATTCCCAGCCGAACACCGCATGAAGCCAAACCCATCCGTTCCAGCCAATGTAAAACATGAGTAGTGTGTATACAATTAAAATAGTAAATATATTGAGATACCGAAAATTTTTCACTGATAGCCTCCTTATTGATTTCTTCTATTATATCTTGTTATGCACGTTTAACGTAAATATTAAGCACAGCAACCTTCACAATAAAAACCTCTAACTGCTAGATGCAAACCTAACAATTAGAGGTGCCATTCAAAACAAAATTACTTTTACAGATTTTCGTTATAGAAACTTGTTAATTTTTCAACTGCAATTGTAACTGGTTCTGGTTGGTCGTATAAATCGTAATGACTCGCACCTTCCACAACAAGTAAATCTTTTTTCTCCGAAGCTGCTTTCTCATACAGCTCATGACCATCTTTATAAGAACCGAATGCACCTTGCTTATTGCCGACAATAATTTGTAACGGTTGTGTTAATAATGTATCTGCTAAATGGAACGCATCAAAACCAATTACCGACCCCATGCTCGTAAAGTTTAACTTATTTGGAGAGTTAACACTTCGCCCTCGCGGTGTTGTATAATACTCAACTGCTTCTACAATATCTATATCCGTCATACCTGCTGCCTTTAATTCCTCTTGATTTTTAGGAATCCAGTTTGTAATCATCGCCTCTGCTCCGCGTGCTTCAGCGGTACGTTGTTTACCGATAGCCTCTAAACCCCCGATTGGATCAGCTTCACGATTTAATCGGCCGATATTTGCACCAACAACTGTGCCAACTGCTTTAATACGGCGCTCCGTCATTGCAGCACTTACCGCATATCCTCCGCCCGCACAAACACCTAACACACCGATACGTTCTTCATCTACATAAGGAAGAGTAGTTACATAATCTACCGCTGAGCGAATATCTTCGACGCGCGCAGCTGGTTCTTCCATATATCTCGGTGCCCCTTCACTTTCACCTTGATACGATGCATCAAACGCAAGCGTTACATAACCTTGTTCTGCTAATTTCTCCGCATATAATCCTGCTGTTTGATCTTTACAGCTACTACCTGGATGCACACAAACAATCGCTGCATTTTGTTTCTTTTCCTCAGCACCTACAGGAATATTTAAAATGCCTGCAACTCTTAATCCTCTTGCATAAAAATGAACATTTCTCTTCGTAACTGCCATATATAAAACCACCCTTACTTTATTTTTCATTTACACTTGTGAGAGTTAATACTCACGTGTATATTTATAATAAAGCGAGCAACCACTTGTTTCAATGACCACATTTACGCATTTGGGTGATAATACACACATAACGAAATATGTGTATCAATACCGGAGGAACATCATATGGAGAAAATCGATAGAAGAATTATAAAATCACAAAACGCCATTCAATCCGCATTTATCGAAATGTTAATTGAAGATGGCTTTGATGAAATTACAGTAAAAAACATTACAGAAAAAGCGAACATCGGAAGAAAAACTTTCTACCTACACTACCTAGATAAATACAATTTATTAGACAAAATTGTGGACGACCATTTAAATCAATTAAGAGAAATATGTGATATAAAGCAAACAAAAGGCTATATAGAAGGAACTATCATATGGTTTGAATACTTCAAAGAACATAAACCATTTTTTACATCGTTATTTAGAAGCAACAGCACATTATCATTTCAGAAAAAGTTCCTAACGTTCATCATGGGTGAACTAGAGAAAAAATTAAATACAAATACCTCATTAAATAAAAACATTGATACACACATCGTTTTAAAGTTTTTAGGAACCGCTGTCATGGGCATTTTGGAATCTTACGTGTTGGATGAGATTGATAATGATGTTGAGTACGTTGCGAAGCAGGTTGGGGAGTTGATGAGGAGGAATATATAACGGTTATGAAAAAGTGCACCCAGATTGTTGGGTGCATTTTTTACATTTTAACGCCTTTATTTTAATCCGTAATATTCCTCGATATCATCATCCAAATCATCCCATGCTACAGACATGATTGGATATGTTTCTTTTGATGGTACTTCTATATTTTTATGTACGAGGTGAATACGTTCTTTCGGATCAATCGTCTTCAAAAATACCTACTCCTGATACATACATTTTTGTACCTCAACTTGGTAGATTTATAATAAATTAAATGCCCCTTCACTAGGATAAACCTGTATATAATCTTCCTCATCATTCACATAAGCAATCTTCACACCATCTAACAACTGCTGGTTTTTCAATTCCTCTAGCGTTGTTTGCAGCGCTTTATCAACATCAATTACAAAAGTAAATATGTTAATTGTCACGCTACCAATATCTCCACCATCACAATGTCCATTTCCAGACCAGCCTAATGCTTCATCCATAACCTCTTGAACTTGATGGCGCTTTTCCAATGCTTCTTCCAACTGATCGTCTGCATACTCATATTGCAAAACAAATTCTATCAATTCTTCCTCATCGAGTTTCTTATACCCATCTGCTAACTGTTCATCTGCTAAGTCTTTCATTTCTTTTTCAACACGCTGAAATGGATAAAGTTCTATTTCATACATTTCACCTGTATCACCAACACAGCCACAATGTACAATTAAAGTTTTCTCATCTTCTCCCCATACTTCCCAGTACAACATTTTATCTTTTTCTTGCTTAATCAGTTTAATCATATAGTCGCCTCATTTTAAAATTTTCATTACTCATAAAAAGATCCAACTAGTAATACCATCGCTTAAAAATTCCATGAGGCATCTCTTCACCTTTATTTTGAAAAGCACCATCACAATCATTTAGCCATGCTTCCATCGATTCTAAGTAATCTGCTAACGTTATATTCTCCCAATCTCCTTGATTTTCTTTGAAATCTTTTTGAAGATAAAATAAGAATTCTACTAGTTTTTCTTTTGAATCTACACCATCAGCTAAATCGTAAATATCCATTTCGTTACTCCTTCTATCTAATACATTTAGCTTTCTTTCCATATCACTATCTCGACATTATACTCATTTTTTAAAAAAGAAAATGCACTTCTCATAGACTCATTTACTACAATAAGGCTAGAATGAATTAATCCTCTTTGAGCCTCATCATATCCAATGAAATGTAATACTTCTTTTGTATATAACATGAAATCTTCTAATTCTATTTGCACACCAAAGTCCCAATTTTATAACTATATCCTCCAGCATCAAGAATCGATCCGGTACTTGAAATGTTGTAGAATCAAGGATCAGAATACGTTCAACGGAAGCAGAAAGAGCAAGAGAGGTAGTAGCGATATAACCCTTCAGGAAAATAAAGACAACTTTTGATTTTGATGCATATTCGTAAAAAGCACGTTACTATTCTCATTAACATAAAAAAATAGTAACGTGCTTTCACCTTCAAGAATAGTCTCAATCCTTAAGTTATGGATATGTGATGGTACCTCTTATAGAAAAGGTTAGATATACCTCTGAATATACCTAATCCTTTCTTTGCTATTTGTCATCATAGAGTGTAAATGAATTAGCCGGGAGTTGTTGTGTAAAATTAGGAGTATTGAGTTGTTCTATTGGTTCTTGAGATGTTTGTTTCATGTGTCGTTTTTCAAATGCTAATTGTATCCTTTGTAGCATAATATGTGCTGTAATAATAGTCAGGATGAAAAATGTAATAGGAACCATTGGAATCCAAGGTTGAACAGAGAGGGAACGAAAATAGAGACCAATTAAACCTGACCATTCATTGCTAACTGACTCAGCTTCATTTCCGTAGAAAAGAATTGTACCACCAAAAAATAATTCTAAAATACCAAAATGAGAGAAAATGATTAAAGTTTGTACAAATTGTTGCATCATGACAATGATTAGAATAGGAAATATATTTGGAAATATGTGTTTTATAGCGAGATGAAATTTGCTTCCTCCTAATATTGTAGCAGCTTCTATAAATTCTTCGTTCAGTATCTCTTTTGTCTCTTTTGCAAAATAAAATATAAGAACGGGTAAAGCGAGAATGACTAAGACTATGATTTCAAAGGATGCTCGTTCAAAGAAAGAGGGAACTGGAGACCCGTTTTGAAAACGCAATACTGTATCAAGAATAAAGTAACCAATGAGGGTCATTGGAACAACTGTAAAACAATCAAAGAGAGCTTCAAGTGTCTTAAAACTTTTTCTTACATAAAAAGCGAAGAATAATCCAATTGCTAGCCCGATAAATGTTCGTAGAAATGCTATCAATAACGATATACCAATGGTCCATTTCGCTCCATCTACTACTCTATGTAATAAATCAAATCCCTTCATATCCGTACCTAACAGAAAAGTGAAAGAAGGGGGAAATGGTGCCGCTTGTACATTACCACTTTCATCATATAGAATAGATGTTTGGCGAACTTTCCCATCAAAGAATATGGAATTTCCAATGCTTACTATGATTAATAGAAGCAAAAAGGATATACAAATTATGAAATACTTATCTCTTTTTAAATGGGCCCACATGTTAAGATTCTCCTTTCAGTTCATCAGGTATGAAAATATTGAAAAGCTTAAAGACAATAAAGATAGGAATGTAAATTAAAAACAATGTAACGCAAAATATTTCAGGTGCTGGTTCTAATTCGGTATTATACGTTTTTAAAAATGTGAAAATACCTTGAACATTGAGTAAGTATTCAATAATGTATAAATTAGATAACATATACCAAATATTTGTTTTTGAGAAGTAGAGAGTACTTAAAAAGACGTTTCTTAGAACGTGACGATTGAGAATATAAAACGTGTCAAATCCTTTGGCGCGTGCTAGCAAGGTATAATCTTTTTGTAATTCATTTTCAAAACGTAGCAATAGTAGTTTGTTAAACATAAGAATAGTTGGAAAACTTAAGCAAATAATTGGAAATAGTAAGATTGAGTTGTCTTTTGTACCAGCTATATTTGCGATTAAAAAGTTTGTCTGTTTATAAATCCAAACGACAAGTAATTGGAGACACAAAATAATAAAAATATCGGGAATTGCTTCTAATAGTAAAAAAAATGATTTTATTCTTTCTCTTTTTTTTACAGGGAGTAGCAACAAGGCATAAACAGTCATAAAAGAAACTAATACGGAAATAAAAAGAGCAGCTAAAAAGATAATAACCGTGTTTCCATATTGAATTAGAATTTGAGGAAATAGGGGTTTTGCAAATTTCGTGTAAGTTAATGGATCCCACCCTATTAATTTAGAGGTGACGTCCGTAAGTGTGTGCAGGTAATTGTTAAAGTCAATCTTCATCCCAATAAATAAGTGCGGTAATGTGCCGATAAATATAATGATAATAAACGATAAGAATAGGTGGAACGGTATCGTTAAATATGTTTGTGCAGAAATTTTTTTCATGTTAGCCTAACCTTTCCTATAAAGTGAAGCTACCATCAGTAGAGATTCTCTACTGATGGTAGCCTAATGAACTAGTTTTTACAACAAATTCAGGAAAAAGAAACACTTCATATACTTGAATTGACAGGGGAAAAATTTTATTTATTAGCTTTTCATTAACTCTTCTTTGTTTATCTCCATATTTGTCTTAGCAGAATTTTTAAATTCGATTATATTTACTTGATTTTGGAATTTATTTAAGAAGTCTGTTACTAACCTAATTAACAAAAAGAAAATAATCATTTGGATAATCATGCAAGCCCAAAGTAAATAATCCGTCCAGTTCATATCTTTCACTCCTTTATTTGTTTTGTAAGATATAAAAAATGATTCATACTACGATAAATTGTGAATGTTGAGTTTAAAATTGCTATTAATAAAACTAAGAATGTTGATAAAAGTATAGAGAAGATTCCATTATGATTGAAAATTAGTGATATATCCTTTTCATATATAAGAAGAGATTGCAAGCTGAAAAAATCTGTTTCATTTTTAATAAGGAAAATAATTAATCCTACTAAAAAAATATTGCGAAACACTAAAGTCCAAGATAAGTTATGATCTCCTACAATTCCACCACATCCGCAAGAAATATTGGTTCTCTTCCTATATAAATTAACAATGATTCCTATTGTATACATAATTAATAAAAGTAAAAGTATAGCGCCTACCCAAAGCTGTAATAATCCTAGAATGAGTGAAATGGAACAAATTAACGCAAGGCTTACTTCCATCCTAGAAAAGAATTTTATGAATTTTTTGGGGAGGATTTTATATTCCCCTACAATGACAACGTGTTTGCTAAAATGTAATAGTTTACTAATAGAGGACGATAGAAAAAGAGCACCTATTAATATCCTTAAAATTAAGATAATTTCATTCATATTAAAACCTCATCAAGTTTATTTTGATATAGAGTTGCTTGGGTTGTGTATAATTCATAGTATTTCCCTTTTTTTAGGAAGAGCTCTTCATGAGTGCCGAACTCAACTAATTCACCATTGTCTAATACAACAATTTTATCTGCTAATTTAGCTGCAGACATTTTATGAGAAATCATAATTGTAGTTTTCTGGTTGGTCAGTAATTCAAATTTATCAAAAATTTCTCTTTCTGAAATAGGATCTAACGCAGCAGTTGGCTCATCTAGAATCATGATATTACCATTTTTAAATAACGATCGAGATATTGCTAATTTTTGCCATTGACCTCCTGAGAGCTCTTCACCCTCTTGTAAAAATCTCCCTAATGGAGTGTTGTATGCATTCGGGAATAGTTGGATATCTTCATGGATTCCTGACTGCATAGCTACATTTTTTAGTTTTTCATCATTATTTATTTCGGAAACATTACCAAGAGCGATATTTTCTCTTATGGTTAAATGGTACTGAATAAAATCTTGAAACATTACTGTCGTGTGCTCTCTTAAAGAATGTAATTGAATTTTGTTAATAGGTATATTATCAAAATATATATTTCCAGATGTAAGTGGATATAGTCCAAGCAGGCATTTTATTAATGTAGTTTTTCCAGATCCATTATGACCGACTATTGCTATCTTTTCATTAGGTAATATAGAAAAAGATACATTTTGTAAAATTTTATTTTTATTATTAGGATATGAAAAAGATACATTTTCAAATCGTATGCCATATTGTAAAACACTAGGAAATGGTACTTGTTCATCGGTATTTATTTCATCCTCATCTAGAGAATCGATATAATGGAAATAGTCATATATATATAATACATCCTCATATAATTGAGCCAAATTAGCTGAAATGTTATGTAATGCATTTTGTGTATTATGTACTGCTTGTCCTATAGAAACGAAGTCACCAATTTTAACAGCAGATTTTTTAATGAGCCAAATAATAATTCCGGCCGAACCGCAATATGAAAGAGCTACTAGCAAATCTAAAAATATTTCCGCTTTACTTTTGGTTTTTAAGAAATTTAAAGAATAACTCATATTTTTATTATATTTTTTTTCCCATCTTTGTATGAAGTACGTATGTAGGTTAAAAATTCTAATTTCCTTAATCGTATCTTTTTGCATTAACAAGTTCTCTATATAATTTGTCTCCCTTAAGAGGGGAGTAGTTTTTTTTGTGAGTTCAAATCCTTGTTTACCAAGATATGATTTTATGAAAAGAGCTGGAAAAAAGGTAATACTAGCAACTACAGCTAAACTCCAATGAATAGAGAGTAAAAAAATAATTAAAGATGAAATGGTTATTAAAGATTGTGCAATTAAAAATAAATTGTTAATTGGTGATAGTAGACGTCTACCAGTATTTGATTTTATTCGATTGGTATAGTTATAAAAATCAGGATTATCAAAATATGAATACGGTATTTTAAATGTCTTATAAGCAATTTCTTCAGTTAAAAATTTAGTGAGCTTAAAGCGCATATTTTCGTCAATATAATACTGTAATTGTTTAATGATAGTTTCAATTAATAATAGCAAAAATTGTAGTACAAGCAGAGTAATAGCTAATGTATAATTTTTATTTTCACTTGTAATGATGGTGGATACATTGTTAACAAGTTCTTTTGTAGTCCATATTGTAGCCACAGGTAACATCCCTAAAATAATCATGAATATGCTAGAAAAGCAAAACCAAATCTTATTGAGTTTCCAAATTAGTTTAATAGTTCTTAGTATGTAAGTAATGAACATATAAAAAACCCTCACTTTTTCTTCTTTTAGAGGACATTGTCAGATATTGGAGAAAACTTAGTAATAGTAGCTTCAGAATTGATACGTATAAATGTCGGGAAAACAAATATTTGTAATTGTTTTTTTTGAATCTCAGATAAAGGAAATATCGGAATCTTACAATGTGCTGGAATACTATTATTAAATTGATTGTATAAATCTGGGGTTTCGGAATATAAATATATTATTAGGTTATGTGATTTGTGCTTATTTTTATGAATAATTTCATTTAATTTTTCATGACATATTTTACATGATGCGGCCATTAACAAGATAATAGATTCATCATGGGTGGAGTAGGAATTTGGTAATTGTAATATATCGCTAATATCTTTTTTTATTAAGGAGTTTGATTTTTTCTGAATAAATTTTGGTTTGGGTAATAGAGCGAGCGCTTTTTTCAACTTACTAATTTGTATAAGTAGAACTAATAGAAAAATTAACCATATGAAAAATAGTAGAAGATATATAATCATATTAAACGCCTTTCTATCTTTAATTTAATAGGATTCAAAGCTAAGAATTTTATATTCTTAGCTTTGAATTTTACACTTTTAGCAACAACCAACAGCAACAAAACGTCCGTTACCATAATGACGAAGTAATGTGCGACGGCTTGTACCACAATAACTATCATAGTCACAGCCTTCTTCATAATATTGTGGACCAACAACCTCATTTTTTACCCCAAATAATTTTGCTAAAACATTACTCATACTAACAACCCCTTTGTAAAGTATTGGTAATACATTACAAATTTTAGCAATAAAAGACAGAATATTCAATATAAATAAAATTTTATCAAGTTTTTTAGTTTATAGTACATTAATTATAAAAAGAACCCATTTCACAATTATTTCTTTTCCTATTTGCCAGTTTTTCTAGTAGAGAAGACGTTAAATTACAGCACAGTTATTCAAAAAAATAGTTATAATTCATTTTGAATAGAAAGATTTATAAATTTTCTCAAGTTTTTTCAGTTTATAGCAAATTAATTATAAAAAAGAATCTGGTTCACAATTGTTCTTTTTCTATTTGTTAATTTTTACAAATAAAAACATTGAATTAAAGTGGAATTCTTCAAAAAATAGTTAAAATTCATTTTGAATAGAAGGATTCATGCAGTATGAACTTTCCTTTCTAAATAATCGATAGAATACGAGCTTGATGGATCCACTAAATCACCTATCGCACCTGAAAGATGATCAATGACTTGCTGCAAAATTTCTAAGTTTTTTTTCTCACTTTCAGCATTCATTTCATCCATAATGTCACAAATAAGATATTGCACTCGCCGCAAGCGTAATTCCTTTTGCTCCACGTATATCTCCTCCTTATTAGTCATATTACGGTTTAAATATATGGGGTTATAGCTTAACCAATGCTAAAAAATACAAAGGCAACCATCTTCAGAAAGATGGTTGCCCCTATTTTTAAACTTGCATCGCTTTTTCTCTCAAAGCTCTTCTTAACAACTTACCTGTCGTATTCTTTGGTAACTCTGTTAAAAACTCGATACTCATTGGCACTTTATATTTCGCTAAATGTAACGTGCAATAATGCATAAGTTCTTCTTCTGTTACGCTCGTTTGTTTTAGAACGACGTAAGCTCGTACTGCTTCTCCTAAGTTTTCGTCCGGTACGCCAATTACGACAACTTCCGCTACAGATTCGTGCGTGTACAATACTTCTTCTACTTCACGCGGATATACGTTATAACCACCAACTAGGACGATATCTTTTTTGCGATCAACGATATAGAAGTAACCTTCTTCATCCATTTTCGCTAAGTCACCTGTATATAACCAGCCGTCTTTTAATGTCGCAGCTGTATCTTCTGGCGCGTTATAGTATCCTTTCATCACGTTAGGTCCGCGAACAATTAATTCACCGACTGCACCGACAGGTACTTCTTCTCCAAGTTCGTTCACAATTTTATTTTCTACATGCCAAATATTTGTGCCAATTGAACCTGGTTTACGCGGACGATCTAGCGGATTGAAACAAGTAACTGGTGATGCTTCTGATAAACCGTACCCTTCTGAAACAATTACGTCAAAACGTTTTTCAAAGTTTTGCAGAAGAGCAACAGGCATTGATGCACCACCTGAAATACAAAGGCGAAGCGTCTTCACATCTTCTGCGCTCGCTTCTTCAAATAAATATAAATAATTGTACATTGTCGGTACACCAGCAAAAATCGTTGGTTCGTACGTACGACAAATACGGAATACTTCTTTCGGACTAAATTTCGGTAACATTAAAATCGTTGCCCCGTTCACAATCGGCGCATTGACCGCCACTGTTAAACAAAATACATGGAACATCGGCAGTGCCGCAACGACGCGATCGTCACCAGTATATTGTAAATACGACGCCACATCGCTCGCATTACTATATAAATTTTTATGTGTTAACATAGCACCTTTTGGTTTTCCAGTTGTGCCTGAAGTGTATAGAATAACCGCTACATCTTCTTCATCTAGCTCTGGGCCTTCGTAAGTTAAATCTCCAGCCCCTATCATTCTGGTAAACGTTTTCATTTTTTCGGTTTCTGTATGGTTAAAATCTGATGAGGTTTCGCATATAATGATGTTTTCTAATGAAGGAAGTCTTGTTGTAAGAGATTGTATAACAGGTAGAAGGACGTCGAGTACGATGATTGTTTTTACATCTCCATTTTGTAAAATGTAATGCATTTCGTCTGCTG
>Ga0102589_1005477_pt1 | contig 11069 bp, 9 predicted proteins | sample AraplaMF_Col_mLB_FD_76858 | JGI IMG/M metagenome (GOLD analysis project Ga0102589, IMG submission 76858) | Arabidopsis root microbial communities from the University of North Carolina, USA - plate scrape MF_Col_mLB | ecosystem: Host-associated > Plants > Roots > Endosphere | place: USA... | reverse complement strand
CTACGTACTTCTCATTCTTTGATAGTGGTCTCGGTTTTGGTTCTTTCATTTTAGGTATCGTCGCAGCGAAATCAAGTTACCATAATATGTATTTCATCGCAGCTATTATCGTTGCATTCACTTTACTACTCTATTATGGCTTACACGGACGAAAACAAAAATTCAAGAAACAACATACAGACGGACAAGTTTCCGCTTAACATGAATAAGGAAAGTAAACTTCCCCGTTTACTTTCCTTATTTTGTATTTCTTTTAATAGAAGCGTATACTTATAATAGAAATAAAAAAGGAGGGACCGATATGAAACTTAAAAAATCTCCCCTACTCTTACTCATAATCACATTCATATTTGTAATTACAGGGCTCGGTTTTACATACTTCAAACATAATAAAACAATCCCATCAAAAAATAACGTGACGAAGAAAAATTGGTTAGATGATCCGTACTTACGTTGGTCGTATACACATATGAAAGAATTCACTTTAATTAACGAGGTGAAAAATAACCCGGATCAAGTTTTCCACTTCTCTACCGCATCGCAAAACTTAGACGATTTTGCTGTGGCGCGTAGATTTGGAAATACAACTCCTCTAAAAAAACTTTTAGACGATAACAAAACGGATGCTTTTGTCGTTGTACATAATGGACAACTTGTATATGAACGATATTTGAATGGATATAACGAGAGTGAGCCTCATGGTATGGCGTCATTAGCGAAGGTTTTTACCGGAGCAATTATACAATCTCTTGCTGAAGAAAACCGCATTGACTTAGAAAAAACAGCTGACACTTATATAAAAGAATTAAAAAATACACCGTTCGGTAATGCCACACTTCAGCAATTAATGGACATGCAAGTTTCTGTAGAATATCCTACTCACGGATATGAACATCCAGCGTTAGAAAATCAAGATGCACAACTATATTTAGCTAGCAATATTTTACCTCGAGGTAAAAACTACGACGGTCCGATGAAAATTTATGATATGTTACGAGAAGCAGAAGAAACTGCAACGCCTGGTTCTGATTTTTCTTACGATAACGGATCAGCGGAAACACTCGCTTGGGTGATTCGAACAATCACGGGTAAATCATTAGCGGAAAATGTTAGCGAGCGCATATGGTCTCAAATTGGTATGGAAGAAAACGCGTATTACGTTACAGATGAAACAAAAGTAGAACAAGCAAGCGCTGGCTTAAATGCAACTGCTAGAGATATGGCTAGATTCGGACAACTACTACTAAATAACGGGGAATATAACGGAAAACAAATCCTCCCTTCTTCTATTACTGAAGATATAAAAAATGTCCAAGAAGGTGAACTTGCAGTTGGCCCCGGGGCTTCCATTTCTTATCATAATCAATGGTGGATACCGCACAATGAACAAGGTGCTTTTGAAGTGTTAGGTAGTTACGGACAAACTCTTTACATCGATCCGAAAGCCAATATGGTCATTGTCCACTTCTCTTCTAACGCTACACCTAGTAATGAAATACATTCCGTTTACTCTAATATGTATATTGATATTGCACATCATTTAGAGAAGCTTCCACAGTAGTGGAAGCTTTTTATTGTTGGGGTGTATTATTTAAACCCATTATCCTCATCACGTTTATTCATAATGAAACTTTTTATTAGCAATCCAATAATACGTTACGAAGAGTGTCAATAAAATCCACACTATAGTTAGTAATCCAGTAATTATTGCGTTTGAATTTACGCCCCCCGTAACTAACGTTTCCATTGCATACTTACTCATACCGGCTGGATTAAGCCGATCCATTATTGGATTCAAACCGACAATTACTCTGCAGGCTAAAAGGAAAACAATTGCAATTAATGCAATAATACCTTGACTGTGAAAAATAGCACTTATCATCGTTGTAAAAGATACGATAAAAAGAACCCAAATTAGATAAAATAGTAATCCAGTAATTAGGTGTGCAAATGGAACAGCAGTAAAAAGAAAATTTACATATAAATAAGAAGTTACGTATCCAATTGTTACACTAAACGCTACCATTACATAGTTTGACACTATTTTCCCACCTACATATGAAGTAACAGTAACGGGCCTTGTTAAAATAAAGGCCAGCATACCATTAGCTTTATCTGTTTGAATTGCACCCATCATAGAAATCACTAGAATCATAAGTCCAAGCTGGTCAAACTGGGATCCCAAAGTAGTCGCTAATACTTCGCCCCCTTTTTGCGCTGCCATACTCAGATCAATTGTAATTCCCTGGCCTCCACCTAACGCTTCTAGAATTGATGGTAAATAATGAGTTACTATCGGTTGTGTTGCACCTAAAAATATAAAAACAATTGGTAGCCAAATGATCTTAAAATCACGTAACATTTGAACACATTCTTTTTTTATCAATACCATTGAGTTATTCATTTTTGCACCACCAATTTCAAGAAAATCTCTTCTAAAGTATCGTTGCTCATTTCAAATTTAACGATGTCCACTTTATGTTCGAGTGCATTTTGTAATAACATATTTTTGCTTATTTCGATACTTTCAACCTTCACTTTGATTTTAAGCCCAACCACTTCTACGTTCTTCACATACGGTAATTTTTTCACAATTTCAATCCACTTTTGATCTTTAGCTGTTATTTCAATAACTAATTTATTTTCACGATTACGATGTAAAAGCTCCGTAATCGTTGTGTCTTCTATTTTTGTTCCATCTTTTATAATGACAAATCGTTCACAGATTTCTTCTGCATCGCTTAAGATGTGGGTTGATAATAAAATGGTTGTATCTTTTTTTATTTCTTCAATCAGATTCAATACTTCCCGCCGGCCGATCGGATCTAATGCGGATACCGGTTCATCCATGACAATAAGCGAAGGTTTATGCAATAATGCTTGTGCAATACCAAGTCGTTGCTTCATTCCACCAGAAAATGTACTAACCTTTTTATTTTCTTCTCCCTTTAGTCCAACTTTCTCCAACATTTTCGGAATCGACTTTGACAATTCTTCTTTTTTCAACCCCGAAAGTTGGCCCATAAACGTAAGCGTTTCTCTCGCTGTCATCCAATGAAAAAAATTTGGATATTGAGGTAGATAACCAATTTCACTTTTCATTTTTGATATTTTTATCCCATTCAATAAAACTTCACCAGCAGTTGGATTAGTAATATCCGAAATTACTTTTATTAATGTGGATTTCCCTGCTCCGTTTGGTCCAATTAATCCGACGCATTCCCCAGCTTGCAATTCCATCGAGAAATTATTGACAGCAATTTTTCCTTTAAATGATTTTGTTACATTTTTAATCTCTAATTTCATAATTTCCCACTGTCCTTTCTCCCTATAACAAAGTACAAGATAGGTCCCAATATATTAACGAAAAGAATAATTAACGTCCATACAAGTACATTTTTTCTTGTTTTCCTATGTCGATATAAATCAATGAATGCAATTAAAACTAAAAGTGCTCCCACTGCAATAACTGGCAATATAATGGGTAGAAAAGCCATAATATCAATGTCTTTAAGATCATTCAATCCATAATGTATTTTCATTGTCATCACTCCTTTTAAATCTCATTATCATTATTGATAATGATAAAATAAAAACAGATGGATTGCAATCATTATTCTCATTATTTATAATGAGAATAAAAAAACGATATATAAGGTGATATAATGAGTAATAAAGTTGAAATTTTAATGCATCCGGTAAGAATGAAAATTTGCCAAGTGTTAATGAGACATAAGGAAGATGGGCTAACACCATTAGAAATGGTAAAAATCATTAAAAATGTACCACAAGCAACACTATATAGACAGTTACAAACTATGGTTGATTCTGGTATTGTCCATGTAATTAAAGAAAAAAAGGTGAAATCTGTTTCTGAAAAATATTACGCAATCAATGAAGAAGATGCAAAAATTGAAGGAAGTGAATGGAAAGGATTATCTGATGATGAAAAGTTAAACTATATTTCTTATTACCAGTTATCACTTATGACACAATATCAAAGTTACCTTAAGAAATTAGAGGAACAAAACAATCAAGAAGATAAGGCTACTTTTTCTGTAGTAGAATTCAAGCTAGATGATGAACACTTTGGAAAATTCCAAAACGAACTTAACGAATTAATGATTAAATACTATAATAGCCAAAGTAAAGGCAACGAAATAGAGGCTCCGGTTCGGACTGTCGCTATTACAATTATTCCAGAGACTTAAACTAATCCAATATAAATCATACAGGCCGATGTTTCCTTACCATAGGAAGCATCGGCTATCTTCAGTTCGAAAATTGTTTTGACTTCTGCTGTATGGCTGGCGAAAAAACTAATTTAGCAATTCGAATGTACTTAAAGATCCTATCTTTCTTATATTAAATGAATTCTTTTCTTTCTTTTCTTTCTTTTCTCATATTCGTCTCATACCATCCGCACTCTCTACAAATACTTTTTAAAAAGAAGCATGGGTAAACTAGTAAATATAAATTAGGAATCCACCAAGAAATATCGAAATCTAAACGGATTGTCCAAAATGCTAGAGCTTGTAATCCCGAACAAAAAGTTAAAATTAATGATAAGAACGCAAAGTGGCTCCAAATATGTTTTTGTTTAGAATGTAAATACATGAGCATCCCCCTATTGTTCCCTCTTATTAAAGGAAGAACTATTATGGGATTTTGCGGTAGTTGCGGTTTTTCTGAAGGATTTTCTTTATTAGATGTATTGTTTATTTTATTAATCATCGTTGGAGCTGCTTGCTTCTGCTAAAAAAAGTATAAAAAAGACCCCCTTATAGGAGTGTCTTTTCTACTCTCTTTAAAGAAGAGATATCAACCTCATAAGTATTCCCATATGGTCTAAGCGATGGTATCTCTTCCTTTGGCCCATAAAATAATAGTTTCAAATCATCATCTTTATACTGAACTACGAAGAAATCATCAAATTGATCAAATGTGTTTTGATTGATAGTGATAAATCCTTTTTCTTGGGCAGTTGTTTTAACACTTATTCTTCGCCCATCTTTAATGACATCATATCCATGCTGATTCGTCACTTTGGATAACTCACCATTTGTGTAAAGAACACAAAAAAATTCACCTAGACGACCTATAAGATGCCTTAATTCAGTCGCCTTACAACCAAGAACATTCATTTCAAATCGTAACATTTCAAAGTATGCTTCATATAATTTTTTAATTTGTGAGATTCCTATTTGATACTTATCCTTATAAAAAAGAAGTTTCCCATTATCCCACTCACCTACAACATATTCACAATCTGTCCCTTTAGGTTTGTGAAAAACTAATCCTGTATAGGGATAATTTTCACCTACATATCTATAAGTTTTTTTATTTATATATATAAACAGATTTTTATTAACAGCTCTCCCTTTGTTATAACGGTTATAACAATAATCAGCAGGATTAATACTCCCCGGTTTCGTATTAAATTTTGTTATTAATCTGTCCTTTATCTCTGCCGATGTTACAGTATCGCCTATTTTTTCTTTAAGAGCCTCTATGAATTGCTCATAACTAGTCAATGTAATCCTCTCCTCATGTCTCTCAATAGTTTTAAACCTAGTAGAACTTGCACTCTATAATTTGGCCTAATTGTAGAATAATATATTTAAAGTTCTTCATAGATTCTTATAACTTACTATATAAATTTTACATTTAATTAATTAAATTTCATAGACTATTAGAGTAAAATATAAATTGGAGAATTTTATTAAATGCTCAAAATAAAGATAATACTCCATTAAGAGCTCGTTTATTTAGGAAACGTGTCTTTTTTTTATTGGCTTTTTAAATAAGGTAAACGTGAATAAGTATTATAAAAAGCAGGACAATAATATTAAATTAACTTCCATTCGAAGGAGTTTAAGCCTTGCATGAATGACTATAATGACTATTTGGTTGAGCAATCGATATGTTGTGCCGAAACGTCAATATATTAAAAAAAGGATCTCTCTTTATAAAGAGAGATCCTTTTTTTACTTCTTCTTCTTTTCTGTCGGTTGGCTTTGTTTAGCGAAATTAGATGAATCATCGAAATTCGGTTGCTTTTTACCAGCATTATTACTTCTACCTTTTCCCATATGTAATGCACCTCCTCACGTCCTTACTATTCCCAATAAAAAAATCCTCTTGCATCCAAGAGGATTTTTTGTTGTGCTATTATTAATAATGCCCAACTGTTACCGCAGTACTTCCAACACGGTCCTATCCTAACTTTTAACCATGGTGTCGATCGTGGCCATCAAGCCTATGATTATCTATCCGTCTTGGCGTTTTCCTTTAAACGTACCCTAGTCTTCGATTGCTTGATAAGCCGTAGTCCAGAAGTCTTGGATAAGATGCGATGGGGCCGGAGTGGACATCCCAACCTGTGTGAACAGAATTCCAATAAACTGTTTATCTGGATCAGCGTAAGCTGAAGTACCGGTTCCACCATCCCAGCCGAATTGACCAATAGACGCGTAGTCTCCAAGATAGGTACGCACCGCCATTCCAAAGCCCCAGCCACCTTGGATCCCTTGTCCGAACGACAAATGGACGTTATTTTTGGCCAAATCGTCTCGGTATACTTGTTGTTCCGGAGTAAGACGGTTGGTGGTCATCAGCTGGACTGCGGGCCTAGACAGGATCCGTTTAGTACCGTGCATCCCTTTATTCAAAAGCATCTGCAAATACGCGTGATAATCGTCGACGGTTCCAAGCAGTCCACCACCGCCTGCTTGGAATGCTGGAGGTTTGCTATAACGTCCATCCGCCCCCTCATCCCACACGATGAATTCACCTGTCTGCGGATTGGGGTTGAAGGCTGGTGGAAGTCGATCAATCTTGAGCTGAGGTACGTAGAATCCAGTGTCCTTCATTCCTAGCGGTCCGAATATACGTTCACGCAAGAACGACTCGAACGTCTGACCCGTGACCCTGGCAACAAGAACGCCGATTACTTCTATACTGATATGATACTGCCACCGCTCTCCGGGCTGATAGCTTAGCGGAAGTCCACCTAGGCGACGCATAAACTCATCTGGATCGGGCATATCCTGCCCTGGCGTGTCGAATATCCCACTCTCGAAGAACGCGTTCATGATTGGAGAACCCATCAACGTGAGATCCACTCCGAGCCCGAATGTGGAGGTCAACAAGTCTCGTACAGTGATAGGACGCCGTGCTGGGACGGTCTCTTCTAGCGGGCCATCGGGCTGTTTCAACACTTGCCGGTCGGCGAGTTCCGGTAGCCATTTGTCTACTGGGTCGTCTAAATGCAGTTTGCACTCATCGAGCAGAACCATTACTGGTGAAACTGCGATTGGTTTGCTAGTGGACGCCAATCGAAAAATCGTGTCCCGACGCATTGGTGCACCACCATCATGCCTCATTGTTCCAAGCGCTTCGACATGCGTCTCGCCATTTCGGCTGACTAAGGCGACGAGCCCAGGAATCTTTCCAGAATCGATATGCCGCGCCAATACATTGCGCATTTTGCGCAATCCTGTTTCAGAAAAGCCCTTATTGTTTTGTCCCATTTTGTTCTCCTTTAATTTAGATTGAGATTTCTAATACATATTGACAATCAATTATTAGTTCTTCAAATAGAAAAGTTCCCCTTTTTAATAATTTCGACAAAATGAATTTATATACATGGAGGCACCATGCATCACTATCAACCTAAGATAGGCTAAATTTATAGGATTTAATAATGGGAAATACAATTACAGCCATTAAAAAATATAATTACAAGATTTGCGAATTGATTATAATACATCTAAAAATACCGATATTCTTTCAAACAAGTAAAAAGCGCCCTATAAACAGGGCGCTTTGTTCCAACCTAATGACTAATAGTAGCAGTTGGATATAATGTTGTTCCTCCAATTGAAACCTTTATTTCATTTGTTAACGGAACATTTTGTTCATTAATAATTGTTCTCCACCATTCCCATGCAAGACCTGTACATTCTCTTGCTACGATTTTTATATTTTTTGAATTTGGTGGAAGAGGGATTACTGTAGAGTAATGAGCTGTTTTGTCTTTGCCACTACCTTCCCATGTTTTATGTGTTAGTACTTCTTTCCCATTTTGATCAAATGTGAATTCATCCCAAGATACATCAAATTGAGCAACGTAAGCACCGTAATGATCGAGTGTCATTTTAGCACTTGAATATTCTGTAGTTGTCGTCTCGATATAATCTGTATTGTTATGAACAGCAGCAGTTGCATTATCTTTTAAGAACGTGCTTGTATATGAAATTGGGTATGCTGGATTTTTCAAACTTAATTCAGCATTATCTTTAATGATATTTCGGATTTCATTGAAATCTTTTGTTACAACCTTGTTATGCTCTTTTGCATCTCCACCTAATACTACAGCAGTAAAGGTACTTTCTTCAAAAATATCTTTGTACTGTCCACTCGTTTCGACGCTATTATTCTTAAGTAAAGCTTTAAAAGCAGCTTGTACATCTTTACTCTTAGATGTGGTTTCTAATTTCACATAAACCGTTCTTCCATAAGCTACATTTGAAACCATAACAGGTGGAGCCGAATTACTTACTCCTTTACGAGTTAACTCATCAAAAGTAACACTATTATCAAACAAATCGGATGGATTGTTAGGTAGTTCAGCACTTACGGTATAGAATATTTGCTTATATGCCGCCACCATCACTTTTTTCTCTCCATTTGCAACCGCATTAAAATCAATGTTTAGACTGTTATCAAGATATTTCGCATTAACATTAAGAGCACTTGCGATTTGTGATTTACTATAAACCATCGATTCTGTATACTGCATTCTTGCAGGTAACGTATGTGTAGCAGAATACTTTTCATTCCAAGTAGATACTAAATCATCTACTGCTCCAGCTACATTACCATATGTTGGATTTTGGACAGTGATTGTATTTTCTTTTCTCATGCCAGGTAAATCTATACTAATATTCAAAGGCTTTCTTTTAGCCACTAATAAACTCGGTTGATTGTCTGCAAAAGCTTTATTTGCAAGTTGTACCGCTCCTGGATACGTACGATTCACCACAGAATCAATAATCGAAATATCGACTGGTGAAGTTGTAAGTGATTTTTTCTCGCGTTCCACTACTACAAATTTACCATTTGAATTGATACTTTCTTTCGGAACAAAACTCTCTACCTTATCACCATTTACAGCTAAAACCTCTTGATTATTATATGTAAGATTTGCTATACCAGTATCAATGCCACTAGCATTTTTGGTTACATCAGTTGCATGACCGACTTGTGTTTCTGCGAAAGAAATAGATGAATAATTAAGAGTGCATAGACTAACTAATAAACATGCAAGGAACTTTCTTCTTTTGTTATTTTTCTCATTATTCAGAAAAATCACCCCATTCTTTTTTAGTAAGATATAATAATGGATTGATACATAATAGCTAACTAATACACTTACATAAACGCTTTTAAAAGTTCTTGGACTAAAGGAATTACTTCACCTAAAAACTTTAATACTGCCATTGCGATTTCCATATTATTTCCTCCTCTTTGCTGTATTAAGATGTGTTGTATATTTATGCTTTCATTATAATAAGCTTTTACATTTGCATCAATTCATTTTTATATGCAATATTTCATATTGAGGAAAGCAACTTTTTCTGTCAGAGTGATGGGTACTACTCTTCTTGACAATATTTCCCCCTCTATAAATATCAGAATTTTCTAATTCTGAAAGGTTATGAACGAATCAACCTCGAATAATTGTAATAAACATACATAAGGAGGTTGATCTATTTTGTTTCGTTCTTTTACAAATGGTTGCGTCGCCTTAGTGCAACGTTTCTTGCCAGAACCGTTTATTTTATCATGTTTATTAACTGTTTTTGTAATCTTCTTCGGCATGTTTGCGACACACCAAACACCTGTGGAAATGATTAATCATTGGGGTAATGGAATTTGGGGACTTCTCGCCTTTTCTATGCAAATGGCACTTGTACTCGTGACAGGATCTGCTTTAGCAAACGCTCCTCTTATTAAAAAAGGATTAACGAAAGCGGCAAAACTACCGAAAACGAATGGACAAGGTATTATTGCTATTTCAATCGTTAGTTTACTAGGGGCATACATAAACTGGGGATTTGGTATTGTTGTATCTGTTTTATATGCAAAAGAAGTAGCAAGGCAGCTGGAAGGATTAGATTATAGACTAGCCATTGCCTCTTCCTACTCTGGATTTCTCATTTGGCATGCGGGGCTTTCTGCTTCTATTCCTCTTACGTTAGCAACTGGCGGTGAAACGTTAATTAAAACGACAGCAGGCAGTATTAAAGAAGCAATTCCAATAACAGAAACGTTATTCTCACCATACGCACTTGTACCGGTTATTATTTTTCTCGTTACGATGCCTCTCATTAATAAAGCGATGCATCCAGATGAAAAACATACGATAACTGTAGATCCTAGCGTATTCCATGAAGAAGCTGCCGCTCAAGAAGTAGGAAACAATACGTTCGCTGAGAAAATGGAAAATAGCATCATTATTACACTTTGCGTTGGATTGTTAGGTCTCATTTATATTTTCAATTACTTTTATACGAAAGGCTTTAATCTTACTCTCGATATTGTGATCTTTATGTTATTAATTGCTGGACTTATTTTCCACCGTACTCCGATTCAATATATTCGCGCTTTTTCAGATTCTACAAAAAGTGCTTCTGGTATTTTACTTCAATTTCCGTTTTACGCAGGAATTATGGGGATGATGATTGGAGCAAATAGTGAAGGACTTTCACTTGGAGGAGCTATTTCTAATTTCTTTATTAGCATTTCAAACGAAACGACTTTCCCGCTCTTTACTTTTTTAAGTGCTGGCATCGTTAATATTTTCGTTCCATCTGGTGGCGGTCAATGGGCTGTGCAAGCACCCATTATGATTCCAGCTGGCGCTGAACTTGGTGTACCTGCTGCAAAAACAGCAATGGCAATTGCGTGGGGTGATGCTTGGACAAATTTAATTCAACCTTTCTGGGCATTACCGGCATTAGCGATAGCTGGTTTAGGTGCTCGTGATATTATGGGATTTTGCG
>Ga0102589_1005474_pt1 | contig 11086 bp, 8 predicted proteins | sample AraplaMF_Col_mLB_FD_76858 | JGI IMG/M metagenome (GOLD analysis project Ga0102589, IMG submission 76858) | Arabidopsis root microbial communities from the University of North Carolina, USA - plate scrape MF_Col_mLB | ecosystem: Host-associated > Plants > Roots > Endosphere | place: USA... | reverse complement strand
TGGACACCCACTAAAAAAGGTTAAAATTTAGTGACATGTATCATCAAATCTTTCGTATTCATTTGAATTTCACCACCGATAGGAAACGTAAATATTGGCTGTGTATGTCCAAAATCAACATCATATAGTACCGGTATATTTCTTAAACTTGGATGCTTATCTAAAATAAAACGTAATTGCTCCTCTGTCATATTTGAAGCTCTTTGAAAACGTCCTATCGCAATACCTTTAATATTGCTAGTAGCTTGTAATAATGAGGTGAGGTCTCGAGCAAATATTTCTGGATAAACTAGCTTATCATCCTCTAAAAATAAAATGCCATTCGATAAGTTTGGCATATACGGTGTCCCTTGAAGTAGATTTAACGTACATAAATTTCCGCCAAATAATTGTCCAGTTGCTTCTCCTTCGGAATATACCTTCCAACTAGCCGCTTCAAAATGACGATTATGTTGATCTAAATACCATGCATCATCACTCCAAACATTTGATGCTTTAATCGTATATGGTGTATTGTTCATCAAACATTTTTGAAAATATGATAGCTGATAGTCTTGTGCCTGTTCCATACGAAAGCTAGAAAAATGAGGACCCGAATACGTAACAAATCCACACTTTTTTGTAATAGCTGTTGCTAAAGCTGTGATATCACTAAAGCCACAAAATATTTTCGGATTAGTTGCTATCATATCGTAATCCAAATAAGGTAATACCTCATTACAGTTATAACCACCAACGACTGTTAATACAGCCTTTACATTCCCATCACGAAAAGCATCATGAATGTCAGCAACTCGGTGTTCAATAGAAGCTGAATGTTGAAGATCGCACTCAAAAATATGTCGACCAAAGGATACTTTAAAGCCTAACTCTTCAAGTTTTTTCTTTGTTTGTTTAGCGCCGTCTGCTGTCATGATTGTTGCGCTACGACTAGGTGCGATAACCCGTATCTCATCACCTATTGTTAATTTATTTGGAATATGCAAACTGCTCCCTCCCCTAATAAGTTTTGATTTATCTGTTAATCTGTTATCTAGAACTAAAATTTTCTCTATTATTACAAAGCTTTAATGGAAAATCAAATGCAAATTTACAATTTTTTCATATTCTTTTGTTCATAATGTTTCAGGAGATGTTTGTTGTTTATCAGCGATTCCGGCCATTTTATCAGCGATCTCCACTATTCTTCCGACTCTTCCGACTATAAAAACCCATAAAAAAAGATGCATCGCAAAGTATTTTTGCAATGCATCTTTTTTGTATTGGCAGTGCTGCCAATGCGTTTAATTATGCTGGCAACACAGAATTCCTAAAATTAATATTTAACTTCCTACACATCTTTAAGCTAGCAGAGTGAGCACTTGGCTATCTATTTTCTCTTTTTACTAATTAATAAAGTGATCTGTGCCATTGTAAATGGCAATGAAGATTTCTTTCGATATGCTATATACTTTGGCTCCCAAAAATCTGCATATTTTAATTTAAAGTTTTTTAATCCTTTAAAATGATAGAAGTGTTGCCCATGTAAAAATATTTGTGCTGCAATTTTTTCACTTAAAAAGGAATACCTAGACTTTCCGACATTTGACAATGGCGACATGCCCATATTAAAAACACGGTAGCCTTCTGCTTTTGCCCATTCAAAGAGCGAGAGGAAAATGAAATCCATCGTTCCAGATGGTGCTCCTGGCTTAAAACGCATGAGATCTACTGAGACTCTTTCGCCATTATCGTACATTGGCATGACACTAACAAAGCCAATTACTCCTTCTGTACCCCGTAAAACGGCAATATTTGAAGTGTTTAAATAGTGTTCATTAAAAAAGCCAAGAGAAAAGCCTTTTTCTGCTCTTCCCTGCAACCATTTCGTTGATACTTCTTGCAATTCATTCATTAATTCCCGTGAGTAAGGAGGGTTTACTATTTCAACTGTAAAATTTTCTCGTTCAAATTTATTTTTTACAGCTCGACGTCCCTTCATTCCCTTACCAGCAAGTGAAAACTTATCTAAGTCTACAAAAGCTTCCTCGCCAAGCTTAAAAAAACTATACCCATGCTCATGTAACGGAGGAAAAATTTTATTGTTAATTTCATAAAAGACTGGTGTATAGCCATGCCTATCTGCCATTTCCAAAAACTCCTGAATAGCAGATAAAAAATCAGATTCATTTCCCACTGGATCTCCTAGTACAACAGTCTTATCAGCATAGATTTGATAAGAAAATAAAACTGTACCTTCTTTATTCCAATGTACAAATTTGTCATGTAAAAAAATCAAATGTGAATACTCCGTCCCTTTATAGGTCATCAAATGATTTTTAATTCGCTCTTCTTGCTCACTTGATAAAAGCTTTTCCATTTTCTTAGGTGCACGGATAAAATACCCTATATAAAAAATCACAATTGCTATTAGGATACCAATAACTGCACTATAAAATAAGTCTCGGTAATCGGTAATGATGTATTCCTGCAAAGCTGCTGGAATATGAATTTTGGCAGTAGGTAAGTTCACATAACCAATCAATACATACATCACTGTAATGATTGTCACTGCAGCAAGGTCAAATAAAACTATTCCCCATGTTAAAACGTTACTTTCACGGTAAAATTGTTTTTTCGAGGCAACTAAAAGCACTGCGACAATCAGTAAAAAAATAGCTTCTTCATAGTCTAAGCCTTTAAAAATTGAAAATAGTGCAGAACTACTTAGCACGATAAGGCAAAGCTGATATGCCCTTTTTACTTTATATTTAATCCCCCTACATAACCCTAAGAGAATAAAGCCAGCTGCAACTGTCATTTGATGAGAGACATGCATGATTGGCGAAGATAAAAATTCCTGAGCTATTTTTAATCTACTTAAAATACCTGGCACCGAAGCTGATAGCAATAATACAACGCCAGAGAGAAATACCAATATCGTTAATAACATGTGACTAAGCTTCTGAAAAATAACATTTGGTAAGTCGTCCCATGATTGATTCCAACGATTCCAATACTCTTTTACAAATAAAAGAGCAGAAACTAAAAAAGGAAGCACAAAGTATCCAACTCGGTACAAAATTAAAAGAAAAAGCACTTTTTCATCAGCGATTCCTAAACTTTGAGTCCCCCATAAAAAAACAAGGTCAAATGAACCAACTCCACCAGGGATCATACTGACAATGCCCGCACAAGAAGCAATTAAAAATATCGGAATTAAATTGGATAATTCTATTGGGATCTTCAAAATAAAAGTTAATATCCAGATAACTAAAAAGACTGCAATCCATTCAGTTACGGAAGTTGTTATCAGTTGAAAAGAGATCTTGGAATTTATAGAACCTGCTTTTTTATTGCGAATTATGAGCATAGCAATAAATATCGGAACATATAAGCTGACAAGAATAACTGCTATCTTTAACCATCGTACTTCTTTTAGCAATGGGAAGTTCCAAAAGAATAAATACATAATCCACGCTAACAGTGAAATCCCCGTTAAATAAAAGAGTGTTACGGAGGCTATGCTTTTTAACAAGTCTTCCTTATCCTCTTTATATTTCGAATAGAAATAATTACGCAGAAATACACCAACTAAACCACCAAAGCCAATAAGATTTGAGAAGGTATTCACAATAAATGAATGATTCAGCAAAATATGTTTGTTTATTTTGATTCCTAATATTTTCACTAAAATAACATCATAAAAAATCATTGGTGTAATGGCACAGAAGGTGATAAAAAGAATAAATAAGAGCTCCCATATCTGCAATTCACTCACTTCTTTCTGAAGTAAATGAACATCTATCCCACTTATCGTTTGTAGAATTTCATAAATCGCTATTGCTAAAAGCGCTACAGGAAATAGAATTTTCAAAAATTTAAATAGCGACTCTTTTTGAACGTTGAACATATGTGTTAAACCTACTCCCCATTAGCTTTCTAAAATCAATTATATTTTTAATTTCCATAATAAATCCTCCGAAGAATAACATACCATTATTGTAACGGATTCTCTGCTATATGTATCGTCAAAGTAATTTGCCTATCGGGATAAAGCACCTCTACTGAGTCTATTTGCTGCATCCCAAAATCTAATTCATATTGGTGTGAAAGCAAATGATGCTTCTAATATCCCCTAGTTTCATGGTTGCCCTATAAAAGATGTATTAAACAGCATTATAAGACACTCATTTCAGATTCCGTGACATCCGTCGGAGGCTTTAGGCCAAAATAAAGTTGGTCACTCAGTTATTTTGCTGTCACTTTGCGCTTTCGCTACAAAAAACATATGTTGAAGAAACATTTCTTACTGCAGCTGGTGATCCAATCGAAAAACACTGTTAAATCAACGACGTATAAAATTTTGAATATACAATAACTCGTGATTCAAACAAAAAGGCATTAACGACAAAAGTTTGCTCTTTGTCGTTAATGCCTAATTCTAATGGCTATCTTAATTCTGTTTTTGGGGCTTGTTTTTTTTCATACTACTTAAACTATATATAAAGGTTTTCTCCATTATTTATGCAGTATTTCTATCAGATTTTATACGCTCTTTGTGTATAAAAATTGCATACATCATTTCAGACTTGTTCTTATAGAAGTGTTGTATTAATGGGCTTTATTATACTTCGATAACTTAAGCTAAATATAATATCGATGGATAGGACGTCCCACACTTCCGTATTGTATATCCACCTTTAGTAAACTTTGTTTTTCTAAAAAATCCAAATAACGTCGAGCTGTTACACGGGCCGTTCCAATGAAATTGGACACTTCTTCCGCTGATACTGCCTCGTTACTTTCTTGAATATAGGCAAGTACCTTGTCTAATGTGGCTCTGTTAAAACCCTTTGGTAGCTCGTCAATTATTATTGTCTCAGTGATTGGAGAAACAACTATTTGCTCAGGGTTACGTTGCTGCATTAGATGATCCACATCATGCTGTGTTAGATCTTGCATACCACTTATTTTCTTTCTATAAGCTTGATAATTCTTTAAAGTTTGTTCAATTCTTTCAAACGTAAAAGGTTTCATAATATAATCATAGACACCTAGGTGTAATATTCTCTGCACAGTAGACATATCATTCGCAGCAGTTACGGCAATAACATCAACCGGAATATGTTCTTCACGAATTTTTCCTAGCGTAATAATGCCATCCTGCTCAGGCATAAAAATATCCATAAAGACAAGTTCAGGGTTTAATTGCTTAATCTTCTCTATCCCTTCTATCCCATTACCAGCATAGCCTATCATTGAAAATCCTTTGATTCGCTCAATAAATTGCCTGTTCACTTCTCGTACCATTGGATCATCTTCAATTAATAACACATTTATTACATCCATCTACTCTTCCCCTAACTCAAATAAAATTAAGAAGCTTGTCCCTTTCATAAATTCACTCACTACTTCAATATCGCCATTACCTTTTCTTACAATTTCATGTATTAAATGCAAGCCAATACCGCGATTCTCAATTGCCTTTGTAGAAAATCCATTTTCAAACATACGAGCTTGCACCTCTTCAGACATCCCTATTCCATTATCAGAAACAGCAATTGCTAGCACACCGTCATGCTCATCTACAGAAATCGCTACATATTTATCATTCTTTGAAAGAACATTTAGCGCTTCAAAGGCGTTTTCAATTAGATTTCCTAACAATACGACAAAATCATGGTGATCTAATAATGGTGGGAAGCGTTTAAAATGACTTTTCCGATCAATTTCTACTTGTATGCCTAATTCCTTGCCATAACTAACTTTACTTAGCAATAATCCTGAAATATTTTCATTATGAAAGCGTTCATTCAAAAACTTCGTTAAAGAAGCTTCATTTTCGGTAGTTGCAGTAACGTATTCAAGTGCTTGCTTTGTATGTCCCAATTGCAGAAGCCCTGCAATAGTATGAAGTTTATTTTTATGCTCATGTGTTTGTACGCGCAGTGCTTGAACAAAAGCTTTTACACCTGTTACCTCTTCCGCGAGCTTTTTCACTGCTGTTAAATCTTTAAACATAGCAACTGCTCCAACTAACTCACCATTTACAATAATCGGGACACGATTACTCAAAATACTATGATGATTGATGTAAAGCTCTTGATTGTATACTGATGTTGCCGTTTCAACAATTTCAGGCAATCGTGTGTCAGGCAATACATCATAAATCTTTTCTCCGATACAATCCTCTATCTTTCTAGTAACCCCTAATATATCAGCTGCTTTTTCATTAAAAATTGTAATATTCATTCCTTTATCGACCGCTATAATGCCTTCATGCATAGCATTGAATGTTTCTGTTCTTTCCACATACATCTTGGCAATCTCATGAGGCTCAAGCCCAAACATCTGCTTTTTAATATGTCGGCCAAGTGTATATGCCCCCCAAATACTAAAAACTAGCGATATTAGAATGGTAATAAAAATTTCATGCTCATAATTTTGCAATATTTCTATAAAAGTTGGCAGTGAATACCCTACAACGACTATACCTACTTGTTCTTTTTTATCATCAATAATAGGGACAAAAGCTCGAATCATTACACCCATTTCCCCTTGCGCCTTCGATACATAATAATGCTCACTAAAGGAAGCATTTAAATCTTGTGATTCACTACGCTTCCCTATTTCTTTACTGACTGGGTGAGATAGTTTAATACGATCCATATTCATTACAACAATATACTCTGCTTTATTAACAACACGAATTCCATCTACTATTTTATTAACATTTTTCGCCGCTTCTTTAATATTGTCATTTTTCAAATGCATACTGATTTCTGGCACATTTGATACAGTACGCGCAACGAGCATAGCACGCTGACCAAACTCCTTTTCTTGCTCAGTTATGAGGTTTCCAAGTATAAAAATGCCACCAAGTAAAAAGGAGAATGCAATGATTAAAAATGTCACTATCAGGATTTTGCCGTTTACAGGCATTTTTAACATTTCAATTCCTCCTTTTCCAAATCTGCATTCACTATTAGAGAAGCTTAATGGGCAGATTTTACTCATGCTCAGAATGTCACTTCTATGATATTCTTTTAAGATTATCTTCAAAAAAATCTTTTGACAACACTTTTAGTTGACATAAGTAGGAGAAAGTCATGAACTTAATGAACAATATTACGAAAAATTGACATAAAACTAAATTTTCTTTCATTAATTATTTTTGTATTATAACAATATTGAATTGTTCACAAAGTATCATAACAGCTTGAGTTATTGAAAACATTACGCTTTATTTAAAATATGGATGAATGTACTTAATGAACGATATGTTTCTTATTTTCTAAATCTCTTTTTCCTAAAAGGATTCGCTATGATAATTCTAGTGAAAACGATATCAAAGAGAAAATTTAGAAAAGAGGTAGCATAAAGTGAAATTACTGAAAAATCTGACCGTTCAGGTTATAGCTGCGATCATTCTTGGGGTGATTGTTGGAGCTATCTTCCCCGAGTTTGGTGCAAGCCTTAAAATTCTGGCAGACTTATTCATTAAACTAATTAAAATGTTAATTGCTCCTATTATCTTCTTAACAGTAGTAATCGGAATCGGTAGTATGGGAGATATGAAAAAGGTTGGGAAAATCGGAGGCAAGGCGTTACTGTATTTCGAAATTGTTTCTACCATTGCCTTAGCAATCGGTATTGCTGTTGCATTAATCGTTAGCCCTGGTTCAGGTTTAGATACGTCAGGTGCTGCCGAAGCCGATATCTCAAAATATACAACTGCTGCAGCAGAGTCTGAGCAAGGCTTAGGTGCATTCATCTCTAGCATTATTCCTGAAAACGTTGTAGGTGCACTTGCAACAGGACAATTACTTCCTGTGTTGTTCTCAGCAATATTGTTCGGCCTAGCTGCTGCTTCTATTGGCGCACCTGCAAAACCAGTCATCACATTTTTTGAACAAGTGGCAGAAATTTTCTTCAAAATCGTAAGTATGGTGATGAAAATATCTCCAATAGGTGCTTTTGGTGCAATGGCCTATACTATTGGTAATTTTGGTTTGAAATCGTTAAGCAACTTAGGTCTATTAATGGCTGCCGTTTACATTACAATGTTTTTATTCGTAGTTTTTGTTTTAGGAACGATCGCAAAATTCTTCGGCTTCAACATTTTTAAATTTATCGCTTATATAAAAGAGGAGATTTTCTTAGTAATTGGTACTTCATCATCTGAATCTGCCTTACCATCTATGATGCGTAAATTAGAAAACTTTGGTTGCTCTAAACAAGTTGTTGGATTAGTAGTACCAACAGGTTATTCCTTCAATCTTGATGGGACGTCAATCTATCTATCAATGGCTGCATTATTTATTGCACAAGCATACGGAATGGACTTGACTTGGATTCAAATCATTACACTTCTTGGGATTTTAATGATTACATCTAAAGGAGCCGCTGGTGTAACAGGTTCTGGTTTTATCACATTAGCAGCAACACTTGCTGCTTTCCCAATGATTCCAGTCGAAGGGATTGCTCTATTAATTGGTGTTGACCGCTTCATGTCTGAGGCACGCGCTGTAACAAATTTAATTGGTAACGGTGTAGCTTGTGTAGTCGTATCGAAATCTGAAAAAGAGTTTGATATAGAAATGCAAGAACGTGCACTTCAAGGAAAAAATACTATTGTGTCCTAGAAATAAAAAAAGAGTAGTGATGACAGCTTGTTGCTGTATCACTACTCTTTTTATTTAACATATTGTTCAAGTAAGCGTTGCGTATTTATTGATTGTTCAAGTGCTTTTTTCTCTTTTGCCCAATATATCAAATACTGCTGATCCCCAACGTTAAAAACCATCTGCTGTAATTCCTCACTTAGCTCAGAACTAATAGCGACCTTTAAAATATCCACCTCATATAATGGCTCGCCTTTAATTTCATAGACAATATGATAGAGTGGTTTTTCTTCAAATATAGATCGTTCTTTTTTGCTTAGTTTCTTAACATGGCTAAGAGGATATCTTTCAATATAGGCTGTTGCATCCTGACCTGTTGCTCTAAATAAAGATTGCTTTCCTTTAAACAGCTCGATTGCATCAATTTCTGCAGCGTGATCTAAAACATGAGAAATAGCCTTTTCTTCATTTTTTTCGCGAGACTGCAATGTAAAAGCGACAATAAGAATAATTGCAGTAAATATAACTAGTTTCCATCTTCGTTTAGTCATTTTCAATTACCCATTCAATGCCTTTTTGACAAAGCGGTTAATATCTACATCAGCCCCAATGACAAGCATAATATCCCCTAGCAAAATTTTATCACTCGCTTGCGGAGATACGATGATATCTGCACCACGCTTAAGACCTACAATATTTATTCCGTACTTTGCACGAATATCTAAATCCATAATGGAGTAACCTGCAATCGAATCATTGGCCTTAAGCTCCATAATTGAATGTTCATCCGAAAGTTCTAGATAATCGAGGACTGTATTAGACAGCATATTATTGGCAATACGTATCCCCATATCACGCTCAGGATGCACGACAAAATCCGCACCAATTTTACGCAGAACTTTTTCATGGTAATCATTTTGAGCCTTTACAGTAATCTGCTGCACACCGATTTCTTTTAAAATAATAGTCGTCAAAATACTAGCCTGAATATTTTCACCAATCGCTACGATAACATGCTCAAAATTACGAATACCTAATGAATTTAATACCGATTCATCCGTTGAATCTGCGATAACGGCCTGTGTGGCAATGGATGCAAACTCGTCTACCCGCTCTGAGGAATGATCTATTGCCATAACTTGTGCGCCTTGACTCATTAGTTCGCGAACAATGCTTCCTCCAAAACGTCCAAGTCCAATGACAGCAAACTCTTTTTTCATCATTATAAATCCCTCCGAAAACTACTATACCATTATTGTAACGCATTCTCTGCTATATGTATCGTCAAAACAAGAGACTATTCGTCATGGAAAGTCCATCCTTGGACATTTCTAAAGATCCCTCTGCTTTGGGGCATTTTTTATTATCTCTTTTTCGCTCTTGTCACCTCTTCTTTTGCTTTCTGTTTATATAAACTCGAACCCTTCTTCGCCCAAGTTGAGCTTCTTAATAATCCCACTAATATTGTGTTTTACATAAAAAAGACGAGGATTAAATATCCTCGCCTTTTAATCTGCTATTTTATGCGTTGCGCATTTCATCTAAAACGCGATTCACACGTTTTTCTAGCATTTTCATACCGCTACCACCAGCTTGCATGTGACGAAGCTGACCATCTTTATCGAACACAAAATACGCAGGTACGTATTGGTTTTCAAATGCATCCGTTAGCTTTAATTCGCTATCTACAAAGATTGGTTGAACAATGTCGTGCTCTGCTGCTACCGATTTGATTGTTTCTAGATTTGTATCTTCCTCAGAACGTGGCATATGCACCGCAATAACGTTTAACTCATCTTTGTATTGATCACGGAAATTGTTCACATCCGGCATTGCTTCTTTACATAAATGACAACTAACTGACCAGAAGTGGATTAATGTTGGTTTTTCGCCTACTAAATCTGCTTTTGTTACTTCACCATTTAACCAAGTCGTTGCGCCTACAAGTTCAGGCATTTGTTCACGAAGTTTCATAAAACATTCTCCTTTTTTCTTTATCAAGTTTAAAAAAATCCCCACAAACGGTGTCGTGGGGACTCTTTATCTGTTGAATGATCAATTTCGCCAAGCCTTGAATACAATTCAAAGCCCGACATAAAACTCTACATCAATTATGCTTCGAAATAATTGAGTCCGAAATCGGCTCCACCAGAGGCTTTACCCTTTTTTTCAGTTGCTGATAGAAGTAAATTATAGAGTTGCTTGACCTGGGCGCCAGTTTGCTGGGCAAAGACCACCAGTTTGTAAAGCTTGAAGTACACGTAAAGTTTCGTCTACATCACGGCCGATGTTGTTATCGAATACTGTTTGGTATTTTAATTCACCTTCTGGGCTGATGATGAATAAGCCGCGTAGTGCGATACCTTCTTCTTCAATTAACACACCATATTCTTGTGAAATTTGGTGATTAGTATCTGCTGCTAATGGGTATTTTAACTCACCAAGACCATTTTTAGTGCGGTCAGTGTTAATCCAAGCTA
>Ga0102589_1005473_pt1 | contig 11086 bp, 9 predicted proteins | sample AraplaMF_Col_mLB_FD_76858 | JGI IMG/M metagenome (GOLD analysis project Ga0102589, IMG submission 76858) | Arabidopsis root microbial communities from the University of North Carolina, USA - plate scrape MF_Col_mLB | ecosystem: Host-associated > Plants > Roots > Endosphere | place: USA... | reverse complement strand
AATAAATGCCTTCCTCCAAATTAGTACGCCATTCATTTAATAGAGCTGTCTCATTTTGCTTCACCACAGTCGTATTTTGGGACATAATATCAATGGCTCTGTTTACAATCCATAAATGAGAACTTACGCCCTCATTATGTATAGATTCTGCTGACCACTTTAGAGCAATTGGTGGATCTTGGTGGCAATTTTCATGTGCAAATGCCACACTTTGGATAGGAGCTGTTAAAGCAATTACAGAAGCTATAGCTAAAATTTTTCTTTTCATAAATATTCCTCCATTTGATGTATAGTTAGATAGATTTAATAGATGCTTTATGGTAAAGGTACTAATTCATAGCCAGCGTAGTCTTCAGGGGCAGATATTCCCCACAATTTATCTTGATTTGCAAATGGTTGCCCTGAAGTCTCTAGCTGGAAGGATGTTGTAACTCCATAACTAGATTGCTGTGGATCTGCATTATACCAGTCAGTAGGTCTACCAAGTTTATCTCTAAGATAATCCGTTTTACCTGTAACTAAATCTATTTCCTTCGAGTTTTTTTTCTTAACTGTTAAAGTACTTCTTGATTGGTCACTAAAATAGATCCAGCTTCGATTGCCTGCATTTACGTATTTTTTTGTTCCTCCTGCATCAGCATTTGGTCCTCCAATCCACATTGACATTGTAATTGGAGTATTATTTCTTATATATCCATCACTCTCTACTCCAGCCGGCACTTCAAAATTGATAGGTGTACCATAATACTCATTACCTTTTGTATCCTTATGCTTTTCAGCAGTACCATAATAAGACGAGTTTTTATATTGAATTACATAATGCCAACCCGCAAACTTCTCATAAGTTATTCCAAGTCTATTCTGACCTACAGGTGCTACTCGTTTTTCAAAAGGAATACCTGTCACCCACAAATATTTGTCTACTAGTATGTAATCTTTATTTGTGGTAATTGGATCCCCATAAATATCAAGTATACGATCGTCCTCAGCTGCATAAGCAGAATTTGTAGGAAAAACAGTAACGATCAAACTAAATATGAATGCTAAGAATGTAAGTATAGGTAGTTTTCTTTTCATAAACATATCTGCATCCCTTCTTATTTTTACTATTGGTTTTATCATCTGCGCGCATCATCTACTAGTAGACCAACTACATCCTATCTAGCAAATCTTTCATTTTTCTTTCATAAATGTTACAAAAGTCTTTCAAAGGTCTGACTTCTTCTCTGATGAAACGAATAAACAAAAAGGAAAACCTAGATGTTCATTAGCTTCATAGATCATTCATTCAATAATTTAGATACAAATATGTAATTTTGCATATTGAAATTTATTGATATTTTTGTAATCGCTTACTGTAATAAAAACATAAAGATGTACCACATCTAAACACCAAGAAAGAGGAGGAAATATTATGGAAATTGCAATGGCAGTTTTAAAATTTGTAGGTGGATTACTTCCATTCGTTCAAGAACTTTTAAAAGCATTTATGTAAGTTCATTATTCAGCAATTATTTATAAAAATTATCATACAAATGATCTGTATCTCAAAGATGAATTGATGTGCAGATCATTTGTGTGAGCAAGCTTTAACAAAAAAGAATCCCTAAAAATAAGGGATTCTTTTTCTCTATCTATTTCTTTTCTGATATGACGGGAAGAGTAAACCAAAATTCACATCCTTGTTTTCCATCAGGACGGTCCCGAACACCAATTTCTCCTTTATGCATTTCCACTAGTGATTTTGCAATGGCGAGTCCAAGTCCAGATCCTCCAGATTGTGAACTTCTTGATGGATCTGTTCTGAAAAAGCGTTCAAATATACGTATTTGTTCATCGTAGGAAATCCCATTCCCCTCATCACGTAAAGTGAATATAATTTGCTGTTTCTGTTTATTTTCCTCTACAATTAACTCAATTGTGCCACATGTAGGAGAATGACGGATCGCATTATGTAACAAATTATTGATTACTCGGGCTATTTTACATGGCATAATCCAAAGTTTTGGCAATGTATCCGAAACACGTAATTGCAGATCAATCTCTTTATCTTTCAATAGGATAGCATGTGAATCTATTACTTTTAATAGAATACTATCTAAATGTATTAAACTTGGATGAAATGCTTCTTGTCCAAGTTCTAACTTAGACAGTTCAAATAGATCATTAATTAATCCATTTAATCGTTGTATTTCGTTTAGAATTGTCGTTAGGTACTGCTTTTTCATATCAGCATCTGCAATTAAGCCATCCTGTAACGCTTCTATCATCAATTGTATGCTAGCAAGAGGAGTTCGTAAGTCATGTGAAATATTCGCAATCAGCTCAGTACGTTCTTTTTCTCCTTTTTCTAACTTAGTAAAGCTTTCTTCTAATTTTTTTGCCATTTCTTGAAAAGCTGTGGCTAATTCTTTAAACTCTTCCGGTTCTTTCCCTATTATGTACATCGTTCCAAAATGTCTATCACTAAATTGTTTGGTTAATGCAATTAAATTTTGGATCGATCTCATAATAGGACGTGTCATTAACCAGTAAATAATCGTTGAAATAATGAGTGCTACAATCACGATTACTGTAAATAACCGTGTCTGTTCTGGTCTAAGTAACATTTGTCTTTCGCTATACCAGATAGAGATTAACATGATACCCGTACTTAATAAATTCATCAATAACAATTGATAACGTAACTTCATAGTTCATTTCCTCCATCTGGATCAAAGCGATAACCTATGCCCCAAACTGTATGAATCCAACGATTCTTTGTTGTATGTTTCTCTAATTTCTCACGTAGGCGACTTACTAAAACGGTTACTGTATTTGTGCACCCTTCATACTCAAAATCCCAAATTTGTTCAAGAAGTTGGGATCTTGAAAATACTTGTTTTGGATGTTTTGCCATTATATGAAGTACCTCAAACTCTTTCACTGTTAACTCAATTTCATGCCCACAAACAAATACACGTCTTTTTGCTGGGTGGATATCCAAATCTTGGAATCTCATTATTTCTGATACTGGTTCTTGCATTTGTATTGTTGCTTGATTGCCTCTTCGTAATAAAATTTGTACCCTTAATACTAATTCACGAGGCGAAAACGGCTTTGTTACATAATCATCCGCGCCTATTGTTAATCCCAAAATTCGATCTCTTTCTTCTGCCCTAGCAGTCAAAATAATAATAGGAACATTAGAGTGTTGGCGAATTTCCTCACATAGTTCCCATCCATCTTTTTTCGGCATCATCAAATCTAAAACAATGAGATCTGGTTGATATTGCTGAAATAAATTCCAACCTTCTTCTCCGTTTTCAGCTGTGTATACTTCATATCCTTCACTTTCTAAGTACCGTTTGCATATTTCACGGATATTATCTTCATCCTCTATAATTGCAATTCTTGTTGTCATACATAAAATCTCCTCTGTTCCTTTATCAAAAATAAAAGAAATCTTTTTTAATTTATTTATAATATTGTGAAATGTTGTTTTCTAATTGCTAGTATTTTTATGTTACTAACGATTCATATAAAATTTATATTCGTAAGTTTATCTTAGTTTAAATATCTTTCATATGTCTTTCAGAAATGTAACAAAACTCTTTCAAATGTTCTGGTGCAAAAATAAATTATAAAAAAATAGGACCTGAATTTCCTACTAAATTACCGATTATGATGCGATAGGTTCTGGTGCAAAGTTTGAAAAAAGCATAGACAGGTTGGTAAATGAGGAACAATATTTAGGAAATAGCTGGTAATTGTTGAAATTCATTGTACGTTACGACACATTTAAGTCCATACCCTGTACGCTAAGGGTTAAATAGACCTAAGTAAAACGTTGCAAAAATCAAAAGTTTTGGCTCTGTTTTTGGAATGTTATAATATCAGTACATAAACAGGTGTCATAATTTAGTGTCTAAAATTAACCGGAAAAAGAGGTTCAGCCGAGATAAGTCCAAAAATGGTCATATAGATAGATAAAATAAAAAGCTTTGCGGGAGTTTTCGCAAAGCTTTTGCCATGATATATAATTATAATAGTAATTTTCGTATTTCTTCTGTACTGAGACCAGTAAATTTTGCAATATCTTCTAATGGCATGCCATTTTTATGCATACCACGAATTAATTGGATTTTTCCTTTTTCAATACCTTTTTCAATACCTTCTTCTAATCCCTCTTCTCGTGCATGAGCTATTTTAGCTTGTTCATCTAGAAGTATTTTCTCACGAGCTTCATAAGCTGTTCGGAAGGAAGAATCATGGCTCATATTTTCCCATTTAGTTATTGCCTTTTGTAAAATTGGATCTTGATTCATCGCAATCTCCTCCAATGTTTGAGTTAAATGTTCATCTTCGTGGGCTGGCAACAATAACATCCAACGGACAAATGAATTTTCCCATGGATTTACTTTTTCTTCACGCCATTGTTTCACTAATTTTGGAATCTCTACAAAATGAATTTCAATATCATCACTTAGTATCTGTTGTGTTTTGGCATTCCATAATTGGCCGATGGTGTGAAATGAGTCGTCATGAGAAAATAATATGAAATCTAATAAGTTAATGGTAATTGTTTTCCGAAGTGAACGATACGGCATCCCCTCTTGCATTTGGGATGTGTAGAGCTTACTCCAATAATATAGAGAGCGTTTCACCATATCATGTGTATTTCGAAGCTGAATTTCTATATTCACTTGTGTTCCGTTGTCGAGTGTTGCTAATAAGTCTAATATGGATAACTTATCATCTTCATAAGATTTATGAAGATGTGGATCTTCCAATTGTAAAGATGTAATAGGTGCATCTAAAGATTCCTCTAACACAGCATTCAAGAAACCAGTTAAAATTTCTTCGTTTCCTTTTGTTCCGAATAACTGTTTAAAAGCAAAATCGATTCGTAAATTTACTAATTTTGTGGACATGGGTTTCCTCTCCCTGTCTATTTCTCTTTCTTATATTGTACAAGAAACCAAAAGTAATGTGCAATTAGCTAAGGCCTTTATGTATTACGGTGAAATTCCTTTTTAGAAAACAAGAAATTTACTCAATTCTCTCATAAGGACGAATACCAGCACTCTTGTAACTAAGGACAAAATAAAATTTTTTGTAGATAAGATTATTTTCTATTTTCATATCTTTTGACTACCCTATAGAATGTCGGGCTAGTCATATTACATCTTCTCATTGCTTCTAATGCTGAAATTCCACCTTTTTTCCACTCTGTGTAAGCTGCAATAAATTCTTCAGTAATTTCAGTTCTAGGTCTTCCTAAATGTTTCCCTTGTTTCTTAGCGATTTCAATTCCTTCTCGTTGACGAGTCTTAATTTTTGTTCGTTCCTCTTCAGCAAGCCAAGAAAGAATTTGTAATACAAGATCTGTAATCAAATTCCCTAAACTATCCTTGTATTGTGTCGTATCAAGCAATGGCATATCCAGGACAATAATATGTGCTTGAATATTTTTGGTGATATCTTTCCATTCCTGAAGGATGGCTTCCTTGTTTCTTCCGAAACGATCAAGTGAGTGAACGTATAAAATATCCCCTTTTCTTAACATTCGTTTTAAAAGTTGATATTGCTCTCGATTAAAATCTCTTCCACTTTGTTTATCGATAAAAATATCCCGTTCGTCTTTTATATATTGCCTCATAATTTCAAGTTGTCGGTTTTCATTTTGATCTTTACTACTCACACGAATATAAGCGAATTTCCTGATATCCATACTTTGGTAACTCCTTTATCCTTTCTATAAATTTATTATAACAAATTCACTTCAAAAGGTGTTTATTTTTTAGAAGTACTTCAAATATGTCGTTTTTGGTGTTTTGAAGCAATATTTTTCATAGATATCTAGATACTTCAAAAGGTGTACCTTTTGATACCGTATAAACTAATTAGTAATAAATTTCTCAATATGGATATTGTCACTATTTTTATCTATAATATTCAAAATTAACAGTTAATATAATATGATAAAAAAGTGATGGTTATCACCCTATTTGTTTCTCCTTATGCCATAGATAAGACCAACTCTGGTCTTATCTTTTTTATTTATGGGGTCTTGCTACACATCCATTAACTTAAAAAAATCTTTTGTTATGAGATATTTGTTGTCATTGGCTTGATGGCGGTGTGGCGGTACCTCTTAAAACGAGGAATGAGTGTAAAAATACATAAAAACCCCGAGTCATGGACTTTTTTTAAGTGTCCATGATTCGGGGTACAGTTCATAATTCCTTTTGGGATTCTTTTTTTAAAATTCACTCATACAAATGATCTGCACATCAATTCATCTTTGATATACAGATTATTTGTATGATAATTTTTATAAATAATTGCGGAATAATGAACTTACATAAATGCTTTTAAAAGCTCTTGTACGGCTGGAATTAATCCACCTAAAAATTTCAAAATAGCCATTGCGATTGTCATAATAATTCCTCCCTTTTAATTTTCTGAACATTAAGAATTATATAAATTCATTATATTACAGATTTAAGAATATAACAATATCTTTTTTGGTTCTGGTGCAAAAACTTTGAAGTATATGAAAATGGTCTATCAAACTTGGACATACTTATAGTACTACTCTATAAAAGGTGTTTGATCAGTATGGAAAAGGAGAATATATTTAAGTGGAAACATTATCAACCAGACATCATCTTGTTAACTTGTACGTTGGTACCTACGGTACAACTTAAGCTTTCGCGATTTGGTGGAAATGATGGAGGAACGGAGCTTATCCGTTGCTCATACAACGATTATGCGATGGGTACATCAATATGGGCCAGAGTTTGATAAACGAATTCGGCGTCATCTCAAACAAACGAATAACTCATGGAGAGTAGACGAAACATATATAAAAGTAAAAGGACAATGGATGTATTTATATCGTGCCGTTGATTCTGAAGGAAACACGATTGACTTTTATTTGAGTAAATCTAGAAATCATAAGGCTGCAAAGCGATTCTTCAAGAAAGCTTTGCGGTCTTTTCATGTTTCACAGCCTCGTGTGATAACCATCGATAAGAATCCCGCCTATCCTGTAGCACTTGAAGAGTTGAAGAATGAAAAAAAGATGCCTGTAGGCATCCAAATAAGGCAAGTGAAATATCTCAATAACATCGTGGAACAAGATCATCGATTTATTAAAAAGTGAGTTCGTTCGATGTTAGGATTCAAATCATTTCGTACAGCCACTTACATACTGAGTGGCATAGAAGTGATGCATATGATGAAAAAGAATCAACTTCATCAAGAGGTAAAGTCTGCCCAAAATCAAAAAGAGTTCATTCACCAAATGTTTGGACTTATAGCATAAAATACGATTCCGTTAGGATTCTACTATTCTCCGTATTATTCTTCATATATTTGCACCAGAACCATTTTCGTTTTGGGGATGCTTCAAAATATTAGCTTGATAGCGATGTAGCGTTATCCCTTTTTGTAATAGTCTTGTGAAATTTCTTCATAAAACACTGCTTTAGTAGTATAAAAATATGGAATTAACCACAAGAAACCAACTCCTAAAGTAACAACACTTAATATAAACCAGCCACTAAAGCTTAAACATATTAAGAAATAACTCATTTTATGCCCGTTCATCATACGACGACTTTCAGTAATGACCTGGTTCATTGAATATTCTGGATGATCATTTAAAATAAAATAGGTCATAGTATAAGAAAAAGATTTAATGATTCCTGGAATAATAAGCAGCAATGCCCATAATGTCGTATAGAAACCAACTAGCATATATATAAAAATTGATTTAATACATTTTTTGAACCCTAGAAACCATTCAAATAATTGCTGAATTCCAACTGTTTTTTCACGAACTGCATTTAAAGCAAGATGGTAGGCACCTAAAATGAAAGGCCCACTCACTAGGATTGCAATAATATCTATCATAATCGATTCTATCACGTTTCCCAAGCCCCAGGACCATACAAAAGGAAATGTAATAAGCAATGTAACTCCTACTGCTAATCCCCATTTTCCATCAAGTTCATCAAGGGCGCTGTCTTTTAATTCACTGATCATATAAAAATCCTCCTTAAATCTAATGAACATTTAATTTATATAGATATATAATTTTCATAGAGATTATATTATCATTTTAAAGCACTTCCCGAAAGAATTTCCCTTCCCTACGCTTAATAACTTGTCTAGTTGCTTACATTGAGAAGGAGTAAGGTCTCTTGTTAGTTGCTTAAAAATCCTTCTATGTGCTCGTTCACGTACAGCCCATGCTAAATGCTCAACTGCATATAGCGATGTTGCGGTATCCCATCGAATTCAGCTCATTTTTTTAGTTTTGAATAACAACGAATTTCTTAAGTTGATGGGCATGTATGGTGACCCCTATTAGAAATTAAAACTAATGAAAGACTTTTGTAATATTTACGAAAGACATTTGAAAGGTATTTAAATTAAGATGGACTTCCAAATACAAATTTCAAAGTGAAAAGTTTTACAAAGAGGAGAACAAAATGAAAAAGAAATTTAAAACAAATGGAATTGGAAAGAGGGTAATTCCTGCTACAGCGGCATTAGGAATTCTTTTTTCTATGGCACCGATTGCAGAAAATAAGGCTAGCGCAGGGATAGGTGCAGTAGTAGATATAGGTATTACTGTATTAGGTGCTATAGCAAACACTTATGAAACACTTGGAATAAGCCCAGGGGATCGAGACCCAGGCACTCACATTGATGTATATGCAGAAAACGAAACTTACCAGGCCCCTAGTTTTACATCTGGGGAATTTAATATTTCCATGTATCATACAAAAGGTGATTTGAATTTTATTAAACAAGTTAAAGTACGCTATCCAAATGGAAGAATTGAAACTCATCAACTAAAATCCGGGCAGCAGCTTAAAATTACTGACGCAGGAGCAATTATAGATTTAAACCCTAATGCAGCAAATATCTCAGAACACGATCTTCTTTACATTACACAAGCACAATTAGACGAAGGAAAGACCGGAGTTGTGATAAATCAAGGCCAACATGCATTTGTAGAAAAAGCATCTGGTAAAAACCCAAGATTTCTTGGTCCACTTTACAAAAAATATTCCGGCGACTCCTTTGGCGATTGGACGGTGATTGCTAGAAATTCAGATTACCTATTTGATCAGATAGCAAATAAATTATCAGATGATCAAAAACGATTGATAACATTGACTTCAAAGCCAGTAGGTAAAGAGGTCCTTGACAACTATGTTAATAATGATCCTAAAGCTCGTGCAGATTTTTATAATCGATTATCTGATGTATTGGCAGAGCGTACGAACATCCTAGAGACAGGTCTGCTACTGACATACATTAGACTAAATGATGGTAAACCTTATCAAATTATCCCCTATAAAAAAGGAACGAATAAAGTAATCGTAAAAACAGGTTCAAAATACCTTTCAGGAAAAGAAGGAAACGAACTTCAATATTCCGATTCGCTTGGCGATGATGAAGTGTTTGAACTTGTTCAGGTAGAAGATAATGGATCTGGTTCAGTTCAGTTCCGTTTGATTAACAAGAATGGGGTAAGTTTAGCTGGTGATAGGAATACTTCAAAGTTCGGTACTGGTGAGCGTTTCGACTCTGAAATTCGTTTCGATGATAAAAGCAACAATGAAATTCACAATTGGTTAATAGAGTGGTATCCGGGTAAAGAAAATGAGAGACAGAAGTATGACAGAGTACAGATTGTAGCTGATGAAAAAGATTCTACTAAATTGATTGCAAAAGATTCTTCTGGAAATGTAATAAAGAACAGTTGGGTAAACCAAGGTACTGCTTATCATTTTGCAGATGCTGATGGGGTTCTCATGACAGGTTGGAAAGAAATTAAGGGGAATACCTATTATTTTGAGCCGACTTCTGGAAAATTGGTCACAGGAAGTGGCAGTGACTCACAGATTGATGGGAAGTACTATCACTTCAATGATGATGGTTCCGTGCAAAAATCAGCATGGAAGGAAGATCGAGAGGGCCTACACTATTCCGATGCTTCTGGAGCGTTTATTAAAGAAGGCTTGAAAGATATAGATGGTAAAATTTATTATTTCCAAGATTACAAGGTAAATAAAAAGGAAATACGTATAGAAGATCGAGGTGTCATCCTTTACTTTTCCGATAAAGGTGTGCTTGAGAGAGTTTCTAATCTAAATGGAGAAGTTATAGACAGCGTTGTTAATGTCCAGTTTGACAACAAAACATTAACATTTAATCATGACGGTTCGATTTTTAAAACAGGGATCAACAAAAGAGAGAAAATAATGGAATATTATAGTTTAGAAGATGGATCTTTCTATACCGGTTGGAAAATAATAGACGGTAAGAACTACTATTTCACAAATGGCCGCAATTATACGTTCAATGATTATGACAACATTGAGGGGAAAAAATATTATTTTCATGAAGACGGATCAGTTAACCGAGCAGGGTTTGAAAAAATCGATGGTAAGTTATACCATTTTGACAATAACGGCGTAGCACAAACGGGCTGGCAAACTATCGATAATAAATATTATTACTTCGATGAGAATGGAGCAGCTAAAACAGGATGGTTCCAAGTTGGTGGTGGATATAGACCTATTCCTCTTGCATACGGATACCTTTGGTATTGCGCTAGAGAAGATGGTTCACTTTATGCAGATGGTTGGTTTAACATCGGTGGTAAAGATTATCACTTTGACTATTGGGGACATAAAATGCCGTACTAAAATAATAACCTGATGATAGCAAGGGAATGCTTGTATGCTGATGTGTACTGCATTCCCTTATTCTATGTATGCTATATTTAGCTCGACACGACAAAAAAACATTGTACTAGAAAAGTAGCACCTCTAATTGTTGGACATAACTAATAATTAGAGGTGCTATTATCCCCTTAAGGTAGACAGTGTAAAAAGACCATGAATAAACATGGATGTTACACTTTTACTTGGAGGGGATTTTATTATGGTTAAAAAAGGGGATAAATTTCAAACTTATTCAGATGAATTAAAGATACAAGTTGTAAAAAGTTATTTAAATGGTGAAGGTAGCCAAACAGCTATAGCTAAGAAATATAAGCTGAAAAGTAGAACACAGT
>Ga0102589_1005469_pt1 | contig 11094 bp, 6 predicted proteins | sample AraplaMF_Col_mLB_FD_76858 | JGI IMG/M metagenome (GOLD analysis project Ga0102589, IMG submission 76858) | Arabidopsis root microbial communities from the University of North Carolina, USA - plate scrape MF_Col_mLB | ecosystem: Host-associated > Plants > Roots > Endosphere | place: USA... | reverse complement strand
AATGTCGGAAATGCGCAAAACAAGCTGGCCAAAAAGTAAAGAACTGACGAAATATACAGTCGTTGTAATTTCAACTGTTGTAATTATGGCTTTATTTTTTGTGTTAGTAGACTTAGGTGTTTCATCATTATTCCGCTGGTACTTAGATTTATAATTTAGTAAATAGCATGTTAATACTTCTGAAATAGCCCGTCATTACAATAAACGGGTTTTTTCGTTTGTTTTATCTTCATTCAGCAGATCTTTTCTGTAGCGAAAGCAAAGCGTCAGCAACAAATGTTTCTTGTAGCGAAAGCAAAGCGTCAGCTACAGGAGACTCCCATCTCAATAGGTGGTAAGATAATTGTGGTTATAATTCCTTTTCTGTGGGTGTCCAAACACCTACTGAATGAAGATAAAGCCTCTGGCGGATGTCACGGATTTTTAAAGGAATGAATACGAGGATGTTAGCCTAAAACCTTCGCTTCCTGCGAAAACAGCTAACTGACCTGCATCGGTAAAAACGCCACGTCCTGTGGCATTTCCGAAATGACCGACATCGTGTCGGCCCTCGTGCAGGCCTAGGCACAATTCAAAATCCGGACGCAATTACGCCAAGGCGAAATTGAAGAAGTGAACAGCAGTAAAATATTCTCAATATGGTTAGTATGCTACTAGGGATAGTATGAGAGTGGCAATGGATGACTATGCTAGATTTGGTATATATCATCAGGCTTTCGCTAGCTATTAGCGAAAGCTATGTTTTTCTAATGAGCAGTTTGTGAAAAGAGTAAAGAATGCACTTAGCATATCGTGAATCATTTTCACTTTTATTTGTAAGGGAGGGACGGACGAGGAGTCCTATTAGTTATGGAGAAAAATTGGTATGTTGTTCATACGTATTCAGGGTATGAAAACCGTGTAAAAGCAAACCTAGAGAAACGTGTAGAAACAATGGGTATGCAAGATAAGATTTTCCGTGTTATTGTGCCTGAACACGAAGAAACAGAAATGAAGGATGGGAAAAAGCGTACAATGATGCGTAAAGTTTTCCCTGGTTATGTTTTAGTAGAGCTAATTATGACAGATGATTCATGGTATGTTGTACGTAATACGCCAGGTGTAACTGGCTTTATCGGTTCATCTGGTGGTGGTGCAAAGCCAACACCTTTATTACCTGAAGAAGCAGATCGTCTACTACAACAAATGGGAATGACTGATAAAATTGTTGAGATTGATATTTCTGTTGGAGAAGCAGTAGAAGTATTAGAAGGGCCTTTTGCTCACTTCCAAGGACGTGTTGAAGAAATTGACACTGAAAAAGGAAAAGTGAAAGTTTCTGTCGACATGTTTGGTCGCGAAACGATTATGGAACTAGATTTTGAGCAAATACAAAAAATGTAGTTATAGTAACTAAAGTGACATATGTATAAGACGTATGTCGCAGATTTTGTTAATTACTACTTGCTTAAAAAAATTAAAAGTGGTATCATTTCTAGGTCAGATTGTCATACTTTGGTTTGACGTCTGCAATGATAATTTTAATGTTATCGGCAATTAGCTGACAGACAGATATTGAGTGGGAGGGGTAACCCTATTACCACATCACGGACTTAAGGAGGTGTGTCTCGTGGCTAAAAAAGTTATTAAAGTTGTTAAACTTCAAATCCCTGCTGGTAAAGCAAACCCAGCTCCACCGGTTGGTCCTGCATTAGGTCAAGCAGGTGTGAACATCATGGGATTCTGTAAAGAATTCAACGCGCGTACTGCAGATCAAGCTGGTCTTATCATTCCAGTTGAAATTTCAGTATTCGAGGACCGTTCATTCACTTTCATTACAAAAACTCCACCTGCAGCAGTATTACTTAAAGTAGCAGCTGGTATCCAATCTGGATCAGGTGAACCAAACCGTAAAAAAGTGGCAACGGTTAAACGTGATAAAGTTCGCGAAATCGCTGAAACTAAAATGCCAGACCTTAACGCTGCTTCAGTAGAAGCTGCAATGTTAATGGTTGAAGGTACTGCACGAAGCATGGGTATTGTTATCGAAGACTAATCCCATTACTTGATGATGTATTTGTTTTTTGGAAGGTTGCGGAGTTTCTTTGTGAACGCGCAACCTTTATTCGTGGGAGGTAAAATCCGCTATAACCACAATCAAGGAGGAATTATATAATGGCTAAAAAAGGTAAAAAACTGCAAGATGCAGCAAAATTAATCGACCGTAACGCAGTATACGGCGCACAAGAAGCAATCGAACTTGCTCAAAAAACTAGCTCAGTGAACTTCGACGCTACTGTAGAAGTTGCTTTCCGTCTAGGAATCGATACTCGTAAAAACGACCAACAAATCCGTGGTGCAGTAGTGTTACCAAACGGTACTGGTAAAACTCAACGCGTATTAGTATTCGCTAAAGGTGAAAAACTTAAAGAAGCTGAAGCAGCTGGTGCTGACTATGTAGGCGATGCAGAATACATCCAAAAAATCCAACAAGGTTGGTTCGATTTCGATGTAATCGTTGCAACTCCTGACATGATGGGTGAAGTTGGTAAACTTGGTCGTGTATTAGGACCTAAAGGCTTAATGCCAAACCCTAAAACTGGTACAGTTACTTTTGATGTAACTAAAGCAATCGAAGAAATTAAAGCTGGTAAAGTAGAATACCGTGCTGACAAAGCTGGTATCATCCACGCTCCTATCGGTAAAGTTTCTTTCTCTGCAGAAAAATTAGTAGAAAACTTCCTAACTGTATTTGATGTAGTACAAAAAGCAAAACCTGCTGCTGCTAAAGGTACTTACATGAAATCTGTAAACGTTACAACTACAATGGGTCCAGCTATTAAAGTTGACGCTTCAAGTGTAGTAGTAAAATAATTAGTTTTTTTATATAAATCTGTTGACGGCTCTATCTATCTGTGATATGATGGATGCTGTTGTGAATCATCCATTTGTACCGTAGACAGTAGGAGTGACTTGTCACTTAATGATCCTACCGAGGACATCGGAATTCGGATTCTTATTTTAAAGATGATGACTTTCAGCCTCTGTGTCTATTTGACCCGGAGGCTTTTCTTTTGTCGGTATAAATGACCCATTCTAATAGGAGGTGTCATCATGAGCAAAGCAATCGAAAACAAACAAGTACAAGTTCAAGAGATTACTGAGAAATTCCAAAATGCTGCTTCTGTAGTAGTTGTGGATTACCGTGGTCTTAACGTTGCACAAGTAACTGAGCTTCGTAAACAACTTCGTGAAGCTGGCGTTGAGTTCAAAGTTTATAAAAACACTTTAACTCGTCGTGCTACTGAGGCTGTTGGCCTTGAAGGAATCAACGAAGTATTAGTTGGTCCTAACGCAATTGCGTTCTCTAATGAAGATGTTGTAGCTCCTGCTAAAATCATCAACGAGTTCGCTAAGAAAAATGAAGCTTTAGAAATTAAAGCAGGTATTATTGAAGGTACGATCTCTTCTGTTGAAGATGTTAAAGCACTTGCAGAACTTCCATCACGCGAAGGTCTTCTTTCTATGCTTTTATCTGTACTTCAAGCTCCAGTGCGCAACTTCGCACTTGCAACAAAAGCTGTTGCAGAACAAAAAGAAGAACAAGGCGCGTAATTTCATACGCACTATAACTTCTGCGGCCTAACCCGCAACAAAAAAACATTATCCAATTAGGAGGAAATTATAATGAATAAAGAGCAAATCTTAGAAGCTATCAAAGCTATGACAGTTCTTGAATTAAACGATTTAGTAAAAGCTATCGAAGAAGAATTCGGTGTAACAGCTGCTGCTCCTGTAGCAGTAGTAGGTGGTGCTGCTGCTGGCGCTGCTGAAGAAAAAACTGAGTTTGACGTAGTACTAGCATCTGCTGGTGGCGAAAAAATCAAAGTAATCAAAGTGGTTCGTGAAATCACTGGTTTAGGTCTTAAAGAAGCTAAAGAAGTAGTAGATAACGCTCCTAAAGCTCTTAAAGAAGGCGTTTCTAAAGATGAAGCTGAACAAATCAAAGCTAAACTTGAAGAAGTTGGCGCATCTGTAGAAGTTAAGTAATCTCGTATTACTTTTAAACAAAAGGAAAGCTCGTCATTGCGGCGAGCTTTTTTTCTTCATTCTGAGGAGGCGTGGAAATGTCAGATCACTATTATACAAGTAAGCCTCAAACTGAGAGTAAACCTCGTCACTGGACATTCAAATTGTTAGGGCATACGTTTTCCTTCGAAACGGATGCAGGGGTATTTAGTAAAAGCGAAGTAGATTTTGGATCCCGTGTATTAATAGATGCTTTTCAAATGCCTGATATTGATGGTGCAATTTTTGATGTGGGGTGTGGGTATGGACCGATTGGATTATCGATTGCCAAAACAAACCCAGATCGTTCCGTTCTTATGATGGATATAAATGAACGTGCAGTAGCACTCTCGCAAAAAAATGCGCAAGTAAACGGTGTTCAAAATGTACGGATATTTGTGAGTGACGGACTATCGATGGTTGACAACGATGTAAAAGCCGCAGCTATTTTAACCAATCCTCCAATTCGCGCAGGAAAGGAAACAATTTTCCGTTTTTACGATGGAGCTTATGATAAGTTAGTGTCATCTGGCGAGTTGTGGGTAGTTATACAGAAGAAGCAGGGTGCACCATCAACAGTAAGTTATTTAGAAGAAAAATTTTCTGAAGTCGATGTTGTGGAGAAGAAAAAAGGCTACTGGATAGTATGTGCGAAAAAATAAATGAAATATGCATAAATTATTGACTTGACAAAACGGCTATGATAATATGGTAAAATGCAAAAATATTATTTTGAGGTCGTATGCCCTTTTGTATATGATTGTTATAATGTGGGTATACTTGCCAAGATAAGTTTAGTTAACCGAAAATGAGATCTTTTTGAAGACTCGTTTTCTTTTTGTCTTTCGAAATCATACACTATTTGTATGATTTTGCAAAGACCTAATATCGCTTTATTGAGGGGTGAATGAGTTGACAGGTCAACTAGTTCAGTATGGACAACACCGCCAGCGTAGAAGCTTTGCGCGTATTAACGAGGTGCTTGAGCTTCCAAATCTGATTGAGATTCAAACGGCGTCTTACGAGTGGTTCCTTGAAGAAGGTCTACGTGAAATGTTCCGTGACATTTCGCCGATCGAGGACTTTACAGGTAATCTTTCATTAGAATTCATCGATTATTCATTAGGAGATCCTAAGTATGAAGTCGATGAGTGTAAAGAGCGAGATGTTACTTACGCAGCTCCATTACGTGTGAAAGTACGTCTTTACAACAAAGAAACAGACGAAGTGAAGGAACAGGATGTCTTCATGGGTGACTTCCCATTAATGACAGAAACAGGTACGTTCATTATCAATGGTGCTGAGCGTGTTATCGTTTCACAATTAGTTCGTTCTCCAAGTGTGTATTTCCATGATAAAACTGATAAAAACGGTAAGAAAGGTTTCGGAGCAACAGTTATTCCTAACCGTGGTGCATGGTTGGAATATGAAACTGACGCAAAAGATGTAGTATACGTGCGTATTGATCGTACTCGTAAGCTACCAGTAACAGTGTTACTTCGTGCATTAGGCTTCGGTTCAGACCAAGAAATTATCGATATTATCGGTGACAATGAATATTTACGTAATACGTTAGAAAAGGATAACTCTGAAAGTACTGAAAAAGCACTTTTAGAAATCTATGAACGTTTACGTCCAGGTGAGCCACCAACAGTTGAAAGTGCGAAGAGTTTATTATACTCTCGTTTCTTTGATGCGAAACGCTATGATTTAGCGAATGTTGGTCGCTACAAAATGAATAAAAAGCTTCATATCAAAAATCGTTTGTTTAACCAAACGATTGCTGAAACGCTTGTAGATCCAGAAACAGGCGAAATTTTAGTAGAAAAAGGTACAGTTCTTGACCGTCGTACTTTAGATAAAATCTTGCCGTATCTAGAAGATTCATCAAAAGGAATTGGTTTCCGCACTTTATCACAAGTAGGTGGAGTGCTTGAGGATGATGTAACAATCCAGTCTATTAAAATCTATGCACCAAAAGATGAAGCGCAAAAAGAAATCAATATTATTAGTAATGCGTACATCGATGAAGAAGTGAAAAATATTACGCCTGCTGACGTATTATCTTCAGTAAGTTATTTCTTCAACTTACTTTACCAAGTAGGGGCAACAGATGATATCGACCACTTAGGTAACCGTCGTCTACGCTCTGTTGGTGAGCTTTTACAAAACCAATTCCGTATCGGTTTATCTCGTATGGAACGTGTAGTACGTGAGCGTATGTCTATTAACGATACAGCGGCAATCGTACCACAGCAATTAATTAATATTCGTCCGGTAATTGCGTCAATTAAAGAGTTCTTTGGTAGCTCTCAATTATCACAATTCATGGACCAAACAAACCCACTGGCAGAGTTAACGCATAAACGTCGTCTATCTGCATTAGGACCTGGTGGTTTAACACGTGAGCGTGCTGGCTTCGAAGTACGTGACGTTCACTATTCTCACTATGGTCGTATGTGTCCAATCGAGACACCAGAGGGTCCAAACATTGGGTTAATTAACTCATTATCTTCATTTGCCAAAGTAAATAAATTTGGATTCATTGAAACACCTTATCGTCGTATTGACCACGAAACAGGTAAAGTATCGGATCAAATTGATTATTTAACAGCTGATGAAGAAGATAACTACTATGTAGCACAAGCGAACTCACCATTAAATCCTGATGGTACATTTGCTAAAGACGAAGTAGTAGGTCGTTTCCGTGGGGATAATACAGTATTTAATAAATCGCAAATGGACTACATGGACGTATCACCTAAACAAGTAGTGTCAGCTGCGACTGCATGTATCCCGTTCTTAGAAAACGATGACTCAAACCGTGCACTTATGGGTGCCAACATGCAACGTCAAGCAGTTCCTCTTCTAAACCCAGAAGCACCATTTGTTGGTACTGGTATGGAACACGTTGATGCGCGTGACTCAGGTGCGGCTGTAGTAGCGAAATATGATGGTATTGTTGAGCACGTTGAAGCTCGCTCTATCCATGTTCGCCGTATTGAAGTCGTTGACGGTAAAGAGGTTAAAGGCGATTTAACAAAATATAAATTACAAAAATTCATTCGTTCTAACCAAGGTACTTCATACAACCAACGTCCACTTGTAAAAGTTGGCGAACGTGTGAAACCTCGTGACATTTTAGCAGACGGTCCATCTATGGAAAAAGGCGAACTTGCTCTTGGTCGTAACGTACTTGTTGCGTTCATGACTTGGAACGGCTTTAACTATGAGGATGCTGTTATTATGAGCGAACGCCTTGTAAAAGACGATGTGTATACATCTGTTCATATTGAAGAATATGAATCAGAGTCTCGTGATACAAAATTAGGACCTGAAGAAATCACTCGTGATATTCCAAACGTCGGGGAAGATGCACTTCGTAATTTAGATGAACGTGGTATCATTCGCGTTGGTGCGGAAGTACGTGACGGTGACATTCTTGTAGGTAAAGTAACACCTAAAGGGGTTACAGAATTAACAGCTGAAGAACGCTTATTACATGCTATCTTCGGTGAAAAAGCTCGTGAAGTTCGTGATACTTCATTACGCGTACCACATGGTGCCGGCGGTATTATTCTTGATGTAAAAGTATTTAACCGTGAAGATGGCGATGAATTACCACCAGGTGTTAACCAATTAGTTCGTGCTTACATTGTTCAAAAACGTAAAATTCGCGTAGGGGACAAAATGGCCGGACGTCATGGTAACAAAGGGGTTATCTCTCGTATCTTACCGGAAGAGGATATGCCATTCATGCCAGATGGTACTCCTGTTGATATCATGTTAAACCCACTTGGTGTACCTTCTCGTATGAACATCGGACAAGTTTTAGAATTACACTTAGGTATGGCTTCTCGTTCCCTAGGCATTCATATGGCAACTCCAGTGTTTGATGGTGCCAACGAAGAAGATGTTTGGGAAACAATGGAAGAAGCAGGTATGAACCGTGATGGTAAAACAATCCTGTATGATGGACGTTCAGGTGAACCATTCGATAACCGTGTATCAGTTGGGGTCATGTACATGATCAAACTTGCTCACATGGTTGATGATAAACTTCACGCACGTTCAACTGGTCCTTACTCACTTGTTACACAACAGCCACTTGGTGGTAAAGCACAGTTCGGTGGACAGCGCTTTGGTGAGATGGAGGTATGGGCACTTGAAGCATACGGTGCTGCTTATACACTTCAAGAAATCTTAACAGTTAAATCCGATGACGTTGTTGGTCGTGTGAAAACATACGAAGCAATCGTTAAAGGTGAAAGTGTACCAGAGCCAGGCGTTCCTGAATCATTCAAAGTATTGATTAAAGAACTTCAATCTCTTGGTATGGATGTGAAAATGTTAACAGTCAATGATGAAGAGGTAGAGCTTCGCGACTTAGACGAAGAAGAAGATCTTCAACCAGCTGATGCACTTAACATTGCACCACAGCAAGAAACAGAAGAAGAGCCAGTAGAGTCTTTTGAATAATGGAAAACGTTAATTCACATTTTTAGTGAACACGGTCAAAGTTATTTTTCAAATTAGTCGGGCAGGATTTAACGCCCTGTCCGGCTTCTTCTTTTAATAAATCATTCTATTTTTAATCTTTTGCTAAAGAAAAATGATTCTTGCAAACGATTATCGAGCTGCGTAAAAGAGTCTTTATAAAGACCTATACTAGAGGGAGGTAGGCTCCTTGATAGACGTTAATGAATTTGAATATATGAAAATTGGTTTAGCTTCTCCTGACAAGATTCGTTCTTGGTCATACGGTGAAGTTAAAAAACCTGAAACAATTAACTATCGTACATTAAAACCAGAAAAAGATGGTTTATTCTGTGAGCGTATTTTCGGTCCAACTAAGGACTGGGAGTGTCATTGTGGTAAATACAAACGTGTCCGCTACAAAGGCGTAGTTTGTGATCGTTGTGGTGTTGAAGTAACACGCGCGAAAGTTCGTCGTGAACGCATGGGCCACATCGAATTAGCAGCACCAGTTTCTCATATCTGGTACTTCAAAGGAATTCCTAGCCGTATGGGCCTTATTTTAGATATGTCCCCACGTGCACTAGAAGAAGTAATTTACTTTGCATCTTACGTAGTAATCGAACCAGGTGCTACAAACTTAGAAAGTAAGCAACTACTTTCTGAAAAAGAGTACCGTGCTTATCGTGAAAAATTCGGTAACACATTCGAAGCATCTATGGGTGCGGAAGCAATTAAAAAATTATTAGGCAAAATTGATCTTGAAGATGAAACACAATCTTTAAAAGAAGAGTTGAAATCAGCACAAGGTCAACGTCGTACACGTGCCATTAAACGTCTTGAAGTTGTAGAATCATTCCGTAACTCAGGCAACTCTCCTGAATGGATGATTTTAGATGTACTACCGGTAATCCCACCAGAGCTTCGTCCGATGGTGCAATTAGATGGTGGTCGTTTTGCAACTTCTGACTTAAATGATTTATATCGTCGTGTAATCAACCGTAATAACCGTTTAAAACGTTTACTAGACCTTGGTGCTCCAAGCATCATCGTACAAAACGAAAAACGTATGTTACAAGAAGCTGTTGATGCATTAATCGATAACGGTCGTCGTGGTCGTCCTGTAACAGGTCCTGGTAACCGTCCATTAAAATCACTTTCACATATGCTGAAAGGTAAACAAGGTCGTTTCCGTCAAAACTTACTTGGTAAACGTGTTGACTACTCTGGTCGTTCGGTTATCGTAGTAGGTCCAAACTTAAAAATGTACCAATGTGGTCTACCAAAAGAAATGGCAATTGAATTATTCAAGCCTTTCGTAATGAAAGAATTAGTAGAACGTGGCCTTGCTCATAATATTAAATCTGCTAAACGTAAAATAGAGCGTTTAAACAACGATGTATGGGACGTTTTAGAAGATGTTATTCGTGAGCATCCAGTATTACTAAACCGTGCACCTACGCTTCACCGTCTTGGTATTCAAGCGTTTGAACCAACACTAGTTGAAGGTCGTGCTATTCGTCTTCACCCATTAGTATGTACAGCTTATAACGCTGACTTCGATGGTGACCAAATGGCGGTTCACGTACCATTATCAGCGGAAGCGCAAGCAGAGGCTCGTCTTCTAATGCTTGCTGCACAAAACATCCTGAACCCGAAAGACGGTAAACCAGTTGTAACACCATCTCAAGATATGGTATTAGGAAACTACTACTTAACACTTGAACGTGAAGCAGCTCGCGGTGAAGGAACAATTTTCTATGGACCAAACGAAGTATTAATTGCATATGATACAGGTCATGTTCATTTGCATACTCGTATTGCGATTAAAGCAAGCTCGTTAAACAACCCAACATTTACTGAAGAACAAAATAATATGTTCCTATTAACAACTGTTGGTAAAGTAATCTTTAACGAAATCTTGCCTAAGTCATTCCCATATATTAACGAGCCAACTGATTTCAACTTAGAGCAAGAAACACCAAGCAAATACTTTGTTAATTTAACAATTGATGAAGAAACGTTAAAAGAGCTTGAAGCAGATGCTACTTATAATGGGCTTGATGAAAAAGATAAAGTTGAAGCACAACGCACAGCTGTACTGCGCAAACACTTTGCATCAGTACCAGTTGTAAATCCGTTCCGTAAAAAATTCTTAGGTAATATCATTGCTGAAGTATTTAAACGTTTCCACATTACTGAAACATCTAAAATGCTTGACCGAATGAAGAACCTAGGTTTCAAATATTCAACACGCGCTGGTATCACTGTAGGTGTATCTGACATCGTCGTATTACCAGACAAAGGCGAAATTTTAGCGGTAGCTCAAGAAAAAGTAGATAAAGTTCAAGCGCAATTCCGTCGTGGTTTCATCACGGAAGATGAGCGTTATGATCGCGTTATCTCAAGCTGGAGTGCTGCGAAAGATGAAATTCAAGCTAAGCTGATGAAGTCGCTTGAGAAAACAAACCCAATCTTTATGATGTCTGACTCAGGTGCCCGTGGTAACGCATCTAACTTTACACAGTTAGCTGGTATGCGTGGTCTGATGGCCGACCCGGCTGGTCGTAT
>Ga0102589_1005467_pt1 | contig 11096 bp, 11 predicted proteins | sample AraplaMF_Col_mLB_FD_76858 | JGI IMG/M metagenome (GOLD analysis project Ga0102589, IMG submission 76858) | Arabidopsis root microbial communities from the University of North Carolina, USA - plate scrape MF_Col_mLB | ecosystem: Host-associated > Plants > Roots > Endosphere | place: USA... | reverse complement strand
GGAAACGGTCTCCCCGGCGGCATAGCTTTCCTCGATGATCTGCAGTTTGCGTTCGGTTGTCCAGCGTCGCCGCCGGACGTCACCGATCATCAGATCAACCTGTCGAAACTCGTTAGACATAAGCCTACCCTAAGCCTGTGCTTGAGCCTTCCTGCTTATGCTGAGTGTCCGGTCGAAAGTGGGGGCAGTTCACTGACGGGGTTAGATGAATCCCGCGTGCCTTCTACCTAGCCAGCCCAACCGTGCACTGTGATCACAGCGTCAGCGAAATCTCCTGGCGCTTCCCACGGTAGATTGTGTCCGCAGTCGACAAGGCGGTGCTCGTGTCGTGTTTGGAACATGGGGGCATGATCTGCGGTTCCGCCCGGCTTTAGCGGGTCCTGCTTCCCGTCAATGGTGATCGCAGGAACGATGATAGGAGGCTTTTCGGCGAGGCGGGCTTCCAGGTCCGCCAGCGCAGGATCTCCCGGAGCCTTCCCGAAGTCGAAGCGATACGAATGGATCACGACATCAACAAAATCTGGGTTGTCGAATGACGCCGCTGTCCGCTCGAATGTCTCATCGTTGAAAGCCCAGTTCGGAGACCACTGTTTCCATAGCATCCGGCACAGGTCGCGGCGGTGGAAAGACAAGCATTCGCGGCCGCGCTCGTGCTGAAACAGGTGTTGATACCACAAAGCCTGCTCCAGGCTCGGCTGGTAGGCGTGGGTAAGCCTTTCCACATCGATGATGTCGTAGCCCGCATAGGAAACCAGGCCGGCCACTCGTTCGGGCCATAACGCTGTTGCGACACATGAGGCGAGGCCACCCCAGTCGTATCCTGCCAGAACGGCCTTTTCGATGCCAAGCGCGTCCAGAAGGTCGATGACATCCTTGCCGAGAGCCGCCTGCTGACCGCTGCGTATTGTGAACCCGGACAAAAAGCGCGTCGGACCAAATCCGCGCAGGTAGGGTACGATCACCCGCGCCCCCGCGTCTGCCAAGCGAGGCGCCACCCCATCATAGGCATGGACGTCGTAAGGGAATCCATGGCTGAGCACCACTGGCCAGCCGTCTGATGGACCATATTCGAGATAAGCAATTTCAAGGGTGTCGGTTTTGACAGTGCGCATCAATCCTCCGTTGCGAACAGCCTCGTGGCCGTCATCCAATCCTATCTTCCCCGCAGGGCAGGTATCTATCTTCCGTCACTGCTCGGGCAAGGGGAAACCTTCCGGTTTCAGGATAGGAGCCGCGTCAAGGTTTCTGCCACTGCTTGGGGCATCGTCGGCTTGTCGAGCCAGGCACCGTTCCTGAACACAGGTTCGTCCACTTCCGCACCGGCATAGACCACAAATGGAACTCCAGCCGCTACGAGGCGCTCCACGACATCGGCGCACACACCGTCGTTCAAACGCGGATCCACGATCGCCAGATCTGGGCGGTTCGACGACAGCCAATGCAAGGCATCGGCTCGTGTGTCGCATACAGTCACTGACTTGGCGCCAAATCCTCGAAGCATCTCCTCCATGTCCAGCGAGATGAATGGTTCATCTTCGAGAACCAGCACATGGCCGATGTTCGGGCGTATTTCCATGCCCGGACCGTACGGCCGGTTCTGCGTGCACGCAAGTGACGGTTATTAGTCGGGTGACCTCTGGCTGAAACCATTGTTTCCTCTCGACGTTTTCATGTGGTCTGATTGGGAGGTAAACCGTGTCCGAAGCCGAAAAGTCCGATATCCATGGCGATCATCCAGCGGCCGCATCGGGCAAGGGGATGGCCGATCATAAAGAGCTGGCCACTTTCGCGTTTCAGCGGACCCGGATGCCGATGGTCGTTGCAGACGCACGTGAGCCGGATTATCCGATAGTCCTTGCCAATGACGCATTCCTGGATCTTACGGGCTACTCCGCGGAGGAACTGCTCGGCCACAACTGCCGAATGCTTCAAGGCGAGGCCACTTCGAAGACCGCAGTTGCCCAAATCCGAGCGATAATCGCGCAAGAGCGGGAGGGCACTGTCGAGATCCTGAACTGTCGAAAAGATGGAAGTACATTCTGGAACCAGCTTTATCTCAGCCCCATCAGGGACGACGACGGCAGGCTCGTCTACTACTTCGCGTCCCAGATCGACGTCACCGAATACCGCAAGATCCAGACGCTGGAGGAGGCAGAACACCGTCTGCTGCTGGAAGTCGACCATCGGACAAAGAACGTCCTTGCTATCGTCGACAGCATCGTCCGTCTCAGCAAATCCGGCGATGCCACGCTCTATGCCGCCTCGGTGCAGCAACGGGTGCAAGCACTGTCGCGCACGCATATGCTTCTTGCCGACAATGGTTGGCAGCAGGTTTTGCTCCGCGACATCGTTACGCTCCAGGTCGGCGTCTTCGGCGATCGCAACGTCACCATTGAAGGGCCTGACATCATGATCCCGGCGCCTTCCGTACAGCCGATCGGTCTCGCGATACACGAGCTTGCCGCCAATGCCGCCGTTCACGGTTCTCTGTCGCATCGCGACGGTGGCCTGGAGATCAGCTGGAAAGATTCAGGCGACGGCATCAGTCTTGAATGGCGGGAACTGGGCGGAATGGTGCGAAGGACCGAGTCCGGGAAAGGGTTTGGCAACGTGCTGCTCGGCGCGGTTCTTGAAAGGCAACTCGGGGGCCATATTACCCGCGAATGGGGCAAGGAGGGACTGCGTCTCCTTGTCGAGTTGCCATCCCTCGATCGCGTGGGCCAAGGTCTCAAATCAAATCCATAAGGCCGTGCCCGGCGTCGGTTTCGCAGGAGAAGCGGCGAGGGTAGGAAGCGCGATTCCGAGGTCTCGAGAGGCCGCGGATCCGGGCCAATACGTAGTTCCTCGGTCGCGCGGCACTGTTACAGCCGCCTGGGCGAGAGGCAGTGAGCTATCAGACCACACCTGTATCGCTGAAGATCTAACGGACATTCGGCGGTGCTGATGGTTGAGACTGAGGCTTTTTCCGAAGCTATGAGAGCTGGACCCATGCTGCAATCACCAGCAGCAGTAGAAAGATCGCCGGCGGGGGGATGTGGCGGTAGTCTCGCACTCGCACGATAGCGGCGATCGCCGCGACCATGATGCAAACCCCCAACGCCACGCCAAGCGTGAAAGTCGGGCGCAGGAGGAGAAGTACGGCCGTCGTGAATTCGAGAAGTGCGGTGACCCAGCACCACCACCATGGAAATCCGTAGCGGACGAATTCTTCCCGGACTGGCTTGCGGGCGGTAGCATTGACGACGGCACCAATCAGAAAGGCTGCCGCGGCAATCACCGTTGCGGCATTCCCGAGCGAAAACGAAATGAGGTTGGACATGTGGAAGACCCTAACGGTTCAGTAGCATGCTTGCGCGATAGCAATGAACATAGATATAGCATTGCTAGATTATCAACCGTTGCTTTGTAAAGTTTAGACCGCTACAGTCCTCTCCGCAGATCGAAGAGGGCGGAAGTGTGGGTATTAGCGAGCGTAAAGAGCGGGAACGAGCTCAGCGAGAGCAACGGATTATCGCCGCAGCCAGAAACCTTGCCGAACGGGATGGCTGGTCTTCCGTTACCGTCCGACGCCTGGCGCAGGAGATCGAATACAGCCAGCCCGTCCTCTACGCGCATTTCGAAAACCGTGACGCTGTCGTTGGAGCGGTCGCACTTGAGGGTTTTGGAGAACTTGTCCCCGCATTGCGTGCGTCGGTTCGCAAAGGTGCATCGCCGGCAGAGGCTATGGAAGCCGTCGCCACTGCATATCTCGATTTCGCCTTCGAACGGCCGGCTCTCTACGAGGCCATGTTCGTTCTACCGACCGGACTTCGGTTCGCGAAGTCCGACACGCCCCAGGTACTGCGTGAAACATTCGAAGCCATGATGGCAGTCATTAAGCCGTTTAGCGCCGACCCGGAAATCGCAACTGAAACTTTTTGGGCTGCCTTACACGGACTGGCGGAGCTTGAGCGCCATGGTCGCATCAGGGACGCCTTCCGAGGGGAGCGGCTGAGGCGTATCGCGGCGATGTTCGCGAATGCGTCGAACTGCTAACGGGAGGTTATGCCATACTCGCTTCTTTCCGGCGAATAGCCGCCTGCCAGGCCGCTGGACGTGCCTGGAAATTGGAAGGTCCTGGTCATCTGTCACTTCGAATTGATGATCTCAGTATCCTACGTTACCGTCCAGCGCATCGGCGAGGGATGCCATACGACTATCCGATCACGCCAATGCTCATCTCTTCGGGTGCTTACAGCTGGGCAGTTAGAAACACATACGGGGCCAGCATCCACCATAGGCGAGATCTAGAGCGTGCCATTCAGCTGCCTGGCGACCGTCGCCTCATCCATGAGGAACCACATTTCTGCGAAACGGCCGTCACGGATCCTGTACGATGCGAATTCCATGAAGTTCACCGATCGTCCCGTCGGTTCGTGACCCACGAACGTCTTGATCGGCGTGCCGGTGTTCTGCAGCCTGACGGCGATGCGGTCATCGACAACGAAAAGATCCTGAATATTCCACCGGTAGTCTGGAACGGCGTCCGTTATCACTTTTAAGGATTCCATGACGCCATCTCTCGGGTACGGCACGCCGAGCCTCAGGACTTCTTCGTGGATCATGCTTTCGACCGTGGCTGCGTCGCGCGCGTTGAGCGCGTCGATGTAGCGAGTGTAAAATTCGGTGAGGTCAGGGTTTGCCATCTTTGCCTCCTTTGAAGTTGAGGGTGTTTATGGAATGGCTCGCCCACCGAACATCCGGCACAATGCCGCAGGTCACTAGGAAAGGGATCGGTCATGGAAATCGCTTTGATGGGTGTTGATCTCGGTAAAAATAGTTGCAGCATCACTGGGCTCGACGCGACCGGGCAAGTGGTGTTTCGACGAAGAGTCCATCGTGACGGCGTTGTGAAGCTGGCGGACAAATATCCTAACTGTATCGTTGCTATGGAAGCATGTTGTGGAGCCCATTTCCTCGGTCGTCTCCTTCGAGCTGGGGGCCATGAGGTTCGCTTGATGTCGCCGGAATACGTGCGTCCATATGTGAAGGCGCAAAAGAACGATGATCGAGACTCCGAGGCTATTGCGGAAGCGGCGACACGCCCGACAATGCGCTTTGTAGAGCTGAAGTCTGAGGAGCAACTCGACATGCAAATATTACATCGGGCCAGAGACCGTCTCGTGGCCGAACGCACAGCGTTAGCCAATCAAATCAGGGCAATTCTGTTGGAGCGTGGGATCACGATACCTCAGGGTAGGCAGAAACTCGAAAGCGGACTGCCCAAGGTCCTCGAAACGCATGACCTTATGCTCAGCGATAGAATTCGAACCCTGCTTCAGGAGTTGAACGAAGAGTTGCAGAATCTAACGCGGCGCATAACTCAGTTTGATAAGGAGTTCGAGATGTTTAGCAAAAGCAACGATGCCTGCCGCAGGCTGTCTACGATACCTGGGATCGGAGCACTGAACGCCACGGCCTTTGTCGCCGCAATCGACAATGCTCAAACTTTTGCTAGAGGCCGAGATCTGGCAGCATGGCTTGGCTTGGTCCCACGACAGATGACGACGGGCGGCAAACCTAAACTCCTCGGCATCAGTAAGCGAGGAAACTCCTACTTGAGGCGAATGCTAATTCATGGCGCTCGTGCAGCGATGCCCCATATTGCGCGATTGGAAACTCCAACCGGAGCTTGGCTACGAAGATTGCTGGCTCGGGCTAATCCAAATGTCGTCGTCGTCGCTTTGGCCGCCAAAATGGCCCGTGTGATATGGGCAGTGTTGCAGCGGCGAACGACTTACCAGCAGGCCGCCGCCTGATTGGCGCGTACGACCTGAAAGCTTCTGCGGGTGGAATGAGGAAGATGGCCTGACAGTTAAACGGTGTCTTGAAAACCTGACCAAAAAAATGGCGCGCTTTCGCACGCCGAGGTGTTTATGAGGATCAGGGCGCGCGAAGCTCCATCTTGGCCAAGGTCAGCCTTGAGACCGGATACGTTGGTGCAGATTGTTCAGCCTTGTTTATTTGACCACTTGCGGAGGGGCGAGCCATACGTTTTATTGAATGCAGCGAAGATGCCCGTGGGGCGGCCGGGCCAAACGCCGCAGCGGTGGCGGAAAGCGCTGCAAGCGTGGCAAATTGTCGGCGGGTTCTCATGACGACGCCTACCTTTTGTCAGACTTGATTTCGTTGGACACGGAGCCAGAGTCGTCCGGGTCGGTACCTTCAGGCGGTTAGCCGGACACTACGCATGCCGCCGTCGACAGACAATGCCTAACCGGTCACGAAACTGGCGGCAGGACTGGCGAGGAAGGCGACGGCCGCCGCGACCTCCGCAGCAGTGCCGTAGCGTCCGAGCGCCGTCAGGCTCCGATTGACATCGGCCTGTGCGCCCCGCGCCGGATTCTGGTCGGTGTCGATAGGGCCCCGCTGAACCGCGTTGACGGTGATCCCCTTCGGACCGAGGTCGCGGGCAAGCCCCTTGGTAAAAGCCAGGATCGCAGACTTCGTCATGGAATAGGCCGTCAGGCCGCCGTAGGGCACACGCTCGGCAAGGCAGGATCCGATGGTGATGATGCGTCCCCCTTCCTGCAGGTGTGGGATGACCGCTTGAGAGGCCAGGAGCACGGCGCGCACATTGACGGCGAGCAAGGCGTCGATGTCTTCCAAACTCATGTCCGGAAGCGCGCCGCCCCGGGCGATGCCGGCGTTGTTGACGAGGATGTCAATCCCCCCGAGCTTTTCGACGACTTCCGCGACCAGGCGCTTCACTGCATCCGGGTCGGCGTTGTCGGCTTGCACAGCAAAGGCTTTGCGTCCTTTGCCTTCAATGACGTTCGCGACCTTTTGGGCAAGATCGGTAGAGCGTTCGTAGCTGATGACGACATCCGCCCCTTTTTCCGCCAGGGCGATTGCGATCGCAGCGCCGATCCCGCGCGACGCACCCGTCACCAGTGCGCGTCTACCCATTAATTCACTCATGGGAGTTTCCTGTTTGATTGTTGTGCCGGACATCGGTCCAGACGAGCCCGAGCCTTTCGCTATGCAGGCGCTTTATTTCGCCTTCACCGAGTTCAGGAAGTCGAGGAGATAGGAAGTGACCTTCTCGGGCGCTTCTTCCGCGATGTAATGGCCACTCTCGGTGATATGCTCGAGCCGCGGGTTGGTGAGCCGCTTGCTCATGAAGTCGACGAGCAGGCCGTTGCCGAGACCGCCGATCCCGAGCGAGGGCATGGTCAGGCGTTCAGGATAGGTCTTCTGGTCGGCTAGATCCTTGGGATAGGCCTGATACCAGCCGTTGCCGCCCCGCACGCCATCCCGGGAATTGTACGCGTTGGCGTAGACCGCCCGATCCTGCTTGGTCAGGGCGTCCTGCTTGAACAGCAGTGAGTCCCAAAACCAATTCTGATAGATAGAGGCTCGACCTTCGATCAATTCATCAGGCAGCTCGTGAACCTGGTTGAATGCGAACCACCAAAGGAAGAAGTTGTCCCGAAACTCGCCGGAGACCGGCTTCTCCGGAATGAGCTTCAGATCAGCGGCGCTCTCGGGCAAGGCAGCAACGTCCAGGAACGTAACCGATGTCGTGGCCTCCGGATAATTGGCGGCATAGGCATAGGCGACCTGGGAGCCGATATCGTGGCCCACGATATGGGCCGACGTCAGGCCCATGCTTTTGACGAGTTCGTGGATGTCCTTTGCCATCGTCTTTTTGTCGTAGCCGCTGGCCGGCTTGTCCGAAGTGCCCATTCCGCGAATATCGACCGCGACCACGTGGTAATGTTCTGCAAGTCTCGGCATGATTTTGTGGAATGCCCACCAGGTCTGCGGCCATCCCGGCATGAGGATCGCCGTGGGGCCTTTGCCGCCCTCGACATAGTGGAGCCGGACGCCATTCACGTCGGCTTCGCCGTTCTTGAAGCCTTTCAGCTGACCGACAAGCTTCGTGTCGGAGACATCGATCCCTTCGTAGGGGTTACCCTTATCTCTCGTTTGCGCCGAAGCGAGTTGTGGAAGTGCGAGGCTAAGGCCGAGGACGGCCGATATGACCATTCGCCTGACAGACGTGCTGGGTGTTTGATGAGTCGCGAACATGTTCATTCTCTTTGTTTTGTTGGATGTCTCTCGACCTACCGGCTGGCGGTACATTGGCCACTTTGAGGAGCGGATACCGGCCGGCCGGACAAGTCTTTGAAATCAGGTGTTCAGGCCGCTATCGACATTGAGGATCGCACCAGTGATCTGCCTTGCTGCCGGGCTCGCCAGGAATGCGACGGCGGCTGCGATATCGGCAGGTGCGCTGTACCGGCCCAACGGAACAAGGTTGCGCTGGAATTCGGAGTACTCTCCGTCCGCCGGGTTCATGTCGGTATCGGTCGAGCCCGGCTGGATAAGGTTGGCCGTGATGCCGCGCGGTCCGAGCTCTTGGGCAAGGCCGCGGGTGAATGACTGCAACGCTGACTTCGTCATGTAGTAGATGGTGCCCGTCGAGCCGACGATACGATCGGCACCAGCTGAACCGATCGTGATGACCCGTCCGCCGGGGCCAAGGTGGGCAATAGCAGCTTGTGTTGCCAGGATGGGACCGCGGACATTGACCGCAAGCAGTGCGTCAATGTCCTCGACGTTGATCTCGGCAATCGCTCCGTAGAGCGCGATACCAGCATTGTTCACCAGGATGTCGAGGCCGCCAAGCTTTGCTACTGCTTCGTCCACTGACCGGCGGATTGCGACCGGATCTGCGCTGTCGGCTTGGATCGCTATTCCGCGACGGCCATGGGTCTCAATCGAAGCGGCGACGGCCATCGCGCGGTGAGTCGAATTTTGAAACGTGAAGGCGACATCGGCGCCATATTCTGCGAGCATCTGGGCGATTGCTGCTCCGATACCGCGAGAACCGCCGGTCACAAGCGCCTTTTTGCCGGTAAGATCAATCATGTTAACTCCGTTCAGGTAGCAATCAAAGCGGACCAGAACCTTACGGATCCTCTGGGATGTCGCGTGGGTTCGCTGCCGACGTCCGCTTTGATCCGCGGCAACGTCAGCCGAACATAGTCACGCCACCTCGGTCGCCGTAGGCGGGTCCGGGGACTACGAACTATTCCTGCGAGGAATGGATCAGGAGGAGATACGCAAAGTCGGCTCCTCGGCGCAGATCTGGGCCAGGAGGTCGATGACAACGCGAATACGTTCCGGCATCCGTCTGCCGCCTGCGGAAATCACATGGATCGGCGACGGGTCCGGGAGGTAGTTTTGAAGAATTGGAGTGATCGCACCAGCGTCAATGTCGGCGGCGAACATGGCCCGGCCACCATAGCCAATGCCAAGCCCCGCCAGCACGGCCGCGCGTTGATCCTCAGCGTCATTGGATCGGAAGTTGCCCTCCGGTTCGAGGAGAAAGGCTCCGTCCGCGTGCTTGAACTTCCAGGCCTGTGTTGCGCCCTGGCTTTGACCAGCGATCAGATTATGGGAGCGTAGATCGTCGAGACTTGCGGGCATTCCAAAGCGTTCGAGGTAGGCAGGTGTTGCCACGACAGCCATGTGCAGGTCACCGATCTTGCGAGCAATTAGTGAAGAATCGGCCAAAGGTCCGACGCGTAGCGCAATGTCGATCCGTTCTTCCACAAGATCGACCCGCCGCTCCGAAAGAGACAGATCGATCGAGATGTTCGGGTAGCGCTGCATGAAGGCGGGAAGCCGAGGAATAATGTACATACGACCAAGGGCTGGCGGCGTTGCCAACCGCACCAGACCCGCAGGGCTGCTCCGGTTCTGTCCAATCCGAAGTTCTGTTTCATCGAGATCGCCAAGGATCCGAAGCGCGGATTCATAGAGATCTTGTCCCGCCGCCGTCGGGCTTAAACCGCGCGACGTCCGGTTGAGGAGCGGCACGCCGAGACGGGACTCGAGTGCAGCGATTTGCTTGCTCACCGCCGGCTGGCCGATACCCATTTCCCGGCCGACATGCGAAAAGCTGCCACGCTCGATCACACGAACGAAGAGCCGCAGCGATGAAAAGCGATCCACGGTCCTCGTCCTTTCAAGGTATCTTCTTGGCATCCATAACCAAATCTCGGCTGGGGGAGAAGGCCGCCGGTCGATTTCGTAAAACGGGATGGTGAAATCGTTTACTTTCAAAATGAGCTTGCGGAGGCCCCGAGCGCAATCGCGCTGTTTTGTCCCGGAACTACGTCGGATTTATCAGCACATTTACACGCGCGCGCTGCAGCACAGTATTTCGTCAGGAGCAAGGGCTGTTTGGCTCACGTACCCGCCGCGCCTGGTAAGCCTTTAGCGCGACCAGGACGATGCGCAGGAGCGATGGGTCGATGGTGTCGGGAGACCCCGACTGATAAGATCCCCTATGATGTGGTCGGCCTGAATGCGACTGCCGGCTTCGACGTCTCGAAACATCGAGGTCGTCATCGGGGAGCCGGGAGCGGTCAGCATCGCGAGCGTCCGCTTCCTGGATTCCTCACTTAGCGGATGCCCATTGGCTGCGGCGATGGTAGCCGAAGTCGAAAAGTCGGGAGAAGCATGGTTTGGCTCCTCCAACATGGGATGGCAAGGCTTCTTTCCGGCGCAGCGTTTCGTCCTGGCGAACGACGGACGACGACATCGGCCGGCTTATTGCTCTTCTGTCGAGATTGCGCAGGGAGGCAAAGACAAGGGCAGGCTCATAAAGGAAGATGCCGAGGTCCGCGCGATCGTCAACTTTCGGCACGGACGATCATCGAACCGACAGATGGCCGTCCGGTTGTAAGATCAATGGGAGGGCCAGCCCGCGCAAATCAGGGTGTCGTGGCTTTTCATCTCTCGCGAGCCTCGGCCCAATGAGGATAGGTCACGAAGGCCGTTGTCGCACCCTCTCCCTCTGTCGTAATCGTGACGGATTGGCCCTTAGGCATGTAGACAATGTCGCCGGGTCCCGCAGTTATCGTGCCCTCGTTGGTGGACACGGACAATCGGCCCTCAAGGACGATCATCGTGTCGTCGACGGCCATCGTCTCGGTCAACGACTGACCGGGAGCATACCGGCCGTACCCAATCGAGACAGGGCCGCCGTTTCTCTCGTCCACCAGGTTACCGACATAGATGTCGGCATCCTGTCCCGGCGA
>Ga0102589_1005465_pt1 | contig 11099 bp, 12 predicted proteins | sample AraplaMF_Col_mLB_FD_76858 | JGI IMG/M metagenome (GOLD analysis project Ga0102589, IMG submission 76858) | Arabidopsis root microbial communities from the University of North Carolina, USA - plate scrape MF_Col_mLB | ecosystem: Host-associated > Plants > Roots > Endosphere | place: USA... | reverse complement strand
CAGGCCGCATGTCAGCCCAAATTGGGGCACAATTCCTCGAGAAGCCGCATGGCGGCATCGGAATCCTGCTTGGCGGAGTACCTGGCGTACGACGCGGCAAGGTTACGGTTATTGGCGGCGGTGTTGTTGGAACGAACGCTGCCAAGATCGCAGTAGGTCTTGGAGCAGATGTTACCATTATCGATATGAACGCAGATCGCCTGCGCCAGCTGGATGATCTATTCGGCTCGAGTGTGAATACCTTAATGTCGAACCCACTCAATATTGCCGAAGCGGTAGCCGAATCCGACTTGGTCATCGGTGCAGTTCTTATACCGGGCGCTAAAGCGCCGAAGCTCGTAACGGAAGCGATGATTCGTTCCATGCAGCCTGGTTCTGTTGTCATCGATGTCGCCATCGATCAGGGCGGTATTTTCGAAACGGTTGATCGCATTACCACTCACGACGATCCGATATACGTCAAGCACGGTGTCGTTCATTATGCTGTCGCGAATATGCCAGGTGCTGTTCCGCGCACATCAACGATGGCGCTCACGAATGTTACCGTGCCTTACGCATTAAGCATCGCGAACCTCGGACTTGGCAGAGCATTGCAGAACAGCCAGCCGCTCATGCGCGGCGTCAATACTGCAGGCGGAGCGATCACATACGAAGCGGTAGCTCGCGACCTCGCACTTCCGTACGTGCCTGTCGAAGAGGCGCTCCATAATGCAAGTGTGATTTAATAGCAGGATTGTACGGCAACAATTGGGTTTCCTCTCCCCCTCAGGAGATATCATATTCCATGTTCTGTATGTGGGACGCTCAGCAATTGGGCGTCTATTTTTTTTTGGAAATGAACAAGCCTATACAAGCTTAGAAAACACAAGAGGTCAACAACCAATGCATAATTGGCATGTTGACCTCTTTCATTACGTATTTCATTCATTATGCATTACGCTAAACCGAACCCATGCACCAGCCCAAAGCCTAGCAGGGACAGCAGAATGGAACCAATGAATCCCGCCGCGAACGACTTCATCCCAAGTCTGCGGAATGAGACAAGATCGACATTCAAGCCGAGCCCCGCCATCGCCATGGCAATCAGCATGTAGGCCGCAATGACGATATATCCTGCAATCTGTTCTGGAACGATCCCTAGTGAATTAAACCCGCTGACGAGCAGGAATCCAAGGATGAACCATGGAATCGGTACTTTGGCTTTCTCCGTCCGAGCACCTGCTCCTGCCTCCTTGCGGCTCTCACGTGATGACCAGATGCCGATCAGAATAGCGACAGGAACTAGCAAAGCTACACGCGTAAGCTTAACAATGACCGCCATATCGACCGCTGCGCTGCCCCCTGGATCTGCTGCTGCAATGACATGGGCAATTTCATGCAGTGTCGCACCGGCAAATATCCCATATCCGTTATCCGACAAGCCAAGTACCGGGAACAAGAACGTATATACTAATGTAAAAATAGTGCCCAATATCGCAACCATCGCTGCACCGATTGCCGTTTCTTCGTCCTTGGCTTTAATTTGCGGCGCTATCGCTACCACAGCTGCCGCACCACAAATCGCGGTTCCGCACGCCGTCAATATACCGAGCCTTTTCTCAACCTTGAACAATCTCGTAAGTCCATATACGACCGACAAGGTAAATACAATGACGATAACCGCCATCATGAATACTTTAGGGCCTGCACGTACTATATCCATAAGGTCTAAGCGCATCCCGAGCAAGATAATGCCGAGGCGGAGCAGCTTTTTACTCGAAAAATTCGTTCCTGCGACAATCTCCTGCGGCACCCCGATGGTAGCACGCCACGCGATACCGATCAGAATGGCGATCACAAGCTGCCCCATGATACTAAGGAAAGGCAATCCCGCAAGCAGCTTTGCTGCAACCGCAATGATGAGTGTCAGCGCGATGCCGAGCGCAAATCCCCTGTATTGTTTATTTCGCTTCGGCTTGGTGGCCAGAAGAACTTCCCCGTTATTCATATCCATCCCTCGTCTCTAAGCAGGCGTAACCTGATACTTACGATGAATACTATATATGTCTTCGCTCGAGAGGGGAAATACGGATATGCAATCTCTAGCATAAGAAAAACTTATTGTCGGTATATTTATCTATAACATGAGGAGCAATTTGGTGCCTCTATGTGCCGTCCGACATTGACCATTCGCCAGGCATACTTAAGTTACATACAAAAATACCCCCAAGGCATTCTTTATACCGTCCGATATAAGAACTTGTCCTTAGAGGTGATTGAATGGTCTCATATTAAGGGTAGTCTAGACTACTGTGTTCGAATGAAGGTTCAAATATATATTCTGACTGTAGAAAATTATGGTATGATACATGAGTACAACTGATTCGGCATGAAGGGCGGTCGGCTAGTCTCCCTGACGGGAGGTGATGCCCATGACAGTATTCGAAGCACTAACGCTAATGATTAGCTTTGGTTCGCTTATCGTGATGCTGTTATCGTTTAATAAACGGAAATAGACCGCCCCATAGCAAGGTATCGGTCTATTTCATGTCCGTCTTTGCAGCCGACCGTTCTTACATGCGGCCGTTGTGCAGGGATCGTGTTGGTAGCACGATCCCTTTATTCATTGTATCGCTGTTATTACATATTATACCTGATTGCTGAAGCTTAGCAACTTGAAATATAACACCTATCATTTAAGAACTGCTTCTGCCCAACCTTATGCTGTCAGGCTATGATCAGGTAAACGTATAACTTCGACATCAAGAATGGAGGATCATGATCTGAACATGAGCAAAGCAATCTTACATCTAGAAGGGTTGTCCGTATTATTAGGATGCATCTATTTTTACGACTACTATCAATTTAGCTGGCTGTTGTTTTTTGTTCTGCTATTTGTTCCTGATGTATCCATGATCGGATATATACTAAGTAATAAAGCAGGAACAATTATTTATAACGTTTTTCATACCTACTGTGTATCGTTCGGAACCATTATGTGTGGAATCCTCTTATCTAATCAGACTATCTTAGCAGTGGGGATCATATGGACAGCCCATATTGGAATGGATCGCATGTTTGGATTTGGGTTAAAGTACACGACAACATTTAAAGATACTCATTTTAACCGACTATAGTAAGTAAAGAATCAACGGAGGATCGTTAGCCAAATGATCGTAGATACAATGAAGGTATATGTAGCGGTCGTGGAGCAGCGTAATTTCTCGCGGGCCGCTGAACTGCTCCATCTCTCACAGCCTGGCGTCAGCCAGCATATCCGCAACTTGGAGCAGGAATTCGGTGTGCAGCTCATCCATCGCTCGCCTAAGCATGTGAAGTTGACCGAAGCTGGAGAGATATTATATAAGCATGCGAAGGAGATGATCGCCCGCTATGAGGCGGCACGCGAAGATATCGGGCTGCTGCGGGATGAGGTGACCGGATCGCTGCGCATCGGAGCCAGTTTCACAATCGGAGAATATATATTGCCACGCATCGTTGCTTCATTCGCACGCCAATACCCGAGCGTAGATGTTCAAGTAACCGTAGCCAATACGGAGCAAATTGCACAGTCCGTACGCGCGAATGAACTGGACATCGGACTCGTAGAAGGCAAAATCGAATATACAGATCTTCAGCTTGGCACTCCGTTCATGGAGGATGAGATGGTGCTCGTTGTACCGCCAAACCATTCGTTTGCTTCCATGCCCACCATCGAGCCCCGCATGCTGCATGACGAGGTATGGGTGCTGCGTGAGCAAGGCTCGGGTACAAGGGCGTACAGTGATCAATTCATGAGCGATCTGAAGCTGCACATCAAGCGTTCCTATGTCTTCAACAGCAGTCAAAGTGTCAAGGAAGCTGTCATGGCCGGACTCGGGATTGCAATGCTCTCTTATTGGGTCATTCGCAAAGAGCAAGAGCATGGTGATCTGCGCTTGGTGCACGTGAAGGGCAAGAGCGTCAAGCGAGCGTTCCACATTCTTCAGGACAATAACGCTTCTGCCACGATGGCCATGACGATGTTCATCGACCAGGTAAGGCATTTCCAAATGCGGTAATCCAATCTCACCTGGCCGCCAATGCAGCTAAGCATGCTGGAAGCTCCATGATGCTGTGGATGACGAAATCAGGTCTAATCTGCTCTGGCAGAACTATGCACTCGTCATCCCCGAACAGCTCCCTGTGCAAGCTCTGACATTCCCGCTGAAGCTGCTGGCTGCATAGCGGCAAGAAGATCTGTTCATGCACGCGCTGTTCAGGAGCGAGCTGATGCAGTTCCTGTGGAAGCTTACGGTTCACCAGGATAGAAGCTGCTCCAGATTGATTCGCCATGTACACATCATGATCCAGCCGATCCCCAACATGTGCGGCGATTGTACCGTGCTGACGGAGAAAGCGAAGCATATGCGCATCAGGTTTGCCGCCGCCTGCAATCTCCGGTGTCACGATAAGCTCGAAATATGCCGCAATGCCAAGCGCTTCGAGCACAGGATATTGATATTTATAGTATCCGTTCGTCGCAACCGCCAATCGATAGCCATCCTGCTTCAACTGCTCCAGAACGGTCTTCACCCCTTCTTCGAGCAAATAGATCTTCGTTGGCGGCTCTGCATGCTTGCGCACGAGTTGTTCTACTTGAATATCTATACTTGGAGCCACACCGAGTTCAGCAAGGACTACTCCCACCATATCGTCCCAATCGTAGGCTGCAACTGTCTCACCAGCTTCCATTCGCTTCCGATGTTCCGCATGAAGAAGCTTCCCCATATCGAAACTCGTGTCATCGTACGCTTCGATATCTGTACGCAATTGCAATTGCTCCCGCACAACACTTGTAATCTCCGGAAAGATCCATGCAGCAAATGGATTCTGCATCAATGTCCCATCCAAATCAAAGGTAACCCAGCTGCTCATCCGCTCGCTCCTTCCTTCCCTATCCCTTGCCCAACAAGCATAACAAGCCCCACATGCCCCACATGCCAACACTTCGTTCACTCTACTGCTAGGTGCTAACACTAAGTTTACTCTACTGCCAGTATGCTAACACAAAGCACACTAAGTTTACTCTACTGTGCTAGTATGCTAGCTGCTTTACAGCCCTCATCAGCCTTACACAAAGTAATTACGAATATAGAATATAAAGATAAAGATTCCTATGATAAGTAGGCAGCTGCCAAACCATTACCCGAACCAAACCTTACTCAGCCGCTCAACACCTTCTCTTATCTGGTGCAGACTGAGTCCACCGAAGCCAATGAGCAAGGAGGGCATCTCGTCTGCTTCTTGCTGAATTCGATAAGTCGAGGTCGGATACACCTTGACTCCAACAGTTCTTGCCGCATCAATTAATTGCTGCTCATGATGTTCATGCTTCACTTGAAGCACGATATGAAGTCCAGATTGCTGACCAATGACGCGGACTCGATCGCCCATTACTTTTTTAAGGGCTGTCATCAATGTACTGTGCTTCTCTTGATACAGCTTGCGCATTTTCCGCAGATGCTTGTCCCAATGCCCTTCTGTCATGAATCGCTCCATTGTCATCTGATGCAGCTTCGAAGCCGTCTGCTCATAAGCAGAGAATTCAAGCTTATACCGCGTTAGCAGCCATGGAGGAAGCACCATATAGCTTAGGCGTATGGAAGGAAGCAGAGACTTGGAGAACGTTCCAACGTAGATGACCCGACCATGCCCATCCAGCCCTTGCAGTGAAGGGACAGGCTTCGCACCGTACTTGAACTCTCCATCATAATCATCTTCGATAATAATGCTTCCTCTCTCGTTCGCCCATTGCAGCAGCTGCATCCGCTTCGCAATAGACATCACCATGCCCTGTGGAAACTGATGCGACGGCGTTACATATACCGCACCAGCATTCCGTTCTCTTAGCTGCTGTACAGATATGCCTTCAGCTTCCAGCGCAATCGGCTCTATCTCGAAGCCATGATGATAGAATATGGCCCGCGCCCCGTCATATCCCGGCTCCTCCATCGCAATCGAACGCGTATCTTGGCGAATCAGCTGACAGATAAGCATGAGCAGCTGCTGGATGCCAGCCCCCATCACAATCTGCTCCGGCGTGCAGCGCACTCCCCTTGATTGGTACAAATACTGAGCAATGGCCCTCCGCAATCCCGCTTCGCCCTGACGGTGTCCGTACTGCAGCGCCTCATCCTGCCTATATCGAAACAAATCATTCGCTAACTTCCGCCATACGATTAACGGGAACTTCTCCCTATCTACATTGCCATGGCGGAAATCAATCTCAATTTCTGCATCCTTATCAGATCCATCCCTGTCCTCCAGCGATACGGAAGTTGGTAATGGCTGCGTCGGCTCTCGTTCAACTTCTTCTGTGAACCCTCCTGCTAGCTCTCGGTCAGATCCTCTATCTCTACTCTCTGCATCCTTCACATCCCCTTCAATCGGCATGACAAACAAGCCAATTCGGGAGCGATTCTCCACATACCCTTCTGCTATCAACTGCTGATAGGCTGCCTCAACCGTATTGCGGCTCACCTGCAAATGAACAGCCAGTGTTCGGATCGAAGGCAGACGCGTACCTGCTACTAACGTTCCGTTCACTATCTGCTTCGCAATATAACTGTACAGCTGTGCATACTTCGGCTCTGTTGCATGATCATCGATATGCGGTGTCAGTTCAAGCATATTCATTCCACCTCTGTCCCCATCCAAATCTATAAATCTGCCACTTATCAACAGGACAGATAGTCAGTACAATAATACCATTATTTCGTAATGACAGGAAGGAAGATCAGATGGCTAGCGTATGGTTCAGCTATGTATTACTCGGGCTGTCTCTCTCAGCCCCCGTCGGCCCAATCAGCATTGCACAGATTAAGGCTGGGTTAAAAAATGGATTCTGGAACGCTTGGTTCTTAGGTCTTGGCGCAATGAGCACAGATGTCATCTTCATGCTGCTTATCTATTATGGAGCCACCTCGTTCCTAACAACGCCGCTCGCCAAACTGATTCTATGGATTGCAGGGTTCATATTGCTGCTGTATCTTGGATATGAGAGTATTCGCGAGGCTAGATCTACAGTGCAGATCTCAGATTCAGATGCCAAGAAGGAGCATGTCGGTTCTTCTTTTTTATCGGGCTTCTTGCTGGCGTTATCCAACCCGCTTAACATCGTATTCTGGATTGGCATATACGGCTCGGTAATGGCATCGACCATAGATGTAATAGGCAAGCAGGATACCTTGCTGTACAGCAGTGCGATCATTATCGGTATTCTCATATGGGATCTGTTCGTCGCAATCGTGACTCATGTCAGCCGCAAAGCCGTCACGCCACGCCTTATGCAATACGTATCGATTGCCGCAGGGATTGTATTTATTGGCTTCGGCATCTATTTCGGCTATTCCGCCGTCCAACAAGCCCTCTCATTCTTTTAAATGCTATCACTTCCGCTGGATCGACTAGCGATTATCTTATACATACAAAGGAGACAGTCACACATGCACTTTATTTTCGATATCGATGGTACAATTTCATTCAAAGGACAGCCGGTCTCTGCACCAATTATGGACTGCTTGGCACGCATTCAAGAAGCTGGACATGTCGTCGGCTTCGCGTCTGCCCGCCCGTGTCGGGATATGCTGCCCGTGCTTGATGAACGCTTTCACCAAAACCTGCTTATCGGCGCCAATGGCGCCATGACCTATTTCAAGGGAGAACGTCTTGCAAGCAGCCCGCTTCCCCAATTAACTTCAGATACAATCATGAGCTTGCTGGAGCAATATGGGGCTTCATATCTCGTAGACGATGAGTGGAACTATACACATAACTTGGAGGATTCACATCCCTTCCTGTTCAATGTCGATCCACTGCGATTGGCAGCTCATGTACCGATGAACGAAATTCACAGCACCATTAAAATTCTTGTTCTAGGCAGCAATCGCTTAGAGGAACTCTCTGAAAAGCTTAAGTCATTGGATACAACGCTTCACTATCACTCTGCGGAAGGCATTCTGGACATGACTAACGTTGGAGTTAACAAAATGGCTGCCCTGCGCTCATTCGGTATTAACTCTGGTCAATTCGTCTGCTTCGGCAACGATATGAACGATATTCCGATGTTCGAGCAAGCTGGATACGCTGTTGCCATTGGCAGCTTCGATAAGCTGCTTCCACATGCATCGTGCAGCATTCCAGTTGGCGGCGATACCGAAGATCGCATTATCGCTAAGCTCGAAGAGCTGGCGTTCGGGAACGGGATTCCTCTGCGCGTACAGCAAGGTATAGCTTGTGATTGATAAGTCGCACTAGGAGTTCCCGCTATTCGAATAAAACAAATAAACAAAAGGCCGAGTCCAAGGAGAATTGGTTTTCTCCTTAACTCGACCTTTTTTATAACCAGCGTTATCTTCCAAATCGTAAAATAACCTCAAATGGGACGCTACCATTCCTGATTCTCAGCTAGCATGCATTCCATTCTATTTCAACAGATAGGATACATATTCCTTGACACCATTCTGAATCGCAGCTTCATCTGCGCCCATCGCGCCATGGAACACAAATGCCGGCAAGTATGTCATGCCTAGTAAATTGCTCGTTGCTTGGAACGGCTTCAGCAGCTCACTCATGGAGTAATGATTGAAGCCGCCTGCTTGATACTTCTCTTGCGGACTTCCCGTCGATACAGCCAGCATCAGCTCTTTGCCACGCAAGCGACCGCCACCGGGGCCATATGCCCAGCCATATGTAAGCACACTGTCCAGCCATTGCTTCATCAATGGCGGCGAGCTGTACCAATAGAATGGGAACTGCCATACGATACGATCGTGGCTTTCACACAATGCTTGCTCCTTCTCGACGTCGATTTGTCCATTTGGATACGACTTATACAGCTCGTGTACGGTGATGTTATCATGCTTGCGAAGCTCTTCGGCCCAAGCACGGTTCACGTTGGATGCATCCAAGTTGGGATGTGCAACAATGACAAGTACCTTCATGACATTCCTCTCCTTCTGTCTCTAACAAGTATCACACTTATATCACATTTATTTTATCATACATAAGTCATTCATTACATAATCAGCAAGTGCCAACAAACTGCAATCATCCATGTTCTTCAGTTCGTTTGATATCGGAAAGATATCGGCTGCCCATGCTCCTCTATTGTAAGCCAATCCCCCACTCCCAGCATTTCAATATGGATATCTTCCTAACGAATGGCACATTAGCGATATCATACGAATTGCACTATACTAAATGAAGTATAGACACCAAGGGGGGATACACATGTCAACTCCAAAGAATACGGCAACTATTCCTTGCCAAGAGGGAACATTACAATCTACTGCCTTCCCAGACACTAAACTAGATCACCTAGAACACGAATCTACTACGGGGACAACTCCAACCATTGCTTGTCCCATCGAGCATACGATGGATATCATCGGAGGCAAGTGGACTTTTCTTATACTGCGTGAATTGTTCTACGGTACGAAGCGGTTCGGAGAGTTGGAGCGCTCGCTCCATGGAATTAGTCCGCGCACACTGTCACTCCGATTGAAGGAACTGGAACAGCGGCATATTATCCAGCGGACTGTATTCTCCGAGATCCCACCGCATGTTGAATACTCGTTAACCGAGATGGGGCTAACGCTCCGTCCTATTTTCGATGCGATGAAGGACTGGGGAACCACATGGAATGTGATGGGAGATACTCACGAGTGAATGCTACCAATATCACACATGCCCAGAGAGCCTGCCTGTGTGGCCCTGGGGCATGTATCTCGGATCTATGCCACGGTTAACTAACGCACCTCACACCCACAACCTTCCATGTGCATGTGGAATGTGAAGGTGTGATCTTGTCCATGCGTTCGAGTATAATAGAGAGGCAGACATATGATCTGTACAGATGAACATCATCACCATCATGCACATAGGAGGCGATAGCATGTTAGTCGTTACGAACACTATCCGAATTCAAGAGGGATTCGGCAAGCAAGTGGCAGAGCGATTCGCGCAAGCCAAAGGCGTTCAGCAAATGAGCGGATTCATTCGCATGGAGGTATGGCTTGGAGCAGGTCAAGAAGGCGAAGAGGAATTGAAGGTATGTACAGTGTGGGAGAACGAAGAGTCGTTCCGCAACTGGACATCTAGCGAGGCCTTCCGCGAATCTCACCGGGGTGCAAGCGACAGCAAGCAGTACATGCTCGGCGCTTCCTTGAACAAATATGAGCTTGTTGTTAGTCATAACGGACAAGTATAAACATCTGAAGGAGATTATTGAATATGAAATTACAAGATCTTACGAACAAAACCGCACTGATTACTGGCGCAGGCAAAGGAATCGGCAAAGCGTTGGCTGAATCGCTGGCACAAGAAGGCGTAAACCTTGGTCTCATCGCTCGAACTAGCGCTGACCTTGAAGCACTTCAAGCTGAGCTGACTGCAAAATATGATATTCGCGTCGCAATCGCTACAGCTGACGTTGCGGTACAAGATGATGTAAACCGAGCTGTTGCCTCCCTTACGGAGCAGTTGGGTGCTATTCACATCGTTGTCAATAATGCAGGCATTGCGAAATTCGGCAAGCTTGTCGACATGGATCCACAAGAGTGGGAACGCATCATTCAGGTTAATCTGATGGGAACTTACTATGTAACTCGTGCCGTGCTGCCTGCGATGATCGAGCAGAATGAAGGCAGCATTATTAACATCTCCTCGACAGCTGGCGAACGCGGCTTCGCTACTGGTTCTGCTTACAACGCTTCTAAGTTCGCAGTGATGGGCTTAACCGAAGCGCTCATGCAGGAGGTGCGCAAGCACAATATCCGCGTGACTGCATTGACGCCAAGCACAGTGAATACAGATCTCGCAGTAAATGCAGGTCTTAACATTGGCGACGAAGATCGCATGATGCAGCCAGAGGACGTAGCGGAACTGGCCCTTGCGGCTCTTAAGCTTCCACAACGTGTATTCGTGAAGACTGCTGGCATCTGGACAACAAATCCACAGTAATTCGAACTATCCATTTTCTATTTCATTGCAGCACTTGCAGGCTGGTCGTGGAGAATACTCCTATGACCAGCCTTTGTTATGCATGAAGCCAGCATATCTGTGCAGCTTCCACTCGC
>Ga0102589_1005463_pt1 | contig 11100 bp, 11 predicted proteins | sample AraplaMF_Col_mLB_FD_76858 | JGI IMG/M metagenome (GOLD analysis project Ga0102589, IMG submission 76858) | Arabidopsis root microbial communities from the University of North Carolina, USA - plate scrape MF_Col_mLB | ecosystem: Host-associated > Plants > Roots > Endosphere | place: USA... | reverse complement strand
CAATTTATTCCGCTCTTGCAGAAAATGATGATTCAGGAATGTAATCGAACGAATACATATGTTATTACAGCGACACAAATGCTTCAATCAATGGTAGATCATTCTATTCCAACAAGGGCTGAGGTAACTGATGTGTTTCAAGCTGTACTGGACGGAACGAATGCCGTTATGCTTTCTGCTGAAAGTGCATCAGGCGAGCATCCAATTGAAAGTGTAAGAACATTACGTCTCGTTTCTGAATTCGCTGAGCATGTGAAAAAAGACGGGCCTTTTGTGATGAAAGATGTACTGGAATTGTTGCATAAGTCTTTGGGTGAGTGATAAATAAAAAGAGGGCGGATATGCATCCACCCTCGTGTTTTTCATTCTTATTATTCTTGCTCTTGCTCGTCCAAAATTTTATCAAAAGCAGCAGATACTTTATCAAACTCTTCATCATTTTCAATGTATGAAAACTCATTATCTTCTTCTACTTTTAAAAAGAAAATATCAATGTCTTCCTCAGATTCTGTTTGAATGTCTTCTACGAAGGCAACTGCAATATATTCTGCGCCTTCGACATCCATCGCTCCGAGTACTTCTACTTCCTGATCCTCATTATTCTCATCACTGAGAGTAAACACTTCGCCAACTTCAATATCAGACATATCCATTCTCCTCCTGTTCGACTCTAAAAAATAGAGCGCTCAAACTGTATACATACTAACATATCTTTCCATAAAAAATCAATTTCATACATTAGAAAAACAACTGATTCTTCAATAGAATAAGTATTTAGCTAGAAGGAGTTTTATTTGTGAGTGCTATATTACTTAATCCATTCAACAATTGTATCCATAGTTTGTCTTGTTTTATCACGCTTTGGCTCTTCTTTACGGTAACCAAAGGCAACCATAACAGATACTTCAAGATTATCGTCTTTTATAATGCCTTCTTGACGAAGTAAAGAATCTATTTTCTCTTTATCAAATCCTTCTATTGGACAAGAATCAATGCCGATTTGAGCTGCACTCGTCATCATATTACCTAAAGCAATATAAGTTTGCTTAGATGCCCAATCAAATACAGCACGATCGGATTGTAATAAGTTAAAATCTGTTTCCTGGAACTTTTTGAAGAATTCATATCTAATTTTTTGAGTGTCTTCAGGTAATCCAATAATATCGTTCATCATATGTTTAATATACTCTGCATCATAATGCATATCTTTAATATTTCTTGAAAGAACAATGACAAAGTGACTAGCTGTTGCAAGTTGCCCACCAGCGCCCCATGAATACGGTTGTAGTTTTTCTCTTAATTCTTTATTTTGTACGACAATAAATTTCCAAGGTTCATAACCAAAAGAAGAAGGAGATAATCTGCCTGTTTCTAAAATGAAATGAAAATCCTCTTCTGAAATTTTGTGCATAGGATCGAACTCTTTACATGCATGTCTGAAATGGAAAGCCTCCATAATTTTCTCTTTTGTAATTTGTTTTGTATTTGTCATAAAAGTTCCTCTTTTCATTAATTTATTTTTGTAAGTAAATTATATTTTTAAAGTAACATAGATACAAGTACGCACATTTATGTGTTATAGTATCAAAAAAGATACTATTGGTAAGGGAAGGGACTTATGATGGATTGTTCAAACGAAAATAATATAAATTACCCATTTTTAAATAAATATTCTTGTCCAGTGGAAGCTATGGTTGAGGTTATTGGCGGAAAATGGAAAGGGGTTATTTTGTATCATTTATTAGATGGTACAAAGAGATTTAATGAATTAAAAAGATTAAAACCTAATATCACACAAAGAATGTTAACACTGCAGCTGAGAGAACTTGAAGCAGATGGCATTATACATCGTGAAGTATACCGTGAAGTGCCGCCAAAAGTAGAATATTCGTTAACGGAGCTTGGTGAAACACTACGTCCAATGATTCTATTAATGATGGAATGGGCAACTTATAATATGGAGAAAGTTTTGGAGAGTAGAAATACGAAAAATAATAGTTAAGAGTTGTAGAAATAAAAGGTGTTTTCCATATGTGAAGAAACCTTTTATTTTTTACTTTCTTAAATTTTGGTTGTCATTAAAATGCATGTGAATCTATTCTGGGGATGTGCTGTTGATTTTGCTATGAATTAAAAACTTCCTTTTTAGTAGTGGAAATTGCATCTAATAAAAGGAAAACAGCTGCTATAATATGTAGAACGACGTCTATATAAGGAAAGAAGGCAACTAGAGTAACGATAATACCTATATAATGAGCGTACGTATTCATGCCTGCTTTGTTAGCTAATAAAATAGTAGTAATATGTAAAGCGATCAATAGTAGTAAAGGTATCCTGTCTAGGTTTACAATACTTGGAAATATATAATAGCAAGGAAGTAATAATAGGTGAGAGATCCCTGTAGTCCACTTTAGTGCTTGTATGTAAGTTTTCAAAGTAAATCCTCCTAAAACAATTAATATCTATATATTACCAAAAATAATAGGTAATTGGATATTAAATACTTGTGATTTTTAGTAGGATATAATTGTTTTATGTTAACTAATGGTTTCGTTATCTATAAAATAGAAAAACCACCCAAACGAGGGTGGTTCGTATTATAAATAACTATTTAAAGAAGAAAGGGGAACCTTCACCTCACTACCTTCCTTCATATTCCGCAGCATAACGGTTTCTGTACTAAGTTCTTCTTCCCCAATAATAAGCACATAAGGGATGTTTTCCTTATTGGCATAATTAAGGGCCCGTTTTAATTTGCGTCCTGCTAGTTCGAGTTCGACTTTTAAGGAAGTTGTAGAACGTAATTGCTGGGCAATTTGTAAGCATTGTAATTCTGTCCCGAGTGGGATGATAAATACATCCGCTGTAGATGATATTGTTTCTTTCTGCGATAGTGCTGTGTAAATAACGTCTAAACCGAATGAAATACCAACTGTTGGATAATTCATATTATCACCACGGAATGCTCCGATAATATTATCGTATCGACCACCGCTACCGATGCTGGATGTAATCGAGCCATCTTTTAAAAAGATTTCATATACGGTACCTGTATACATTGTAAGTCCTCGTGCTAAAAATGGATTGAATATAGCATTTTCATTTATTCCAAGGGCAATTAAGTATTGCTGTAATTGTTGTAATTCGTTTACTCCTTCGGCAACGAGTGGAGTATTGAAAGCTTCTTTAAAGTCAGCGATTGTAAGCTTTAGACAAGATAAAACGGTATTGCATATCATATCAGCCATTTCTTCAGAAATTCCGCGCTCTAGTACATCTTTTCGTACACCATTAATCCCAATTTTTTCGATTTTGTCTAATGATAAAATGACGTCACTCGTTCGTTCAGTAGGGATGTTAATAGATTCGAGAATGCCGTTTAGCAATTTTCGGTTATTATATTGGATCGTTACTTCTAAGTTTAACGTTCGGAACAGTTCAAACGCCATACTCATAAGTTCCGCCTCTGCCATGACTGATTCTACACCGACTATATCAACGTCACATTGAATGAACTCACGAAATCTTCCTTGTTTAATTGGCCCATCTCGAAATACTTTTCCAATTTCATACCGTTTAAAAGGGAGGCGGATGCTCGGATTCATTGCCACGACTTTTGCGAATGGAATTGTTAAATCGTAGCGTAAGGCAAGTTCACGTTTTCCTTGATCTTGAAGCGTATATATTTCTTTTAAAATTTCATCGCCACCGCCGTACTTGTAAGACATAAGCTCATACATATTTAACGTTGGTGTTTCTAACGGCTTACATCCGTATCGTTCAAACGTATTTTCACAAGCTCTTTTAATTTTATTTCGCAACACTTGTTCCTCTGGTAAATAGTCTTTCGTTCCTTTTACATTTTTCATTTCCATTGTAATCACTCCTTTTTAAATTAAAAAAAGCTATGCAGGTATAAGAATACCCACATAGCTTTATGAACGCTTCGTGGGTCAACAGGAAAAGCCCTGTACCCACGAAGAAAAATTTTTCTTCGGATACACGGCGTTACGTATGATGATGAAGTTGGAAAGAAGTATTAACATTTCGCATGACAAATCTCTCCTTAACATAAGTTTTTCCAAATTATATCAGATGATTTTTGAATTATCAATATTTTTAGTTTTGAAATATACGTGAAGTTATGTAGGAGAAAGAGAAATGGGTGTATAATAAAACTTAATAATATGAAATAACCTTTTAAGGAGACCGTTATGAAAAAAGATAAAACAAATGCGATGCGAATATTAGATAAAGAAAAGATCGAATATTCGATGATGTCATATGATCCAGACGATGGAAAAATTGATGGCGTATCAGTAGCCGAGAAAATTGGACGAGAAGTGAGAGAAGTATATAAAACGTTAATCGCTCAAGGGAATAGTAAAAATTATCATGTGTTTATCATTCCAGTAGATGAGGAACTGAACTTGAAAGCTGCCGCAAAAGCGGTTAGTGAAAAGAAGATTGAAATGATTCCTGTAAAAGATATTACGAAAGTGTCAGGATATATTCGCGGTGGTTGTTCACCAGTAGGGATGAAGAAGTTATTTTCTACATGTATTGATGCGACTGCTCAATCGCTTGAAACAATCATTGTAAGTGGCGGGAAAATTGGTATACAAATTGAGCTGAAAGTGGATGACTTAGCGAAAGTGACGAGAGCGCAGTTTGGTGAGATAACGAAATAATGATACATAGGGAAAGAAGTGCTAATTTTATTAAGTTTAAATACAGATTTTAGGATGATTAGTCCGTTAAAGGGCAGCTTATCGTGGCCACCGACCAACTAAGTGGTTGCTTACGCTCAATTATTGAAAGGAAAGTTTTATCCTTTCGCGAATTCATTATACATGCCAAAATTCGCAAAAAAATCGCGGTAGAGCATTGGAAAGAGCAGTTTAATTTTCTATAACCCCATAGAGAGGTGATTACGCATGAATCAAAGACCGTCTGAAGAGGAATATGCCGTCAACCTCGGAGAATATATTAGGTTGGTACCGGAAGGCAATATCATCGACATTTTGCTTGCTCAGGAAAAGCAAATGACCGAGCTGCTGGCATCGTTGACCGAAAGCGATGGCGCGTATCGGTATGCGGAAGGGAAATGGACGCTGAAAGAAGTCGTGGGCCACATTGCAGACGGAGAACGCGTCATGGCCTACCGCCTACTCCGTTTCGCAAGAGGGGATCAGACGCCTTTGTCCGGTTTCGACCAGGAATTGTTTATGCCTCCTTTCGGAAACTGGACAACCGCGCAATTGGCCGAAGACTACCGGGCCGTACGGCAATCGACGATCACACTGCTGCGCGGGTTACCAGCGGAGGCGTGGTCTCGCAAAGGCACAGCGAACAACGCAAGTATTACGGTGCGCGCCCTCGCGTACGGAATTGCAGGACACGAGATTCATCACATGGGGGTCATCCGACATCGGTATTTGAGTTAGTTGTCCGGAAAATCGGGACGGAAGCTGTACAGAAAACGCGGCATCCGTCCCGTTCATAGACTGATGTGAAGAGGGGACAAGATGGGTTAAAAAAAGCAGCAGCGATTGGTTGCAGACTGGATTTTGTCTAAAAATGAAAAGCAAAAAATAATCTCAAACAAAGGGTTTCGTCAACCAAATGACATAAAACCCACGTTAAGATATTTTTGGGAAGTGAAAGACTTGATTTTTGTACGCTAAGGATTGTAACTAAATTGAGCGTTTTTGTTACAACATTGATTTCAAGAAGCGTTAACCTGTATTTAGCCAATCTTGCTGTAACAAAATACCACATCAAAAATAATTCGTAACATTATTTTCAACACCCCTTTTTGTTACACTATAAACCTTGATATAAAAGGATTTATTTTCCTTAGCGTGGGTTTTATGTTAGTACGTTGGCGGTACCCCTAATCGATAATTTTGTAAATAAGCTGTTCACTGGATTCTCATAGAAAACGGTGTTGAGCTAAAATTTTTGATTTTGCAGCACTTCAAAATCTTAGCTAGATGGCTATGTATAGGTACCCCACAATAAAAAGGCAGGAACATATCAAATATGTTCCTGCCTTTGATTTTAGAGAGATGTTTCCTAACAGTTGATTTTGTTAACGAAAGTCGACTTCAAATCTATATTTCGTGTAAAAAAAAGAACATATAATAAAAGTATGAGGTGATGATGTGAAGGAGATAAACATTCATAAAATTATTGCGGATAAGAGAAAAGAAAAGGGAATTACACAGGAAGAGTTAGCGGCGTATATCGGTATTACGAAGGCATCTGTTTCCAAATGGGAGACTGGGCAGAGTTATCCGGATATTACATTTTTACCACTATTGGCATCGTATTTTAACGTAAGTATAGATGAACTAATCTGTTATACACCACAAATGGAGCAGGAAGATATTAAAAATTTATATCATAGACTAGCGGAAGCTTTTAGTGAAGAACCGTTTGATGAAGTAATGAAGGAGTGTAGAGAAATAATTAAAAAATATTATTCTTGTTTTCCATTATTACTTCAAATGGGACTACTTTTTATTAACCACCATATGTTAACAGAGGATATGGATAAAAGACTTGAAATTTTAGAAGAAGCAATGTCTTTCTTTAGCAGGGTGCAGGAAGAAAGTGATGATATTTCTCTTGTGAAAGAGGCGGTAACGTTTCAAGCAACTTGCTATCTTATACTCAATAGACCAAATGAGGTGCTTCAATTACTTGGCGAAACGATACGTCCTAGCGTTCCAGAAGAAGACTTAATCGCACAAGCGTATCAAATGCTTGGAAGTACTGAGAAGGCGAATGAAATGATGCAGATTAGTATGTACCAACATTTAATACAACTCGTTTCAACAATACCGAATTATGTAGTAGTAAATGCTTCAAACGCTGAAAAGGTAGAGTTAATTTTAAATAGAGCTTTCATGTTAATAGATATATATGAAATAGAAACATTACATCCAAATATGACTTTAAAAGTATACTATGCTGCTGCACAAGTATATTGTATGCAAGCGAATTTTGAAAGAGCGTTAGAAATGTTGCAGAAATACGTAACAGTTTGTGCAGCTAGTTTCACAGTAAATAGTCTGCATTTACACGGCGATTCCTATTTTGATGCGATTGATGAATGGTTTGCAGAATTTCCACTCGGTGCTAAAACGGTTAGAAATGAAGAGATTATAAAGCGGAGCATGTTACAAAGTATTGCAGAGAATCCAGTTTTCGCTCCGATGAAAGATGTAAGAGAGTACAAAAATATAATAGCGAGTTTGAAGTTTAAATTGGATATAAAAGAATAGAGGGGTGAAAAAATGATGGCCTTTGATGAATATGAAGTAGCGATAAATAGTGAATTTACTTTGCGTGGTACACTTACTAAACCGAAAGCTGAAGGGAAGCATACTGCAGTTGTTATTATCGCTGGATCTGGAGAGATTGATCGTGATGGAATGATTGTACCGTTAAAGCTTGCGTCGAATATTTACAAAGATTTAGCGCATGTAATGGCGAGACTTGGAGTAGTGACGCTCCGCTTTGATAAGCGTGGAGTAGGAAAGAGTGAAGGGGAATTTCTGAAGACTGGAATGTGGGATTTAGTTAGTGATATAGAGGCTACGATTACGTATGTAAAAGAACAACCATTTGTTGATTCGGAAAATATCATTTTAGCTGGGCATAGTGAAGGGTGTATGTTAGCAACTGTAGTAAACGCAAGAACGCCAGTTAATGGACTCATACTTCTTACAGGAGCTGCGGAATCGTTAGAAGAGGCTACGAAAAGACAAAGAGAGATTGCTTATAAAGAATTAAAAGAACAAAAAGGAATAAAGGGAAAACTAATGCGCCTTCTCAATGTGGAGAAACGTGGAGAGAAGCAGATGGAAAAAATAAAAGAGAAAATGATGAACACAGAAAAAGATACGATTAAAGTTGGTTTTAAACCGATGAACGCAAAATGGTTTAGAGAACATTTCCGGCATGATATTTATAAAGATTTACAACAAGTAACATGTCCAGTGCTAGCAATCGCTGGTGATAAAGACATTCAGGCTGATCCTGAAAAAGCGAAGCGAATTGGTCATTATGTGAAAGGTGATTCAGAAGTACATGTAGTAAAAAATATGGATCATAGTTTAAAAAGTTTTGAAGGAGAATTTAAAGTATTAGAGCTCCGAAAGAACTATAAAGAAGGGACGGGAAAGCCAATTCATCCGATGCTGGAAGAAATAATTGTGAAGTGGATAGAGGCGCATTGTATCTCGTAATACGAGGGGAATAAGACTTCCAGCTCGATATAAGGGGGAAGTAAGAAAGCTTAATTGTTTGTAAAAGCTCGGTTGTTGTAGGTGTATTTAGTTTAGTTTTCAGAATATAAATTTTTGGCGGTATTTTTCGCTTAGAAATGGATAAAAAAATTAATTTTCCATTTAAAAACGAACATTAAAAATAATTTTAATAAAAATGTTCACATTTAGATTGCGTGCACACTAAAAGTTTGATATATTACCAATATAATAATTTTACACATCATCACTCGTATATACTCGGTAATATGGTCCGAGCGTTTCTACCTAGTTCCCAATGAAAGAACTGGACTACGGGTTAAAGTACTCGGCCGTACTATGTAATGTACGCTACCGATTTATAATTTTGCATGTGCTTAATTAACTTTGACTACCGTAGTTCTAGAAAGTAGAGATTCTTCTACAATTTCTAGAACTTTTTTGTTTGGACCAAAAGCATCGAGTATAGAAAACAACAAGAGAAAGAGGAGATTATTTATGAAGAACAATATGTTGAAAAAGTGTGCGGCGCTAGTAACTACTACTGTATTGTCATTCTCAATACTTGCAGGGTGTAATGCGAGTCCAAAACAAGTAGTCGAGGCAAAAAGTAATCAACAACCTATTATAATTCAAGGGCCAATGCCGATAGAGGCTGAGAAGTTTGCAAAAAGGTTAAAAAATGTGAAAGAAGAAAAGTCTGGCACTTTTACATTTTATAAAGGCACTGTCGACAATTATCCTGTAATCGTTGCGAAAACAGGTAAAGGAATGGAAAATACAGCAGCCGCTACAGCAGTGGCTATTGAAAAATATAAGCCTATAGCGATTATTAACCAAGGAACATCAGGTGGACATGATCCTAATTTACATGTATTTGATATTGTTTTAGGAAAAAAAGTCGCGAATATAGGTTCATTAAAAACAACAAATATGGATGAGAATCAAGGGATTGAACCGACAAAATGGATTTCAATGGACTTAATGGCTTCGGAAGGAAGTGCAGGAGAAGATCCAAATGCTGAGAAAATCCGATACTACGAAGGAGATAAGGATTTACTTGCAGCAGCTAATGCGGTAAAAGATAAATATACAAAAGGTAAAGTGGTTGAAGGGACTATAGGTTCAGCAGATCTTTGGAATAATGAAGTGGATAGAATTAAGTGGTTCCATACAAAATACGGTACATCTGTAGAAGAAATGGAAGGCGCTGCAGCGGCGCAAATTGCAAAAGCTTATGATGTACCATTTTTAGGAATTCGAGTATTATCCAACAATAAAACAAACGGCGGAAAATACAACCCAAATACAGCGGCGGCAAATCAAGAATATGTATATGAAGTAGTTAAAAAGTATATAGATTCGATACCAAATAAATAGTAGTAGTTCTGTCCCAACATAAACGTCAAGTAACTTTAAAAGTTTCCGAGATTAATGAACTTATCTTAGGAATGGTAGTTGAAAAAGAAAAGCTTGTTTCTTATAAAAAATATAAGAAACAAGCTTTTTTATTTAAAATAAATTGGGTAATTAAACTATAACATCAATGTGTATCATTGAATATCATAATAATATAATGGGGGTGATGTTATATGGCTCTTACTACAGGACCAATTGAAAACGTAGGAAATCAACCTGCTAATGCAAATAGAGTTAGGGTGAAGATCCTTAACCGTACTGCGGGCCCACTTACTGGAGTAGCTAGAGTTTTTAGACTTGACGGTTCATTAGCATTAATTGAACAGGTAAACTTCAATGTGAATTCTAATGCTTCTACTTTTGCAACTCTAAGTTTAGTTCATCCTACTTTAGGACAAGCATTTGAATATGAAGTTCAAATTGTTCCTAATCAACCTGGTGGCCTATATAGTGTTTATGGACTAACAGCTGAAAGTGTTATCATTACTGCACAACGTGTTGTGAACTCAGAATTGACACAGTTTCTTTAATTAAAATAGATTGGTGCCTTACATGGTATCCAATCTATTTTTGTACTTATTCTTCAGAGGAAGAAGGGTTTTACACCGAATAATAAAGACAATTATAGAAAAAGGAAAAGTCGAACTATCATCTTAATTTTTATTCAAAATGTTTTTGAAAGATTTATCAAATATGCATAATTGCATAAAAAAATTGACATTTATAAGTTAATATTAAACTACTTTTAAATTGTAAAGAATATTTTAATAATATTTACTAGAGAAGGATATTCCTTGTGAAAAGTGAAATTGCTTGAAAAGTAGATAAACCAAAGTGTGGAAATGATACAGACTTAATAAAGTTTTGTATTAAATATAAAGAAAAGGGTGGATATGGCTTTCTAAAAGTTTTTTGGGGGTTAGAAAGCACTTTTTAGTTAATAGCTTCAAATTATATGTTAAAGGGGAAATGGGTATATGAAGTTTCGAAATACAAAGCTTGCTATGGTTACACTATCTTCATTTTTTATTTTAGGTACTGCATCTCTATCATTCACAGATATCATACACGGTGAAGTAGCTTCTGCATCACCACAAGAGATCACTGTGAAAAGCTATGACGATACATATTATAATAATGCAATAGGAAAAACGGGTTTAGAATTAAAGAAGGAACTTCATAGTATTATTGATGATCATACAAAGTTATCATACAGTGCGGTTTGGGAAGCACTAAGAGATACTGATGAAGATCCAAATAATAAAAACAATGTGATACTCTTATATACTGGGCGTTCGCAAGGGAAACTTACGAATGGTTCAGGAGTTGATAATTGGAACCGAGAGCATGTTTGGGCAAAATCTCACGGTGATTTTGGAACCACTGCAGGAGCTGGAACAGATTT
>Ga0102589_1005462_pt1 | contig 11101 bp, 10 predicted proteins | sample AraplaMF_Col_mLB_FD_76858 | JGI IMG/M metagenome (GOLD analysis project Ga0102589, IMG submission 76858) | Arabidopsis root microbial communities from the University of North Carolina, USA - plate scrape MF_Col_mLB | ecosystem: Host-associated > Plants > Roots > Endosphere | place: USA... | reverse complement strand
CTGCATCCCTGAAGACTCATCGTCATGATGGCTCCGCGGTCTTCGGCGCTCAAGTGTCTGTAGTGGCTCGTCATGCTGCTCCTGTCTTCGGGATTGCGCAGTGTTGCACTTCACCCTTGAGACCGCCAAGCAAAGAAAAGGCGACCCTGGTGTCTGCGTCCCTCCGCTTCGCTACGGGCAACCTGCGGTGCTCGGTTCAGGCGGGGTCTCGCTAAACTCGCTCCGTTTCACTCCGCTCAGACAACGCGATCCCTTATCCGCCTGAACCTCCGCTCCTCGGCGCATACACAAGGGGTGGGGACAAGAAATACCAATACCAAATACCTGAAGAAACAAGGACACGCCACGGCGTGTCCTTGTTTGGATTGATTTTCTTTTGTCTTTGGTATTTGATTCCCGCTCCCGATTGCCCCGTCCTGGCTGGGCCGAGCAGCGCAGACGGAGGAGGGATAAGGGCTGGCGTTGTTTGAGCGAAGCGCAGCGTAGCGAGTTTAGCCAGCCCCCCTCCGCAGTCGAGCAGCGCAGGTTGCCCGTAGCGAAGCGGAGGGACCCAGACTGCGGGTCGCCTTTCTTTTGGGTACTTTTCTTTGGCGAAGCAAAGAAAAGTGCCTCGCCCGCCGGGGCGAGACCCGGCCAACTGAACTTAGGGAAGGCGCACCGCCGGAGCAAGACCCGGCCTTCTTCACGCGCCGCGAGCACGCCCACCCTTCTAGCTACGGCACGCTCCGCTTAACTTTGCTGCGCAAAGTGAGCCTTCGCTGAAAAGGTGCTCAGGCGCTACGCGCCCTTCCACCTTTCTCAGCCCAAGTCCGCGTCCACCGAATCTGCATAACCCTCAGCATCACCAACATCCCCAGCGCCAAAGCCGCAAAAAAGAAGAACCCCCACATATACGTCCCGGCATACTGCTTGGAGATCCCCATGGCGTTGGGTACCAGGCCGCCGCCCAGGGCGCCTATTTCGCCGATCATGGAACCGGCAACCGCGGTGGCCAGGGGCCAGCGCAGGGGCACGAGCTGGAAGAGGGCGCCGTTGCCTGCGCCCAGGGCGGCGAAGCACAGCATCACCAGCAGCGTGGTGGCGGCCAGGGAGCCGCCGGCCAGGCCGCAGGCGATCAGCGTGCCTGCGATGGTGAGCAGCACCACGCTCAGGGTGTTGACGCCGCCCCAGCGGTCGGAAATCCAGCCGCCGAAGATGCGCAGCGCCGCGCCCATGAAGGCCGCCAGCATGGACAACTGGCCTGCCTGCACCTTGCTGACGCCGAACTGGTCGTAGTAGTAAGAGGGCAAAAACGTGGCCAGGCCGATGAAGCCGCCGAAACTCACGGCGTAGATCAGGCTGAAGGCCCAGCCGTCTTTTTCAAACAGGCAGGCGACGTGCTCGCGCAGGGTGGCGTGGCTGTCCACGTCGTCGGGCTCTTTGGCAAAAAGAATCATCGCGATCATCGGCAGCAGCATGGCCGCGGCGGCAATGCCGTAGACCGATTGCCAGCCGAAGCGCTGCGCCAGCGCGGGTGCGACGAGTACCGAGACTGCGGTGCCCACATTGCCGGCGCCGACCAGGCCCATGGCCAGGCCCTTGTAGCGCGGCGGAAAGGAGCCCGAACCCAGGCTGAGCGCGACGCCGAAGCTGGCGCCGGCAATGCCCAGCAGCACGCCCATGGCCAGCAGGCTGCTGTAGGAATCGACCACAAAGTAGCCGAACAGCAGGGCCACCATGATCAGCCCCATTTCCACCAGCGTGGCGTTCTTGCGGCCTATGTACTGGGCCAGCACGCCCAGCGGGAAGCGCATCAGTGCGCCGGCGAAGATGGGAACCGAGAGCATCACCCCTTTTTGGGTGGGTGAGAGGTTGTAGGTTTCGGAGATGAAGGGCGCCATGGCCCCGTTCATCACCCAGATGCAACATGAGAAGGCGAAGTAAAAAAACGCCGCGCCCAGCGTGGGTGCGTGACCGGCCTTGAGAAAATTACGGAACCCCGCCATGGTGCAAGCTCTTTCTGTGAGATGGTTGACTCACAGAATCAGTGCGAAAAGCGTGCCACCTTGGGGCGTGCAAAACGCACCCTTGCAGCGCGGTTTCAGCCCTTGTGGCGGTTTCTTTTGGTGCGCCGCACAAAATGCGTGCACCCAAGCCACAGTCGCGGAGGGGGCGATGTTCAGTTTCTGCGGTCCATGTCTACGCACACCATGGCCGAATAGTGGTTCCAGCGCAGGGTGATGACATAGGGGCGGGTCCGCACCCGGGCCTTCATGCCCTGGGTGCCCTGCATCTTGACGGGCACGGAAATCTGCAGCTCGGAGCCCAGGGATTTGCGCGCGTTGCCGGCCAGCGTGTTGGCGATTTCGCCCACCGCGTCCAGCAAATTGCCGTCGCTGAGGTCGGTCTCGTGCTGCAGCAGCAAAATCTCACGTACCAGCTTGCCCGGCATGGAGACCATCACATGGCCGTTGTGGCTTCCTGAAAAAGCCACGATGCCGTTGAATTCAAAGCCTTCGATATCGCCCGAGCCCAGATAAGCCGAGGTGATCTGCGGCTCCTGCCGGGTCGTGACTTTCAGGTAGTTGCGGATCGAGTCGACGAACAGCTTGAGGTCGTTTTCGTTGAGTGTGGCCACAGCGGTCTTCCTTATCTTCTCAATTTTGCTTAGCGCACGTCGGCGACTTCGAGCAATGCCATCTGCAACTCTTCGTCGGTGAAAGGTTTGGCGACGAAGCCGCGCGCGCCCAGCTTGAGCGCCTGGATGGCCGTCGACTTGTCGCTGAGCGCGCTGACCACGAGAATCTTGACGGTGGGGTCCAGCTTGAGCAGCGCGGAAATGCATTCAATGCCGTCCATCTCGGGCATGGTCAGGTCCATGGTGACCACTTCGGGGCGTGTCGCCCGGGCCAGCCGCACCGCTTCCTGGCCGTTTCGGGCCAGCCCGGCGAGGGCGATACCCTTGATGCCGCCGTTTTGCACCACGCGCGAGATGCGTGTGCGGATCATGTTGGAGTCGTCAACAATCAGCAATCGCATGGTGAGCCTCCTTGGGGGTTGGGGGTGTTTGGGATGTCTGGCATGTCTGGGAAGTGGTCATGTGGGGCGGCCTCAGGAAAACACGACCCGGAATTCGGTGTGCTGGCCGGGCGTGCTCGACAGCAGCAGGCGTGCGCCCAGGCTTTGCACGTTGGCTTGCACCAGGTCCAGGCCGACACCGCGGCCGGCATGCCGTGACGCTGCGCTGGCTGTGGAAAAACCGGGCTTGAAGATGTTCGCGACGATCTGCTTGTCGCTGAAGCTTTGCAGTTGCTCGGCGTTGTACCAGCCCAGCTCCAGCAGGCGGCGGCGCACGTCGGCAGCCTTCAGGCCGGCGCCATCGTCGCGAACCATGAGCTGCCATTGGCCGGCTTCGTCGGGACCCAGCACCACGCTGAGCTGGCCTTCGGTGGGTTTGCCTGCGGCCTGGCGCGTGGCGGGTGCTTCCACACCGTGCACCACGGCGTTGCGCAGCAGCTGGATGGCGATTTCCCGCACCAGGTTCATCTTGGCCGGCGGTATTTCCGGCGCGCCGGCCATGCGCAGCTCGGTCTTCACGCGCTTGCCGCAGTCAGCGGCCACCTCGGCTGCCAGTTGCGACAGCGCGGCGGCAAGGCCTTCGGGCGAGTCGCCTTGCCGCGACGCCGTGCCTTCGCCGGAACGCTTCTGGCTCAGGGCCTTGAAGGCCCCCACCTTGGAGAGCAGGTCCTCCAGCGGCAGTGGCAGGGCCAGCAGGGCATCGCCGGTGGCCGCGCCGCTGTCCTTGAGTTTTTGCAGCTCGCTCTCGAACTGGTGCGCCAGCGTGGCCAGGATTTCCAGGCCCAGCGAAGCGGCGTCGCCCTTGAAAGCATGGATGCGGCGGTAAGCGCCGTCCACCGCCTTGAGTACCTGGGCCTCGGAGGCGGCCGAAGAGGTGCTGCGCAGCAGGTCGTTGACCTCGAGCAGCGAAGCCTCGGCGCGCTCGGTGAACGCCCGCATCATGGCCGGTTCTGTTTCGAAGGCCTTGAGCATCATGGACAGCTCTTTTTGCGAGCGCTGGCGTTCGCCGGCCAGCTTGGCCTGCAACTCAACCTTCTGTGTGATGTCCTGCACCGTGACCAGCAGGTGCCGCACGCTGGCGCCGTCCTGCACCCGGTTGAAGTGAAAAGACAGGTAGCGAGTCGTCTGTTGGCCCAGGCGGTTGGCAACGGTGAGTTCCACTTCCGAGAGCGGGTTGATGCCCTGGACCAGTTGCTCCTTCACGTGGGGGGAGAACAGCAGCTCGACATAGTCGCGCGCGTCGGTGAGGGCCTTGGGGGACACCAGCGTGGACAGCACCTCAAAGAAGTTCTGCCCCGGCGCCAGCGTCCGGCCGAACAGCGCGTGGGTCGAGCGGGACAACTGCGAGCCCAGCTGATACCCCGGCGTGAGCAGGAACAGGCCCTCGCGCACGCTCGAGAGGATTTCGCGGTTCTCTTCGGTCGCCGCTTCAATCGCGGCGTCGGAGGTTTTCAGGCGGCGCAGAAACTTGAACAGGATGAAGGCGAAGTTCAGCAGGGCCAGCACGATGCCGCCGGTCTGCACCATGCGCAGCACGCTGGCGCGCGATGCGCCTATCTGCTGTGTTTCGGTCACGAAGTCGTTGGCCGCGCCCAGCAGCTTGATGTTGTTGGCCTGGCTGTAGGACAGTGCGGCGGCCAGCTCCTGTGGCGTGAAGTTGTCACCGGCCAGCAGTGGCTGGAGCAGGGTGAAATAGGGCTTCCAGAGAACTTCCACCTTGTCTTCAAGTTCGCGGCCGCGGCTGGACACCACAGGCTCCAGGTAGACCGGCTTGCCGTCGCCGCCGGGAATGGTGCCGCCTTCGCGAAACGCCAGCTGCGACACCTGGAAGATTTTGGCGCCCGCACGCAGTTCCGCCAGGGTGTCGGCCCTGTAAGGCACACCCGAGACGCGCATGGCGTCAAGCTCCAGCAAGGTGCGCGCAACGCGTTGCGAGACGACCCGCTGGCGTCCCGAAAGGTTGATGGCCACGGTGTCCTGGTCGATCTTGAACGAGGTGTAGAAGTTCAGCACCAGCACCCCGAGGTCGAACAACAGGAAGAAGGCCGCCGCGATGATGATCTCGCGGTACTTGCCGAACAGGCCCAGGCCTGGCGAGGGTGCGGTGCGCGCGCCGGCCGGCGCGTTCTGGGGAACGACGATTCTGTCGGCGCCGCGGACTGGCAAAACTGCTGACATGTTGACCTCCCTGTGCGAATTCTTGTTACGGCTCGCCGCGTGCCCGGGTATCCGGGCGCGGCTGCCGTCGGCTTTTCGGGCTGCTTGTTCAGGCTGCTTTTTCGACGTGGCCCTGGCGTGTGTAGAGGAAATCGATCACGGCCTTGCGGTAGCCCAGGTAGCGGATGTCCTCGGCCAGCGCCACGCGCGAGCGCGGCCTGGGCAATTCGACCTTCAGCACTTCGCCAATCGTGGCCGAGGGGCCGTTGGTCATCATCACGATGCGGTCGGAAAGCAGCACCGCTTCGTCGACATCATGGGTCACCATCACCACCGTGCTTTGCGTGGTGGCCACGATCTGCAGCAGCTCGTCCTGCAGCTTGGCGCGAGTCAGCGCGTCCAGCGCGCCGAAGGGTTCGTCGAGCAGCAGCACCTTGGGCTCCATGGACAGCGCGCGTGCGATGCCAACGCGCTGCTTCATGCCGCCCGAGATTTCGCCGGGGCGCTTTTGCGCCGCCGCGGTGAGCCCGACCATGGCCAGCGCCGCGTCGGTGCGGGCCTTGAGTTGCGCCTTGTTTTCGGTGGCCGAGAAGACTCGCTCGACAGCCAGGTAGACGTTTTCAAAACAGGTCAGCCAGGGCAGCAGCGAGTGGTTCTGGAACACCACGGCGCGCTCCGGGCCGGGCCCGGCGATTTCGCGGTTGGCGCACAGCAGGCTGCCTTCGGTGGGCGTCGTCAGGCCGGCGATCAGGTTCAACAGGGTGGACTTGCCGCAGCCCGAGTGGCCGATCAGCGCGACGAACTCGCCCTTGGCGACCGTCAGGTTGATGTTTTGCAGCGCGCGGAATGGTCCCTTGCGGGTCTTGAAGGTCTGCGCTACGCCCTGGATTTCGATGTATTTGGTGGTGAAGGATGTCATGGCGGGTTCCTCGTGCTCAGTTTTTGACTTCTTCGAAGGTGAAGGCCGTGGCCAGCTTGATCAGCGCGAACTCCAGCACCAGGCCGACGATGCCGATCACGAAGATCGCGATGATGATGTTCTTGACGTTGAGGTTGTTCCACTCGTCCCAGACCCAGAAGCCGATGCCGACGCCGCCTGTCAGCATCTCGGCCGCGACGATCACCAGCCAGGCGGTGCCGACAGCCAGGCGCACGCCGGTCAGCATGTAGGGCAGCACGGCGGGGAAGAGGATCTTGGTGACGATCTTCCATTCGCTGAGGTTGAGCACGCGTGCCACGTTCATGTAGTCCTGCGGCACGCGCTGCACGCCGACGGCGGTGTTGATGATCATGGGCCAGATCGAGCAGATGAAGATGGTCCAGATGGCAGCCGGGTTGGCGCCCTTGAAGACCAGCAGGCCTATCGGCAGCCAGGCCAGCGGCGAGACCGGGCGCAGCAGGCTGATCAGCGGGTTGAACATGCGGCTCAGGAAATTGAAGCGGCCGATCATGAAGCCGACGGGGATGCCGATGACCGCCGCCATGCCAAAGCCCATGGCCACGCGTTTGAGCGAGGACAGCACGTTCCAGCCCACGCCCTGGTCGTTGGGGCCCTTGCTGTAGAACGGGTCGCTGAAGATCTGCACCGCCTGCATCAGGGTGTCCTTTGGAGACGGGATGCTGCCGCCCGTGCCCATGAACACCAGCTCCCAGACCAGGGCCAGCAGGCCCAGGCCCAGCAGGGGCGGCAGCACGGCCAGCCAGAGAAACGAGGCATCCCAGGGTGCGCGCGCCGGCGTGTCGGGGGCGACCGCCTGCGCCGCGGAGGGAGTGGAGGTGGGATTTGTCATGTTGTGGGTAGGCGCCGATGGGGCAGGGCCGGCATCCCTGGCTTTGGCTTTGTCGCCGCCGCGGGCCGCGGGGGCGGCCTCGAGCGGGCTGTGGAATACGGCACTGACCATGGCGTGACCTCTTTGCGTGGGGTGGAAGGTTCTGTGGATGGGGTGGCGGGGCGCGGGCTCAGGCCTGGAGCTTGAAGCTGTCGGCGTACTTTTTCGGGTCCTTGCCGTCCCATACGGCGCCGTCCATCAGCTTGCTGCTGCGCATCACGTCCTTGGGAATGCTGGCCTTGGCGGCGGTGGCGGCCTGTTTGTAAACATCGATGTGATTGATCTTCTTGGCGATGCCCAGGTAGTCCGGGTGCTCCTTGATCAGGCCCCAACGTTTGTGCTGCGTGAGGAACCACATGCCGTCGGAGAGGTAGGGGAAGTTCACCGCGCCGTCGTTGTAGAACTTCATGTAGTTGGGGTCGTCCCAGGTCTTGCCCATGCCGTTCTGGTAGCGGCCCAGGATGCGCTGGTTGATCGCATCGACGCTGGTGTTGACGTAGCTCTTGTCGGCCACGGTCTCGGCCATCTTGTTCTTGTTGGTGAGGCTGGCGTCAATCCACTTGCCGGCCTCGATGATGGCGGCCGTCACGGCGCGCGCCGTGTTGGGGTATTTCTGAACGAATTCCGCGGTGGTGCCCAGCACTTTTTCCGGGTGGTCCTTCCAGATGTCCTGGGTGGTCACGGCGGTCACGCCAATTCCGTCGATGATGGCGCGGTGGCCCCAGGGCTCGCCCACGCAGTAGCCGTCCATATTGCCCACGCGCATATTGGCCACCATTTGCGGCGGCGGCACGGTGATGACCTTGGCGTCCTTCATCGGGTTGATGCCGTTGGCGGCCAGCCAGTAGTAAAGCCACATGGCGTGCGTGCCGGTGGGGAAGGTCTGGGCGAAGGTGTATTCACGTTTGTCGCTGGCCATCAGCTTGGCCAGGCCCGCGCCGTCCACCGCGCCCTTGTCGGCGAGCTTTTTGGACAGCGTGATCGCCTGGCCGTTGTTGTTGAGTGTCATCAGCACGGCCATGTCCTTCTTGGGGCCGGCCGTGCCCATGTGCACGCCGTAGACCAGGCCGTAGAGCACGTGGGCAAAGTCCAGTTCACCGTTGACCAGCTTGTCGCGCACGCCGGCCCAACTGGCTTCCTTGGTCGGGATGATCTTGACGCCGTATTTCTGGTCTATGCCCAGCACCGAGGCCATCACCACCGAGGCGCAGTCGGTCAGCGGAATGAAGCCGATCTTGACTTCTTTTTTCTCCGGCGCATCCGAACCCTGGGCATATACGGCGGCGCGCAGGGCGGGGTTGATGCCCACGGCTCCTACGGCCGCGGCCTGCAGCACGGTGCGGCGTGTCAGCGAAGATTTCAGCAGTTCAGTCATGTCGTCGGCTCCAGATAAGTAAAAACGATGGGCAAAAACAAAAAAGGCGCTCGACCCGCGCACACGTTGAACGTGATGCAGGGTGCGAACGCCTTTGTTCCTTGGGGCAGCACACTTCGCCGTTGAAGTGCTGTGCCGGGTTGGTCATCCTTGACCAATAGGCGGTACTCAGCAAAAGGTGTGCCAGGGAGTCGGGGGATTTGTCGACAGCGCTGTTCTATAGAGGGAGCGGGCGTGGAAACGTCTGGCTTTTCATGCATGCCTCGACGGCTGATAGACAACGCGCTGAGTCGCGAATGTGGATATGAAAGCCGCTGTGCGCACCTGATTTGTGCGCTGCACCAATTGAGGGTGAGCCGGGTTGGAGGCCGCCCGGCCAGCGAATCAGCCCAACAGGTCCAGAGCGTCCAGCATGCGCTGCGCCACTTCGCCCAGGCGCAGGCCTTTGTCCATGGCGGCCTTGCGCAGCTTTTCGTACGCGGCCTGCTCGGACAGGCCCTGGCGCTGCATCAGCATGCCTTTGGCCCGGTCTATGACTTTTCGCTCATGCAGCTCGGTTTTGGCATGCGCCAGTTCCTTGCGCAGGCCTTGCTCGTGCTCGAAGCGCGCCATGGCCACGTCCAGGATGGGACGGATGCGGTCCGGCGAGAGCCCGGCCACCACATAAGCCGATACGCCGGCCGCGACTGCATCCTTGACGTGGCTGGTGTCGTTGTCATTGGTGAACAGCACGATGGGCCGCCGGGCGTCCCGCGTCGCCATCACCACATGCTCCAGAGAGTCACGGGCCTCGCTTTCGGCGTCCACGATGATCATGTCGGGCTGCAGTTGCGCCAGGCGTTCGTCCAGAAAGGTGTCAGCCGGCAGCACCGCGACGATGTTGTAACCGTTTTCGAGCAGGCCTATGCGCAGCTGGCGCGAACGCTCGGCGAGCTCCCGCGCATGGTCGTCAGCGGACGCGGACTCCAGGAGGTCCGGTGCGATGATGACCAGGCGCAGGGATTGTGACGGCGTCATGCTTCGCTTCGTGCAAGAACTGTGCCCCTGACGGCTCAGCGGCCCTGCTGGTGTGGGGAGTTCTCTCCAAACCTTACACTTCGAAGATGAGAGTCTTAGGTATCGAATCGAGTTGTGATGAAACCGGCGTGGCGCTGGTGGATGCCAGCGGCGTCGGCGTGCCGCGCCTGCTGTCGCATGCGCTGTACAGCCAGATCGCCATGCACCAGGCCTATGGTGGCGTGGTGCCCGAACTGGCCAGCCGCGACCACATCCGCCGTGTATTGCCCCTGACGCAGCAGGTGATGGCGGAGGCGGGCAGCAGCCTGGCGCAAGTGGATGTGGTGGCTTACACGCGCGGGCCCGGGTTGGCCGGCGCGCTTCTGGTGGGGGCCGGGGTGGCTTGCTCGCTGGCGGCGGCGCTGGGCAAGCCGGCCATGGGGGTGCACCACCTGGAGGGCCATTTGCTTTCGCCCTTCCTGAGCGCCGATCCGCCCGAGTTTCCTTTTGTGGCGCTGCTGGTATCCGGCGGGCATACGCAGCTGATGCGGGTAGACCGCGTGGGCAGCTACGAATTACTGGGTGAAACGATTGACGACGCGGCCGGTGAGGCCTTCGACAAGTCGGCCAAGCTCATGGGCCTGCCTTATCCGGGCGGCCCGCACCTGTCGAAACTGGCCGAAGGGGGCGACGGCGCGGCTTTCAAGCTGCCGCGGCCCTTGCTGCACAGCGGCGACCTCGATTTTTCCTTTGCCGGGCTCAAGACCGCAGTGCTGACCCAGGCCAAAAAGCTGGGGCCAGACCTGGAAAGCCGTAAGGCCGATCTGGCGGCTGCCACGCAGGCGGCGATTGTGGAAGTGCTGGTCAAAAAATCACTGGCGGCGATGACGCAGACCGGGCTCAAGCGCCTGGTGGTGGCCGGTGGCGTGGGCGCCAATGCGCTGCTGCGCAGCCAACTCAACGCCGTGTGCAAACAACGCGGTATTCGCGTGCATTACCCCGAATTGCATTTGTGCACCGACAACGGCGCGATGATTGCGCTGGCAGCAGGCATGCGGCTGCAAGCGGGGCTGCAAACGCTTCAGCGCGGCTACACCTTTGACGTGAAGCCGCGCTGGAATCTGGCTGAATTGCAGGCAGAACCGGCCTAAGCCGTTCCGTCCGCAACCCGGGGTACTTCGATTACTGGATGTCGAGGTGGGTGACGTTGCTGACGGGGACTTTCTTGCCCAGCGTCAGGGTCAGCACACCGTTCTCGAGCTTGGCCGAGCTGTTGGCCGTATCGATTTCCAGCGGGAAGCGCCACGCGGCCTTGACCTTGCGGGGGGCGTCTTCCTTGCTGGCCACGCGGACCACGTCGCCTTCAATACCGATGTCCAGATGTTCGCGGGCCAGGCCGGGAACGTCGAGTTGCAGGGTGTAGGCCTTTTCCTGGTCTTCCACGCTGGCATCTTTGGCGGCGCCGGTGTCGGACAGCGAAGAGAAGGTGTCGTTGAGGAATTTTTCCAGGGCACCGTTGCTCACGACGGGCGCATAGTGACGATGAAAGGCGCGGGCGGGGCGATGGGCGAGTGAGTAAAACATGGCTGTTCCTTGATGGGTTAACAAGGGGCGGTTTCCCCTTACACTGCGCGGCGTTCACCGTGATTGCCGCATGCACACCAGTTAGGTGTGCAGCCGGTTTATT
>Ga0102589_1005460_pt1 | contig 11106 bp, 16 predicted proteins | sample AraplaMF_Col_mLB_FD_76858 | JGI IMG/M metagenome (GOLD analysis project Ga0102589, IMG submission 76858) | Arabidopsis root microbial communities from the University of North Carolina, USA - plate scrape MF_Col_mLB | ecosystem: Host-associated > Plants > Roots > Endosphere | place: USA... | reverse complement strand
AATCGAAACTACATGTTCTTATAATGAATTTTTAAAAGCCGTAATAAAAGAAATAGACAAATTAATAAAAAAATATGGTATTGTTGGCTATCGCGAGACCTGGTATGAACATGATTTTCCATTAAGTGCTTTTTTAAAATTAAAACATTACATTCTTAACTTGAATAAGTATCCAATACAATTGATTGACTATTTAGGTGATGAATTAGAAAAAACTGATTTACAAAATGATATTCACCTATTAATGGTAGAAATATAATGATGTTATGCAACTAACTGGCGCTTTAGGTGAATATGGAAGAGACTGTCCAACAGCTTTTTATAGCTCATGAGCCACAAATGTGGCTCATTTTTTTGAATTAAGTATGTTAGTTTATTGTTGGTAAAAGGTACATTTATAAATTTGTAGAAAGATTATATAAAAGACAAATTAAAATAACCTTAGGAGAGTCAGCTATGAAATTACGAAAAGTTATTTATATTCCATTTGCCATCATTATATTTTTTACAGGATATAAAGTCTATTACACTTACTATAAACCATTAAATAATAGTACAACCATATCTGCAAAAGTAATAGATAAGTTACATTCAAAAGATAAATATATTGTTGAAATTGTTGAAGTTAATAATAAAGGTATAAGTGGAAAAGTAATAATAGAAGAAGAAAATATCTGGAATTTAATTGAAAAAGACCGAGAGTACTTCATGGTATTAAATTTTGAATCTACGAAAATGCATACTCAATTATTTAGCGAAGGTGCTGTAACCTTGCAACAAATCGATATTTTAAATTAAAGAAATAATATGTCATGTTATGCAACTAACTGGCGCGTTAGTTGAACATTCAGTTGATAAATAGGATAAATTGATTTGGTAATCTAAATAGAATTATTGTTATTATTGAATTGACCTCTTACATAAATTTTTTAGTTGCCATGGCAACTTATTTTTTTTGTTATTTTTTTGAAAAATTCTGTATACATTTTTCGTCCTTGAACGTTTAACTAATAGAAAGGAGAGAACTAATGGAGAAAAAAGAGATAGATCAGCTTTTAATAAAGACAGCAAAGAATATATACGGCTATTTATTAAAAATTGGCGTCAATCGGGCGGATGCAGATGATATTGTACAGGACACATTAAATAAGGCTTTACTGACAATTTATCAAGTAGACATTGCCTACATAAAAACCTGGTTATTCCAGATTGCGATAAATAAGCATCGGGACCTATTAAGGCGTCGTAAGCGTATTGAACAATTTCCTCTTGAATCGGTTCAGTTAATCGGAACAAAGGGATTAGAAGAAGCTATTTTAACCAAAGAAATCCAGTTGGAAATACAAAAAGTGCTTAATCAATTAAGCCCAATGTACAAACACATCCTACTTTTAAAATATGATTTTAAGTTATCCTACAAGGAAATTAGTGTGTTATTAGAAATGAAGGAAGAGACCGTAAAGACGTCTTTGTATAGAGCTCGAAATGAATTTAAGAAAATTTACAGGAGGGAAAATGATGAAGAATGATGAATTTGACTTTGATCTTGATCGTAAAGTGACAAAAATGTTATCAAAGGCAAAAAGAAAGCAATCAGCTAGAATCATATTAATTTCTGCTATCACATCTATCTTAGTGTTCGTTGCTGGGATTATTGCTTTTCAAAAAATTACTGACGATACATATGAGGGAATGAGTGTGATTCCTGAACAAAGAAAAGATATAGGATTATACAAAGGCTTAGAACCGAGGCAAAATGATTATGTAATGAAAGGAAATCAGTGGAAAGAAATCTATAATTACTATCTAAAGAATCTACCAAAACACGGTTGGGTATTGGAACACAAAGATTCGAAAGAAAGTGAACGAATTCCTGGAGGTTATGCACGTTGGATAAAAGAAGGTCAAGGTGAGTTAGACATTTCAACTTCTTATTTTCCACAAGAGGATCAAACCCAAGTGAATTTTGACCTAAATAAAATAATCCCATCTTCCAAATGGATTTCAATTGTTCCAAAGCATGTAGAAGTATACGATGAAAACAATAAAAAAATAAAAGAAATTGTAAATGAAGAACTAATAAATCAAATACAAAACTTCATAAATGATGAAGCTTATGATACTCAAAATCAACCTTCAGGTAAAGTGCTTAGAAAGTTACATATAAATGAATTAGAAATAGCAGTCTATCAATCAGGAGATGATCCAATCTATTTTGTTTCGGATAAAGGGACAAAGATGATGAAACCTGAAGGTGAATTTTTAAAGCTTTTACAATAAGATTCGAAAAAATGAAAATTACATTTTATATTTATTAAACTAACTGGCGCGTTAGTTATATAGTTAATATCAAATGAGTTGCTTAGCAACTCTTATTTTTTTGATTTAAGTGAAATACCTCAAAGGTAAAATTCTTATATGCTCGAATAATAGATATAAAATAGGATTTTTTTGAGGTGTATTAATGAAAGGTTATTTAAATGAGTATACCCGAAGTATTTTTAAAAAATTTATAGGATCATATAAACACTCTACACTACTGCTAATTTTGATCATTGCATTTTTTAATTATTGGTCAATTTTTTTTATAATTGCATTTATTAAAGAGTCAGTAACAAATTATGTTGAAAACCATGGAATTGGCATTGCCTTCTTAGAAGGTTTATTTTATGGCTGGATTGGTTCTGTCATATTACTAATTGCACATCATTTCGTATTAAAGTATTGGCTACTTCATCGGAAAATTAAGAGTGCAGTTTTCTTTATATTCCTACATATTGGTTACTTTATATATTTGATTATAATGTTTATATTCGTTTGAGATTAAATGGACTATGTAACTAACTGGCGCGTTAGTTGTATAGACTGAGTCACAGTTGTGGCTCTTTTTTATGAAATAACTGACAGAATATTTTATAAAAATGATATAATTTTAATTAAATAAATGGATATTAGAGGGACTTATGTTAAAATCTACAATTTTACAATCTATTATTTTTTCATTAACTATTCATGTATTACTTATATTAAGTAACTTCAAATTGTTCTTAAGTTTATTCCAATCAAAACCTAAAGATGATTTTTCTTTTAATGATAGTTACTTTATTGCTTACATTGGTATTTTCGAGGATTATCCAACTATAGCAATGTTTTTTTGGATAACAATTACTTTTGTCTTAATTGCATTACTTTATGTGATTGGAAAATGGATCTATTTAAAATTTATTTTCACCTTGTTCAACTAACTGGCAAGTTAGTTGAATCCACTTTTGAGCATATTTTGGCATTTTTAATTCTAGTAAAATTTAATGAGAGATGGAGGAGTTATATTGCCATTACGAATTAGACCAATTCATGAAGAAGACTTATTTTCTCTTTGGACATTGATGTATAAAGAGAGTTCACCAGAGTGGAAGAAATGGGATGCACCATATTTTGAACATAAAGCTGTCACTTTTGAGGACTATTTAAAAACTAAGGATACTGTTGTTAATCAAGAGGATAGATGGATTATTGAGATAGATGGAAAAGTCATTGGAACAGTTAGTTTCTATTGGGAACATAAACCATCTAATTGGCTTGAAATGGGAATAGGTATTTATGATCCCAACTATTGGAGTGGAGGATTTGGTACAAGAGCTTTAAAACTTTGGATTAATCATTTATTTAATACACTACCTCTTGTACGTGTAGGTTATACAACTTGGTCTGGTAATCATCGTATGATTAAAGTTGGAGAAAAATTAGGAATGAAAATGGAAGCAAGATTAAGAAAATGTCGTTTCTATGATGGGAATTATTATGATTCGATTCGTATGGGATTATTACGAGAAGAGTGGAATGAATTCATAGAAAAAGATGGTTTAATCGAAGTCCAGAAAATATGATATAAGACATTTAAAGAAAGTTCTTATTTAACAAACTGGCGCGTTAGTTGAACAAAAAGAGTTGCTTTGGCAGCTCTTTTTTGTTTTTTCAAGGAAATGATAACTTAGTTCTATAAGAATTTACTAAAAGCCGAAAAGGATACTTCAAATTAATTGTCGAAATATACCAAAAGACTAAATAAGTACTATTCAGTTTGGTGGAGGAGAATTTATGTTAACTAAAGAAGTGCTATCACAAAGGTTTTCGACTTTTGCTGAAAACGAATGTAAAGGGTCTAGTGAATTATACGAATTTTTAGCATTAGAAATCGCACAAGATGATGATCTACTAGAGTTGTGCACGAATACACTTAATGGACAACCGGTTCCAAATTTACTTTTTGGAGCAGTACATTATCTACTGTTAAGAGGAAATGAACACACACTAAAAGACTTCTACCCTAGTATTGTAGCTGAATCTAAACCACTTAAAGATTCGTTCGTATACTTTAAAGAATTTTGTTTAATAAACAAAAATGAAATTATACAACTCCTAAAAACTAAACTTGTTCAGACGAACGAGGTACGAAGATGCGCCTACCTTTATCCGGTATTTAGTTTTATTTATGAAAAAACTAAAAAGCCATTGGCTCTTATTGAAATAGGAACAAGTGCGGGATTACAACTTCTTTGGGATCAATATTCGTATTCATATAATAGCAATGAAATTGTTGGAAATAAAGGTTCAAAACTACATATTTCATCAGAATTAAAAGGAGACATTACCCCATTTTTAACTACAACATCACCACCTGTGTCATCAAGAACGGGTATTGATTTGAATACAGTAGATTTAACCGATGAGGGAGAGTTTTTGTGGCTAAAATCTTTAATTTGGCCTGAACATAAAGAACGACTATTGATGTTTGAAAAAGCTGCTAGTTATCTCAAAGATTTTCCTGTTAGATTGGTCGAGGGTGATGGCGTTACTTTATTGAGAGAATTTGTTGACAATGTGTCAATGGATTGTACTGTTTGCATTTTCCATACCCATGTAGCAAATCAAATGCCATTAGAAACAAGAAACTTACTTTTAAGTACGGTTGAATCAATTGGAAAGAGTCGAGATGTTTTTCATATATACAATAATATACAGGACAAAAATTTACACCTCGATTATTATGTAGTCGGTATAGAACACAAACAACCTATTGCAGAAACGGAAGGTCACGGTAAGTGGTTTAAATGGTTATCTCAGAATGATTTACAAGCAAAATAATTAGTTTAAAATCATTAGTTGCAAATATGCAGCTTTTTAATATTAGTAAATATCAGGATAGCTCAATTAAGAAACAGAAAAATATTTAATTGCTATTGTTATTTTGTTGGAGGGGAAATTATGATAAGTATTGATAAAAAGAATGTTGCTTTTAGATGGTTTAATGAATACTTTACCAAGGGGAAATTGGAGACTATAGAGGAACTAACAACTACTGATTTCGTGTATCACTCGAGAAATTGTGATAATACAATAGAAAAAATGAAGGACTTTATGAAATGGTATCGTTCTGTTTTCCAAGACGATGAATGGGAAATTGAGGATCTAATTGAACAAGGAAATAAATTAGTTGTAAGGTATACTGGTTGGATGACCTATAAGGGTGGATGGTTTAATATACCTTCTGACAATCAGCGTGTTAAGGAAACGGGTATTATGATTTTTTTATTTGAAGACGGAAAAGTTAAAGAGCTTTGGTGTGAAAATAGCGATGCAGCTATTCTATTTGAATTGGGGGCATTACAAAAAAACACGCATACGGTCTTTTAATTCTTATTGAACTAACTGGCTCGTTAGATGAAAAAATTTTTTAAAAAGTTTCTAATGATATCTATAAATTATAATTCAAAAGAATCTTCTAAGATAGGAGGTTCCTTTTTTATTAATAAAGTAATGTTCTTTTTAGATATATTCAATAAAGGATAATGTTGGATGTTATGGAATTATATATTTTAAACTATTCGGGAGGAATCTAAATTGAAGATTAGTGGCGATCTGGTTACATCGAATAATAAGTGCATTCCATATATTTTATATAAACAAGAAGAAAAATCAAATTGTTTAGCTATTATTTTACCTGGTACTGGGTATACAGCTGACTCTCCATTGCTACGCTATACTACACAAGTTTTAATAAAAAAGGGCATTGATGTTTTACATGTAAATTATAAGTATTCTCAAGAGGAACTAACTGCATTAAATGATGTTGATTTTACAAATGATGTTTTATCTGTCATTGAATCAATTAATTCTGAATATAAATACGAACATTTTAAAATCATAGCTAAATCGATCGGAACTATAGCTATGTCCTATCTATTAGAAAAACCTAAATTTCAATCTGCAGATGCATATTGGTTAACTCCGTTATTACAAAGAGACGACGTTTATAATGCATTAATAAAATCACATCAAAAAGGACTTTGTATAATTGGAGACTGTGATCATTGCTATAACAGTGAAAGATTTGAAGTATTAAAAGGTAATAGTAAATTAACTCTAAATTTAATTGAAGGTGTTAATCATAGTTTAGAATTTGAGAATAACATATATGATTCAATTGATTTACTAAAGAAAGTTATTAACATAATAGATAAATTTTAAATCCTTATGCAACTAACTGGCGCTTTAGTTACATAAGAAAACTATAAAAGTCGATTTCCAAATAAGGGAGTCGTTTTTTTATAAGGTGATTCGCTCAACTGTTTATATGCAAATATTGAAAAGCCTAACAAAATTGTCACATAAAAACATAAAATGTCATTTGAATCGATGGCTAATCACTCTATCTCCCATTTAAGATATAGAAAAAAGAGATAGGATGGTGGCTAGATTTGGATCTTTCTGAAGTTAATATTGCATTATTTAGATTAATTAATGACTTAGGAAAAGAGTATACATATTTAAACCCTATTTTCAGTTTTATTGCTGAGTATATGGTTTTTTTACTTGCATTAGGTGTTCTTATTATCTGGTTTACACGAGACAAAAACAGTAGATTAATGATGCTATGTGCAACAATCACTTTTATTTGTGCTTTTATTATCGGTAAAATATCTGGTGCATTTCATTTAAATTATCAACCATATGTAGAATTATCAGATGTAAATAAGTTGATCGAGAAAGAAAAAGATAATTCTTTTCCAAGTGACCATACAATCCTATTCTTCTCATTTTGTATTTCATTTTGGCTTTTCAAAAGAGGTTGGTCAATCTTATGGATCTTTTTAGCTATTTTAGTTGGTATCTCCCGTATTTGGGTAGGTGTTCATTATCCTTTTGATGTTATAGCAGGTATACTAATAAGCTTTGCAACTGCAACCATTATATATTTCACATTACCCAAATTAAGTATTACAAGAAATATTTTAATGTTTAATGAAAAATTCGAGGACAAATTTTTTCAACCATTAAAAAAGTCAAAAGTAAACAAAAACTACTAACATTAAATCTATACCAATGTTTATTAAACAAATGCATGGGTTAATTGTACTGCGAAACCAGCATTGGTTGGTCATTTTTTATTCATTTAAGTAGCAAGTTTAGTTTAATTAGAAATGATATTATTTTAAAGGGAGATTTTAAAAAGTTCTTATTTTAATAATTAGGGGATAAACATGAAAAAAATTTTAGTTGTAATTACGATTATGATAATAGGATTAGTAGGGATAAAAGGATATGATCTTATACATGTTGGATTTGAAATTAAAATAATAAATCAGACAAATAAAGAACTATCTGGTTTATATTTGACCTACGATAATATTAAATCAGATATTAAGATACCCTTAATTGATTTAAATAAAGATTATAAACTCAACGTAAATCCCTCTGAGGATATTGGTGAGAGTTCGATGAAGCTTCATTATAAAGATAACAAAGGTAAATTACATACAGAAACTGTTATTGGCTATTTTGAAGGTGGTTATTCTGGTGATATTTTAATTAAAATAAAATCAATTGATGCAGATGGAAAGCTAAAATTTAATATTAAAGAAGATATTTCTTTGTATTAATAAGTGTAATATTTCATCATCGATAGAAACCAATTTTTATACCTAATTCAACTAACTGGCGCTTTAGTTCAATATCTCGTGTATCTAGTGAAAGGAGGAAAAATGAATAATATAGAACAAAAAAGTGTATTTAATATGTTTCACGATGGTACTATTATTCAATTCATTGAAAGTACTAAAAAGATATCAATTGAAATCGAGATCGAATATTTAGCTGAGCTAATTAATCAGAAATTTAAATATTTTATATGTGAGTTATTAAATTGCGAAGAAATCTACTTCAAATTTTGGGAAGATAATAATAATACAGTTAATGATTTAGAGATCCTGAAAAAGTATGAGTTAGATATTTTAGAAGCAGAAGAAATAGATGATAAAATCGTCGTAAAATGTTTAAGTAACATAAATACTGTTGGTAATCTCTACATAAAAACAGAAAGCATAAAAATATATGATCAAGATAAGCAAGAAATTTCATTTAGTAAACTTGCAGAAGTGAGTCATCAATATTGGAACAAAATATAATTAGTCCTTATGCAGCTAACTGGCGCGTTAGTTAAAGATTACGAGCTACTTGCAACTCTTTTTTTTATTTAAGTAAATGACAGATGAAGTTTAATAATAAAATCCTACTATTGGTGGTATTGGAGTTTAATTTAAGATGATAAAATCGTTGTAAATAACATCAATCTAAGGATGAAGACATTGGAAAATATCAACATAAAACAAACTATTAAATACATCCTACTTACTATTTTATTTTTTCGACTTGGAAATTTTGTGTTTATTTCCCTTTTGGGAGCAATGAAAATACAAGTAAATTTTGTTTTCTACTTAGCATCTGAGATTATATTTTTAGTGATGCCTACTTTTTATTTACTAAGAAAAAAGAAAATCACTTGGAAACGGGATTTAAAAATAATTAAAATTCCTTTTAAAATCTCTATTTATTTAATGATTCTAGCAATTTTATTTCAACCTATCTCTCATGGTTTAGTTACAATACTATCAGAACTTTTAAATGATTATTCAATTCAAAACTATAAATTTTCATTAGATTCCTTTATATATTTCATGATCACCAGCGCCATAATTGCACCTTTAATTGAAGAAATATTGTTTCGTGGACTATTATTTCAGAAATCAAAACATATGGGAATCTATAAATCAATTTTATTAAATGGAATCATTTTCGGTTTAATACATCAAAATGTAATCGTATTTTTTTATACTGTATTATTGGGGATGATTTGTTGCTACGTATTTTTTACATTTAAATCATTGATAGCAGCTATAGTTTTACATTGTTTTAATAACGTTTTGCAATACATACCTGAAAATAACTATACAGACCCCTATTTTCAATTTATCAGTAACCCTATATATATAATTCCTTTTATGTTTATATTAATTTTATTTATATATTTCATTTCTAAAAGAGCTAGTACAGAGTTCACAATGGTAGCATAGGAAGAAAGAGTTTTTAGAGCAATTGTTTTAACATAGATAAAAAATGATAATTTATTTTTATTGAACTAACTGGCGCGTTAGTTACATTAACAAGATCAGTTTTAAAGATTAGAGGAGTTAATATGAGTAAAATGACTTTAAAATTAATCATTGAGAAAAAAGAATATTTTATTGAAGAGGACAAGTGGTATATATTCGAATTTAAACCAGGGTATGAACTAGGAAATTCAACCAGTCCTTTTTGTAAATGTAGGGTAATAGATACTTCATTTAAAGGGGCTAATGAAGAAGTGTGTTTTTATGTCTTTCATGAGGAATCAGAGGAAGAATACTTAATTGGCGAAGATGAACTATTATCAATCTCAAATATTTAATATCTTATGCAACTAACTGGCGCATTAGTTGAATTTCCATAGCAGCCTTAGGCTGTTTTTTTATTTGGATTTTTGGAAGTATTGTAATATAAGGAATGTTATAATTAGAATGCTCACTTGATATGTATTGCATCGAGATTAAAAACAAGAAAGAGGATTGAGAGATATGAAGGGTAATTCGATTATTATTGGTGCTTCAATTATAATAGGATGCGCTATTTTAGGGCTGTTTTTAATGTTAACTTTTTCAAATGATAAAAGCACTAGTCCTAAAACAACTAATGAATACAAATATGAAATGATACCAGTAAACGAGAATAATGTGATTATCTTTAATAAAGAAACTGGAGAGTATTGGAGAAAATTTTTACCAAGTAATGAAGGTCCTGCAAATTGGGAAAAAGAAAAATCTCCTATTAAATGATAATAAACTGAATAAATGATATACAACTAACGAGAGCGTTAGTAAAATAACACGAAAGGCTGTTCATCAGCCTTTTTATTATGCTAAATGGCAGGTTAGTGAAAGAAGGATTTAATAAAAGGTGTAAAAAGAACTTATATAGAATAGTTTACTAAGTAAAAGTACATTACAATTTCAAAAAGGAGAAAAGTAGTGGAAGATAAGGTATGGCACTTTCTAAAAAAAGAATGGAAATTCATTTTATTGCTTGGAGCATTACTAATTATTGGTTATGGACTAACTGAATTAGTTACTGCAATTAAAAATGTAGCAAATGTATTGGGAGAGTTAAACGGAACTCTTATTAATGGTTTACAGAACTAAGATAATTTATGTGAACCTTCTTCAACTAACTGGCGCGTTTGTTGAATATTACGAGTACCTAATTGGTGCTTTTTTTTTATTGCAGTAAATGGCAGATTAGTTGAAAAAGTAAAATTATATTTATTATTAAGATAGGAATAGGCTTTTCATAAAAATCCAAACGATTTTATTAAAGGATTAACAACTAAACTTAGAGTATATAGTTTAAGAAGATATAACATAGGAGGTTGTTCCCATTGGAGAGAAGAAATTTCCAAGTATATTCAATTCCAGGGTATGAAGAAGAAATTGGCCGATGGCTATGGTGTTTAGAAGATGTTCGAAAATCCCTTATTAAAAAATTAATGACAATTAACCCAAATTTAATAGACAAAAAAATTGATGAAAGACAAACAATCGGCTCGTTATTATATCACATTGCGTTGATTGAAGCAGATTGGTTTTATGTAGAAGTCCTTGGTACAGAATGGGATTCTGAAATACGCACTTTGTTTCAATTGGAAGACCGTTCTGATGAAGGTGCATTAATTCATAT
>Ga0102589_1005459_pt1 | contig 11108 bp, 12 predicted proteins | sample AraplaMF_Col_mLB_FD_76858 | JGI IMG/M metagenome (GOLD analysis project Ga0102589, IMG submission 76858) | Arabidopsis root microbial communities from the University of North Carolina, USA - plate scrape MF_Col_mLB | ecosystem: Host-associated > Plants > Roots > Endosphere | place: USA... | reverse complement strand
ATCGTTCAACTCGTTCAGCGAGAAAGGCAAACTGATGGAAACATGAGGACGCAAAACTACAGGGGCTAAGGTCAAACGACTATGCTAGCCAGTTACCGGACGGATAGGGTTGGTCTTGACCAATGCTCTTTTCATTGGTCTTTTTTTTATTTGTAGACAAATGAGAATTGTTGTCATTTATTAATAAGGTTTATATTTTAATAGTTTTACTTTAAATTAAGTTAATTAAGAAAGGTGATGTTAATGAAAAAATATTGGCACAAGCTATCATTTCTTCAAAAAAATGTATTGTTAACTGTGTTAGTTATTTTGACGCTTGTTGGTACTATGGGAGCGTTAAGTTTTAACATGTTTCAAAATAGTATGATGTCTATATTTGAAAGGCATTCTTTTGAAACAGGAGATACGATATTACATAAATTAGACGCGGAAATATTGAGAGATGTTGCAAAAGACCCAACGGCAGAAAGAGAAAAGAGAGAGAAGTTAACAGAGAAATTAGATGAATCAACGGAAGAATTGAACAGTGTTGGACAAACGTATATTGTTGGAGCGAAAAAAAATGAAAAAGGTGAGCTACAAATCATTGATTTGTCTACAGGTTTAGCAAATGTTGTTGAAGTAAGGCCGGGAGAATATTATAAACAACCAGATCTTTGGATGGAAGCATATGATAAAGTAATGAGCACAAAAAAAGCAAACATGACAGAAGTATATGAAGACGCATTAGGAACATGGGTAACGATATTAGAGCCGATTAAAGATGGAGAAGGTAACATTGTGGCACTTGTTGCAGCTGATGTAGATGCTTCTATTGTTCCTAGTACAAAAGAAAAGTTCATTATACAAGGCTTAATGTTTATTTGTATTTCTGTTTTAATTGCAACTGTTATTCAATTCTTAATTGTGCGTAACGCACTTGCTCCATTACGGGATTTGCGTGAAGGATTGCGCAGAGTCGGTGAAGGTGATTTAAGTATTAAATTAGAGGAAAGACCAGATGATATTGGTATTATTAATGCGTATTTTAATAATACCATTGAGAAGTTTAAAGGAATTATAGATAAAGTGAAGCAGACAGCAGAACAGGTTTCCTTATCTTCGCAAGAATTGTCAGTGAGTACGAAAGAGAATAGCATGGCAGTCCAAGGAATCGTAAGTTCTATAGTTGAGTTAAGGGCTGGCGTTCAATCACAAGAAACTTCAGTACCAAAGTATTTAGGTATTGTATATGAAATGGAAGATAGGATGGAAGAGATAACTAATACTGCAAAACAAATGGCGAAAGAGTCTGAAGGTACGAAGCATCATTCAATAAAAGAAAATGGTGTTATTGAACAAATCATTAATCAAATGAGTTTAATCCAAAATGCAGTACAAGATTTATCTTCTATCATTTACTCGTTAGAAACAAGGTCAAAAGAAATAAGTGACATTGTAACTGTAATTACAGGTATTTCAAATCAAACGAACTTACTAGCTTTAAATGCTTCCATTGAAGCATCACGTGCTGGGGCAGCTGGGCGAGGATTTGCAGTTGTTGCCGATGAAGTTCGTAAATTAGCAGAGAAAACGGAAGCATCAGCAAAAGACATAGCTAAATTAATAGGGGAAACGCAAGTTGAAACGGAAGAAGCTGTTGTTTCAATACAAAAAGCTTCAAAAGAAGTAGAATCCGGAATTAAACTTTTTCAAAGTAGTGGTGCTTTCTTTGAAAAAATTTCAAAATCAGCACAATCTGTTACAAATCAAGTTAGAGTTGTTTCTAGCAATTCAAATGATATATTGCAAAATAGCCAAAATATTGTTCGTGTTGTAAATGAACTATCACTTATTGCAAATACGTATGCAAATAGTAGTAATAATATTGAAGAAAGTATGAAAGAACAGGAAATGTCTGTACAAGATATTGCTGAATTAGCCAGTTCTTTAAGCTGGCTTTCACAGGAGTTACAAGAGTTAATAGGGGAATTCAAAAGTTAAATGAAATGATTATACGTGCTTTTATTTGTTCAATAAAATGAATCATGCTACAATGAAAACGAATTAAGAACCGGGGAGCCAATTGGCTGAGAGGATGTAAGTATACATCGACCCTCAACCTGATCTGGATAATGCCAGCGTAGGGAGTTACTTTAAAGTGATGTAGCATAAGTTATTATAGAATAACTTGTATACAAGGCTTTCCTACATGATAGGAAAGCCTTTTCTTTTTTTGAAAACATATTTTGTAAGGGGGATTTTATTATGTCACAACAAGTTACAATTTCATTTTCAGTAGTACCACAAGCGAAGAACAAAGATGTGTATTCCGTTGTTGATAAAGCAATTGAAGTTGTACAACAGTCGGGAGTTCGTTATGAAGTAGGAGCAATGGAAACAACGCTGGAAGGAGAATTAGATGTACTTCTTAACGTCATTAAACGCGCGCAACAAGCTTGCGTCGATGCTGGAGCAGAAGAAGTAATCACTTCTATTAAAATTCACTATCGTCCAAGTACGGGCGTAACGATTGACGAAAAAGTTTGGAAGTACCGTGATGAATATGCAAAACCAGAAGCGATCTAAAATAATTACAACAATTTGGCTTATCCTTCTCATTGCTATATGGGAAGGATCTGTTTCATTATTTAAAATTGAGCCGTGGATTTTACCGAAGCCGTCTGCAATTGTGCAAGAGTTAATTGGAATGAAAGATTTACTATTACCGAATACAGTGCAAACGTTACAGGAAGTAATAATTGGGTTGTTTTTTGCAATTATACTTGGGACAAGTATTGCTATCATTATGGATGTTATCCCTTTATTTCGGATTTTAATGAATCCGTTGCTTGTTATTTCGCAAACAATTCCCATCGTTGTGCTCGCTCCATTATTTATTATTTGGTTTGGGTATGGAATGTTGCCAAAAGTAATGGTTGTTATTCTTGTTTGTTTCTTCCCAATTGCGCTTAGCATTTTAGAAGGTTTCCAAACGGTAGATAAAAATATGCTGAAGTTGTTACAAACGATGAAGGCGACAAAGTGGCAAATTTATCAGAAAGTAAAATTTCCAGCAGTGCTCCCGTACTTTTTCTCAGGTTTAAAAATAGCTGTTACATATAGTGTGATGGGAGCGATTATTGGGGAATGGCTTGGTGCCAGTGAAGGATTAGGGGTTATGCTTACAAGAGCAACAAAATCCTTTTTAACGGCTCGAGTATTTGGTGTTGCAGCGATTATCGTCATGGTGACATTATGCCTGTACTTTATTGTTGAATTTATGGCAAGAATAACAGCACCATGGATATACAGAAAGGGCGGCAGAAAATGAAAAAAGGTTTAAAAATTATATTAGCTGCATTATTAGCAGTTGGTGTTGCAGGATGTAATCCGGCGAAGAAAGAAGAAAGTTCAAGTAAAGATAAAAAAGTAAAAGTCGTTTTAGATTGGTTTCCAAATACGAATCATACTGGCTTATATGTAGCGCAAACGAAAGATTATTACAAAAAGCAAGGGCTTGATGTAGAAATTATCCAGCCTGGTGATAATGTGACGGCAGAGCAGATGATTGCTTCTGGGAAAGCAGACTTTGCGATAAGTGCACAAGAAAATGTAACATTAGCTCGTGTTGAAGGAATCCCAGTTGTTTCTGTTGGTGCAATTATTCAGCATAATACCTCTGCTTTTGCATCGCTAAAAAAAGATAATATGACGTTACCGAAGGATTTTGAAGGTAAACGTTATGGCGGCTGGGGAGGACCGGCAGAAGAAGCGACGTTAAAAACGATTATGGAGAAACATCAAGCTGATTTTAATAAAGTCGAAAAAATTATTCTTGGACAAACAGACTTCTTCAAATCGATCGGTCGTGATGCAGATTTCGAATGGATTTATTACGGATGGGATGGAATTGAAGCGAAGCGTCAAGGAAAAGAGTTAAATACGATTATGGTGAAAGACTTAGATCCAGCGCTTGATTTCTATAGTCCTGTTATTATTACAAGTGAAAAACATACGAAGCAAGATAAAGACTTTGTGAAAAAGTTTATGACTGCAACGACAGAAGGTTATGATTTTGCAATTAAAGAACCGAAAGAAGCTGCGGATATTTTAATTAAAGCTGTTCCAGATGTGAATAAAGAATTAGTGCAAGAAAGTCAAAAGTGGTTAAGTACAAAGTATCAAGATGATGCAAAAGCGTGGGGAGTACAGAAGGAAGAAGTTTGGACGAATTACATGAATTTCTTATATGACAACAAAGTTATTAAAAAGAAAATCGATGTAAAAGATGCCTTTACAAATGAATTCCTTCCAAGTGAAAAATGAGTGGATTACAAATAAAAGATATTGTAAAAGCTTTCGATGGAAAGAATGTATTAGCAAAGATTAGTGCTTCTATACAGGAGGGGGAATTCGTCTCTTTTGTAGGTCCAAGTGGTTGTGGAAAAAGCACTTTGTTAAATATGATCGCGAGTGTTGAAGAGCCAACGAGTGGAGAGGTATTTTATAACGAGGAACATGTGAAAAAACAAGATGTTGTAAGTTATATGCCGCAACAAGATTTATTACTACCGTGGCGATCGGCTTTGCAAAATATAGTACTTCCATTGGAAATCGAAGGGAAGCCTAAAAAGCAAAGGCTAGCAGAAGGAATGGAAGCATTAAAGCAGTTTGAGCTAGATGAATATGCGGATCATTATCCAGATGAGTTATCAGGTGGCATGCGTCAAAGAATTAGTTTCCTTCGCACATATTTATGTGAAAAGCCAATTATGCTGCTGGATGAGCCTTTTGGAAAATTAGATGCATTTACAAAAATGGAAGTACACAGTTGGCTTTTAAATTCTTGGCATCAAGAAAAGCAGACAATTGTTATGGTTACACATGACTTAGATGAGGCAATTTTACTTTCTGATCGCATATTTATTTTATCTCAAAGACCAGCATCAATTGTTGGAGAGGTACAAGTGAAATTACTTAGGCCACGAACGATGGATATGTTAACATCACTTGAGTTAAAGAAGGATAAGGAAGAAATTTTAAGAGTATTAGCTCCTTACATGAAAAAATAGAAAAAGCCTTTTAACAGTTTTTGGTATAATTACTGTTAAGAGGCTTTTTTATATAGGGGGAGAAAGATGACATCTATCGAGAAAATAGTGGATTCATTAACTGCAGATAATCTTGAAGAAGGAAAAGCTTTATTAAAAAATCATATATTATTAATGAAATATGGTATGGAACATCATGAATTAAAAGAAGAAGAAATGACAAAAATTTTAAAGTGGGTTCAAGGTCGAGATCAATTGAGAGAAGATGTTCCAGAATTACGTGATTTACATTTAGTTAAAAAGTTTCAAGCGGTATTAGATGAATTTATTCATTCTATAATTTCAAATGGATATGTAGAAGACGCAGTAGAAATTTTAGAGAGTGTATTAAAAAGTATGGGGGCAGTCGCTCATATTGTAAAAATTATGTTTGTCGGCAAAATGACAGTTAATAGAAATTCTTTAGAAATGGTAGAAGTATTAAAGCGAGAGTGCTACAACTTAATGGAACAGCGTGCTGCTGTCGGATTACATGCTCAAATCTTTCACGTTTTAGGTTTTGTGCATTCAATTCAGTTTGATTTAGAAGAAAGATCACAGGAACATGGACGAACTGTAATAGGCTTTTTAACGGATTTTAAGACGAAGGAATTGAAATCTGTACAACAATTTCAAAACGAAGAGCATATTTCAGAAGTGAAAAATATGGTTAGTAAAGAGTATGGGATAGAATTACAAAGAAGAATTTATATGTGGAAATCGTTAACGCTCATTTTTACAAATCCATATGCATTAGAAAAGATGTATAAAGAAATTTACGCAGAAAATGAGAAAACGGAGAAGGAACAAAAGAAAAAATAGAGAATAGAATATAACAGAGTAGTTTATACTCTTAATATAACAAATGTTAAAGGAGTGAAAGGATAAAATGACTTTATCAACTGTTCTTCAAATGGTTTTAGCTTGATATGGGAGAAGTCTGCCCATTTTTAACAAATAAGCTAAATTGAAGACAGCAGGTAAAGAACCTTAATCCTTTCTTACGATAATATGTAATGGGTAAGGTGTATTCACCTTACCCATTTTTTATATGTATAACTAAATAAGGCTTTATACTGTTGTTCTCTCTATTTAGCTTATGGATCATAAGAAAAGGAGAGAGAAAAAATGAGTATATTAACAGTAGAAAATGTAAGTCATTCATATGGTGAGAAAACCATTTTATATAATACGTGCTTTCGATTATTAAAGGGTGAACATGTTGGGCTAGTAGGGAAAAATGGAATTGGAAAATCAACATTATTACGCTTGTTAACAGGAGAACTTATACATGATGATGGGAAAATTGAATGGTTTCCCCATGTTAAGATTGGCTTTTTACAACAACATATAGATTTGCAAGAAGGTATAACAATTGAAGAATACTTGCAAAGTGCGTTTTCTAATCTGTATGAGTTTGAACGTGAAATGTTAAAACTTACAGAAGAGATGGTTGGAGCAGGAGAAGTAGGGAAATTGTTAGTAAGGTATGGAGAGTTACAAACTATATTGGAGAATTCTAATTTTTATCAAATTCATACAGAAATTGAAGAAGTAGCAACTGGCTTAGGTTTGTTTGAAGTAGGAATGGAAAAGGATGTTTCAACGTTAAGCGGTGGTCAACGGACAAAGTTATTACTTGGTAAACTCCTTTTAGAAAAAGCTGATGTTTTATTATTAGATGAGCCAACTAACTATTTAGACACAGCTCATATAGAATGGTTGCAATCATATTTACAAATGTATGAAAAAGCTTATATTATCATTTCGCACGATGAAGTATTTTTGAACAATATTACGAAAGTTATTTATCATCTAGATGAGCGCACAATTAAGCGCTATGTAGGTGATTATAATAGTTTTGTGCGTAATTATGAACTGCAAAAGAAACAATTACAAGCAGCATATACGAAACAGCAAAAGGAAATTGCACATTTAGAGAGCTTTATTCAAAAAAATAAAATCCGTAAAGCGAAACAAGCAAAAAGTCGTGAAAAAGTATTAGAGAAAATGCAAAAGGTTGAAAAGGTTAACGATGTACCTCGCGCTCGTTTTGACTTTAATGTTTATACTGAGCCAGTGAGTCGTATATTACAGGTAGAGAAACTGAAAATTGGTTATGGTGAACCGTTGTTTCCAGAATTGGATCTTCAAGTGAAAAAAGGGGAAAAGATTGCGATTATTGGTCATAATGGGATTGGAAAAACAACAATGCTAAAAACATTACTAGGACAAATAAAACCGTTAGGCGGTTCAGTTTCTATTGGGGAACAAGTAAAACCCGCTTATTTTGCACAAGAGGAATTTTCCACAGAAATAACTGCACTAGAGAGAGTATGGGCAGGAAGGCCAGACATGACAAGAAAAGAAATCCGACAAGTATTAGCAAAGTGCGGATTAAAAGAAGAACATGTATTAAAACCTATTCAATTATTAAGTGGAGGAGAACAAACAAAAGTACGATTATGCGAACTTATTGTAACTAAAAGCAATGTTTTAATTTTAGATGAACCAACTAACCATTTGGATACAGAGACTAAGAGGGCTTTACAGGAAGCGTTAAAACAATATAAAGGTACGGTTTTAATTGTTTCACATGAGCCATCTTTCTACGAAGCGTGGATAACGAAAATATGGAATATCGAAGAATGGAACGTTTAACAATAATCATAAAGAAAAGGCATTAGCTTTTATGAGCTAATGCCTTTCCCTAATAGGCTACTATTTTTCTTTGTATATATAGATGGTTTGAAATGGAATGAAAATAATTCCTATATGTAAAGGATAATGTGAGTAGTATGGGAAGACAATAGAACTTAAAGGGAATTCATGTAAAATTCAGATGAACTTCACACAAATTTCATGTTATAAACTGAATATAATTATAATAGGTTATTATAATTAAAACTTTCGATTTTTTTGCAAAATTAAAGGTTTAGCTGGGGTTTCTGTGCTGTCTTCATCCATTTATCCCGCTATTTGTGGGCAGTAAACGCCCGATTGGTGAGGGCTAATAATCAGTGGGGGGGATGAACCCCCCACTGATTAAAGTTTCACTTTATAAGAAGGAATATTACCGTCTTTTTATACATTATTAATTCTATATATCTTTTGAAAGAACTTTTGGTGAATTTATGGAGTCAATTTTGAATGACGTAGCAGGATGATGAAATTTCATGTAAAATAATAGTAAAAATATGTAAGGGAGGGGATAGTGTGGATGTGTTTTTGAACATTGCTGAGGAAAAAATTCGTCAAGCGATACGGAATGGTGATCTTGATAATATTCCGGGACAAGGAAAACCACTACAATTAGAAGATCTTTCAATGGTACCTCCAGAATTAAGAATGAGTTATAAAATCTTGAAAAATGCAGGCATGATTCCACCAGAAATGGAATTGCAAAAAGATATATTGAAAATAGAGGATTTAATCGCTTGTTGTTATGATGAAGCAGAGAGAAAAAAATTACAAGAAGAGTTAACAGCAAAAACACTACGTTTTCAGCAGGTAATGGAAAAGAGAAAGATTAAAGATAGTTCAGCATTTCGTATGTATCAGGATAAAGTATTTCGTAAATTACGTTAAGAGGGATAAGATGAATAAATTTGAAACGATAGAAGAATTAGCAATATATATTGAGAAACAACAATTGGTACTTCTATTTATTAAAACGGAAAATTGTGGCGTTTGTGATGTTATGCTACGAAAAGTAAACTATGTATTAGAGAATTATGATTACGTAGAGAAAGTAGAAATATTACTACAAGACATGCAAGAGATTGCGGGGCGGTATGCAGTATTTACAGGGCCAACAGTTTTATTATTTTATAATGGAAAAGAGATCCTTCGTGAATCGCGCTTCATTTCACTTGAAAATCTAGAGAGAACCATTCAATTATTCGAGGATTAAGGGAGGCTTTTATATGGAATTTATTATTATCATACTATTATTTGTTGTAGTTGGAACAATCGTAACAGCAGTTCGATCAAACAAAAAGAAGGTAAATCTTACGAAACAAAATAACATTCATAATTCATCTAACAGCTCATCACCATTATTTTTCTTTGCTGGATCTGATAATGATAGCTCGCACGATGGAGGTTCACATGATTGTGGAGGGTCTTTTGGCGGAGATAGTGGAGGAGGTAGCTGCGGTGGTGGAGGTAGCGGTGATTGATGAGAATACGCCCTATAGGGGGCGTATTTCTTTTTAAACAAACGTTTGATTAGTTGGCTTACATATGCATAAAAACAGTTAAACAAACGTTTGTTTAAATACTTTTAACATACTAAGGGGAATGGAAATGAAAAGGGAGCCGAAAGTGAAAAATAAGGGGAAAGTAGTGTTATTTTTATTAGCTGCGGGAGGCGTATTTCTTGTTAAATTAGGATTTAAAATTGGAATAATACATATGATTCGAACATGGTTTGAACGTACGTTTTCTTAAATAAGGAATATAGCCTCTTGCGATAGAGGTTTTTTATTTGTTATTATTAGACTGAACGGTCGGTTTAAAGAGGTGTGAATATGAGAAGAAGCGCAGAAGAGATAAAGAAAGAAATTGCATATAAAGCGGAAAGTCTGTTTTCACAGAAGGGCTATGCAGCTACATCTATGGAAGAGATTTGTGAAATTACAGAGCGAAGTAAAGGGAGCATTTATTATCACTTTAAAAGTAAAGAAGAATTATTTTTATTTGTAGTAAAACAGCATACGTATGATTGGCTTGAAAAATGGAATGAAAAAGAGAAATTGTATAGTACCAGTACTGAAAAACTATATGGTCTCGCGGAATACTATGTAGAGGACATACAGCAACCCATTTCAAATGCAATAGAGGAATTCTCTATGAGCCAAGTTGTAAGTAAAGAGATTTTGGATGAACTGTTAGCTTTAACTAGAGAATCATATGTTATGTTTGAGCAATTAATTGAAGCGGGTATACAGTCTGGAGAGTTTCGTGAAGAGAATACGCGAGATCTTATGTATATTGTGAATGGATTATTATCAGGGCTTGGAGTACTTTACTACGAATTAGATCATAAAGAGCTGAAACGTATTTATAAAAAGGCAATAGATGTATTGTTAAAAGGGATGGCAGCTGAATAATAAGTCAGTTGCTTTTCTTACAAAACAAATTAGACCGAACGGTCGGTTTATGAAAGAGGAATGAAAATGAACGCTTTATTTAAAAACCGAGCATTTATGCTCGTTATGACATCTGATATTTTACAACAATTTGCAATTTGGATTAGAAATATGGCTCTTTTGTATTTCATAATGGAGCGAACGAATAATGATCCGGTTTCAGTTTCGTTGTTATCGGTTATGGAATATGCACCTATTTTTATTTTCTCGTTTATCGGTGGTGCGCTAGCTGATCGCTGGAATCCGAAAAGAACAATGGTTGCTGGGGATGTGTTAAGTGTACTGTCTATTATCGGAATTGTCTTGTTGTTAAAGCTGGATTATTGGCAGGCTATATTTTTTGCAACACTCATTTCTGCGATTGTAGGTCAGTTTTCTCAACCATCATCTTCGCGTATATTTAAGCGCTATGTAAAGGAAGAACAGGTGGCAAATGCGATTGCATTTAACCAAACATTACAGTCATTATTTATGATTTTTGGACCAGTGGTAGGCTCGCTTGTGTATACACAACTTGGCTTATTTACGTCACTATATAGCTTAATCATTTTATTTTTGTTATCTGCTATCGCTCTTTCATTTTTACCAAAATGGGTTGAACAAGAGCAAGTGGCGAGAGATTCATTAAAAAATGATATAAAAGAGGGGTGGAAATACGTTCTTCATACGAAAAATTTACGTATGATTACAATCACTTTCACCATTATTGGCTTAGCTGTTGGACTATCGAATCCATTAGAAGTATTTCTTGTAATAGAACGGCTTGGAATGGAAAAAGAAGCAGTTCAATATTTAGCCGCAGCTGATGGAATAGGTATGTTAATTGGTGGTATTGTTGCTGCAGTTTTCGCTTCAAAAGTGAATCCGAAAAAGATGTTTGTAT
>Ga0102589_1005455_pt1 | contig 11111 bp, 9 predicted proteins | sample AraplaMF_Col_mLB_FD_76858 | JGI IMG/M metagenome (GOLD analysis project Ga0102589, IMG submission 76858) | Arabidopsis root microbial communities from the University of North Carolina, USA - plate scrape MF_Col_mLB | ecosystem: Host-associated > Plants > Roots > Endosphere | place: USA... | reverse complement strand
GCTATTTCTTTTGCTCCATTTTCACAAAAATGAGTATTATCGTGTATTCCCTTGGGGTAATTTGAATGTTCATCAGGATCAAGCCAAACAAATAATTGCTTTGATTTTCCTTCCCCTAAAGACTGATAAAGCATTCCTGTTTTTGTCCATAAATCAATTAACTGAACATCAAGTTTTGTCGATAGTTGTACCATTGCAGCTGGGTAATTGTCTAGCATATTTACTAATTTTCCTTCACTATCAAAGTTTCGTCGATGAACGGGAGTAACGAGGATGGGAATTGCTCCTTTTTCACGAGCCCCCGTAACGTACTGTGTAAGATAGAACTGGTAGGTTGTAAATGGTTGTGTTCCATACGATTTTTGATCATTGTGACCAAACTGTATAAATAAATAATCGTTAGGTTGAATTCTCTCAAGTAGATTTCTTAATCTCCCCTCCTCAATAAAGCTGTTTGAACTCCTCCCGCACCTTGCCTCATTGTGGACTGTGACCTGATCTGTAAAAAAGGAATCAAATACTTGTCCCCAACCAGCCATTGGTGCTTCATGTTTGGAGTAACTAGCAACGGTTGAATCCCCTGTCAAAAATAGACGAACTTGATTTGGGTTTACTTCCCTAACAGTTACCATTTGATTATCCCCTCTCCCTTTTAAATATCATTGAGGAAAATGCATGTATCTTTATAAGACGAACTAATATTTTAGGCATATCTACCTTTATCTCTTCTTAATAAATAGACAATCCTTTATGCATAACTCATTTATACACGGGCCGTTTATCCCATGACAAATGAGTTACTTAGACTTATATATAACTATAACAACAAATGGACTTTCCTTTAATGTAAGTGATTTGCCCTTAGAAAATTTGGCAAAATGATTGAAACTATCAATTCTCAACCTTGATTATATTTCTCTCTTAAAAAGTTAACACTTTCGTCTATGAAGGGTTCTTGTGTATCTTCCATTAAAACATTTATAAAAGGTTTTTTCTCCTTAATTAATGTCATCACTAGATCATAATCTAGTAGTCCTTTACCGACTGCCGCCGGTTTTAACATATCACCCTCTACAATGAAATCTTTAGCATGTAAGATAACAATTTCATCCCCAAATAAGTCAAATGCCTCTTTAAAAATCTCTTCCTGTTTTGTGTAATTATCTATTGTTAATAAATTTACCGGATCAAAAATCACTTGTAGATTGTTGGAGTTTACATCATCTAAAAGTCTTCTCATCACTTTCGGTGAATAGATAGGATGATTCACTCCTGCTTCAATTCCTACAATTACGCCAAATTTTTCAGCTTCCTCCACCAACTCACGGACACTTTCAACCACTTCTTGAAAAGGTTCTTCCTTAAAGTTTTCTGTAGTATAAAAAATTTCAGCATTTACATTTCCGGTTTCCGTTCCTACAATACTGCAGCCAAAGTCTCTCGCGTATCTTATATGTTCTTTAAATCTTTCTAAACCTTTTCGTCTCTCTACCTTGTCTGGATGAATCATATTAATATAACAGCCTAATACAGCAATTTGAATACCATGTTTTCGAAAGGTACTTCCTACATAATGTGCAAGACCAGGGGTTAGATTTCCCAAGTCAGTATTTATATAGTCTAAGGATTTATTTAACGCTAATTGTACAGATTTAAGTCCTTTTCTTTCAATTTCTTTTACTAATTCCTCTAAACAATTCTTTTCAATATCATGTCCTCTTATACCCAGGTTCATTTATATCATCCTTTTTTATTTTAATTGTTCATCACGTCAGCTGTAATTTAATAAAGCTGTATCACTATAAATGCGATACAGCTAATACCATGTTTAATAATATACTCTATTTAAATATTTTCTAATTTATAAAATAGAGTTATCTGGCTAACCAGCCGCCATCGACTGCTAAAATATGACCGTTCATATAATCAGATGCTCTACTTGCTAAAAATACAGCCGCGCCCATTAAGTCAACTGGAGTTGCCCAGCGTGCAGCAGGAATACGTCCTAAGATTTCTTGGTTACGCTTTTCATCAGAACGAATTGGTAGAGTATTTGCAGTTGCCACATAGCCCGGTGCAATAGCGTTAATTTGAACATTATGTTCTGCTAATTCATTTGCGAATGCTTTTGTAATCCCCATAACAGCATGTTTACTTGCCGTGTAAGGAGGTACAAATTTCCCTCCTTGAAAGGAAAGCATAGATGCAATATTAATAATTTTCCCACTCTTTTGTTCTACCATTACTTTTGCAACTTCTTGACTTAAGAAATAAACTGCATTTTGGTTAATATCTACCACTGCATCCCAGTCATCCTCTTTATATTCAAGTAAAGGGGCACGGCGAATTGTTCCTGCATTGTTTACTAAAATATCAATTCTGCCAAATGTTTTCAAACAAGCCTCTACTACTCCTTTGACAGCTGTTCGGTCTGCTAAATCTGCTTGATGAAACTGAACTTTTTGTCCTGTCTCTTCAATTAATTCTCTTGTTTCATTCCATTCTTTCCCGTGGGTAACAATGAAAAGATCAGCACCCGCCTTTGCAAGAGCTACTGCGCATCCTTGCCCTAAGCCTTTATTGCCTCCTGTGACAATGGCTACTTTCCCACTCAATTGGAAAAAATCCATTGAAAAAGAATTTAAATCATTCGACATTGTTTTACTCCCCCAATTTCATGTATTCTTGATGTTTGGTCTTTATGTTTCTGGATTTAAAAGTGGAAAACTTATATCTTACCCTAGAAGGAGCACAAATATTATTGTATCTATTAAGATACTATTAAGAGTTCTCACGTCTAAGTGTTAACTGATTTATCGTAAATCTTCCATTTTCACGTGATCCATATCATCATAAGTAATATTCTCTCCACACATTCCCCAAATAAATGTATAGTTACTTGTGGCTGTTCCAGTGTGAATAGACCAGCTTGGTGAAATTGTTGCTTGTTCATTTTTCATAACCAAATGTCTTGTTTCATCTGGTTTACCCATAAAGTGGAATACACGAGTATCTGGCTCCATATCAAAATATAGGTAGACTTCCATACGACGTTCATGGGTATGGCAAGGCATTGTATTCCATACACTACCCGGTGAAAGCATAGTTAATCCCATTTGTAGCTGGCAACTTTCACAAACGTTTGGATGAACATACTGATAAATTCTACGTTCATTCAATGTATCTGATTGTCCGGCATGAAGTGGATCAATTTTGTTAATATCAATTTTCACAGTTGGATACGTATGATGGGCAGGGGTTGAGTTGATATAAAATTTTGCTGGCTTATCTGCGTCTTTTGAACGGAACAATACTTCTTTTGTTCCTCTTCCAACATACAACCCATCCCGACGTTGCATATCGTATTCCACCCCATCCAGAACAACAACACCGTCATCTCCAATGTTAATAATACCCATCTCACGACGTTCTAAGAAATAATTTACACCTAATTCTTTATCGAGTTTAATTGTTAATTCTTCCTTAGCTGGTGTAACACCACCAAAAATCATTCGATCCACATGAGTATATGTTAAATGTACTTGGCCAGATTCAAAAAGTGCTTCTACTAAAAAGTGCTCTCTCAATTCTTCAGTTGTATATTTTTTTACGTTTTCTGGGTGATGAGCGTAACGAGTTTCCATTATGCATTCTCCTTTATTATTTAATATAGTATTTTAGTAATAAAAACTTTAAATTCTATTCTTATCGTACAATCTTACCTATTCCATTATCTATAAATTCCAGAATCTCCTTTTCAGAAAAAGCATTACAATCACCATGAACCGTATGCTTTAATGCAGAAGCAGCTGTTGCAAAAGAAATTATTTGCTGTAAAGATGATTGATTTACTATTCCATGAAGTACACCTGCCGCAAATGCATCTCCCCCTCCAACCCGATCAACAATTTGATCGATATGATGCACCTTGCTTTGATACAAATTTCCATCTACATACAAATTGCCTTGCAGCGTATTTACTGATGCAGAAATTACATGACGAAAAGTGGAACTCATATACTGAATGTTTGGATACATCTCTTTGATTTTATCGTAATAATATTCAAGTCTTTCTGTTTCGGATAGAGAATCCTCTGCCTCCTCTATCGAAAGTAAATGAATAGCATCCAATTCACCACAAAAACAAATATCTAAGTAAGGTAAAAGAGGCTTAATTGCTTGAGATGCTTCTTTTTGACTCCAAAGGGTTGCACGATAATTAAAGTCAAAGCTGGTTTTTATACCTTTTTCTTTTGCTTTCTTTAAAGCTAAAAGCGTTAACTCCCGCAATGTAGGAGACAGAGCTAATGTTATTCCTGAAACATGAAACAGTGTAGCATCATGAAAAATTTCTTCTAAATTCAAATCTTCCATTTTTAACGTAGAAAAACTAGAGTATTTTCGATCGTACGTCACCTTGGTACTCCGTTCCCCCACCCCACTTTCTAGATAATAAGTACCTAATCTCTCCCCCCCTGTTAGAAGATAATTAGTATGAACTCCATGGGATTGAAGATGACGATTAACTCCACGTCCTAGTGCATTGTCTGGTACTTTACTAACGAAATAAACATCATGGCCAAAATGGGAAAGTGAAATTCCTACATTTGCTTCCCCGCCTCCGTAATGCATCGTTAACTGATCTGACTGCCAAAGGCGCTCTCCAGCATGAGTGGAAAGACGAAGCATAATTTCACCAAGTGTTACAATTTTTTTCATCATTAATTCACCCTTGCCTCTTGCACTTTTTCTACATATTGACGAGCAAGTAAGGTAATTTGTTCAAAGTCTCCTGCTTTCGCTGGAGCAATCAAGTTTCCTCCTACTCCTACGGCCGTACAACCATTTTGGATCCATTCTTTAATATTTTCCAAGTTTACACCGCCCGTTGGCATAACGTTAACCTGAGGAAGTGGTGCCTTCACTGCCTTAACAAAGTCAGGGCCAAAGGCGCTTCCTGGAAATAATTTCACAATATCTGCCCCATATTCTAATGCAACCTTCATTTCCGTAATTGTCATGCAGCCAGGCATATAAGGGATTTTATATAAGTTACATAGTTTTGCTGTTTCTTTATCAAAGCCTGGACTTACAATAAATTGAGCCCCGGCTAAAATTGCGATACGTGCGGTTTGAGCATCAAGTACCGTTCCCGCTCCAATGATTACATTGTCATTATTATCATAGATAGAGACTAAATCTTTGATCACTGTATCTGCATCTTGAACAGTAAACGTCACTTCGATACCTATTATTCCTCCTTTTATACATGCTTCAGAAATACGGATAGCCTCTTCTTTTGAATCACCTCTTACAACCGCAACTACTCCACAATCAGAAAGTTTAGATAATATATTCATTTTAAAGTCATCCTCCAGAAAAAATATGGCGTCTTTATTTCCAAATAGGAAATTTAATTTCCTATTTGGAAACTAATGTTTTTAATTATATATGAAATTATTTGAAGTTTCAATTAATAATCAAGACCTTTAAATCTTGTATGTTGAGCCGACGTTACAAATATTTGTTTTTATCAAAATAGAATAAAGCATATTCTTAACTTTAAAGAACTCTTAATTCTTAATTTTTTTCATTAGAACCAAGATAACCAATGCTTATTAAAATTCTTTAGATTGTTAGCTAGTTTTTGATGCCTTTTCATTTTCAAGATTTCTATACTTTACTCTGTTTTTATAGCCAACTGGATTGTTCCCCCAAAGCTTTTCATATTGCCACCCCGATAATTGTTCAACTACTTTACGTGTGTTGGCATCAACGTGATTCATAGAACCTCCACTTTTCAACCGGCTAATTTCATTTAATAAGGTCGTATGATTTTCTTTTGTTAACTTGTAACGGAAAGAGATTAAAAAGCCTCCAACAAGAAAAAGTAAGGTTCCTATCGTCAGAATTGCCATAATCGCATTGAGGGCGGAAGCCGTTTGAACCGTTTTTCCTGAAACAAAACCAGCCTCCTGTAAGATAAGGCTAACAAGGAAGACAGCCAGTGCTTGAGAAGCTTTGCGTATAAATGTCATCATCCCCGCAAATACCCCTTCTCTCCTCTGCCCTGTAATTACTTCATCAACATCCGGAATAAACGGATAGTTATTCCAAGGGATAAAGTTTAACCCCCCTCTTCCAAGCCCTGCGATACCTATCAGTATGAACAACATTAACATCAAATTGGAAGGATTGGAGTAATAAGCAACTAAGTAGCCAATGACACCCACCATAAAGAGAGAAATTGCTACTCTATATGCTGGAGCTGGATTTAATTTAAGCGTTATAGTCATAGCCAGCCATACTCCGAGAATTTGTAGCAGATACATAACTGTCATTAAGTTAGAGGCTACAACTGCATCTTGTGCAAGTGAAAAAACAATGAAATAAGTAAACACTGCATTAAAGATATCCTGACTTAGATATGCACCTAAATACATGCCTAAATGTTGTCTGAATGTTCTGACTCTTAGAGTCGAGATTAAATCTATATATACTTTCTTTACATTTTCGAAGAATGGAATTTTTTCCTCATGCTCTTCTTCCTGTAAAATGTCGTCCAAAGGTCTTTCCCATGTAAATTTGTAAACGAATGTTAATACGCAGACAAAGATAACAGTAAAAATTGCACCAGCATAAAGGAATGTAGAAGGATCATCTTTTCCTAATGCTTCAACCAGTCTCCCTGGAATAAAAGCAGCAAATACAGCTGATAACTGAGCTGTAAACATTCTGGCACCAGTAAATTTTGCCCGTTTTTTAAAATCTGTAGTCATTTCTGATGCAAGTGTTTCGTAGGGAATTAACACCATTGTATAGACTATTTCAAAGGCAATATATGTTAGTAAGTAATACCAATAACTCATGCCACTAACCCAGATTAAGGAATAACAAAGCACTAAAGGAATGGCAATCAATAAAAAGAATCTTCTTCTTCCAAATTTTCTTCCAAGTTTCGTTTTATGGAAGTTATCTGTTACATATCCCATTACCGGAGCTGCTACAGCATCGACAACACGAGCGATTGCAAAAATTGATCCAGCTTGAACGGGAGTTAGCCCACAAAATGTTGTATAAAAGTACAATAGCCAAGCTGCGGTTAAAGCAAAAGCACCTGCACCTAAAAAATCTGTAGAGCCGTATGCTAAATAATTAACAAGTTTTATCTGTTTCTTCTCCATCCCCATCATCTCACCCCGTAATATCTTATAAGCGCTTTCAAAATGGATCTAAACCGAAGTTTACAATATTATTTATTAATTGATGATAGAATTTATCTTATATATCAAAATTGCGAATACTCATCAAACATTACATGCTAATGAGTATTCGTATTTTCCCCCTTCTAACTCTAATTAACTATATGAATGTAAAAACTCAGCTAAGCAAAGAACTGCTAATGACTGTCCATATGGCATGGTCGTAATTTTGATTTCTCTATAAAAATCTAAGTTATCCCCCATACCTGTCCCAACCGAAACATTCTGTAATGCTCCATCTTTACTCACTTCTCTTATAATTCCTTGAATCGCTTTATATGCTACTTCCTTATATTCTTGATTTATATAATCTTTATGGATAGATTTTAAAATTCCATAGGCAAACCCTGCCGTGGCAGATGCTTCAAGATAAGATGTTTTATCATTAATTAATGTATGCCATAAACCGCTTTCATCTTGATATTGAGCTAATGCTTCTACTTGTCTCTTTAATGTATCAATTAAAAATTCTCTAAAGAAATCCCCTTCTTTTAATTCTAATATTTCTATGATTTCAGGGATTGCTATCGTGATCCAACAGTTTCCTCTTCCCCACAGTGCTTCTGCATAGTTATGATTTTCCTCAAAAGTCCATCCATGGAACCATAAACCTGTTTTTCGATCACTTAAATATTTAATGTGTATTAGGAATTGTTTTTTAGCTTCTTCAATATACTCTTGTTTGTTGAAAAGCTTCCCTATCTTCGCCAAAGGTAATACAGTCATCATTAATGTATCGTCCCATAGCTGATTTTTATTTTCTGGACCATATGTCATATGTTGCAGTCCACCTTCTTTTGTTCGCGGCATATCATGCATTACCCACTCTGCCCACTCTTTAAGATGAGGGACAAGCGTTTTATCCCTTGTTTCTTCATATAAAAAAGCCAACGTTAAAAGTGGAGCCATTGTATTTACATTCTTTGGTGGAACTCCTTCTTCAAATCTTGCTTTAAACCACTCCGTTACAATTCCTAAAGCCTTTTGATCATTTATTAGTTTTGAGTATTTATGTATTCCATACAACCCAACACCTTGTGGCCAATTCCAGACATTCCAACTTTTGTCGTCTACTACCACATCCTCAAAATGTAACAAAAATTCTCCTGTACTATCTTTTATGGTTGAAAGGTTGTCCATTAGCAAGTTTATATATGTTACTACTTCTTCTTTTTCAATAAATACTTTATTTTGAATCATTCTCTTCCCTCCAAATGAAAATAAGTTGTGGATATTATACTTTTAAAAGTATAATAATTTTTTTGTTATCTTTGTTCTTCGCAAAATAAAATAAATATTCAAAATTATTGAATAAAATGATATTCCTCTAATAATGAACGCGTTTTCAATTTTAACACTTCAAAATTTATCATTATCATAAATTTTAAATTTATTAATCTTGAAATTAAGTTTCATATCGTGAACTTATTTTTCATTATACGAAAAACATAACCGATATTCAATATAATATTTTATATTTTTCAAAAAAAAACACTATAAACCAAAAAAATAACAAGATAAATAGACTATAAACCAAATAAAATAAACTTTTATATTCAAAATAACAAAAAAATAAACATATTAACGCCCGTATTTTTTTGTTTTCGTTTTCTGTAATATGCAAGTTTTTATGGTGTATGGATATTAATTTATAGGAATTTTTAGATGAATTTTATTGGAGATCTTATTTGGTTATTTAATTTTTGGAGATAAATAGCAACTTTTCCTCTTAATAATGAGTGATGGATTTTTAAACAGGAAACTACTATAATTAATAATAATATTAACTAAATTATTTTTTGTGGGGTGTGGCAATATTGGTTAAAGGTGACACCGTTCAATCTGTTGATAGAGCGTTAGCAATTTTAGGAATTGTGTCTCAACATAATCAAATCGGTATTACTGATATATGTAAAGCCTTAGATTTGAATAAAACAACAGTCTATCGATTATTATCAACGCTTATGAATAACGGATATATTGAACAAGTAAAGGGTTCCAATAAATACAGATGTACCTTTAAATTATTTGAAATGGGTAATAAAAGAATACAAGATCTGGATTTATTAGAGGAGGCAAAACCTGCTCTTGAAAAATTAGCTGATTTAACAAAAGAAACTGTCCATTTGGTTGTTGAAGAGGGTACAGAGATTGTCTACATACATAAAGTTGAATCTACTAACACAATAAGAATGCATACGTGGGTGGGAAAAAAGAATCCAATGTACCGTACAGCTGTAGGAAAAGCCATTCTTGCATTTTCCGATAAGGAAAAAGCAATAGATATTTGGAATAAAAGTGAAATTGTTCAAAACACTCCTTACACTATTACAAACATTAATGATTTTTTGGAGCAATTAGTGTTAGTCAGGAAAAATGGATACGCCATTGATAACGAAGAAACTGAAATTGGAATACGATGTGTAGCAGCTCCCATTCTGAACTTTTCTAAAAATGTAATTGGTGCTCTCAGTATTTCTATACCAACAATTCGTTTTCCAGAAAATGAAATCGAAATTTATGGAAACCACGTTAAAAAGTGTAGTGAAGTCATCTCAAAAAAGCTAGGTTATATTTACTGAATTAATAAAGCTTAGTTACATTACAAATAATCTAAGGAAACATAAAAGCCAAGGAAATCTATAAGAAGTCCTTGGCCAAATTTAACACTCTCTAATTCAATTTTTTCTACTGAAGCTCATTTAAGATATTGAGTTTACAATTTTGTATTGCGTCTACAATTTGTCTATGAAATTTTTCAGTCAATCTATATTTAGGAAGACTAACACTAACCGCACCATATTTTTTGTTATCCCCAGTGATAGATGCTCCAATACAAATTACATCTTCTTCGTGTTCCCCGTTATCAGAAGCATAACCCATTTTTCTAACCTTCGAAATTTCTTTCATAAAGTCATATTTAGTTATAATTGTATTATCTGTTAATTTAATTAATGGATTACAATCTAAATAATTTTTAATTTCTTCATCTGATAAATCAGCTAAAATAGCTTTTCCCATTGCTGAGCAATACATAGGGATACTGTTGCCGACTTTAGAATATAAGCATATAGGGTTTTTACTTTCTATTTTGGTAATATAAATAATATGATCTTTATCTTGTATACCTAAGTGAACAGTCTCATTCGTTAGTCTTTGTAACTCTTCCAAATGAGGTTGTGCAACTTTTTTTATATCTAAATTATTCATTGATTTATGAGCATATTTAATAATTGATAAACCAAGACTAAATTTTTTTAACTCTGAGTTCTTTTGAACATAACCTATTAGGAGTAAAGTGTCTAGAATTTTTAAAGCCGTAGAATTCGTTAGTCCAGTTTCTTTGGCAATCGTATTCAAAGTCTGCGGTTCGTCACAATTAGATAGAAAATCTAAGATGTGAGATGCTTTAATTAGAACAGTTCCATAAGGCTGCTTTGTTTTATCCATCGTATCACTTCCTGTTGTTGATTAAGGGTAATTGGATTATAAACGTAACATAAAAAATTTTTTGTGTTTATTTTGCATGTACCAAACCTAAATTCCCAAGCAAAATAAACTTATGAAAATCATATCATTAAAGGTAAAAAAAAGAAAACCTATTCTAACAAAGGGTGAAACGAAAAAAAGCAAAAGAAAAAGTAGGCTTATTTTATAGTCTTGACAGCTATTTTTTACACGCAATGTTATAATAATAAAGATAGATTATCTTTTGTCAATTGACATGGGGTGCTTCCTTTCAAAAGGAAGCACCCTTTTTATTTAGTTTAAGCTTATCACTTAAATCTTCTACCGGTAACATGTTTTATGTTAACTAGAAACGTACGGAATATAAATAAAAAAGACTTT
>Ga0102589_1005454_pt1 | contig 11114 bp, 10 predicted proteins | sample AraplaMF_Col_mLB_FD_76858 | JGI IMG/M metagenome (GOLD analysis project Ga0102589, IMG submission 76858) | Arabidopsis root microbial communities from the University of North Carolina, USA - plate scrape MF_Col_mLB | ecosystem: Host-associated > Plants > Roots > Endosphere | place: USA... | reverse complement strand
TCGATGATCTTCTTGCCCTTGGTTCACAATCAATTTATTCGCTCTTCGCAGATAGATGGTATTCATCATCATAAAAAGACTCCAGGAAAGCCATATCCCTAATTTCAATGGAAGATTCAATAGAAGGAAGGAATATGATAGCCTGGATGCCCCCTTTCCTAATTAACATCTTCAGGAGAGCTGCGACCCTAATTCGCCAATGAGTTAGAAGGAAGGATCGCAATAGCCTGAAGGTCAAAAGCTCAAAGCCAAGTGGCTTCAACCTTTGATGCATCCATCTTCACATACTTCACACCGCGCGAACAGGGTGAAAGTATTACGACTGCCGCGATTTGGTCATACAAAATGGAAGGTACTTAACCTAAAAAAGTCGCCAGCTCTCTCAATGATGTGAAAGAGCTGGCGTTTTAGATTCTAGACAAGAACTAGAATTATTTATTATGACTTGCACGTATTGATTCGTTTTGGATTTAACTCGAACAAATCATCTTCCAACTCTGATAATTTGTCTATTAATGCATCCATACCATGCTCTAACTTATAATCCATTTCCTCTTTGTACAGAGGGATCAGGAAATATGTATGAACTTGATTGCCATCCTTGGTCGGAATGACGCTGACTTCCTCTGTTAATTGATAAAATACAACCCCATTCAAGCCTGTCCCATCGGCATAAGGTTCATAGTCTTGAAAATTCGGGATCGTATGTCCATATCCCAGCCACGTGTTATATTCATGTGGAAAACGAGCCATCTGCTTCATAAGCCGGATCGGCCAGTAATTGTTGTCATCCTTAAAGGCATTTTCGGTCAGCTCCCACGAAGCCGGCAGGAACATCATCACTTCCGCCCGATCGTAATTTCCATCCATTTCTGCTCGTATCTCATCTGGAATCGTCATCGGCAAATCACTCATGCCGGTCGTGTACAGTACCCAGAACGGTTCTTCTTCCGTAGGCTCCATTATATTAACATCAATATGTACAATATCGGATATAAGCTCATGAAAGACACCACTGTTCCTCCCCGGAAATACCTCTTCGAAATGGGCAACGATTTCTTCCATGTATTCCATCGGTGCAGGCGGCTCATAACCATCATTGGCGCTTTCGCCATATGTGTAAATTGTAGTGCCGTCATTCGCTTTCTCCCCATTATTCTTGCCGCCGAATACCTTCTTCAGAAACCCCATCTTATCCCCTCGCCTCATTAGTAATTGGTAAATATTAATAACACAAGTCTACCATAGGACAGGCCTCTCCTCCATTCATCTACTCTCTTATTGCAGCTTCATTTTGGAGTTTTGTAACAATTTCGCCGCATATAGAGCATATAATCAAAGTCTCTTACTTTCGATAATCTCAACGAACTTCGTTGACGCTGGAGACAACGATACACTTTTCAAAAAACATATGCCAATGCTTCTCTTCGGGATCTCCTCCACCAATTGAACCTCCTGCAAAATCCCCTTGTCCAAATACTCCTGCGAGAATTCCCTCGTCACACAGGCAACACCTAAATTAATTTTGGCAAACTCTAATAGCAAATGGTGTGAACCCAGCTCAAAGTCCGGCGAAATCTGTATGCCTTTTGACAAGATATAATCCTCAACATACTTTCTGGAATTGGACTTCGACTCAAGGAAAATGAGCGGCAGCTTGGCGATTGTATCTAGACTGATTGGGCCAGTTAACAGATGCTTGAACTTTTCCCCGTATACAAAAATATCTTGGATGTCCGCACACGGTCTTAGCTCCAATGCAGGATCCTCCAGCGGAAAATTGCATATGCCAATATCCACCCCGCCTGACTTGATCAGCGCACATATTTCAAGGGTGGTGCCGTTAATAATCTTGAACTTAATATTGGGATACCGATTATGGAACTCCTCCAGATAGGGAAGCAAGAAGTATCTTGAAATCGTATCACCAACCCCTATTTTTAACTCACCTGTCGTTAAATTTTTTAACTCCAGCATTTTTTCCTCGCCGACATGAATTAGATTCATCGCCGAATTCGCATATTCGAATAGGAGCCGACCTTCGTTCGTCAAAAATACACCCTTCGATGTCCGCGTGAATAGACGAGTATCCAACTCCCGTTCCAGCTGCATGATCGCTTGGCTGACAGCTGGCTGCGTCATATACATATCCTGTGCCGCTTTAGAGAAGCTTTCACGTTTTGCAACCGTACAAAATACCTTATATAAATCTAACTTACTCACTACATAAGCACTCCTTATACCTAATATTCGATATATTAATTTCACTTATACCATTAGAAGGGTGTATAGTACAAATAGGAACGCCATGTCATGTATTCACTATAAGCGATCTAAGGAGCGATTATATTGGAAAGAGTCGTTGGAACTGTAGTAAGAGGCCTTCGTTGCCCCATCATCAATCAAGGTGACAGCATCGAGGATATTGTAGTAGATAGTGTGTTGAAAGCATCCGAAGCGGAAGGCTTCCACATTCAAGATAGAGATATCGTTACGGTTACAGAATCCATCGTTGCTCGTGCGCAAGGCAACTATGCGACAATCGATCACATTGCGCAGGATGTACGTGCTAAATTCGGAGATGCGACGGTTGGAGTTATTTTCCCAATCTTGAGCCGCAATCGCTTCGCGATCTGCCTTCGCGGTATTGCGAAGGGAGCTAAAAAAATTGTGCTCATGCTCAGCTATCCATCGGATGAAGTAGGCAACCACTTGGTGGATCTTGACCTGCTCGATGAAAAAGGGATTAATCCTTGGACAGATGTACTGACAGAGCAGCAATTCCGTGATCTGTTCGGCTATAACAAGCATACCTTTACTGGCGTCGATTATATCGATTACTATAAGTCGTTGATCGAAGAGTACGGCGTTGAATGCGAAGTCATTTTCTCCAACCATCCAAAAACAATCTTGGATTACACGAAAAACGTGCTGACTTGCGACATCCATACGCGTTTCAGAACAAAGCGAATTTTGAAGGCCAATGGCGGGGAAAACGTATATGGTCTCGACGACATCCTGACTGCATCGATTGACGGCAGCGGATGCAATGAATCATACGGCCTGTTAGGCTCCAACAAATCGACAGAGAACAGCGTAAAGCTGTTCCCGCGCAATTCCCAGCCTATCGTAGACAAAATCCAGCGCGTGCTCAAGGAAAAGACGGGCAAGCAGGTTGAAGTCATGATCTACGGGGATGGTGCGTTCAAGGATCCTGTGGGCAAGATTTGGGAGCTTGCTGACCCCGTTGTATCGCCAGCCTACACAGCAGGACTGGACGGTACTCCGAATGAAGTGAAACTGAAATACCTTGCTGATAATAACTTCGCTCATCTAAAAGGTGAAGAGCTGAAGCAAGCGATCTCCGAATACATTACCAATAAAGGTGCAGATCTCGTCGGTGCGATGGAAGCGCAAGGCACAACTCCTCGCAGATTGACCGATCTTATCGGCTCTCTGTCCGATTTGACTTCCGGCAGCGGAGATAAGGGCACGCCGATTATCTTTATTCAAGGGTATTTCGATAACTATACGAGTTAAAACAACAGCATCTTATTAAACCAACCCTCTCCGCCCAAATGGTGGAGGGGTTTTTGTTTTTTATAGACTAATTCAGGAATACTATTTATAGAAAACGAGAATAATTGAATCATTAACTATAAAAATGAATAAAGATATGCAACTTAACTTTAAAAATAATAAAAAAAATCATTTCTTTACACTCCTATTTCGATTAAACTATAACTGTCTTCATAACATTGAATTGGAGTGTTTAAGATGGATCAATACAAATTTAGTCCTGAACATAATCAAATGATTGTTGATGCCATTGTCAATGGTTACCGTGACTATATTGAACATCGTAGAAACCGCAAATCAAACATGAAGATTAGTTCCGCTTTTGCTTGGACCAAGGGTAATTTTATCGAAAGCAAACTTGCTGAAGAGTGCACTGTGCACGGCTTTACATACAAAAAGTCCAAGGCAGGGTTAACATGGGATTATTTGCAATTCATCCATAACGATTCTAAAGTTATTTTCCTTATTAAGAATGCTGCTTACTTCAATGAACATTGTTTCTCTCAAGCTAGGCTTCCTAACGGTGGAGGAACGAAAGGGCCGCGACGCACATATTTGCATGAACTCTCGAGAATCAATACAGACCTATCATTTCCGGCTTCTCCTCCCTTATCGAAGAGAGGGAACGACGCAGAGCGAATCGAACAGCTTTCCTTGTTCATCGTAGACAGCTTCTTAAAAGACGAGCTTGAACAATTCACATCAACTTACAGCCAATTTCATATTTTAACCTATAATATTGATGAGGCTTACCAAATATCCGAAATAAAGCACTACTTGCCTAATCCAATTGATAATGTTGCTTACCGTGTAGAGGATCTATCTGACCTCATATCTGGAGCTGAGTTAACGGATGAAGATCGAGATGTTATAGCGCCTGATGTGAACGATGATGCTATGGATCCGGCAGCATTCGATATTGGAATAATTGAAGAAGAACAGCATAACTTATAAACAATCAGAATGGTCTCAGGAAATTAAGGAGGGACAGGCATGTTCATTGGCGATAATCTAGCCAATTTACGGATCATGCACGGATATTCGCGCAAACAGCTCTCCGACATGTTAGGGGTTACCGAACAAGCAGTCTGGCAGTACGAGAACGCGTATACGACACCGAAGATGCAGATCGTGAATGAAATGAAACGAATCTTTAACGTAAAAAGCAAATACTTTTATTCGAAAGACATGCTTGCAAAATATAAGTCACCTGCGAATGTCGACGTCATGAATATTGCGTACCGTTCCAAGGTGTTGAATGTCATCTCTAAGACACAGGCGGAAGCCATGCATCTCGAGTATTTAGATTCTTTTGTAAACTATATAACGGCTAATGTAAGCCATCCGACCCTCAAAATCATCAAACTTCGGGACGAAGTGATGGAGTATGTAAAGCATACAGATGACGATAGAACTGCCCAAATCAACCGTGTTGCTCATTTAGCGAGGAAACGGCTCGATTTATCGACATCCAACAATGATGATCTCTTGTTCCAAATCGAGAAAAGCGGCGTGTTCGTGTTCGAGAAGGCCATTGGCGAGGAAATTGATGCTTATAGCCTGTGGACCCGAAATGAACGCCCCTATATTATGTTAGGAAATATGAAGCGATCCGCCGCTAGGCGAAACTTTGATCTTGCCCATGAACTCGGGCATTTGCTACTTCATTACCAGCTTGAGTTCGCTAACTTAGACCGAAAAGAGCACAAAAATATTGAAAATGAAGCAAACATGTTTGCCGGAGCTTTGTTATTGCCGGAGGAAGAGTTCTCACTAGACATGAAGGATATCTTCCGTCCTACCAATCCAGATGGCTATGTAGATTTAAAGAAGAAATGGAAAACCTCCCTGCAAGTGTTAGGCTATAGAGCCGCAAACCTTGGAATCATTGAGGCCAAAGAACATCGGAATTTCTACGCGTCATTGCACCGCAAAGGTTATTTGAAAATGGAGCCGCTTGATGATATCATTCCGATCCAGAAACCAATGAAGATCAAAACAATCATTGATTTCGTTTCAAAAAAGGGAATAGTGGATATTGGACACATGATCGAACACGATTGGAAGGTTGAAGTATCCTTCTTTCATCATTTGACAGGAATTGACCCAAGCTTTTTCGAGAAGTATATGGCTAGAAACTTGGACTTTGGTCTGCAAAATGTTACTGAAATTGCAGAGCGTATTTCTGCTAATAAAATACAAGCATAGATATGAATCAGCATCCCCTTTACGCACTCAACGTGAGATCAGGCCGCCCTGAGCTACGAGTGAACGGAAAGGGGATTTTTTGGGGGACAGAACGTAAAATGTTTACTCTCCCCCCACTGATCGAATGAGTCATCGTCCCCCTACTTCTTCTCTGTAGCAAAATAAAGGATGGCCACGATCGGGAAAGCCATTCCGATCCATAACGCACCACTCCATCCTCCCGTGGCGTATATCCATCCCCCAACTGCAGATCCGATAGCACCGCCAAAGAAGAAAATGGCCATGAAGAGCCCATTCAGACGACCACGAATTTCCGGGTTCAACGAGAAGATTGCGCGTTGTCCGAGTACCAGATTTGCGGATACACCGGCGTCCAATAATATGGCCGAAATGACGAGAACAGCCACTCCGATAGGTGAACCCGTATGGATCATAAGCGGCAACAGAACCGAAATGATGACAGTGACAAGTGCAATCCCTGTCGCGGGTTTAGTCCAGCCGCGGTCGGCCAAACGCCCTGCCACAGGCGCAGCTACTGCACCCGCAACTCCGACAAGCGCAAACAATGCGATTTCTTTCTGAGAAAAACCAAAGATCGGGCTGGATAGAAGCAATGGAACTGTTGTCCAGAATAAGCTAAAAGTCGCAAACACACATGCATGATATGCAGCCCGGCGGCGTAAAATCGGGGTTGTTCGCAGCAAATGCCACATCGAACCCAGCAGAGCTGTATAGGAAGTATCTAAAGAAGGCTTTCTTGCAGGCAACACCTTCCACAGTACGATCGCCAAAATAAGTATAGCTGCAGCGGACAAAGCGAATACGGCATGCCAGCCGAAGAAGTCAGCTACCAGACTAGATACAGGGCGAGCGAGCATGATCCCAAGTAACAATCCGCTCATAACATTGCCGACAACACGACCGCGTGAAGATTCGGGTGCAAGGTATGACGCAAAAGGTACGAGCACTTGTGCAGCGACTGATCCTACACCGATTACAAACGAAGCGGCTAAAAACGGCAAAGCTTGCTTCGATAATGCCGTAATGGCAAGAGCAACCGCTGTAAGAAGTAAGGATACGACAATCAGTCTTTTATTTTCAATAATATCCCCCATAGGTACGACAAATAGCAACCCGACTACGTAACCAATCTGCGTTAATGTCACGATAAATCCGGAACTGTTTGCAGACAACCCGATTGAAGAACTAATTACCCCAACTAAGGGCTGCGCATAATAAAGATTAGCTACAATGATACCGCATGCGGTAGCCAGAAACATGATTAACCATGTCGGGATATGCATCTCAACTGTTTGTTTTTTTGAAGTAGACAATGTAGATTCCTCCCCTTTTTAAATACTGAACGTATAGTTTATTAATTAGATAACCAAATAATATACTGAACGTTTAGTTTTGTAAATAGGCGGCCTTCAATTTTATTTTTTATTCATAATTGGTATACTGAACGTATAGTTTATTTATCTCGGACAAGATATGTATGGATGAAAGGTGATGATTAGATGAATGGAAAAAGAGGCCGGCCGCGTAATGTAGAATCGCAAATGTCTATCCTTTCCGCATCTTACGATTTATTGTTGGAGAATGGCTTTCAAGCCGTAACAGTCGATAAAATTGCCGATCGTGCCCAAGTCAGCAAGGCCACAATTTATAAATGGTGGCCTAACAAGGCTGCCGTGATAATGGATGGCTTCCTGCACGCCGCCACGGCCAGATTGCCTGTGCCTGATACGGGTTCGACATTTCAAGATATTCAAATTCACGCTACAAATTTAACCCGGTTTTTGACAAGTCGGGAGGGTATCATCATTACGGAGTTATTAGGCGAAGGTCAGTTTGATTCAGGGTTGGCGGAGGCCTATCGAGCTCGGTTTTTCCGTCCCCGTCGACTTGAAGCAAGGGGTATTTTGGAGAAAGGGGTTCAACGCGGAGAATTGAAAAAAAATCTCGACATTGGTATATGCATTGATCTCATTTATGGTCCAATTTTCTATCGCTTGCTTGTAACAGGCGAAGCGTTGGACGAGCCCTATGTGCAACAATTGGTGATCAACGCATTTGAAGGAATCCGATCAATCTGAATCGAATTTGCTATAACATCCAATTAGTAGCGATCAAACAACATTCTATGATCGTTTCTTTCATGCTTTCCATGAACAGCCCTAAGCCTGTAGTGGATCAGTGCGGGGCAAGGACATTAAGCGCCTAAGCCGAAGACTTCTTTCCTTGGCTTAGGCGCTTAAACGTTCTCTTAGGTACTTTTCATTTCCTCTTGATTTAAGTCAATGCCCCATCATCACCCTCTGCTTACAATAGGATTCATAAAGAACACCGGGAGGGATTTATGATTGTTACGACACACATGCAACGAACCGATCAGCGTACAGCTGCCCTGACTGCTGGCATAGCGCTGATCATCATGACGCTAGCTTCCTTTTTCTCATACGGCTATGTCCATGCTGGCCTTGTGGTACAAGGAGATGCCAGCGCCACCTTTCATAACATTCTGTCATCCACCATGCTATTCAAGGCTGAAATCTTTGGTTGGCTGTTGATCCTGATAGCCGATATCGTGGTTGCCTGGGCTTTCTATATGGTTCTAAAGCCTATCCATCGAGGACTTTCCTTGCTCGGCGCATGGTTCCGACTCATCTATACAGGAATACTTGCGATCGCTATTCTAAACTTACTATTCGTGCTGTTGCTCACGGGCAGTCCAGATCATTCTGCAATCTCCGATCAGCTTCAGACGCAAGCGATGTTGTATGTACGAGCTTTTGACGCCATCTGGTCGATTGGGCTAATTATTTTTGGCGGGCATCTGTTGATTGTCGGTTGTGTGGCCCTGAGATCTGCCAACATATCGAAAATCATCAGTATCTTGCTGCTGCTTGCCGGTACAGGCTACATCCTCGTTCACCTATGCAACGTGTTTTTTCCACAATATGAGGCGATCAAAACCATACTTACCTATGTATTTACGGTACCGATGATCGTCGGCGAATTGGGCTTAGGTTTATGGATGCTGTTCAAAGGTGGAAAGGACGGAAAGACCCCTATTGCGGCCTGACTATTGATTATTCCTTGTCTTGATGGACGCGCTTCTTGATTCTGCTTAAAGACTCTGGCGTAATGCCCAGATAACTCGCCAGCTGGTGCTGCGGCACACGATCGATTAGTCCGGGCCGGTTTTGCAGCAATGCCTTGAAGCGCTCTTCCGGCGTCGAGGCGATAAACGCAGCATATTCATCTTGGACTTGGCTAAACTTTTCTTCCACCATCTGACGCGTTAAGGATTCCAATTGACCATATTTTCGAAACATGTCCTTTTCAACAGCCAGCTCGCCAACAACTAACACGGTATCTTCCAGACAGGTAAAGGTATATTCGGACGACTTATCTTGTTTGTGAGCATTGATGCTGGTGATGGCTTGCTCCTCGGTATAGAAGTTGATCGTGACCTCTTTGCCCGATTCATGAATCAGGTATTGCCTTACACATCCCTGTAATACAAAATAGCAATTCGTAGGGACATCTCCTTGTCTAAGGAGCACTGTTCCTTTTTTATATTCCTCTAAATAAATATCTTCAAGAACAGCCCGCTGTTCCTCTTCAGTAAGGGATGTATATTTCGCCATGTACTTCACCAATAATTCCTTCATGCTTCTCCCACCTCGTAGAAAAGGTCATCTCCATTTCACTTTACCATTTCTTACAAAAAGGTTCACCCTTCAAGTCATGACGGAACCTGTATGTCCCTCACTTATTTGTACAAGCACTTTCTATCATTCACTACAACCAAACCTACAGCAACGATCAAATAGAATGGGGCCGTAACGACAATAATACGCAAAGGTTCCCCCAATTGAATCGCCATAAAGTAGTTAAAAAGCTGATGAATGAGAATAGGGATCATGAGATTATGATTCAAATTATAGAATACCGTTATCATGATCGAGACAGAGATAATGGAGACCAAGAAGCAGACAATATACAGCACTAAATCCATTCCTGAATAGCCTGTCATTAGCCATAGCGGCGCATGCCAGAATCCCCAAGTGACCCCAACGATCATCGCAGATGTTAACGGACTGAACTTTTTCTGCAATTCATCGAGTACAAATGCACTCCACCCGAGCTCTTCCCCAAGCGGACCCAAAATCAGATTATAACCAAACAGGATAAGCAGTGTCGTCCAGGAATCAGCTAATTGCTCGCGTATGGGCACATTCCAAACTGCAGTTACTACGGAGAGACTCCCTATTAAAACAAATAATTGGAGCAAAACAACGCTCAGTACCGTTGATAGGCGTATCCTTGCACGAAATTGACCCTTTATAAAATCCATCAGGTTTTCTTGAGGCTTGATTTTACGGAACATCGCGATGAACACAAAGGTAGCCGTCCAAGCTGATAGCACTTTTACCACTTCGGCTAATGGTTGAGATTTGATAACCAACATGGATAACCCGATGAGAAGAAGAAACACATAGAATATGCCATAGGTCCATAGAATATATCTTTTTAGTATGCCATTCATATTAATCCCCGCCTGTAACTAGTTTATAAAACAAAAAACCAATAGAACAATTTGCGCGCTCATGCTCCACTGGTTTCCAAATATAAACTATGGTGTTACACCCAGGTCAATAGATCGATCATAAAGTCCCTATTTTCCCTCGACAGGAATATAAATTTCTAAAAATACGCGCTCCATGTTATCCAGATACGTGATCAGACGGGTATTCACAAAAGCGACTCCTTTGGGTGCAAGCCCCTGTTCCCGTCCCCATGCTAACGTATGTTCAAAAACCTGATGCTTAATATCCCCGCTCCCGTTTTGGAACCTGCCATCCTCCACAATCGTGTAGATGCATGTGGGGAACTCCAAATAGCATCCTTCTTCTGTTGGCTTCGCTTCAAGCTTCTCCACAATGTACATCTTCGTATCCAGAAATCCCGTTTCATCAAACGTAAACTGCCTCATAATTTTACTGAGAATATCGTCCTTCATTGAGTCCATATGCTCCAATATAACTGGATACTCCTGAAAGGCTGTGAAATCAGAAATCTCCCCCATTACTTCACAAGCGGGGAATTCCCTAATAGAATATTGGTTGAGATGTTGTTTGATATCCTCACAGAATTGTTGGGTTTCCTTTATTTTTTGAAGCATGTATGCATTCAGCCGTATCGTTTCTTCTAATTCGCTGGCTTTATCCCCTAATATAGCTCCAAGCTCTTCGATTTCGCTGCCTACCTGCAGCCTTTTTACTTCTTTTATCGATAAATTTCTCTTTTTATAAAAG
>Ga0102589_1005452_pt1 | contig 11115 bp, 13 predicted proteins | sample AraplaMF_Col_mLB_FD_76858 | JGI IMG/M metagenome (GOLD analysis project Ga0102589, IMG submission 76858) | Arabidopsis root microbial communities from the University of North Carolina, USA - plate scrape MF_Col_mLB | ecosystem: Host-associated > Plants > Roots > Endosphere | place: USA... | reverse complement strand
GATCAAGCCTTACGAGAAGAGGTGAAGCATGGCTGAGAAATTTGATGTCATTGTCGTGGGCGCAGGTCCAGCGGGGACCGCATGCGCATATACTTTAGCGAAGCAAGGTGTAAGCGTTTTACTCTTGGAGAGGGGGGAATATCCCGGATCGAAGAATGTAATGGGCGGTGTTCTCTATCGTAAGATGATGGAGGATGTCATCCCGGGTTTTTATAAGGAAGCGCCTGTCGAACGGCCGATTGTGGAGCAGCGGTTCATGATGCTGGATAAGGAATCTGCTACGACCTTCAGCTACAAGGGGATGGAGTGGGGGAAGGAGCCCTACAACAACTTTACGGTGCTCCGTGCGAAGTTCGACCAATGGTTCGCTGATAAAGCGGTAGAGCAGGGCGCACTGCTCATTAATGAGACGGTTGCGCTCGAATGTATCGTGAAGGACGGTAAGGTCGTCGGGGTTCGAACGGATCGGCCGGAAGGCGATATTTATGCCGATGTCGTGGTCCTTGCGGATGGGGTAAATTCGCTCCTCGCGAAGTCTCTTGGGTTCCACAAGGAATTCAAGCCGGATGAGGTGGCGCTTGCCGTGATGGAGGTGCTGAAGCTCGATAAGAAAGTGATCGAGGACCGGTTCAACCTGGAGGGGGACCAAGGTTGTACGATTGAGATTTTCGGCGACTCAACCAAGGGAATCCTCGGTACGGCATGGCTCTATACGAACAAAGACAGTCTCAATATCGGCGTCGGCACGATGCTGTCTGGGTTGATTAAGCATAAGCTGAAGCCCTATGAACTGCTGGAATATGTGAAGACGCATCCGATGATTCGTCCTTATATTCAAGGAACGGAGCAGCAGGAGTATTTGGCGCATCTCATTCCAGAGGGTGGATACCGATCCATGCCGAAGATCGTCGGCGATGGCGTACTCGTCGTTGGCGACGCGGCACAGATGGTGAATGCTATCCATCGAGAAGGATCGAATATGGCGATGACCTCCGGTGTCATTGCGGCCGAGACGATTATCGAGGCGCAGTCGACAGGTGACTTCTCCGAGAAGTCCCTGGATGTCTATCGTCAGCGATTAATGGATTCGTTCGTTGGGGAAGACCTGAAGAAATATAAGGATGCAACGCATCATTTCGAGAAATACCCGCACTACTTCGAGCAATATATCCCGATGATCAATCGAGCGGCGAGCCAGATGTTTACCGTCGATGGAACCTCGAAACGGGAGAAGCAGCGGAAGATCTGGCAAGGCATCGGTACGGTTGGCGATAAAATCAAAATTGCTCGTGACTTGTTTCAAGCTTGGAGGGTGATGAAATGAGTGATGGAACGAAAGGGCAATCGATTGAAGAAAAGCAATATTTGATCCGATTCAAGGCCGACACCAATTCGCATCTGCATGTGCTGGACTATGATACGTGCGCGACCAAATGTCCGGATAAAATCTGTACGATCTTCTGTCCTGCGGAAGTGTATAAGTGGGAAGACATTCGGATGCATGTCGGCTATGAAGGCTGTCATGAGTGCGGCAGCTGCCGGATTGGATGCCCGCATGAGAATATCAAATGGGAATACCCCAAAGGTGGTCACGGGATCATCTTCCGGTTAGGGTGAGCGCCATGTTCCGGGTCGGGGATCGCGTCGTATTCGTGACGGACGGGACGGTTGGAATTGTAATGGGCATTGAAGAAGATCGATGCCAAGTGATCTGGGAGGATTTCTTCGCCAGCTGGGAGAAGAAGGAGCTCTTGCGCAAGGAAGATCCACAAGCGATGTAGGGGATAGGGAAGGATTGTACGGTGATAAAAAAGAGCTGACCTCGTGGTCAGCTCTTTACATAATGATTATGGCTTGCTGCGCTGCGCCTCATCCAATTGTTCGGTGGTTCCGACAAAGAATTTGACCGTCTGAGGGGTATGGATCGTCGTTCCATCGTCGTTATGCGTACTTGATGACGATGTGCCAAAGTGATGAACCATGGCGTTCTCTCCAAAAGGGATACTCTTCCTGGTACCGTCCGCAAGGACATAATAGTAGGTGACGGGACCTGAAGCATTTGGACTAGCTGTTATTAATTTCCCTGACGGCGGAATTTCATAGACGAGCGCATTTTTTTCCTGCTTTAACTCGGGATATCCAGGTTGGTCATACTCTACTTCGACCCATCCGACATAACCATCGGGGATTAAATACATATGTGCTTTATAATCGTCATAACGATTTACTAAAAAAGCTACTAGAATTGCTAGTGTGAGGCAAAAAACGACTACAGAAGTTAACATGATCCATGTTTTTTTCACTCATGCTTCCTCCTTTTGGGATACATATGGCAATAAAAAAAGCCTTTGGAGTACATGCTCCAAAGGCTTATTAATTTTATCGAGACCTTATTCAACATCATAACAAATCGTGAAGAAACAGTCTATATTTTCGGGAAAATTTCCGATACAGTTGAAGTGCCGGCAATAACCGAAGAAATGGAGTGTTGCTAAGATGGAACGGAATTTCCACCTCGATTTATCTGATTTGCAAACTTATGTAGGGAACGTGTTTGGAACGAATTATTGGGTTACGGATATTGTGAGATTGCACGGCGGTGCACAGAAGGTCATCTATAGGCTGAACTGTAGCAATGGATTTTCCTGTGTGCTCTATGTGTGGGATCTGACGATGAATTTCTTTCAAGAGGAAATCGAAAGTAATGGTGCGGATCATCGATCATATGGTAGTGATTTATTCGCGATGAATAATAGATTTTTCAAGGAACAGGGGATTCGAACGCCTGCTCTGTACGACTTGAATCAGGATCAAACGAAGTATCCGTTTGATTATGCACTCGTAGAATACATGGAAGGGCAGAAAGCGGAGGTCTATTTTCACGAGTCGGATACGCGAGTACAGGATGCATTGTTCTATCAGATCGGCGATATGTTGGCAGGCATGCATGGGAACGTAAGACAGACTTTTGGGAAGGTGAATGATCGGGAAGAAGCCAGAGAGAATTGCCACTTACTTCAGAAGAAGGATGCCGAAAATCAGTTATTGTATGCCTCCCAGTATATCGAGCCAATCAAGGCCCATTATAACCAGCTGCTCGATATGCTGCATGTACTCGCATCACGCATAGCACCTCGCAACCGTTATGGATTTATCCATGGCGAATTGGGTCCCGATCATATATTGGTGAATCAGCAATTGGAGCCTTACTTGATCGATATCGAGGGAGCGGAATTCTATGATATCGAGCTTGAACATAGCTTCCTTGAACTCCGTTTCGGCGAATATTATCGGTATCTTAAGCATGATACGCTTGATCCGAACCGAATGGCTTTTTACCGATTCTATTACCACATCTCCTTAACGGCGGGTGGCCTAAAGCTGTTGCATCGCGGTTTCCCGGATCAACATTTTGCAAGAGATCTTGCTGCGTATCATTCCCGGTGTGCACTCCGGTATCTGATAAAATAGACGGTATAGATTCATCAAATTATCGCATCCTACATTCCAATACTGTATGACATGGTGTATCCTGGCATCCCGAAGCATACGCGTATTGGAGGGACTGACTTATTCATGCAATTATCAGAGCTGAATCCCACGCGTCCTTGGCCGCTGCCGCAAGCGCCGTGGATCATGTCGCAGCAATGGCGTGACATCACCTTCATCCATTACGCGGTGGACTCGAATATGCTCCACCCGTTCATCCCGAAAGGACTTGAACTGGATACCTATCATGACCAAGCTTGGATCAGCATTGTCGTTCTTCAGGTGCATCACCTGAGATTACGCTTCATGCCGCCCATACCGGGCATGATGGACTTCAATCAGATCAATATTCGCACCTATGTTCGATCTAGTGAAGGCAAACCGGGCGTCTATTTCTTACGTATCGGTGCCACCAGTCGCTTGGCTGTGTTCGGCGCTTCGACATTTATGCATATGCCGTTCGTTCATGCCGATCTTCGCATCGATCCGATGCATCCGGACAAGTCGCAATTGAGCCATCCGCCGATTCAACGTATCGATTGCAGTCTTTCGGACCATACCAAGCTGCGTCTGCGTGCAACGCCGGTCTCGAGTCCTTATCCCGCGGTCACCAATCCATTAACCAAATGGCTTACAGAGCGTTACTGCCAGTATAGCGATTCACTACATCCCGTGCCGCTTCAAGCGAAAGGCGCTGTGAGCAGTGAACTGCTCATCACTGACATTCAACACTCGCCTTGGTCCGTCCAGACTGCGAACGTGTCTGTAGAAGAGAACTCACTGCTTCAGCCCTTTGGTATCGCTCTTCCTTCTTCGCCGCATCTCGCAACGTATACGATGAAGTTGCAAGCGTATATATGGTGGCAGCGGCCCGTGAAGCCCATACGTTAACAGCAGTTCGTGCGAGGTATCGCCTCTTTATAACAAAATATAACCCGCGCGGCTGCGAAGCTACGCGGGTTGTTATGATGCCGTTCACCACGGCTGCCATCTCAATTGTCTTGCTTGCTTGTAGCGGGCTGCTACCGCAGGCCAATAGACGACTTTCCACCAGTTGTCGATATATTTGCGGCGATTGTTCTGGTACGTCAAATAATAGGCATGCTCCCAGACGTCGAGTGGAAGGAGGGGGATGTTATCCCACTGTGATAAGTTCTGGTGCTTCTCAGCTTGTAAGATCTGCGTACGACCGCTGCGAGGGCTCCAGACGAGGATCGCCCAGCCACCGCCTTCTACCTTCTCTGCTGCAGCACTGAATTGGGCCTTGAACTTCTCGAAGCTGCCATAATCCTGGATAATTTGCTCGGCTAAGTCTCCTTCAGGCTTCCCGCCGCCTTCAGGGTTCATGATTTCCCAGAAGAGGGTATGTAGATAGTGCCCAGCACCGTTAAAGGCCAACTCGCCTTCCCAATATTTAATGAGGTCGAAGTTCCCGTCTTCGCGTGCATTGGCAAGTGCTAATTCTGCATGGTTAAGTCCATCGACATACGCTTGATGATGTTTGTCATGATGGATTCGCATCGTTGTCTCATCGATGTAAGGTTCAAGTGCATCGTAAGGGTAGGCGAGAGGCGGCAGTAGATGACCACCGATAGGAACGGGCTCCGGTTGTTTGGGGGGAAGCATATCGGACCATGTCTTCATCCGGTAATCCTCTGAAGTGATGGGAGACTGCTCTGTAACTGCGGGTGCAGTGATCCCCGGATGTACCATCGGTTGCGCGGTATGGATGAAAGACTCGGTTTGTTCAATGATACGGCGTAGGGTCTGCTGCGCTGGAATATTTCGTTGAATCGCAGGGCTTACGGCAATCACTTCGCGAAGCTGTGTGACCCATGCTAGCGAATGGGCTAGGGAAGCGTTCAATAAATGATCGACTTGTTCTTGAAGTTCCGGGGCATAGGGCTGATGGGTATGGCGAAATGGATGGATATAGAACTGTGTATAGTGAATGGTTCGGTGCACGAGCCGTTCCCATTCGTTTAGCCAGGTGACATATTGCGGTTCAAGTGCGGGTAGCACGGAAGGAATGAAGGCCATGTTATCTTTCTCTTGTCGTTTCCATTGCAGAATTTCTTCGAGTACGCGCGCGGGCATGAGCGTACCATATACAAACAGCATGTCATAAGCACCTCCCTTAGAACATCTCTATTCAAGATATTCGAAGTTAGGTATGCCTATGCCATGCTGTCAGGGTAGACACTAAGATTAAGATACGGCATTTAAGAAAGAAGCGGTTCGCTTCAAATATTCTTTGGGATGTTGACGATAGATCATCTCATGCAAGGCGCCATTTGAGATCCAAACCTCGGAATTGAGATTGCTCTGCTTCGCTGCGAGTTCCTCTGCAATCGGATAAGGAGCCTTCTCATCATTCGTTCCGTGAATGAAGAAGATCGGCATTTCATAGTTATGATTTTTCACGGCCTCATAAGGAATTTGCTGCAAGCTCGTGCCATTAATGATAGGGAATAAGGATCTTAGAATCGGCAGCGATACATCACGAGGCAGCTTCATATGTTGGCTGATATTATGATACAGTGTATCCGGCTCGAGCAGGAACGTACTGTCTAAGATCATTGCATCGATGTCATCTGTCTTAAGCGCAGCTTGTAAGGCCGTGCCGGCACCCATAGAGAAGCCCCATACGACAATTTCTTGCGATCCGCGTTCTTTCGCATATTGAATGGCGCCGAGCAGTTGTTCACTTTCGATGGCGCCGCCCGTTGCGGCAAGCTTATGGGTCTTGGAGGCGAATCCGTAATCGAACATCACGACGTTGTAATTCAATCGGTGTGCGAATTGTGCGAGATCGTACATCGGTACCCACAGCTCTTCGCGGTTCGCACCATAGCCATGACTGAATACGATGGTCTTCTTCGAGTTCGCAGCGGGGATATACCAACCTTCTAAATTCGTACTGTTATCTAAAGCAGGGAATGTAATATTCTCGTAATGCAAGCGTTTAGCTTGATAGGGATTGGATGTGATGTCCGCAACCGTTGGATTGGACAACACCCATGCAATATATCCATGCAATGCTAGAAAGGCAAAGACGAGGAGTGTGACAAGTGATAGAGTAAGTGCGATCATGACATGTCTTAGACGCAGACGACGATAAGGTATCGCAGGTGCAGTAGGCTGTAGAATTTCGCCTTGAAGTACAGGTTCAGTCCATGTGGATGTCGTCATTGCGTATACCTCCTCTAGAATCTTAGATGTAAATAGAATATTGAAATATATTTTTTGAACTTCCCTTAAAAGTAAGTGTTCAAAAAGTCAGCAATTCAGCACCGAGAAGGTTGCGAGAACCTGAAGAAGGAGGAACGCAGTTTAGGCGAAACCTAAATGAGTACCGGATTTCGAAGGTGAACGCAAGATTCGATGCCGAGATTCTTCTTGAATAATCATCGTGATCATATGGCGACTTTTTGAACTTCCTTATATAGAGATCTATGAAAGCGTTTTATAAATCTGTGGTAGTTCTATCGTATGATGAGTTAGGTCTAGGGTCAATGGGTGGTCGTAATTTGTAAGGTCCTTGTAATCTACCTGTAACAGAGGTAATCTCAGCTTTACGAAAGCGTAGATTTTCGTTATACTAGATGTAACTTTGTTTCATTCTATGAAACTATTTTAAGGGGGAATCCTCTCTTGGAAGAACGTAAATTAACGGTTCGAGCCGTCGAGCGGGCTTTAGATATACTGATTTGCTTTACATCGGATACGGATTTGGGCTTGACGGAAATCTCCAGCAAGATCGGCTTGCATAAGAGTACCGTGCATCGGTTGTTAACGACACTGGAGGAAAAAGGATTTGTCACGCGCAATCAAGCGACAGAGAAGTATCGACTTGGCATGCGTGTATGGGAGCTGACTGCTAACTTGTCCCAAGAGGATGATCCAGCAAGTATACTGCTGCCGGAAATGGAGCGGCTACGTGATTTGATCGGAGAGACGATCAGCTTGTACTTGCGTGATGGCAAAGAGCGGATCCGAATTCAAGCCGTACAGAGTAATCATGCGATACGCAGGGTAGCTCCTGTGGGCATGCGTGCGCCGCTCTCGGTGGGGGCATCGAGTAAAGTATTGATTGCATATGCCAATGAGGCCATGCAAGCAGAATTAATCCAGTCATTAGACTGGACGTCTGAGATGGAGAAGGAGCACTATATCCGTCAGCTATCGGAGATCCGGGAGCAGGGCTATGCGACGAGTTTTGAAGAGCGGGAATCTGGTGCTGCAGCCCTATCTGCACCCATATTCGACAGATCTCACCATTTGGCAGCGGCCTTATCCGTCTCAGGACCTGTGAACCGCTTCTCGCTGCAGGCGATGCAGGATCAAGCGCCGCTTGTCATTGAAGCAGCGAAGCGCATGGGGAAGATGTTACGGTAGGAAGAGCACCAAATAGGAATGAACAGTACCAAAAAAGAGCCAATATCACTGCAGTACAGACTGCATGGTATCGGCTCTTTTTGTCGTTCAAGGTTCACATCCATTTTTCGCCCCAGGATTGAATTTTCTCAATAACGGGTTCAAGATCTCGACCTTTGTCCGTTAGGTCATATTCGATGCGAACCGGGGTCTCCGGATAGACATTTCGGACGAGAATGCCGCAGTTCTCCAGCTCCTTGATCCGATCCGTCAGCATTTTATCGCTCATTTCCGGAATTTGCTCTTTAATTTCTTTGAATCTTCGTGGACCGCCTAACAGTACGCGAATGATTAGACCTGTCCAACGCTTGCCAAGCAGCTCAGAAGCGTGCTCGTATTTTGGACACATTTTAGAGTAATCCATTGTAACACCTCTTTTCCGGGCAAATGCAATGTGCAATGTCCTTGTCATAATTTTAACATATCTAATGTCAGAAAAATAGGTTATTTAAAAATATTTTTAGTTGCTTGACAAAAGTTAGTTACGGGGTGTATATTAATTTTAGTAAGTAACAAACAAAAAATAAGTGTTAAGGGGAGAGTTACACATGTTAGATGTAGGTATTCTTATTATTCGCTTGGTGATTGGTCTTTTATTTATCGGTCACGGCGCTCAGAAATTATTCGGGATGTTCGGGGGTCACGGATTACGTGGTACAGCAGGATGGCTTGAATCCATTGGCATGAAGCCAGGGATGTTGATGGCACTTATGGCTGGCGGCGGCGAGCTTGTAGGCGGGTTGTTATTCGCTTCGGGGGTGTGGTTAACGATTGGCGCTGCACTCATCGTCATTACGATGCTGGTCTCGATCATTACGGTTCATGGTAAGAATGGATTGTGGATCACCGCAGGCGGTTACGAATATAATCTGGTTCTCATTGCTGTTGCTGTAGGTATCGCGTTGATCGGCGGCGGGCAATATACATTGATGAACTAATTTCATCGGAGTAAGGAGGGTCTATGATGATTAACATTTATCCAGCAGCATCACGATATACAGCCGATCACGGTTGGCTGAAGAGCAATTTCAGCTTCTCATTTGCAGATTATTATGATCCGAGTAATTTGAATTTCGGTGCAATGCGCGTGCTGAATGATGACTTTGTGGCGCCACAAGAGGGATTTGGCATGCACCCTCACCGTGAAATGGAGATTGTGTCTATCGTGCTATCAGGGGAGCTTGAGCATCGGGATAATCTGGGTAATCACGCGATTACTTCATTTGGTGAAATCCAGCGGATGTCAGCGGGGACGGGCATCTTCCATTCAGAGTTCAATGCTTCGAGCGATGAAACATTAAATTTCTTGCAAATGTGGTTCATCCCCGGTGAATCGAATCTACACCCGTCCTATGAGACTTCGAAATTCGATGTGAGCCAAATGCGCAATCAGTTGCTGCCTGTTGTCTCAACCGAAGGTGGGGAGAACGTTGCGAAGATCCATCAAGATATGACGATCTATTTGTCTGATCTGGATGCGGGGAAATCCATTTCTCACACATCGACGGCCGATCGCAAAATCTTTGTCTTTGTCCTCGAAGGGGATGTCACCTTAAATGGTGAGGCGAAGCTTGGCACACGAGATTCTGCTCGGATTTCCGATATCACGACGCTGCAGATTGAAGCGAGTCATGATGCACGATTCATACTCATTGATCTATGTGATCTGTAACACGTCATTAGCTCAGGCGCACCGCTCGTCCTTTAGGATGGGCGGTTATTCGTCTTTCCATGCACGCTTCGAAACTTTGGAAACTTCGTTAACATATATCTGAGCTTCGCCTTTGTATACTAGAAGTACACCCATCCAATCCTCCTGAAGGGAGACGGTATACATGGAGACGTTCGGCCGCGGTTGTCTGTATATTATCATTGGCTTTGTTATTGTATTTATTCTTGCCATATTCGTAGGAGGGATTACGATCCCTTGGTTTATTCTGATTCCGCTTATTATATTCGCATTCTGGATCGCAAGCCAGAAGAACAAGTGAGCGTGCAACAAAAAGAAGAGCTCCAAGATGTCCTAACCATCAGACATCTCGGAGCTCTTAACTTATCATATGAGTTCTAGCTTTATTGGTTCGCAATCATTTGACGAAGTACCGTCTGCAAGATACCACCGTTATGGTAGTAGTCAACGTCCACCATGCTGTCTAGACGTACGATAGCCTCAAAATCAAAGCTGCTGCCATCTTCGCGAGTCGCGATAACTTTCACCGATTGTCCTGGCTGTACATCGTTGGACAAGCCAAGGATATCGAAGGTCTCGCGGCCCGTAATGCCAAGTGTCTTCCAGCTCTGTCCATCTTGGAATTGAAGCGGAAGGACGCCCATACCAACAAGGTTACTGCGGTGGATACGCTCGAAGCTCTCTGCGATAACCGCTTTGACGCCGAGCAAGAATGTACCTTTGGCTGCCCAGTCACGGGAGCTACCTGTACCGTATTCTTTACCTGCGATAACGACGAGGTTCTTACCTGCATCTTGATATTTCATGGATGCATCATAGATCGACATGACTTCTTCATTCGGCAAGTAAGTCGTTACGCCGCCCTCTGTACCCGGAGCCACTTGGTTACGAATACGGATGTTCGCGAACGTACCGCGCATCATCACTTCATGGTTACCACGACGGGAACCGTAGGAATTGAAGTCTTCTTTCTTCACGCCATTCTCGATGAGATATTCACCTGCTGGACTGTCAGCTTTGATGTTACCTGCAGGGGAGATATGGTCCGTCGTAACGGAATCGCCCATCAATGCAAGCACGTTCGCGCTGCTGATGTCTGTAATATCATTCAGGCTTGTGCCTAGGTTCGAGAAGAATGGCGGGTTCTGAATGTAAGTCGATTTCTCGTCCCACTCATATAATTCGCCTTGTGGCGCTGCAATTTGATTCCAACGCTCATTCTGTGTGAATACGTGCTCGTATTTATCACGGAACATTTGCGGTGTTAATGCGGTTGCTACCGCTTCTTTGATTTCTTGCGATGTTGGCCAGATATCTTTGAGGTACACTGGCTCATCGTTCTGATCGTAGCCGATCGGATCGTTCGCAAGGTCAATGTTCACCGTACCTGCAAGTGCGTATGCAACAACAAGAGGCGGAGAAGCAAGATAGTTCGCTTTGACTTGGGCGTGAACGCGTCCTTCGAAGTTACGGTTACCGGATAGGACTGCCGCAACCGT